>Ga0070681_10008467_pt1 | contig 10067 bp, 10 predicted proteins | sample KBSC83BmetaG_FD_65650 | JGI IMG/M metagenome (GOLD analysis project Ga0070681, IMG submission 65650) | Corn rhizosphere microbial communities from Kellogg Biological Station, Michigan, USA - KBS C8-3B metaG | ecosystem: Host-associated > Plants > Roots > Rhizosphere | place: USA: Michigan...
CCGGCCAAGGGCCGCTACATGTGGCGCGACCTCGAGCGTATCTGCGACGGGTTCAGGATTCCGTTCGTCCGCCCCACCGTATTTCCGCAGAACACGATCCTTGCCTCGCGCGTCGCGCTCGTCGCGCTGGCCGAAGCCTGGGGCGAGGAGTTTTGTCGGGCCGTCTACGCCGCCGAGTTCGGCGAAGGCCGCGACATCGGTGTGCCGGAGACGGTCGTTGCCGTGCTGGCGGCACTGGGGCAGGACGCGGACGCCGTGATCGAGCAGGCGCAGACAGACGAAAACAAAATCAGGCTGCGCCGGAATACCGAGGAGGCGCAGGCGCTCGGTATCTTCGGCGCGCCGAGCTTCGTCGCCGCGGATGGCGAATTGTTCTGGGGCAATGACCGGCTCGACGCGGCGATAGAGTGGGCCCGCCGCTAAGCGTCCAACCTGCCGCGGTCGCGCCAGCGGCCGGCATTGCGGCCGGCGATGAACCAGTAGACGAAGCCACCGACCGCGCCCGCCGCGGCCGCGATCTCCACTTGGCGTGGGATCGCCGGCGGCGGATTGTCGATCGATTCCTCGTACGCGGGCTGGGCGATCCCGCTGCCGTAATAGCCGGCGACCAGCAGCGCGGCGCCGGCGGCCGTGTTGATCAGGAGCGACCGGATGCAGAAGGCTTCCGCCAGCACGATCAGGATCAGGAGCGGCAAGAGGCCGACGGCGCCGGTCAGCACCGAGCCGAAAAAGGCGACGCCCCAGAAGGTGACGCGCTCGCCGACGTCGCCCGAGAACGCGTGCCACTGCGGCCCGAGCAGGCCGACCGCGATCGCCATGCCGACAGCAATGCTCGATACGATCAGGGCGAAGACGATGACGATGATGCGGCCGAGGAGGCTCATTCGTCCGTCATCGCCATCGCGCGCAATGCCAGTCGCTCGCGCGCCGACAGCTTCTCCGACGCGCTCTTGAGCTGGCCGCAGGCGGCGAGAATGTCGCGGCCGCGCGGCGTGCGCACAGGCGAGGCATATCCGGCGTCGAACACGACCTGCGAGAACTTCTCGATCTGCTCCCAGTCGGAGCATTCGTATGTCGAGCCCGGCCACGGATTGAACGGGATGAGGTTTATCTTCGCCGGGATGCCCTTGAGTAGACGCACCAGCGCCTTAGCATCCTCGATCGAATCGTTGACGCCTTTGAGCATCACGTATTCGAAGGTGATGCGCTTGGCGTTCGACGCGCCCGGATAGTTGCGGCAGGCGTCCAGCAATTCCTTGATCGGATATTTGCGGTTGAGCGGCACCAGCTCGTTGCGGAGATCGTCGCGCACGGCGTGCAGCGAGATCGCCAGCATGCAGCCGATCTCCGCGCCCGCGCGCTCGATCATCGGGACCACGCCGGAGGTCGACAATGTGATGCGCCGCTTCGAGATGCCGATGCCGTCGCCGTCCGACACGATGAGCAGCGCGTCGCGCACCGCCTCGAAATTGTAGAGCGGCTCGCCCATCCCCATCATCACGATGTTGGTGACGCAGCGGTCGCCTGTCGGCACGACACCGTCGGTCGGACGCGTCCCGCCGGGCCAGTCGCCGAGACGGTCGCGCGCGGCGAGCACCTGGCCGACGATCTCGCCGGCGGTGAGATTGCGCACGAGGCGCTGCGTGCCGGTGTGGCAGAACGAGCAATTGAGCGTGCAGCCGACCTGGCTCGACACGCAGAGCGTGCCGCGCTCGGTGTCGGGGATGTAGACCGTCTCGATCTCGTGCGGCAGGTTGCTGTCGGGATCTCCCGGCAGGCGCATCAGCCATTTGCGCGTGCCGTCGACCGAGACCTGCTCGGCGACGACCTCGGGGCGGTCGAGCGTGTAATGCTCGGCGAGGAGCGCGCGCAGGTCCTTCGAGACGCTGGTCATGGCGTCGAACGAGGTGAAGCCGCGGAAATAGATCCAATGCCAGAGCTGCTGCACGCGCATCTTGCGCTGGCCCTCGGGCACGCCGATCCGGCCGAGCGTGTCCGAGAGTTCCGCGCGCGTCATGCCGACGAGCGATGGCTTTTTCGGCGCCACATAGCGCTCGAGCGGCGCCTTCTCGACGAAGGCGCCGGCGGGGGCGTCGGTGAGCGCGATATCGGTCATTGAATTCAATCTAGCACAAACGGCGCGCGGTCTCTCGTTCCCCAAGAAGGTGAACGAGCGCGCCGGCTTGTGCTCTCAGATAGGAAGCGTGGGTGCTACTTGCACTCCTCGGCCACCTTGTCGAGGGCCTCGGAGATACCTTTGAGGGAATAGGTGTCGGTGGTCTTGGTGCCGGAGCTCGACTCGCTCTTGACGATGAGGTCGTGGCCCTTGCGCATTGCCTCGACCATCTTCGGCTCCTCGGCGGCGTTCTTGACCCAGGCGCCGTCGTTCTGAGTGTAGAGCACGTAATTCGCCGAACCGATCGCGGCGGAGGCATCGTGCCCCGACTTCTGCGGATATCCGACGATCACCGAGATTTCGTTTTTCACCTTCTCGGACGGGCGCGTCGACACGAAGGCGTAGGAGGGGTCCCGCTTCTTGTTGGCCGGTTCTGTCACTGTCGCGGTCGGCTTCGACAGGGCGAAGCACACCTTCTTGCCGCCGGGAGAGGCCTTGTAGGCGCCCCAGTCACCGAACTGGCCGAGCAGCACCGCCTGTTCCGCGGGGTTTTTCTTCCCCTGCGCCAGCGCCGGCGCGGCGAAAGCAATGGCCGCCAGCAGGACGAATGTGCTGCGACTCAAATTGGTCATGTCCATCGGGCCCTACCGGTTAAGACGGCGGCTCAACACCGCCCTTCTTGGTTCGCGTGGATACAAGCCCGATTATGGGCGAATATCGGCATTGTGAAGGCGACGAACGGTCGCTGCCCTGAGATTGGGCGAGGGAAAGTTAACATCGGCTGACGCGCAGGCTAACCGTCCCGTGCTAGAAACCCGCCCCCGGGCCGCGCGCCATCCACAGACCATTGTACCCATGAAAGTCCTGCTCTGCACCCATTACGGCACCCCGGACGATCTCGTCCTCAGCGACATACCGGACCCGATCGCCGGCGAGGGCGAGGCGGTGGTCCGTATCCACGCGGCCGCGCTCAATTTCTTCGACACGCTGATTATCGCCAATAAATATCAGACCAAGCCGGCCTTGCCGTTCTCGCCGGCTGCCGAATTTGCCGGCGTGGTCGAGAGCGTGAGCAAGGGCGTGACGTCGGTGAAGACGGGCGACCGTGTCATCGCCTGTTCCGGCTACGGCGCGGCGCGCGAAAAGATAGCTATCGCGGCTGATAAACTGATCAAAATGCCCGACGGCCTCGACTTCGACCGCGCCGCCGGCCTGTGCGTGACCTACGGAACGACGCTGCATGCCCTGAAGGACCGCGCCGGGCTCAAGCCAGGCGAGACGCTCGCCGTCCTCGGCGCCTCCGGCGGCGTCGGGCTCGCCGCGATCGAGATCGGCAAGGCGATGGGCGCGCGCGTCATCGCCTGCGCCTCGTCGGCGGAAAAGCTAGCGTTCGCCAAGGAGCGCGGCGCCGACGATGGCATCGACTACGCGACCGAGGATTTGAAGGACGCCCTGCGGCGCGTGACGAGCGGCAAAGGCGCAGACGTCATCTACGATCCGGTCGGCGGCCGCTACTCGGAGCCCGCGCTGCGCTCGATCGCCTGGCAGGGGCGCTTCCTGGTGATCGGCTTCGCCGCGGGCGACATTCCGAAGCTGCCGCTCAACCTTGTCCTGCTGAAGGGCTGCGACGTGCTCGGCGTGTTCTGGGGCTCGTTCATCGAACGCGATCTTGCCGGCCACCGGGCCAACACCGAGCAGATCATGCGCTGGTGTCTCGACGGCAAGGTGTCGTCGCACATCCACGCGGTCTACCCGCTGGCCGAGTCGGCGGCGGCGTTGAAGGCGATCGCCGATCGCAAAGTGATGGGCAAAGTGATCTTGCGGATGTGATTACGCGCGCGGCGCGGAATCCATCATCGCCCTGAGCTTTTCCTGCGCCAGCGTGCGGTGCTCCGGCGTGACGTGGCTCGCGACCAGGCGCAGCGCGGTCGTCAGCACCGCGGCGTCGTCGGTGAAGCCGAGGATCGGCAACACATCGGGAATGGCGTCCACCGGCAGCACGAAATACGCGATCGCGCCGACAAGTGTCGCCTTCACGGCAAGCGGCGTCGCGCGGTCGAAGGCGCAGTAATAGGCCGCGAGCAGGTCCTCGGCGAACGGGATGCGCGCGGCCACGGCCGTGAGCTTGCGCCAGAACTTGCGGCGCAGCGTCTCGTCGTCATCCCTCGTATCCTGCCGCCAGAATGCGGCGCGTGCAAAAGCCATATCTCTCATGTGGTTGGCATGCTGCCGCAGCGCAAGGCGCTGGGCAGGCGGCCCTCGTATTGACCGCAGCGGACTATTATCTTTGCGGTGTCGCCCGACAATCCGCAACGAGGCACCTGCATGTCCTGGTCTCTGAACATCGGCAAAGTGGCGGGCACCGTCGTCCGCATCCACCTGACATTCCTGTTGTTTCTCGCCTGGATCTTCGCGGCGAGCTACGCCTCGAACGGCAAGGCGGCGGCCTTCGACGGACTTGTCTTCATGGTGTTGCTGTTCCTGTGCGTCCTGCTGCACGAGTTCGGCCACATCTTCACCGCGCGCGCCTTCGGCGTCGCGACGCCCTACGTGACGCTCTTGCCGATCGGCGGCGTGGCGCAGCTCGAGCGCATTCCGGAAGAGCCGTGGGAGGAATTCCTCATCGCCATCGCCGGGCCGCTGGTGAACGTCGCGATCGCCATCGTGCTCGTGCTGGCGTTCGGCGCCACGCTCCAGCCGAGCGCGGCGAGCGCCGTCGACAACATGGCGATCCCGCTCGTCAACCGGCTCGCCGCGGTCAACGTGTTCCTGGCGGTGTTCAATTTGATTCCCGCGTTCCCGATGGACGGCGGCCGCGTCCTGCGCGCGCTGCTGGCGAGCAAATTCGGCTTTGTGCGCGCGACCGAGATCGCCGCGTCGATCGGCCAGGTCGTCGCCTTCGCGCTCGGCTTCATTGGGTTGATGTACAATCCGATCCTCATCTTCATCGCCATCTTCGTCTATCTCGCCGCGGCGTCCGAAGCACACATGGTGGCGCTGCGCGCCGTCTCGCGGGGCGTGCCGGTGACGGGCGCGATGATGACGCGCTTCGCCACGCTGGTGCCGCGCGCTCATATCGACGAGGCGGTGCAGACCTTGCTGCAGACGTCGCAGGGCGAATTCCCGGTGGTCGACGATGCCGGCAAGCCGATCGGCATCATCGGCCGCGCCGATCTCATCCGCGCCATCAAGACCGTCGGTCCGAATGCCAGCGTTGCCGACGCGATGGGCGTGGAGATGCCGACCGTGAGCCATCGCGCCACGCTGGAGCAGGCGTTCAAGCTGTTGCAGCAGAAGCAGGCGCCGGCGGTCGGCGTCGTCGATGCAAGCGGCGCGCTGGTCGGCCTCGTCACCGGCGAGACCATCGCCGAGATGATGATGTTGCAGGAGGCCCTGCCGCGCGACGTGAAGATTGGCCCGTGGAGCCGCCCGGCAGGGATCTGAACGCCGGACGAACCGCCATTAACCGCCCGCCAAATGGCCGATTTCGGCGGTTGCTATTCGGCTTTTGGTGACTATATTGCGGCGCAACAGCATGCGTCGCGGGCCTCCCGAGGGGGCCCGCGCTTTGATTTTCGGAACATCCCAATGGACCTTCGCAACGTCGCCATCATCGCGCACGTCGACCACGGCAAGACGACCCTGGTCGACCGGCTCCTGCAGCAGTCGGGGGTCTATCGCGACAACGAGCGCCAGGTCGAACGCGCCATGGACTCCAACGACCTCGAGCGCGAACGCGGCATCACCATTCTCGCCAAAGCCGCCTCGGTCGAGTGGCAGGGCACGCGCATTAACATCGTCGATACTCCCGGCCACGCCGACTTCGGCGGCGAGGTCGAGCGCATCCTCAACATGGTCGACGGCGCGCTGGTGCTGGTCGACGCGGCGGAAGGTCCGCTGCCGCAGACCAAGTTCGTCGTGTCGAAGGCGCTGAAGATGGGCCTGAAGCCCATCGTCGTCATCAACAAGGTCGATCGTCCGGATGCGCGCGCCACCGAGGTCGTCAACGAGGTGTTCGACCTCTTCGCCGCGCTCGACGCCACCGACGAGCAGCTCGACTTCCCGATCCTCTACGGGTCGGCCAAGCAGGGCTGGATGGCCACAAGCCTCGAAGGTTCGCACGACGACGGCATGAAGCCGCTGTTCGATCTCGTGCTGCGCCATGTGCCGCCGCCGCAGGTCGAAGAGGGCCCGTTCAAGCTGCTCGGCACCATCATCGAAGCCAACAACTTCCTCGGCCGCATCATCACCGGCCGCATCACGTCCGGTTCGGTCAAGCCGAACCAGGCGGTCAAGGTTCTGACCCGCGACGGGGCGCTGGTCGAGAACGCCCGCGTCACCAAGGTGCTGGCGTTCCGCGGCCTCGAGCGCGTGCCGCTCGAAGAGGCCAGCGCCGGCGACATCGTCGCGCTGGCCGGCATGCCGAACGTCACGGTCGCCATGACTGTGTGCGATCCGTCGGTCGATGTGCCGCTGCCGGCACAGCCGATCGATCCGCCGACGCTCGCCATGACCTTCCGCGTCAACGACAGTCCGCTTGCGGGCACCGAAGGCTCCAAGGTGACCGGCCGCATGATCCGCGACCGCCTGCTGCGCGAAGCCGAAGGCAACGTGGCGCTGCGCGTGCGTGAATCCGACGACAAGGACGCGATGGAAGTCGCCGGACGCGGCGAATTGCAGCTCGGCATCCTGATCGAGACCATGCGTCGCGAAGGCTTCGAGCTCTCGGTGTCGCGGCCGAAGGTGCTGCTGCGCAAGGACGACGCCGGCGAACTGGAAGAGCCGATCGAGGAAGTCACCATCGACGTCGACGAGGAGCATTCGGGCATCGTCGTGCAGAAGATGTCCGAGCGGAAAGCCGAGATGACGGAGCTCAAGCCGTCGGGCGGCGGCCGCGTGCGCCTCGTATTCCACGCCCCGACGCGCGGTCTCATCGGCTATCAGGGCGAGCTGCTCACCGATACGCGCGGCACCGCCATCATGAACCGCATCTTTCACGGCTACGCGCCGTACAAGGGCGCGATCCAGGGCCGCCGTAACGGCGTGCTGATCTCGAACGACAAGGGCGAGGCGGTCGCCTACGCGCTGTGGAATCTGGAAGACCGCGGCCCGATGATGATCGAGCCGGGCTGGAAGGTCTATACCGGCATGATCGTCGGCGAGCACACGCGCGACAACGACCTCATCGTCAATGTGCTCAAGGGCAAGCAGCTCACCAACATCCGCACGACGTCGAAGGACGAGGCGGTGCGGCTGACGCCGCCGATCAGGATGACGCTCGAGAAGGCGCTCGCCTATATCGAGGACGACGAGCTGGTCGAGGTGACGCCGAAGTCGATCCGGCTGCGCAAGAAGCTTCTCGACGAGAACGACCGCAAGAAAGCCGAGCGGCAGAAGGAAGCCGAGGCGGTTTAAACCCGCCTGCGCCACTGCGACGGCGGCCGGCCCAGCATCTTCTTGAAGGCGCGGCTGAACGAGGCTTCCGAATCATAGCCGATCGCGGCGGCGATCGAGGCGATGTTGTCGGCGCCGCGTGTCAGCATCTCCGCCGCAAGCTGCATGCGCCATCTCGCGAGATAGGCGATCGGCGGGATGCCGACGATCGCCGTGAAGCGTTCGGCCAGCACCGAACGCGACGCGCCCGCTTCCCGCGCCAGCTCCTCCAGCGTCCAGTCCCGCGCCGGCTTCTCGTGCAGCAGCGACAGCGCCTTGCCGACGTGCGGGTCGCGCAAGCCGGCGAGCCAGCCGGCGCGCTCCGGCGGCAGCGTCTCGATGTAGCGACGCAGCACGTCGATGAACATCAATTCGGAGAGCCGCGTCAGGACGCTCTCGCTGCCGGCGCGCTGCTCGGCGCTTTCGGCGAGGGCGTACTGGATGAACTGGCCGATCCAGCCGGTATGGCGGTTCGGGTCGCCCGCCTTGATCACCGGCGGCAGATTGTCGAGCAGCGGATTGAACGGACCCTTGTCGCAGGCGAGGTATCCGCACACGAGCCGCGTCGTGATCGGGCCGCCGTCGGCATAATTGATGCAGTAGGGCATGCGTCCGACCGAGGCGATCTCCATCGCATCGGTTGTAAAGGGCTGTGCCTTGCCCTGCGCGGCGCTCGACATGACATGCGCGTCGGCATTGACGAAAACGATCACCTCGCCCGCCGTCACGTGCACCGGCTCGCCGCCGGCGAGCTTGCCGTAGCATTCGCCGGCCGTGACCACGTGATAGGCGATCAGGTGATCGGCGTCGGGTAGGATCTTCGGCAGGATCATGTCCGGCGGAGGCGAGCCGATCGCCCAGGGCCCGTCCGCGACGATCTCGAAGAAGGCCGCGCCGGTCAGCCGGACGGCCTTCAACAGATCGGATAGTGCATCCGCGCCCATTCCGTCGCCCCGGATCGTGCCAGCCCCGCCCATCTAATGTTCCGGACGCAGTGTCAAGCAGCCCGGACGCGCTGACATTCAATTCGCCGTGCGCGCGCGTACACGGAGCGTCCCAGGCCGGGCCCTCGGGCGCCGACTGTTGCGAAATTCCAAACACAGGTGGATGCGATGACGACTTACAAAGGTGCGTGTTTCTGCGGGGCGGTGGAGATCGAGGCGACAGGGGCGCCCGAAGCGATGGGCTATTGCCACTGCTCGTCCTGCCGCTCGTGGTCGGCCGCGCCGGTAAACGCCTTCACGTTGTGGAAGCCGGCCAACGTCAAGGTCACCAAGGGCGCCGAGCACGTCGGCACCTTCACCAAGACCCCGGTCAGCGATCGGCAGTACTGCAAGAAGTGCGGCGGCCACATCATGACCGACCATCCGCCGCTCGGCCTGACCGACGTCTATGCGGCGACCATTCCCGGCTTGCCGTTCAAGCCGGCGCTGCACGTCAACTATGCCGAGACGGTGCTGCCGATGAAGGACGGCCTGCCCAAGCTCAAGGACTTCCCGGCGGCGCTCGGCGGCTCCGGCATCGCCGTTGCCGAGTGAACGGCTGACAGGAGCCAGACAATGGAAATCGAAGCATTCCGCAAGGGCCAGGGGCCGATCAAGGCCCGCTACAAAGCGGACTCCGAAGCGGCCCTTCTAACGCTGAAGGCGCGCGGGACGCCTGATGCGTCCACCGTCACCTGTAAGGTCGAAACCGGGCGCGGCCTCGCGATTGCCGGCATCCACCAGAAGGTCGGCGGTTCGGGGCGCGAACTCTGCTCGGGCGACATGTTGCTCGAGGCGCTCGTCGCTTGCGCCGGCGTGTCGATGCGGGCGGCCGCGGCCGTGTTGGATATCCCGATCAAGTCGGCGACGGTGTCGGCGGAGGGCGACGTCGACCTGCGCGGCACCCTTGGCGTGTCCGAGGACGTGCCGGTCGGCTTCAGGGAAATCCGGTTGAGCTTCGACGTCGAGACCGACGCACCGCAGCAGGACGTCGATCGGCTGCTTGAACTGACGGACCGCTACTGCGTCGTCTTCCAGACGCTGCAGAACAGCCCCAAGGCGGTTGCGACGATGAACGTGATTCGTCCGCGCGCGGCGCGCTCTGCAAAGACGCGGTCCTGACCGAATCCGGGAGGCGGAATCGAAACGAACAATTCCGCCTCCCGTTGCTGGGAAATCGCGAAGCGAAGGCCGACCGCTTGTTCCGACTCGGGATTTTCCTCGGCCGGAGTCGTCGTGAAGCCCTGCTGTGACCACTAATCCACACCGTTAACCCATCGTTAACGATAGGGCTTGAAGGGCCCCGGGTTCGTTGCTTCTATCTTCGCATGAGCACGACCCTCATAGAGATTCGCCGCGCCAAGACGTCCGATGCCGGGGACGTTGCGGAGACGCACGACGAAGCGTGGCGCGCGGCCTATCAGGGAATCATCCCGGGCAACGAGCTCGACAAGCTGATCAACCGCCGCGGCCCCGACTGGTGGGATTCCGCGATCCGCAAGGGCAGCCGTATCACCATCCTGCAGTTCGGCGAC
>Ga0070681_10008473_pt1 | contig 10066 bp, 6 predicted proteins | sample KBSC83BmetaG_FD_65650 | JGI IMG/M metagenome (GOLD analysis project Ga0070681, IMG submission 65650) | Corn rhizosphere microbial communities from Kellogg Biological Station, Michigan, USA - KBS C8-3B metaG | ecosystem: Host-associated > Plants > Roots > Rhizosphere | place: USA: Michigan...
GCGATCAAGAAAAGCTCTTGTCCAAGAATACACGCCGGGGCGAGGGACAGCGGCGGGCGTACGTATGAACTAAAATCAACAACGGCGTCTCATGGGCGAATCCAAACGGGAAAGTGCAGCGGCAGCCATGCGGCAGATCAACCGGGCATGGCGCGACGGACGGGTCGCGGACCTTGCGCCGATGGTCCACCCCAAAATTGTCATGGTATTTCCGGATTTCATCGGCAAGATTCAGGGCTGTGAGGATTTTCTTGCCGGGTTTCATGATTTCTGCCAAAACGCGACCATTCAGGAATATCGTGAGGATGATCAGCAGGTGGATGTCGCAGGGGATACGGCTGTGATCACCTTTCGATATGAGATGGTCTACGTTCGTTCAGGCGAGCGATACCATGTGAACGGCCGGGATCTGTGGGTGTTCCAGATGCAGGATGAGGCGTGGATGGCCGTCTGGCGGGCCATGCTTGAGATGAAGGAAAGTCCCGCCTAGCAACCGCATCCGGATGTGGAACACTGGGAGCGATGATTACGCGCAGGCATTTTCATTGCAAGTTGTGGCCCTGTGGCCATGACTACCTACAGATACAACCTGGATCTCACCAGGAGGTTATCTTTGGAATAGCGCCTCGAATCGAAGGCGTCGTCATTCCTTGAAATCGATCACGTCGCGCTTGGCGTCGAGCTGTGCGGCGTCCACACCGGGAACCTTCTTTAGGTCGTCGAGCGTTTTGAAGCTGCCATTTTTCTTTCTATAAACTACAATGGCTGTTGCGGATTCGGGCGAAATCTCCAGCGCAGCTTGCAGTTCCTTCGGTTCGGCCTTGTTCACGTTGGCCCGCGCGGGAAAGCTCTTGGCCAGATATTCGACAATTGTGTCGCGCTCCGACTGCTTGACGTCGGGCGCTTCCTGCAACATCTCCAGGACCTTGTCCGCCCATTGGGGCTTGGTCAATTGCTGGGCGGCGATACGCTCGGTCGTATGGCACTCACTACAGATCGCCTCGACCAAGTCCTTCCCCGGCCCGTCGGGTAGACCTTCGGCGTTCGAAGGGAGTACAGCTACGGCCAGTGTGGTCGCTAGAACGAGAAACCTTATCGATACAGGTGTCATTGTTTTCAAATTTGCTTCACCAAACTAGTTCGAAGGACTGTTCCCTCGGAATAGGGCAACTCCAGAATTGTCTCTGCTTTCCGGCTGAACGGGGGAAGCTCAAGAAATACGCCCGACTTCTCATCACTCCTCGTCCGCATACCATGCGGAATATTCTTATTTGGTACGGCCCCTGGCCCCACGTAAAGATGCTCTGTCACGACCAAGTAGGGAATATGGCTGCAATTGTCAAGGACAGCCAGTATTTCATTGTGGCTCAGATGCTGCAACACTTGCCGAATAGTGCAAAAATCCGCAGCCGGAACACGTTGGCGCGTCGCGTCCAGAACCTGGAACGACGCGATATCGGAGGAGGCTTCCTTCTGGTGAAGCGCGATCAAGGAGGGCACCACGTCAAGTCCATTGTACTGGCGCAGGAAAGGAAGAAGCTTTCGCCCCGCCTCGAAATCACCACACCCGACATCGCTTAGCGTTTCGAGGCTATAGCGCCGGATCACTGATTCGATGACGACTTCGGCGTATGGAACGGTGAAGCGATCCCGACTTCCTGGTCCTGAGTCGAAGCCAGGACGGTCACCCCACAAGCCGCGTTCGTAAATCTCCGTAAAAGCCTCTTGCGGGGGGATTCTCGCTAACCGGTTGCGTTCCATTTGATCGCGCCAGGTATAGCGCAACTCCCGAATGGATGCCGGGACTATCGATTTCAGAATCGTCCGTAAGGATGGCACCGCAGCAAGTTTAACACCGGCAAACCTTAGGCGTTCGAAGGGATTGCAGTTAGTGCTGCCGTCAAAACGCGAACCTTAGGTCCACAGCTTTGGAATCAGATTCCCGCCGGTAACGGTGGGGCGCTCGGCGCGCCCGTTGTGCATATAGGTGGTCCGCAGATGATTCAGACCGAGCAGGTTGAGAATGGACGCATGAATGTCCCACACGTGCATCGGCTCTTCCGCGGCACGTAGGCCCAGGTCGTCGGTGCTGCCGATCGTCTGACCGCCTTTTACGCCGCCGCCCGCCATCCACATGGTGAATCCCCACGGATTGTGGTCGCGCCCGTACTTGTCCGGACTCTGTCCCGCGATGACTTCAGCGAACGGAGTGCGGCCGAACTCGCCGCCCCAAACAACCAAGGTGTCTTTCAGCATGCCGCGCGCTTTCAGATCTGCGAGTAAGCCGGCGACCGGCTTGTCCGACGCTTTGCACCACTTGGAGTGGTTAGCTTCCACATCATGATGCGCATCCCAGCCGGAGCCTGAACCGGAATAGACTTCAACGAAGCGCACCCCACGCTCGACCAAGCGCCGGGCCAGGAGGCAGTTCGTGCCGTAGACTTTGGTCTCAGGCTCATCCATGCCGTAGAGCGCCTTGGTGGCGTCAGACTCTTGGGAAAGATCTACGGCTTCTGGAGCGGCGGATTGCATCTGGTAGGCCAGCTCATAGGAGCGCGTGCGGGCGTCGAGTTCCGTGTCCTCCTCTTTGTCGCGCCCGAAATAATCGTTCAGCTTCTGCAGGAAGTCGATCTTGCTGCGCTGCTGCTCGTCGGTGGTGCCGGCGGGCGGCTTCAGATTCAGGATGGGCGTATCGCCTTGGCGGAAGAGTGAGCCTTGATACGTGGCGGGCAGGAAGCCGGAGCCGTAGTTCTGCACCGAGCCCAGGATCTCTTTATCGTCCTGCATGACAACGAAGCTGGGCAGATTTTTCTGCGCGCTTCCCAGGCCGTAAGTCAGCCACGCGCCGAGCGATGGGCGTCCGGCGAGAAGCGAGCCGGTATTCATCTCGCAGACGCCACCTACGTGATTGACAGCATCGGTGTGGCAGGACCTGAGAAATGCGAGATCGTCGACGTGCTGGGCAATGTTCGGAAGCCAGTCAGAAACCCACATGCCACTCTGGCCATATTGTTTGAACGCGCGGCGCGAGGGGAACATACCATCGCTGGGCTTGGAGCCCTGGGCGGTAAGCAGCGTCTCCGGATGAAATGAGGCTGGCATCGGCTGTAGCGCGTACTTCTCCAGTAACGGCTTGGGATCGAACAGGTCGACCTGGCTGGGGCCGCCCTCCATGAAACACCAGATGATGTTCTTGGCCTTGGGCGGCAGATGGGGCTGCTTGGGCGCCAGAGGATCGACGCCGGCGGCGTAGCCATCTTCCGCCAGCATCGCAGTCAACGCGATCCCTGCCAGACCGCTGCCGGCGCGCGTGAAAAATTCGCGGCGGCTGGAAACGTTCCAGCGCTGCTTCAACGTATCAAGCATTCTATCTGACATGGTCCTATCCCTCTTCACCCAAGATCAGTTGATGTACAGGAACTCGTTGGAGTCCATCAGCATTTGCGAAAGATCGACGACGGCGGCGGCTCGCGCCGGATCGATCCCTGCAGGCATGTTGGTAGGCAGCGGAGGTTTGGTGTTCTCGCCGCCGGCAAGGCGCTGCGCCATAATCGCGCTTTGCTTGGCCAAGAAGTCCAGCGCGAGCTTTTTCTCATCCGCGTTGGGCTCGCGTCCGTAGGTTAGCTTAAAGGCCCGCTCCACTTGGGCGTCCGGAGTCAAGCCATTGTCGTTCAGAATGCGGCCGGCTAGGGCTTGGGCCCAATCCAGTATCAGCCCATTGTTCAGCAGATCGAGCGATTGCGAAGGCGTCACGGTGTTCTTGCGGAAATCGCAACTCTCGAAGGTGTTGGCGGCATCGAACTCCTGCAGCATGGGATAGCGCAGATTGCGCCGCACGAAAATGTAGACGCTGCGCCGGTTGTTCTGCGCTGGATCTTTCTCTTCGCTCCACCGGCCATAGCTGGACTTGGCGGCGAGGGTCCCTGGAGGAACCGGAGGGAAAACGCCGGGCCCGCCCATTTGCGGATTCAGCAGTCCACTGACAGCCAGCATGGAATCACGAATCGCCTCGGCTTCCATACGGTGCCGCCCGTAACGCCATAGCAACTTGTTGTCGGGATCGACTTGCGCGGCTTTGGCCTGAAACTCCGACGACTGCTGATAGGTATTGGACAGCAGAATCATACGGTTCATCTTCTTGATGCTCCAGCCGTTTTCGACGAACGTCGAGGCCAGGTAATCCAGCAACTCAGGATGCGTCGGCCGGGAACCCATACGCCCGAAATCGCCGGGAGTGGCGGCGATGCCGACTCCGAAATTGTAGTTCCAGATGCGATTGACCATCACGCGGGCGACCAGCGGATTCTTAGGATCCGTCAACCAGGCAGCGAGCGCGGTACGCCGGCCCGTAGAATTCGGCAGCGGAGTGATCTTGGCGTCGGAGGGATCGAGAATCGATAAGAAGCCGGGTTGGACCTCTTCACCCTTCACATCCAAATTACCGCCTTTGAGAACGTAAGTGGGCGGCGCTTTGGCGCTAATGTCGATCATGAATTGCCCCTCGGGCAGCGGCGCGGGTTTTATGGAATCGAACTCCGCGAGTTGCTTCTTGAGCTCAGCGTGGCGCTTTGCGTCGTCTTCCTTGAGGTTGCGCAGCGCCTTGGCGTCGAACGCGGCGTTGATGCTCATGAGCCCCATCGCCGTATGGTTCATCATGGCCTGCACGGGATCACGCTTGGCAGGATCCATGAAAATGGCTTCCTGGACTTCGGGTTGATAGTAGGCTGACCCGGTCTTCATTTTCTCCAGCCGCAGCGGCGCTTCAATCTTTGCTATCTCGGCACGGATGTCTTTCGTCTTCTCTTCCCAGACGGCCTCTTGCTCTTCATACTTCCTGCGCGCATCGGCATCCTGAATGGGCAACGGCCCGTCACCAGTGCCGGTATTGGCGAAGAAGGCCTGCAGGCGGTAGTAATCCTTCTGGAGGATGGGATCGAACTTGTGATTGTGGCAGCGCGCGCAGCCGAACGTCAGACCAAGGAAGGTCTCGGCGGTGACGGTGGTCATATCATCCAGCGTTTCCTGGCGGCGAAGGAACAGAGTGGAGGAGTTACTCTCGTCGATCCAGTGCCGGTTGAAGCCCATGGCCACTAGCGCTTCGGTGTTTCCGGGATAGATTTCGTCGCCCGCGATTTGTTCCTTGATGAAGCGGTCGTAGGGTTTGTCGTCGTTCAGCGCTTTAATGACGTAGTCGCGATAGCGCCAGATGTTGGGCCGCGTCTCATCCGCCTTGAAGCCGTTACTGTCGGCATAGCGGACCACGTCCAGCCAGTGGCGCGCCCAGCGCTCGCCGTAAGCGGGGGAAGAGAGCAGACGGTCCACAATTTTCTCGTAGGCGTTGGGGGACTTGTCATTCAGGAATTGCTGAGTCTCTTCCTGCGTTGGCGGCAGGCCGGTCATATCGATGGTGGCGCGGCGCAGCAGCGTTAGGCGATCAGCCGGCGGATTGGGCGTCAGATTTTTCTCTTCGAGCTTCGCGAGGACGAATGCGTCGATGGGGTTCTTGACCCACGCCTGGTTCTTGACTGCGGGCACAGTCTGGCGTTTGACCGGAACTAGCGACCAGAAATTGCGCTGGGCGGGAGTAAAGGGATCGGACTCGGCCGCGTAAACGGCGAAGGCGAGGGCGAGAGAAGCGCACAACACCACAACACGGTGACGCATTTACACCTCCAACATTCTGGCAAAAACTATATCATGTTGAAACATTGAGGTCAAAGGTCATGCCGCCAAAAGCGCGACGCATTGCGACAGCCGCCGTTTCATGGTAGAGTTCGTGCCATAACCGAACCGCTGAATGCGGGTGAATAGGAGCAGATGATGAAGACGAAAATTGAGATTCGAGCGATCATCGCCAGTCTGTTTGTGATTGCTTTGGTGGTCTTATCCGCGGCCCTGCTGGTCTCAGCCCAAACCGGCAGCGACACCAAGAAGGCTAAGAAAGAGCCGCCTCCGCTGAACACCGCGCCTTATGAAGTCTGGAGCATGGAGCAACTGGCAAAACCCGGGTTTTTGGGCAGGTACGAAAATCCACATCATGACTGCAGCGTCCAGCGCCGCAACGTGGGAGCCGCACCGGAAAGCCATGACAACTTTGCTCACGTATTGATTTTCACGAGCGGGTCGGGGAGCGTGAATCTCGGCGGAGAAATCGTCACAGGGCCGGACGGGAAGAAGATCGTTCAAGGCGGCGAGAGACGTAAGATTGTCGTGGGTGACGTCTACCACATGGCGATCAAGACGCCGCACTGGGTGATACCGGACCCAGGCAGCTCGATCACCTATTTCGTGTGTAACCTTTATACAGACTAGCGGCTGATATTGCTGCGTCGAGTTGAACCTCACCACGTCCTAGGCGCGCCGACGTTCATTTAGAGCCGCCCAGCGCGTCAGCGTTCGAATTGAATTATTCATTCGCGGTTGGCCGCATCGGCTCTCAAATAATCAATCTACGACACGTTTTGACGGAGTGCCGCAGGCGGCATTTTCGGCATCGACGTAACTAGCCGGAATATCGGGCAAGCGAAACTAAAGCTAACTTTGCGTATTTGCCTATTGACAGTTCCTTCCGATTGTGATACATAGCTAGAACGGGTGGATAGTCGCCTTCGGGATGGGTGGCATTGGAATATCGCTGGACTGCAAATCGTTCCGGCCTTCTTTTGCTCCCGCAAGGGGATTTTGCGGGCGTATCTCTCCATCGTTAATGCGCAGCTTTGTGTCAGAAGACTCTGGCATGGGTGTGGTTAAACGAGGAGGTTTACGTGGCAAAGACGCTTGTTCTTACGGCGGCGTTTCTGTGTGTTTTGGCTCCATTTGCTTTCGGCCAAGGGTCGGGGCAAATTGTCGGCTCGGTGCGAGATCAGAGCCAAGGGTCGGTTCCGAACGTCACGGTCACAGTGACCGAAGCCGGCACCGGCCTGACTCGTAGCATGGTCACCGGAAACAACGGCGAGTTCGTTTTCCCGAACCTGCGGCCTACTACTTACACAATTTCCGCGGAAGGCGCGGGCTTCCGGGCTTTCCGGCAGACGGATGTGCAGTTACTTGCCAACCAGAGCCTGACCGTCAACATTCCCATGGAGGTCGGCGCGGTGACCGAGACGGTTACCGTGGCCGGTCAGACGGTGCAGGTGGACACCAGCACATCGACTCTTGCTGAGGTGGTTGAATCGACGAGAATTAACGAACTGCCGCTAAATGGGCGCGACGCGGCGAAGTTGAGCACGCTGATCGCCGGCACCGTCATGATCTCCACCAGCACTGAGACCGGGAAGGGAATACCGGGCAATTTCTATCTTTCGGCGAACGGCTCGGGCGTGGGACAGGTTTCCTACCGGTTGGATGGCAACTCGAACACCGATACTTACTTTCAGTTGAATCAGGAGTTCCCGTTCCCGGACGCTCTGCAGGAGTTCAGCATCCAGACCAGCGGCTTCAGCGCGCAATACGGCAACAACGCTGGCGCCGTGGTAAACGCGGTAACCAAATCGGGCACCAATGACATACACGGCGGCGCTTTCGAATTTGTCCGCAACCGCGCTTTCAATGCCAAGGACTTTTTCGCCACGCAAGCCGACTATCTGAAGCGCAACCAATTCGGGTCCTACGCCGGCGGTCCGGTTTACATTCCTAAGATTTATAACGGGAAGAACAGGACGTTCTTCTTTATGGGCTGGCAGGCCACCCGGCTACGCAACATCAACAACGCCAAGAATGCGAATGGACCGACCGCGGAGGAACTCGCCGGAAATTTCGCGGCCTGCGGCGCCGCTTGCGACAAGGCCACGCCCAAAGATCCCAACGGTGTTCCGTATCCTAACAAGTTTATTTCGCCCACCCTGTTTGACCCTGTGGCTGTGGCTTTTGCCACGCGGATGATGCCTGCTAATTTGCATGGGGACGGCCTCTACACCTATCAGACGCCCGTCAGTCAGAATTTCGCTCAGGGCATCATAAGAGGCGATCACCAGATCGGCCAGAATGACCGCCTCACGCTGCGCTATTTTATCGACAACTTTACTAATGCACCAACCTATGACCCGCACAATTACGTGAGTTTTTCCAATGGTTCGGAAACTCGCGTACACAACGCTAACATCGGCGAGATTCACACCTTCAGCCCCACGGTGCTGAACGATCTCCATCTCGGATATACGCGACAGTTTTCTCAGCGTGGTCCAGCGGCGGGAGTTCCGACGTTTCAAAGCCTTGGGATGACAGTGAATCAAGGAATTCCTGAGGCGCCCTTTATCGAGGGAGTCAACGTTTCAGGTTTTTTCTCTGCGGGGGATAATACCATCGCTGGCTTCACTCGGAATGGATTCGAGTTGGCGGACCGTGTGAGTTGGGTCAAGGGACGGCACAGCCTCTCGTTCGGATTCTCGATCGATAAGCAACGGGCGGACATCCGCAACCTATTTCTGCGGCCCGGCACGGCGACTTTCTCGGGCAACGTCAGCGGCCTCGCCATGTCAGATTTCCTGTTGGGCAACTTAGGAACGTGGATCCAAGGCTCGGGCGAATATAAGTATTTCCGGGCCACCTATCCGTCGATTTACATCCAAGACGATTGGAAGGCCACGTCCCGGCTTACCCTTAACCTGGGCGTCCGCTGGGAGCCGACTGGCCCGTGGATCGATGTTCGCGACCGGTATGAGAAATTCCGGGTTGGCGACTACTACGCCAACGTGCACTCCAAACGATTTCCGCTGGGGCCCCCGGGAACCACGTTCTACGGCGATCCGGGCGTGCCTTATGGAGGAACCGGAGCAAGCTGGGTCAACCTCGCTCCACGGCTAGGCTTTGCCTGGGATGTGTTCGGCAACGGTAAGACCAGCGTGCGCGGTGGCGCCGGAGCCTTTTACGACCAGCACGCGCGCGGCGACACGAACAATAACGGTGTAGATGCGGCGCCGTGGTCTCCCCAGGTGCAATTCAACAATCGGGGCAAGTTGCGGGCGCCTTACATTACTGCGGGCATCGTAGACGCATTCCCGTTTGCGCCGCCGAGCGCGGCCTCTGTTTTTCCTGTCCCGACGGTGGAGACAACTTACCGAGATGAAACCTTGCCCACGCCGCTGGTTTATAACTGGAACATCACTCTAGAGCGCCAGCTACCTTCCGACTTCCTGGTCCGTGGCTCCTACGTCGGCTCCCGCGGCATTCACGAGCGCCGAGTTCTGGAATACAACTCGGCCGTCAACGCGGGTATTGGAGCGGCAGCCTCATCCATCGCCTCAACCGATACCCGACGCTTATTTTGGCCCGCTTATTCATCGGGACTATTTGGTTACGGCGACAATGGCGTCGCCCGCTACAACTCCCTGCAGATGTCACTGCTCAAGCGATATTCCCACGGTTTCACGTTCCAAATGAACTACACCTGGTCCAAGAGTATTGACGACATCGGAACCGGAATTACGGGTAACAGCAGCGGCGGCGATCAGGTTCTACCCTGGTACAGCCCGTTTTACGACCGGGCGCTTACAGGACCGTCGGACTTCGATCACGCGCACCGGTTTGTTACGTCCTACGTTTGGGACATCCCGTTTGGCAACCATATGAAAGGCCTGGCGAAGGGGGTGCTGGGCGGCTGGCAGTTAACCGGTATTCAGCAATATCAAACCGGCTCGCCGATGACGGTAACCAGCGGTGTAGACAACTCGCGGACCGGCCTCAACCGCGACCGGGCCGACGTGGTGGTCGGGCAATCGCTGGACCGTCCCGCCGGCGTGGATCCGCTGCTGCAATGGTTCAACAAAGCCGCCTTTACACCGAATTTCCTCGGTACACCTGGGAACGTGGGCAAAGGTACGCTGCGCGGTCCCAGCATGTTTGCGTGGGACATGGGCGCCTTCAAGAAAATTCCGATCAAGGGAGACAGAGCCTTCATGCAGTTCCGGGCGGAGTTTTTCAACATCTTTAACCACCCCATGTTCAACAACCCGTCGACCGTGCTCAATAATGCCAACTACGGGAGGATCACGCAGACGCTGGCGAATGCGGGCTCGACGCAGGGCGATATCACGTCCGGCGGCCCTCGCATCATTCAATTGGCCCTAAA
>Ga0070681_10008475_pt1 | contig 10065 bp, 9 predicted proteins | sample KBSC83BmetaG_FD_65650 | JGI IMG/M metagenome (GOLD analysis project Ga0070681, IMG submission 65650) | Corn rhizosphere microbial communities from Kellogg Biological Station, Michigan, USA - KBS C8-3B metaG | ecosystem: Host-associated > Plants > Roots > Rhizosphere | place: USA: Michigan...
GTAGGGCTATCGCATATGGCATTCCCGTCGTCTCGACCGGAGCGCGAAGCGCGGAGTGGAGAGACCTTTTCTCAACGATCAGCGGCTTATCGTGGAGAGAAGGTCTCTCCACGCGGCCCTTCGGGCCTTGGTCGAGACGACGGGAGGAAGCATATGCGATAGCCCTGCGGTCAATCGGGAGCCGCTTGCGGTTCTCAATTGACCGGAAACGCCTGACTCTCAGCGCTTCGACTCCGTTACCGCACGTAGCCCGCGTGGACGGCGAGCAGCACCACCAGCACCGACAGCGACACCACGAGCACGCGCGGCACGCGCCGCCTGAGCGGCGAGCGCAGCAGCGCCAGGCCGACCACGGCGCAGGCCAGGCCCAGGCCGGCGTCGACCGCGCCGTTGGGCGCCTGCAACGCGGCATCGAACCCGCCCTTGCGCAGGCCCGCCGTCATGTTGCTGAGGCCGAACATGAGGAAGGCGCCGCCGCCGATCAGCAGCAGCAGGCCCACGACAAAATTGATCTGTCTCAACGGACGCATGGCGCCACGATGCGACCGAGCGGCGGCATCGGCAAGGGCGTTCGCTCGGGTTCTTTCAGCGCCGGTGCGCGATGGCGACGAGGCGGCCGCGCTGCTGCTTGATGCCGTCCTCGGTGGCGATCGCGGCCAGCCGGCGCAGGATGGTCACCCGCGCGCGATAGATCAGCTCCGGCGGCAGGTGGCCCAGGAAGTTGCCGAACGACGACGCCTCGAGGAAGCGCACGGCCTGCTCGGCGGTGGCGTAGTTCTGCTCCACCGGGCGGACCTCGATGAGGCTGGGCGCGAAGCCCGTCATCTCGAACAGCGCGCGCATCTCCTCGCCGTCGACCTTGAAGGTGAGGCTCTCTCGCGCGCGCGGATAGCGGTCGAACGGCGGCTCGGCCAGCACGGCGTGGACCAGCTCCTGCAGGGGCATCTGCGGCCCCTTGGCCACGGTGCTGATGCCGATGCGGCCCGCCGGGCGCAGCAGCCGCCAGAAGGCGAGCAGCGGCGACGTCTTGTCGGGCAGCCAGTGGAACACCGAGTTGAGGCAGATCACGTCGTAGCTCTGGTCGCGCAGGTGGGCGAGGTCGTAGACGTCGCCGACCTCGAACGCGAGGTTGCTGCGGTTGCGCGCGCGGTCCATCGCGATCTGGATGCGCGACGGCAGCGGATCGACGCCGTGCACGCGGCCGGTCGGGCCGACGATTTCGGCGATGTGATGGGCCAGCAGGCCGGTGCCGCTGCCGATGTCGAGCACGCGCTCGCCGGCGCGGATGCCGAGATCGGCCACGAGCTGCTTGCCCATTTCGAACTGCCGGGTGGCGCTGATGCGGTCGTACTCGCGCGCCAGCTCGTCGGTATCGAGGTTGAGCAACGGTGCACCGGGACGTCCCCGGTAGTGCAAGCCCGACATCTGTTACGCGCCTCCGATCGACGCCATAAAAAACCAATGACGACCGGCACCCATTCTAGCGCGGCGGCGCGCCGTTACCTACTGCGACGAAAGAGGGAACGCGTGTGCACTGTGCAGAAAAACTGCAGTCTTGCGCGGCTCCGCGCGCGGGCGTAGCCACTGGCCATGAGATCCGCGTCGCCGTCCCCTGTCACCCATTGGCTGAGCCGCCGGGCCTGCCTGATCGGCCTGCTCTCGACCCCGGTACTTGGCCCGGTATTGGCGGCGGAACCGATCCCCGTCCCCAAGCCGATCTTCTTCCCGCGGGGCTCCACCAGCGGCACCGCCGGCGGCCACGTCCAGCGCGGCGACAAGATGCTCTATTCGCTGAAGGCCACGGCCGGCCACACGCTCACCGTCAACTTGACTGCCCCCGACGACAACGTGGTGTTCCAGGTCTACGCGCCCGACACCGCCATCGGCCGCGATCCGGACGGCGTGCTGCAGTTGCAGGGCAAGCCGCTGCCGGGCACCGACGACCACCAGGACGCCACGCGCTGGCAGGGCCCGATCCCGCGCACCGGCATCTATCTGATCGTGGTCGGCAGCACCCGCGGCAACGCCCGCTACAGCATGGACGTGAAGATCGAGTAATCGGACTCCGGACCGCGGGCTTCCAGCCCGCTCGGACTCATCGCGGGCTTCCAGCCCGCTCGGACTCATGAGACGGGCTGGAAGCCCGCGGTCCAACCGAGCGTCAGCCCAGCGCGACGCGATTGCCCTCGATCACCGTGCCGAACGGCGTCGACAGCACCGCGAACCGCTCCAGGATCGACCGCCCCTCCTCGCCGCCCGCCAGCCGCGGCCGGCCGCGCAGGTGGCGGGCCTCCTTCCAGCCCAGCGAGATCGGGATCAGCTCGATACCGGTCAGCTTGCCCTCCGAATAGGTCAGCTCCGGCAGCACCGACTCCCAGTAGCGCCGGTCCGACGGGAAGCCGCCCTGGTCGTTGTTCGTGCGCTTCTGGTAGACCTGCCCCGGCGTGAGATCGGGATCGGCGCGGAAGCGCTCGTAGGCGTCGGCCGGCATCTTGGGCACCAGCTCGTTCTGGCCGATGAAGTTGCCCAGCGAATAGAAGATCGGCTTGCCCTTGTAGAGCTCCATGCCGCGCAGCAGATGCGGCCCGTGCCCGACCACCAGATCGGCGCCGGCGTCGATCATCTGGCGCGCGAACACCGGAATGAACTCGGCCGGGATCTCCTTGCTCTCGCCCTGCTCGTGCGCGTGCAGGCTCACCAGCACCACGTCGGACAGCCCGCGCGCCTCGGCGATCCAGCGCACGATGCCGTCGATGTCCTTCTTCGACGCCGTCGTGCGCACCGCGGCGGCATTGCCCCCGGCAGGAAGAGCCCGGAAGTTCATGCCGTTGAGCGGAAACACCGCCGGATCGGACGGCGCGAAGGCAAAGCCCATCTTCACCTTCTGCTGCCGCTCGGCCTCGAGCCCGAGCTGGTCGGCGATCTCGCGCAACGCCGCGAGCTGGGCCGCCGTCACCTCGTGCATCGTCTCGAAGCGCAGCGGATTGAGGCCGGGCCGGCCGGGCAGATCGGGCCGCTGGGCCGACGCCTCCTGGCCCTTGGCGAAGGACGAGGCGCAGGAGATCATCGCCACCGTGCCGTGCGGATGGGTGTGATAGCAGGGCCGCCGCGCGTCCTCGAGATTGCGGCCGACACCCGCGAACGACAGCCCGCGCGCCTCCATCGCCTCGATCGAATGCACCAGGCCCGCGATCGAATAATCCAGGCAGTGGTTGGTGGCCGTCGCGAACAGGTCGAAGCCCGCGTCCGACAGCTCGTCGAGCACCCAGGCCGGCGCGCCGAAATGCGAGCCGCCGCTCTCCAGCGCGGGATCGCCGCGATAGTCGTTCGCCAGGACTTCGAGGTTGGTGAAGGCGACGTCGGCGGCGCGCACGCGGTCGAACAACGGCGCGAGGTTGGAGTCGGTGCGCGATTGCAGGCGGCGCTGGAGGATGGAGTCGCCGGTAAGGAGGAGGCGGAGGGAGGTCATGGGAACACTGGTTGAAGTCTGTTGACTGCAGATCAATCGATAGTCGCTTTGCCGATACAGATGTTACCGATTTGTTGCTAAGATGCCGCCACCCAACTTCGCATTCCAGTGTTCCGTCATCCTATCGTTGAGAAGCAGATGTCAGAAAGCGAAAGCAAAGGAAGCGGCGTCGCAGGTGCCGCTGCCGAGATAATTAAAGCGGTACCGGTTTATCAGGACGCTCTGCAACCGGCAGCTAAACAAGTTGGCCTTGCCTTAGAAGTAGCCGGTCGGACGGTCAACTTGGCGCTCGCGCCAGTAAGAGCTTTGGTTTGGGGTGGGGAGAAGCTTGAGGAGTTTCTTCAAAAGAAAGTTGGTGGCAAACTTAGCGCCGCTCGAACTCCAGAAGCGGAAATCATAACTCCACGAATCAACGTAGTTGCGCCTGCGATCGAAGCCCTTCGATTTACCGGCGACGAAGTCGACCTGCAGGAGATGTACGCCAACTTAATCGCCACAGCTATGGACAAGCGCGTTGCTCAACGAGTGTTGCCATTTTTCGTTGAAATTGTGCGGCAGCTAACGTCGGATGAGGCGCGCATATTAAGGCATCTTGCTGCAAATCCTAAGCGCGCTGTGCCAATCGTTCACCTTCGTAGAGAGAACGCGAAGCACGATAGAGGCAGAACCATCGCGCGTAATCTCACACTGGTGGGATACGACGCCGAGTGCGAGTTTCCCGATCTTGCCCCCACATATCTCGATAATTTGGCACGGTTAGGATTGATTCAACTATTTCCTGAAGATCGAGAATACGCAAAGAGAAGCTCTTATTCTCGACTGGAGAACGATCCTCATATTCTCGCGACCAAGCAGAAAATCGAGACAGAGAACAACCCCAAGAAACGCATCGTGAGATTCGTCCGCTCCGGCCTGGACATAACGGCTCTTGGCGCCGATTTCATTCAGGCTTGCGTAATACCGTACGAAAAGCGAAGCGGACCGAGCGACCCAACGATTGGCTAGCTGCAACTTCGCACTGACTATACAGCCACACCCAACGCGCCTAGTTCCATTTTCAACGTTGCTTCGTCGTCCATCTTCGAGACATCTACATCGTCACAAGGGGTGGTAAAGACGCGCGTCACTGATTCGCCGTACACTTTTGCAACGGCCAAAGGCAAATTGAGCGGGTTGATCTGCGCATCGAGAGAGGGGGCGCATCGTCGGAAGTGAAGAATATAGTGAACCATAGTATATTCATCGCTTGCCGGGGGCTGGCGATCAAATTCGAATGCTTTGTAGCTCAGTTCTAAATCGAGCATCCAGTCTTTCGCTAAGGCTCTTGAAATTAAAGCCTTGGGAACTGCGAGTTTAAAGAATTCGTCGAAGTTTGAATGGTAGAGCTTCTCGGCATTGTCCTCGGAGAAGCGCGATGAAAGAATGTGCTTTAAATCGGGGAACCGCTCGATATTCGCCTCAATCACTCTGATGAGATTGTCGCGATGGGTGTCGGGAAGCTCTCTCGGACCAATTTTGGCAGTGAAGAAGACCGTGAACTCATCAACCTTAATTTTTAGCTTCCCAAAGCTTCCTTCCCGCTTTTGCCATTCAAGAATTTTGTCCCAAGCAGTTAACAACTCGCCGGGCAATTTCTCCGTCGGGCGAATGACGTAACGTTCCACGTCGAGATTCATTAGGTCGAACGGAAACGATCGGCGGAAATCTCCGTACAAATACCTATTTTTGGCCTCTCGGAAAGTGACGTCATCTTCCTCCGCGTCTTGCGGATCCAGATCGCTCTCACTTTGGGGAATTTCGGGATAGTCCGAGTTAATTAACTCGAAGAAGTCGATAGGAAACCCGTTTGCTCCTTCAATAATTCGCAACGTTTTGTCTACGGCTTGAGGAGCAAAATCAAAAAAAGTGACTGTATCGTAGAGTTTCTCTGCTGACTTCTTAATGATTTTGGCATTCCGTAGGGCCAAAACATCAATCGCTCCTTCCGCGCAGAACGTTAGATATCTCAGGCGCCTTCTTGGGCCTCTTTGGCTAACCTTGGGCAGCCGCGCCAATCGTTCCTTTGCCTCCGGTATCCAGCCCTTCGAACGAACGTACTGCTTTGACGTGCAATTCTCGTATTTGAAAGTTGTCATTGGTCTGCAGTCACCAATCTCGGAGTAGCTTCAGGAGCGCTTTTGTAAATATCTGCCGCATCTGATTTTTTGTCGGTTGCATCAGGGCGAGATCGAAGAGAGTCAGAACACTGCTCGCAAGCTGCCTATTGCCCTTCTTCGTATCCAATTCGTCCGGATCTTCGGATCTGACATCTGTTGATCGATCGCTTTCACCGATCTTAATCGAGCGCACAACTAAACTAGGCATGCCTGCCGCGTTTGCCGGTCCTTGTCTCGTTTTGGCTGCAAAGGTTTCTTGGACCGCTTCCGCAAGAGCTTCGGTCCTAGCGGAGGCGTTCTCTTTTGCTCTTCTATTCGAGCGCCTTTTAATTTTGGAATAGACTTCCGGAAACACCTCTTCCCGCAGGAGCTTGTGCACCTGTCGTTGTAGGAAGCGAAATTGCGGATGGAATCGGTTGAAACTATCTCGATCAACGTTGAGAGCGTTTTCGAGGCCCTCCGACACGAAAATCTCTCCCGTCACCCATCGACTTCTTGGCCCTTCATTAAATCGGTAGTCCAACAAAGAAGGATCGTAAAGACCGATGCCGACACCCTTTACCCGGATCATAATCCCGCGCAGTTCGTCAGGCTTCAGTTGCTTACCTTCCTGCACCGCAATGTAGCCTTGAAAAGCAATCTTTCGGTTGTAAAGCGTCGTCTCGGTATAGGGAACATCTATCGTCGTGTACCCGTTTCGGTTGCCCTTAAGCCATACAGGCTTGAACAACTGAATGCCGTCGACAAGAACTTGAAAGTCTTCTTTGAGCAAGTCCTTCTGTACATTTACGACTCGGCCACTTGGAACAGCATCATCGCCTAAGTACGGAATAGGTACCGAGGCTGCTATTTCCCAAATAAGCCGGAAATACTCGCCAAGTTCCTGCAGAGAGTGGTGCTTGCTAATTTGCTTCTTAACAGCAACACCCCACTCGCGATCCGGAACCCCGTCTGATTGCTGAATGGAATCGCGAAACGTGCGGGAAAAAACGGGATGCATGACATCCGCGACGATACGAGTACCAGTCCCTTCGAACTCATCCTCACTAAAAGCCAGAAGTTCATATTCGCCGATATCAATCTCTAGCGAAGACTCTGTGTCAGCAACTTTCTCGCGGCGCCGAACCAACGGACTGTCTGTCTTGTCCAGTTCTTCTCTGAAATTGTAGAGTCGAATCCTTGCTTTGAATGGCTTTCCTTTCTTCGGCCTACTGGCGATCACGAAGGAACCGCAAATTTGGGCGATACCAAACATGCCAACGCCCAGGCGCCCGATCAGAGGACGAGTGTTATCTGTATCGCGAATTCGCTTTTCGCTATTTCCAAGCCCCCCTTTTACGATTCTGAGAAATTCTGCCTCATCGAAGCCTTCACCATCATCCGTAACGGTGAGTTCTACAAAATGAGGAATGCCTGTTCGGATTTCGACTTTGTGAGCTCTCGCGTCCCAAGCATTGCTCACCAATTCGCGCAACGCGCTTGCTGGGCTGCGATACATTCCTCTGGTTAGGTGAGCAAAAGCCTTTTCATGGAGGACAATCTTGTTGCCACCAGATGCTTCAGGCTTTTCGCTTTCGACGTTTGCTTCGCTCATGGCCCCCAACACGCACGATGCCTGCCGACAGTAGCAACTTACGGCTTTATTAAAAACAATATATTCTCGTCCAAGTGCTTCTTAATTCCAGTGGACCAACGCCGCCGCCATAGCTCAATTTTTTCAACTTTAAAGCCAACACTCTCCGCAGCTTCTCCAAGCAAAACCGCGGTTCTAATTGGAACGCGCATGTAAGCCGCCTGATCGCCAACCACGTATGCCGCGCGTCCACCGGCCTCCATGAGCCTAAACAGGCTCCCGAAATGGCGCTTCATTCCACCAAAGTACGCTTTGACAACAGTGGGATAGAGCTTCTCAAAGCCGCTTGTTTTTCCCTTGATAGCTTTCGCTACGCGCCTGGATACAGCGTTTACAGATGGAAGCTTCTTGGCTCTTTGGTCATCAAGATCATCTTGATAAATGCCCTTTGTGTGAGAGCGAATCATCCCTCTTTTGACGCTTCTCAAAGATTGTCGTGTCGACACCGAATCGATGAAGGCCAATTCAAGGCGCGTATGGCGAGTGTAGTCGTGCTCGGTTGGGTAAGGGGGCGAGCAGATTACAAACCTTATTTTTGGGATTTTCTTGGAAAAGTGACGACGCAAAACTGGCTTGAGCGATCTAGCATCTCCGAGCAGCGACACTGGCGCCGCATACGAACGTCGTCCGTTAGACGAGCGCAGATCCTCAACAATCGCCTTAACTCGCGCGCTAAAGAACGGGATAGGGTCTACGTCTTTCTTTTGCTTGCCTCGATAAATTTGCGGCCCGAATTTCATATTCCCGATGTTTGTTGGGAGATCAGCTGCAAGAGCAAGCAAGAACAGGCTTGCAATTCGCTCGTCCTTACATCGCCTGATGGCCTCTCTTAGCACGAGCGCTTTTCGGAGTGGCTTGGGGCTGATCCAACCCCTTTTTAGCATTCCACTCTTATCAAGATATTTGTACACGGCCTCGTCTGTAAACCGCCGATTGCTCGAAACCAGTTTGCGATAGCGAGACCGCACACGCGTCGCAGCCGCGATCACCGCGTCGGGATCGGTTCTGAACTCGGATTTCGCCCTAGCGGTAAAAACGGCGAAGGGATTGGCATCGATACCAATCGACGGAATTTTTCGCTTCGCACACTCGATTAATGTTGTGCCACTTCCGCAAAATGGATCGAGGACATGCTCAGTATTCTTCACCCCAAATTTTTCAAGCAATGAGTCTACGAGTTGATCTGAAAATCCCAGCACGAAGGGATACCAACGATGAAATGCATCGTCGTCGAACTGCTGCAGATCGCTTCGGCCAGGTGGATAGAGTATCGTGCCCCGAACAGTTGCTTTCTTGCTAGAATTTTCGAGAAGCATCTATTCCAAGGCATTAGAGGTAAACGAGATTTGTTAAGACTTAACACAACTTCTAGTCAAAACGCGATCGTGGCAGAGAAAAATGATGGCCGCCCGCATCTCAGTGATGATCGCGAGCGCCACTCGAGTTGCGCTCCCCGAGCAATAAATCAACCCGGGTCCATGCCGTTGTGTCGGATGGCGGTCACGGCTTCAGGGACGGTAAGGGCCTTAACCAGCGCCCTCGCTGCCTCCGGGTGCTTCGCGGCGACGGGAATGCCCGCGGCGTAGACGGTCATGCGCTGCAGATCGCCGGGCACCGGGCCGAGATGGGCAATGCCCGGCGCATGGATCAGTTCACTCGTCTGCTGCAGCCCGATCTTCACCTCGCCCCGCACAAGAAGATCCGGTACCTGCTCGCCGGGCGGCGGCTGTTTCAGGCGCGGCACGGTCTCGGCGGCGATGCCGAGGTGGGCCAGCATCTCGGGGATGTAGACGGCGCTTGTGCCCGCCGAACGACCGATCGACTTGGCGGCGAGCAGCGCGCGCTTCAGCGCCTCGGGCGTGGAGATGTCGGGCCGGGGCGCGTCGGCGCGCACGGCGACGCCGATGCCGGTCTTCATCAGGTCGGTGCGGCTGCCGGCGGCCAGCGTGCCGTCCTTGAGGAAGGCGTCGATCTCTTGGGCGGTGGTGATCACCAGGTCGTAGGTCTCGCCCGCCGCCAGGCGCTTGCGGATGGCGGGGCCGGTGTCGAAGGTGGCGATGACCTTGTGGCCGCTCGCGCGCTCGAAGGCCGGGATCAGTTCGGTGACCGTGTTCTTCGAGACGCCTGCGCCCAGCAGCGCGATGTCGGCGGCGGGCGCAGCTCCGGGGAGCAGGAGCAACAGCGCGAAGACGGCCGCTCTCATCCTTCCTCTCAAGGGGCGATCTCTCGCGCCCGCGCCGCGGCTTGCAGCGCGGCGCCCAGGATCGGCGCGGCGGCCGCCGACATCCGCTCCCCATCATGCGCGACGCCGGGCACGTCGATGATCGTCCAAGCGCAGTGCAGGCCACGCGCGGCCGCGGCGGCGCGCGCATTCACGATGTAGCGGTGGGCGCGCTCGTGGCGAGTGCCGCCCTGGGCCATCGCCGGCGGCTCCTTGGGGAAGTTCGGGCTGGTGGCGTCGATGTCGGCGGTGCCGGCCATCACGGTGAGGCGGAATTCCAGCAGCGCGCGGAGCTTGTCTTCGTCGACCCCCGTGCCTCCGAGGCCGTAGGGAAAATCGACGCTCAGGTCGGGCATGGCGTAGGTGCCGGCATTCGCCGTCACCGCCGCCACGACCTTGTCGCGGAAGCCGAGCGAGAGCAGGCGGTGCACATATTGGCCGCCGGCAGAGTGGCCGAACAGGCCGTAGCCCGTGCGGCGCGTGATCCCTTGTGCGCGCAGCGCCTCGAACAGGCGGCCGACGATGGCGTAGGTGCACTGCTCGCGCGGCTGGGCCTGGCCCGCCTCGTCGCGCAGGTTGCCGAAAT
>Ga0070681_10008477_pt1 | contig 10064 bp, 7 predicted proteins | sample KBSC83BmetaG_FD_65650 | JGI IMG/M metagenome (GOLD analysis project Ga0070681, IMG submission 65650) | Corn rhizosphere microbial communities from Kellogg Biological Station, Michigan, USA - KBS C8-3B metaG | ecosystem: Host-associated > Plants > Roots > Rhizosphere | place: USA: Michigan...
GGTCTTCTCCTTGCGGAGCTGCATCAGGATGTCGTTGACGAGGCTCGACGCGCCGAGGCGGTACAGGTCGGGCGTCAGCCAGTCGGGGCCGAGCGTCTCGTGCACCTGCACGAGGTACTGGATCGCGTTCTTCGCGGTGCGGATACCGCCGGCGGGCTTCATGCCGACCTTGCGGCCCGTCTCCTCGTGCACGTCGCGGATCGCCTCGAGCATCACCAGTTGCACCGGCAGCGTCGCTGCGCCGGGCAGCTTTCCGGTCGACGTCTTGATGAAATCGCCACCGGCGGCCATCGCGAGCAGCGACGCGCGGCGGACGTTGTCGTAGGTCCCGAGCTCGCTCACCTCGAGGATCACCTTCAGATGGGCGCCGCCGCAGGCTTCCTTCACCTTCACGATCTCGTCGAACACCTTCGCGTAGCGGCCGGAGAGGAACGCGCCGCGGTCGATCACCATGTCGATCTCGTCGGCGCCCATCGCGACCGCGTCTTCGACGTCGCGGATCTTCACGTCGAGCGGGCTCTGCCCGGACGGGAACGCGGTCGCGACGCTCGCAACCTTCACGCCGCTGCCGGCGAGCCGCTCCTTCGCGGTCGGGATCAGGTTCGGGTAGACGCAGATCGCGGCGACCGACGGGACATTCGGGTCGCTCGGATCAGGCCGGATCGCCTTCGAACACAGCGCCGCGACCTTCCCGGGCGTGTCCTGCCCTTCGAGCGTCGTCAGGTCGCAGCAGCGGATCGCCAGCTCGAGCGCCCAGACCTTCGCGTCCTTCTTGATCGAACGCTTCGCAAGGTCCGCGGCACGCCCCTCGACCGCGACCTGGTCGATCGCGCCGATGCGCGGCAGCCGCTGCTTCAGCGGCAACTCGAACCCACGCGGAAGGACCGGCGCCTGCGCCATCGGGGGCCAGTGTAGACCCGGTCTACGCGACTGCGCGTTCGCGCCCGCGCGCCAGGTACGGCGCTGCGCCGACACGCTCGAACACGTCGTGCGCCTCGGCAACGAGCTGCTCCGCCTCGTCGGCCCTACCGGCTGCGCGGAGATGCTCAGCACGTTCGGCCTGGACAACGGCCACGTAGAACGGCGCCTCGAGGTCGCGGAACATGCGCTCGGCGGCTTCGAGCTCCGCGACCGCGTCGTAGTCTGGGAACCGGGCGCGGAGCCGTGCGAGCTGTGCGTCGACGACGCGCCAGCCTTTCCCGCGTGACGCATCCTCGACGCGGGTGAGCAGCGTGCGGGCCAACGCGTCGTCGGGGAGGTGAACGGCGACTTCGGCGACCTCGGAGTACAGCCACCAGGCGGCCTCCGCCTCGTCCGGAAGGGCCCGGAGCGCCGATTGGTACGCCTCCTCGTACCGCCCTTCGGCCGCGAAGACCAGCGCCTCGATTCCCGCGAAACCGGTTGCGAACTCGGTGTTGCCCGACTGTCCGACCGACGCGTGCCGGTCGACCAGCTCGCGTGCGAGCGAGAGCTCACCACGCCGGATGTGGACCGCAGCTGCCCAGAGCAGCAAGCCACGATGGAACTCGGTCGTCGCGTACGGCTCCGCAGCGGCTGCGGTCTCGAGTGCCTCGTCCCACCGTCCGAGCAGGTCGAGCGAGCCGATTCTGCCGATCGTGAACACGAGCTCCCAGGATCGCTCACCCATCCGCCGCGCGTAGTCGAGCCCTTCGTCCCCGAGCTCGAGACCTTCGCGGAACCGGGCCTCGTACCAGTACTGCGCGATGACGTTGTTGTAGGCGCGAAGCGCGGCATCGTGCAGGTCATGCTCGAGTGCGACCGCCAGCGCGCCCCGGACGAGAAGCGACGCCTCACGATCACGCCCGCGGTAGAGCATCATCACCGCCTTGCTGTTCAGCGCGTGCGCGAGCGTCTCCGGAAGCCCGAGTTCCTCGGCGAGCGTGAGCGCACGCTCGAGGTTTGCGGCCGCGGACTCGTATTCCCGGGCAAAGACGAGGAAACGTCCCAGCTGGGCTGCGATGACGGCGACCTCGGCCGGCGCTCCCACTCGCCCGATCGTCTCGAGCGCCGACGTCATCCGTTCGACAGCTTCCTGAACCCGCCCGTCGTTGAACTCGATCTCGGCCAGTCGCGAGTCGACGAGCGCCGCGGCCACTTCGTTGCCGAGGTGGTCGTACGCCTCACGAGCTCGTCCGAGTAGGTCGAGCGCGTCCTCCATGCGGCTCGCGATCCAGGCCATCTGGCCGGCACGGTCGATCAGCTGCGCGCGGACTGCGGCCGTGTCGACGAGCTCGGCGGCCTGCTCGAAGAACCGCTGCGCCTCGCCTGCGGCGGCGAGACGGGCTGCACGCTCGCCCGCCAGGATGTACATCCGCCCGGCACGCTCGGAGATCTCGGGTGCGTCGTCGGCATCGGGTGCAGCTTCGCGAGCCGCCTCGAGATGCGATGCGATCACCTCCGGGACATCGTCCTCGCCGAGCGCCGCGGCGATCTGCTCGGCGGCGCCGAGGTGGCGAGCCTTGCGGTCGCGACGCGCGAGCGTGTCATAGGCGACGCGGCGAACGAGGTCCTGCAAGAAGCCGTATTGCCCATGCTCGGGCGAGCGAGGGTCTGCCTGAAGCGAGAGCACTTCCTTGCGTACGAGGGAGGTGAGGAGCTGTTCCACCTCCTCCTCCGGACGACCAGCGACCCGGGCGAGCAGCGTGCTGCCGAACGTCTTGCCGAGAACCGCGGCGTCCTGCACGAGCGCACGCTCCGCGTCGGTGAGGCCGTCGAGGCGCGCGGTGATCAAACCCTGAAGCGTCTGCGGGACGTCGAGCGCGCCGATCTCCCCGACGACGCGGTACGACGCGCCGTCCTCGACGACGAGGTTGCGATCGAGCAGCATGCGCACCGTCTCGACTGCGTACAGCGGGATCCCCTCTGCACGGTCGAGAATCGCGTCGACGACGTCTTGCGGCATGCCCGGGACCAGGCCGGCGAGGAGCTCCTCCATCGCCGCAGGCGGGAGCGGCTCGAGATAGATGGATGTGAACGCACGCTGGCCGGCCCCCCAGGTCGACCGCCGCTCCGCCAATTCCGGGCGCGCAAGCGTGACGACGAAGATCCGCTGGTTGCGCGACCACTCGAGCAGGTATTCGACGAAGTCGAGGAGGCTTTCGTCCGCCCACTGCAGATCCTCGAACACGAGCACGACCGGGTTCGTGTCGGCCATCCGCTCGAAGAACAGCCGCCACGCGGCGAAGAGCTGCTGCTTCTCGCCGTGCTCCGCTCCTCCCCACCCGAGAAGCTGCAGAAGACGTGGCTCGACGAACGCCCGCTCTTCCTCGTCGAGAACGTGCTCGCCGAGCGTCGCACGAAACTTCTCCGCGCCGGTCTCCTCGCCTTCGTCCTCGGCGATCCGGCACCGCATCCGCACCATGTCGGCGAGCGCCCAGTACGTGACGCCCTCGCCGTACGCGAGGCAGCGGCCGCGATGCCACCAGACGGTCTCTGCGATCCCGTCGAAGTACTTGTAGAACTCCCAGCCGATCCGCGACTTGCCGATCCCGGCGATGCCGGTGATCGAGACGAGGTGCGCCTTGCGCTCGTCCGCGGACGCGTGGAAGAGATCCTTGATCAGGCGAAGCTCGCGCGCTCGGCCGACGAACGGAGCCTCGAGCCCGATCGACTTCAGCTGGCCGCGTGCGCCGGCGACGACGCGGAGCGCCCGCCAGAGCCGAACCGGTTCCGACTTGCCCTTCAGCTCGTGCTCGCCCGCATCCTCGAACGCGACTGTCGCCTCGGACGCGCGTCGCGTCGCGTCGCCGACGAGCAGCGTCCCCGGCTCGGCAGCGGCCTGGATGCGCGCGGCGGTGTTCACGAGATCGCCGGCGACCATGCCCTCGCTCGTCGCCCCGAGCGTGACTGCCGCCTCGCCCGTGAGCACACCCGCGCGGGCGCGGAGATCCTCGGCGCCGACCTCGTCGCCGAGTGAGCTGACTGCAGCGACGAGGTCGAGCCCCGCGCGCACGGCGCGCTCCGCGTCGTCCTCGGTCGCGACCGGTGTCCCCCACACCGCCATCACCGCGTCGCCGATGAACTTCTCGACCGTGCCGCCGTAGAGCTCGATCAGCCTGCGGGTGGTGTCGAAGTAGCGTGAGAGGAGCTCCCGCACCTCTTCGGGGTCGCGCGACTCGGACAGTGGCGTGAACCCGACGAGGTCGGCGAAGAGCACGGTGACGAGGCGCCGCTCGGCGACCGGCGCCTCGCGCGGCGCGGGAGCGGCGGGCGCGGCCGCAGCGCCGAGCGGCGTGCCGCAATCGCCGCAGAACCGCTTGTCGGGCGGGTTCTCGGCGCCGCACGACGGGCACGCCGAACCGAGCGGCGCACCGCAGTCGCCGCAGAACCGCTTGCCGGCGGGGTTCTCGCTGCCACAGGCCGCGCAGGTCACGCGACTTAGCCTAGGGTCACCCGTTCCGAATCGCCAGCATCGCCCGGACGAGCGCCGGCTGGGCGAGGCCGATCTCGCGCGTGGCGCGAACCAGCGCGGCCGGTTCGGAACGCTGCGTTGCGCGTGCGAACAGGGCGGAAGCGCGCTCCAGGTGCCGGCACGCGGGAACGAGCACGCGCGCGACCCGCGCCGGCGGCCCGGCCGAGCTCACCATCTGACGGCAGCCGCCGAGGTCGGAGTAGGCCACCAGCAGCGCGTAGAGATCGGACGTGTTGCGCAGTGCCCTCGCCGCGTCGGCGCTCGTCATCCCCCCGACCGCAGCCGTGGCGATGTCGACGCGGAGCTGCTGCACGACCTGACGCGCGTTCGCCTGCCAGTCCGCCGGAACGCCAGGCGGAGCCTGCCGGGCGGCGCCGCACCCGGCCGCACCGACGAGGGCCGCGCTACAGGCCCAGGCGCTCCAGCATCGTCTCATTGCGCCGCCACTTCGGGGACGCTTTCACCTGCAGCTGGAGAAAGACGGGATGACCGAGCAGCGCCTCGACGTGCGGCCGCGCGCCGCGGCCGATCTCGCGCACCATCGTCCCACCCTTCCCGATCAGGATCTGCTTCTGGCTCTCGGTCTCGGTGTAGAGCCGGACGTGCACGCGCTTGTCGTCGATCTCCACCACCTCGGCGGTCACCGCGTGCGGCACCTCTTCCTTCGTCAACCGCAAGGCTTGCTCGCGGACGAGTTCGGCGATGCGCGCCTCGAGCGGCATGTCAGTGTCGGTGTCCGCCGGGTAGTACATCGGGCCGTCGGGAAGGAGGGAGATCAGGTCGCCGCGCAGCTCGCCGATCCCGTCACCTGTCTTCGCACTGACCGGGTGCAGCGCGTGGAATGAACCGAGATCCGCCGCCGTCTTCATCTGCGTCGCGATGTGACCCGGCTTCAGCCGGTCGACCTTGTTCAGGACGATCACGACCGGGATGCCGAGGCCGAACACCCGGCGAGCGACGAACCGGTCGCCGGTGCCGATGTGCTCTCGCGCGTTGACGACGAGGAGCACCGCGTCGACGTCGCTCGTGACTGCATCATCGACGCGGCCCTGCATTCGCTCGGTGAGCATGTCGATCGGCTTCTGCCAACCGGGCAGGTCGACGAGCACGAGCTGCGCGGCGTCGTCGGTGTACACGCCGCGGATCTCGTGGCGCGTCGTGTGCGGCTTGTCGGACACGATCGCGACCTTCGCGCCGGTGAGCGCGTTGACGAGCGTCGACTTGCCGACGTTCGGCCGCCCGGCGACGGCGACGAAACCGGATCTCATTCCGGGAGATCCCAGGTCTCCGGCAGCAGTTCGGCCGCGGAGTACGTCGCGATCGTGCCGTCGTCGCGCCGGAACGAGACCTCCGGGACGCGCCACTCGTACAGCCACTGGCGGCAGCCGCCGCAGGGCGAGGCGTTGATGCCGATCGCGGCGATCTCGCCGGGGCGGAAGCCCGCCGCGGCCGCGGCGCCGATCGCAGTCCTCTCCGCGCATTGCCCGAGCGGGTACGCCGCGTTCTCGACGTTGACGCCGACGAACTCGCGGCCGTCGGTCGTGCGCACCACCGCACCCACGTTGTACCGCGAGTACGGCGCGTACGCGTTCGCCGCCGCCTCGACCGCCTTGTCCACCAGCCCGCTCACGAGAACACCTGGAATACCACCAACGTGGCGAGTGCGCCGACCAGCGCGCCGTAGGTGACCTCGAGCGCCGAGTGGACGCCGGACTCGACGCGCGTCTGCGCGACGAGGATCGCCATGATCAGCGCGATCGACGAGATGAGGAAGCGATGGTCCTCGCCTGCCGCGTACGTCGCCGCCATCCAGCCGGCGAAGGCGACGGCGGCGTGGCCCGACGGCACGCCGCCGCGCAGCGGTGTGCCGCGGCCGGTGTAGGCCTTCGTGGCGATCACGATGATGATCGTCAGGACCAGCGCGACGAGCGTCAGCTCGGCGGGCTCGTGCCGGAGGCGGTCGAGGAGGTTCGCCGAGCGGTCGGCGACCTTGCCCGAGAACACGATGTAGCCGACGGCGATCGCGTTGATCGCCGCGATCAGCACGGCGCCCGCCGCGATGTCCTTCGCGAGCTTCGCCATCGGGTCGAACGACGTCGTCGCGATGTCGATCGCCGCCTCGACCGCGGTATTCAGCATCTCGGCGATCAGTACGAACGTGACCGAGAGCAGGAGTGCGATCAACTCGATCTTCGTCACGTCGACGATCAGCGCCGTAACGAGGACGCCGGCGGCGATCGCGAAGTGGATCCGCAGGTTCCGCTGCGTGCGGAGCACGTGGATGATCCCCTCGAACGCGAAGTTGAACGAATCGATGAGCGTCGGCGCCCGCCGCATGGTCATTCGAGGAGCTCAGCCTCCCGAGTCGACATCTCGTCACCGTGGTCGTAGCCGAGCAGGTGCAGCAGCCCGTGCGCGAGCGGCCAGCGCCACTCGTCCCCGACGATCTCCGGGCAGAGCACGACGTCCCCGAGCGCGCGTGGAACGCCTTCCGGCACCTCGTCGCGGCCGTCGATCGGGAACGACAGGACGTCCGTCGCCTCGTCGATGCCGAGGTGCTCGTGCTTCAGCCGCCGCATCTCGTCCGACCCGACGAACGCGATCCCGAGTTCACCGTCGTCGATTCCCTCAGCACGCAAGATCCTCCCGGCGAGCTCCACCGCGCTCGCCTCGTCGACCGCCAGGCTGCTCCGGTTCTCGATCTCGACAGAGATCATCTGTTGTGCTCGTCCGTGTGCTCCTTGTACGCCTCGACAATCCGTTGCACGAGCTTGTGGCGCACCACGTCCTTGTTGCTGAACTCGACGAACTGAATACCTTCGACGTCGGTCAGCACGTCGCGTACGTGCACGAGCCCCGAACGTGAGTCGCGCGGCAGGTCGATCTGGGTGATGTCGCCGGTGACGACGATCCTCGAGCCGAACCCGAGGCGCGTCAGGAACATCTGCATCTGCTCGGGCGAGGTGTTCTGCGCCTCGTCGAGGATGATGAAGCTGTCGTTCAGGGTGTTGTGCGTGAGAAGGAAGTCCTCGGTTACGTAGAGCGAATCGGCTGCTGCTACCTGGATGCAGACCGTTTCCGCCTCGCCGGCGGGCTCGATCGAATCAACAAACCGCATCGGCCGACCGCCCCCGTCAAGGTCGTACGCGAAGAGTTTGCGCTCGAGACGGAACGGCTGAATCTCGCCGGGCAACCGGATGTCCACGGTAAACGAGTCGTGCCGATACGCGATCTCGCGACCGTTTGCTCTGCTGGGGGACCGTCCATCGGCCTGCCTCCGTCGCCAGTACGCAACGCCACCGAGTGAACGAACCAAGAACAGGACGTCATCGCGCAGTCTCTCGGAGCAGGTTGAGTACTGGATACGGCACGTCCTGCCGACCTGCGTGACGGTACCCCCGTCACTATCGAGCAGTCCCTGCATGACAGCGACACGCACGTCGTGCGAATTCTCCAAGTAGAGCCGCGGAACGAACTTCGTGTGGGAGTGTGTCCCTGCGAGTCCGAGGTTACGGAGAACAGCGGTGACAGGATTCGCAGTGATCACGCCGCCGCGGCCGCCGTGGACGTGACGCAATACATAGTCGTAGCCAGCGTTCTTGCGCCGGACCTCAATTCCGATGCCGTTCAGCGCCTCCTCGAGGGCCTCGACGAGTTCTGGGTCAGCGGTCGTGAACGTCGGCGTCGTCTTCGTCGTCAGACAGCCGCCACCGAGCAAGAGACCGAGTGCATACGGGTCGAGCGGAACGCGTCGCTCCTCGAAGCTCACCGGGGCAGAGAGCAACGGCAACTCGTACCGGTGCCGGTGTGCAACTCGCAACTGTCCGATCATCTCGCCCGTCTCGAGAACGCGACCAGGCTTTCCGCGCCTTCGATCCTCAGCGGTGAAGACGCGCCAGAGATGCTCGCCACAACAGAGCGTTGAAGCACCATCCTGAGAGGCGACACGAAACACGTCCTTCCGACCCTGCGGGTACACGCCGAGAACCGGTGTCGGCCGGCCGTCCGAGCCGGTTACCAGGTCGCCGATGCGGAGCTCTCCGATCGGTCGGAACCCGTCCGGTGTCAACACCTTGCTTGACACTGGCTGCGCCCGCCCACGCATGAAAGCCAGCGGCGCCACCTCGATCGTGCCGCGTTCCATGTAGGCGTTCGCCTTGTCGGGGTCGAGCATGTCGTACAGCGCGTCGAACAGCGGGCGCAGGTACGGGTCGACCTTCGCCATCAAGTCGCCGGGCAGGAAGCCGAGCCGCTCCCCCGCCTCGACCGCGGGACGCGTGAGAATGATCCGCGCGACCTGGCGCTCGTGGAGCGCCGCGACGGCGAGCGCCATCGCGAGATACGTCTTGCCGGTGCCGGCCGGGCCGATGCCGAAGGTGACCGTAGCGCGGCGGATCGCATCGACGTAGCTCTTCTGCGTGACCGTCTTCGGCGCGATCTTCTTCCCTCGGTGCCGCCAGACGACCGCGTCGAACACCTCGCGCACGTCCTGCCCCGCCTCGAGCGTGCCGAGCACGGCGTCGACGGTGTGCGACCCGATCTGATGCCCGCCTTCGACGAGCTCCACCAGCTCGTCGATCACCGCGCGCGCGTCGGCGACCTGCTGGTCATCGCCCTGGAGTGTCAGCTGGTTGCCGCGCAGGCGCACGGTGCAGTCGAGGCGCTCCTTGAGCGCATCGAGCACGCCGTCCGAGATCCCGGCCAGCTCGGCCGCGACGGCGTTCGAGACATCGAGCGTTTGCTCCATCAGGCCCCAGTGTAGGTTGCGTTCGTGGCCAGAAAGTGGTGGACGCTCGTCGCGGTTTGCGTCGCGACCTTCATGCTCCTGCTCGACATCACGATCGTGAACGTCGCCCTGCCCGCGATCGAGAAGGCGCTCCACGCCTCGTTCTCCGACCTGCAGTGGGTGGTCGACGCCTACGCCCTCGGGCTCGCCACGTGCGTGCTGACCGCGGGCGCGCTCGCCGACCTGTTCGGGCGGAAGCGGCTGTTCCTGCTCGGCATCGCCCTGTTCACCCTTGCCTCGGCCGCCTGCGGCCTCGCGAACGACGCGCTCTTCCTGATCGTCGCGCGCGGTGTCCAGGGGATCGGCGGAGCGATGATGTTCGCCACGGCGCTGGCGCTTCTCTCGCAGGAGTTCCACGGGCGCGAGCGCGGCACGGCGTTCGGGCTGTGGGGCGCGGTGATCGGCGCCGCCGTGGCGATCGGGCCGCTCGCCGGCGGGATGCTCACGTCGTGGCTCTCGTGGCGCTGGATCTTCCTCGTCAACATCCCGATCGGGATCGGCGCGATCGTGTTCGGGATGCGCCAGCTGCACGAGTCGAGCGACCCCGAGCACAGCCGGCTCGACCCACCGGGCCTGGTCACGTTCACGATCGGGTTGTTCGCCCTCATTCTCGCGCTGATCGAAGGCAACGGCCGCGGCTGGACGAGCGGCCTGATCATCGCGCTGCTCGTCGTCGCAGTGGCCGCACTCGCCGTGTTCATCGGGACGCAGGCGCGGGACGGCGCAACGATGATCGACCTCGCGTTGTTCCGCCGGCCGGCATTCGTCGGCGCGCAGACGACCGCGTTCGCGATCTCGTCGTCGATGTTCGCGATGTTCCTGTACCTGACGCTCTACCTCCAGAAC
>Ga0070681_10008485_pt1 | contig 10057 bp, 5 predicted proteins | sample KBSC83BmetaG_FD_65650 | JGI IMG/M metagenome (GOLD analysis project Ga0070681, IMG submission 65650) | Corn rhizosphere microbial communities from Kellogg Biological Station, Michigan, USA - KBS C8-3B metaG | ecosystem: Host-associated > Plants > Roots > Rhizosphere | place: USA: Michigan...
ACGCTTACGACATCAATGCCTATCTTGGGCCGGCGCTGATAGGCCTCGATCCCCTGACGATTCCAGCGCTTGTGGCGCGGATGGACCAGGTGCTGCGCGGTGGTCGGCAGGCAAAATCGGGTGTCGAGATGGCGCTATGGGACATTGCCGGCAAAGCAGCAGGGCTGCCGGTGTACCGGTTGCTGGGAGGAAAAACCCGCCCTGCCGTGCCGCTGAACTGGACCGTGGGTTTTTGCGAGCCGGACCAGGCCGCCGATGAGGCAGCCCGCTATGTGGAGGAGCATGGCATTCGCAGTATCAGGCTCAAAATAGGCCGCGCAGGTGACGTCGACGCCCGCAGTTGCGCCTCCGTGCGAAAACGACTGGGTCCGAACTTCACTATTCGCGTAGACGCCAACGAATACTACAAATCGTCGAAGGAAGCAGTCCAGGCTATCCGGCGAATTGAAGAGTACGGCCTGCAACTCGTCGAGCAGCCGCTGGCAGCGCACGACCTCGCGGGCCACGCCGAGGTGCGAACGGCTGTCGGCACGCGCATCGGCCTGGACGAATCGATTCAGTCGCCAAGAGACGCCCTCGCCGCGATTCGCGCCCGGGCAGGCGACATCTTCAACGTTTATGTCAGCGAATCGGGCGGGCTGCTCCGCTCACAAGAGATCATCGCGATTGCGGAAGCCGCCGGAATTCCGTGCCTCATCGGGACTATGGGTGAACTGCAGATCGCCTCGGCGGCCGCTGCGCATTTGGGCGTATCCTGCGCTAATCTCCCGCTCACTTGTGACCTGGTCGGACCACTGCGGTACGACGAATCCGTCATTTGCGACCTGCTGCGGATCGAGGATGGCTTGCTCTATCCTCCAGAAGCTCCCGGCTTGGGCGTTACGCCAAATTGGAGTGTGATCAATCGCTGGAAAGTCCCCTAATGCGGTCAGACTGTAAAACTTTCGTCCACGTCAATGGACGAATTGTAACAAACGCCTTGACACTCCTAACCAGTGAACTAAGATGCTTCTATTACTCTCGGGTCGCGTAGTTAGGGCTTGTGTATCTAAAGGGTTTACGGATTGGAACACCCGGGAAGACTTGTATCTATAGGGAGAAGTATATGAAGCGCGTTTGTTTGCTCAGTGCATGTTTTCTGCTGGCTGTCGCCGGAGCGATGGCCCAGACCGGTGTCGACGGTAGCATTCTGGGCGTTGTCAGCGATGCGAACGGCGGTTCCGTTGCCGGCGCGACCGTAACGGTGAGGAACCTGGACACTGGATTGGTCAAGACCGAGATCACTCATGCCGACGGCGGCTTCGAGATTTCGCCTTTGCCCGAAGGGAACTATTCGGTTTCGGTGACCTTCACCGGATTCAAGACATGGACCCTTGCCCAGACAGATTTGACGATCAGGGAGCGCAAGAGAGTGTCCCCGATGTTGCAACTGGGCGACGTGAACGAAAGAGTTACCGTTGAGGCGACCGCCGACCTTCTCCAGACCGAAAGAGCCGAGACTGGCGGGGTCGTAGAGCAAAGAACGATTCAGGAACTTCCCTTGAATGGCCGCGACGTCATCGAATTGACGGAACTGGTGCCCGGCGTCCGATACGGCGGCAGAACCTTCGCAACGGCTTGTGCGGACGGCAATATGTCAACCGTGCAGGGATTAGGCCACCGGGACGATCAGAGCGAATTCAGAGTCGACGGTGTAGCCTCCAACTCGGTGTGCGATGAGGGGGGAACAGCAATTCCAAACCCTGATACGATCGCACAATTCAATGTGTCGACTTCCAACTTCAGCGCGGAAAATGGACGTAATCCTCTGCAAATCACCATGGTCACCAAGGGTGGCACCAACGAATTCCATGGCACGCTATGGGAGTTTCTTCGCAACGATGCCCTCGACGCTCGAAACACTTTTGCAGCGAGTAATCCCAAGCTGATTCAAAATCAGTTCGGAGCGGCGGGCGGCGGTCCTATCAAAAAGAATCGAACATTCTTCTTCGCCAGCTATGAGGGCCTGCGGAACATTCAGGCGAAGATATTTAACTCGCTTACGGTGACACCCGCGATGCTACAGGGAAATTTTTCAGGATTGCCGGCTATTACGGACCCCCTTACCGGGAAGGCTTTCCCAGGGAATCAAATACCGGCCGACCGTATCTCGGGGGCGTCAAAGTTTTTCTTCCCCTGGATACTGCAGGCGAATTCTCCCGATGGTCAGTTCCGGTCGAATGCGTCGGTGCCGCTGAATAACGACGAAGTCACCGGCAGGATTGACCACCAAATCACTCAAAACCAGCGAATTTATGGGCGCTATCTCCGGATCGGTACTACGAAGACTCTGATGGGCTATCAGCCGAGTATTCTTGCGGGAGGAGATACGTATACCAATAGCGCTGGCCTGAACTACGATTACACGGTTACGCCCACCACGCTGATCAATCTGAGCATAGGCATGGTAAAAACCGTCAATAATTTCACTCCGGAATGCGGTAAACCGGGCCCGTGCACCGAAATTGGCAAAGAGAACCTGACCGCCGACGCCGGTATTCAGGGCTTCCAGACAGCGGGACGCGAGCAATGGATCGGGCTGCCAGACTCGATTTCATTCGGCGATTACGCCGGGATTTCTTCCAGAGGCGGTTGGGGCGACCCGGGCGTCTTCAAATCCAATAGCATCAACGCCAACGCCAGTATCAGCACGGTTCGTGGCAAGCACACCATCGTTGCCGGGTACCAGTATGACCATCTGTACCTGCTTGCAGCTCACGGCTCATGCTGCTCCAAAGGGACGTTCGATTTCAACGGCCAGTACACCGGCAACACCTTTGCCGATTATTTGCTGGGTTACCCGGATACCAGCGGGAGAGACTATCCGATTCACACGTTCGGGATGAAGTCCAATCCGTACGGTGCCCTTTTCGTGGATGATTCGTTTAAGATCAGTTCGCGTCTCACGGTGGAGCTGGGGCTTCGCTGGGACTACTGGTTTGCGAAATCGTTTATCCGCGGTAACGGCGGAACGTTTGATCCAAAACTCGGAAAGGTAGTTGCCGGAGTAAACTCCAACGGTGAGGTGGACTTGACAGCGCAGCCTGTTGCGCCGTTCCTCGCCGCAGCGACCGCCGGCCTCTGGGTCTCGGCCAAGGATGCACACGTTCCAGCTGGATTGTTCGAACCCTCCGGCTTTGTTTCTCCGCGGCTCGGAGTCGCCTGGAGACCGCTGAAGAGCGCAGACTTCGTGATTCGCGCTGGGTACGGAATCTTCACCAGCAGTTACCGGGGCAACATCACCGCCTCTTCTGTCGTCGCGCCGCCGTACTGGACTTACGAAAACCAATCCTGGAGCCCGTCGCAACTGCAGCGATGGGAAACCGCGTGGCCGGTGAATCCGAATGCATTTGTTGCACCCGGGGTTAGCGCTGCAGCTTACGACGTCAAGCCGATGAAGGACCACGAATGGAATCTCTCCGTCCAGAAGACATTTCCATTTCAGACCGCCGTTACTGTTTCGTATGTCGGCAGCAAGGCCACTGGCTTGATCGTCGACAACTCCTTGAACAACGTCGCGCCCGGCTTGTACACAGATCTTCAGGGTTCTAAGCCTTACCCGGCTTTCGGTGGCATTGATCTGTATAAAAACACGGGAGGTAACCACTACAACTCGGGCCAGTTGAAGGTGGAACGGCGATTCTCTAAGGGTCTTTCCTTCATGCTGTCGTACGCTTTTTCGAAGAATATCTCCGAGGGCGGAGGTGATAGTGTCTGGTCAACACCCACGCCTTTTGCTCCCGCGGGCTACAATCGCGGGCGGGCGTCCTACGATCACACCCACATTCTCGCAACGAACGCAGTCTGGGAAATTCCGTTCGGCCGTGGGCACGCCCACGGTAGCACCCTGAACCCGGTTGCGAACGCAGTTCTCGGCGGATGGGAGTTTTCGGGTATTTATCTCTTCTCTTCGGGCGATCCGCTCAGCTTCGGCGTTCCGGGCGCCACCTTAGGCAACGGTTGGGGCACGCGTGCGAATCTCGTCGGCGACCCATCAGTTTCGAATCCCAACTCCGGTCTGTGGTTTAATCCCAATGCTTTCGGTACGCCGGCACCGTACATGTTCGGCAATTCGGGCATCGGTATTCTGGATGGACCCAGCTCTCACGTGGTCAATGCGGGATTGATGAAGAGATTTTCCTTCGGAGAAAAGAGATATGTCCAGTTCCGATGGGAAGCATTCAACGCGCTCAATCACGTAAATCTGAATGACCCGAATACCACCATCAATCAGAGCTCAACCGGACGAATTTTCAGTGCCGGCGACGCCCGCATCATGCAAATCGCGCTCAAGGTAGTTTTCTAAAAAAACGCCAGAATGGCCGAGCAATTTGCTCGTAGGGGTCGGGCACGCCCGACCCTTTTTTTCTTGTGAAGATCACTCAAATCGAGACCATACCGGTTCAGGTGCCGATCCATCCGAAGCGGGCCGTCAGAGGCTCGCTTGGCGCTCATACTACCTCGCCCTTTCTGATTCTCAAAATCCACACCGATGAAGGCATAACTGGGTTGGGGGAGGTTTCCTGTACTCCGATCTGGAGCGGTGAGGATCAGGTTACCGCCGATCACTTCATTAGAGAATTTATTGCGCCCCTGCTGCAGAGCGAAGATCCCACGCACGTGGAACGACTTACGTCAAAACTGCGCCGCACCATAGCCGCAAATGCCTTCACGAAAGCCGGCGTCGAGATGGCGCTGTGGGACATTCTGGGCAAGGTCGCGGGGTTGCCTGTTTATCGACTCTTCGGAGGGGCGGTCCGGGAGTTTGTTCCGACTAAGTTCTCAGTCTCGGGACGCGAACCCGATGAGGCAGCGGAACTGGCGGCCTGGGCCGTGGGGCAGGGGTTTCTGACGATGAAGGTCAAAGTCGGAATAGAGCCCGACGGCGATGTGGCGCGTGTGCGGGCCGTCCGCGAAGCGATCGGTCCAAATGTTCGGTTGGGAGTAGACGCCAACGGAGGGTGGTCGCCGCGTGTAGCCATCCAGACGATCCGGCGAATGCGGGAGTTCGGCATTTACTTTGCCGAACAGCCGGTTCCACCCGTAGACGTGACCTGGATGGCCGATGTGAGAAACCATGTGGATATCCCGGTGATGGCCGATGAGAGCGTGAATACGGTGCAGGATGCCATGAACCTGGCGCGCGCAGGTGCCGCTGATGTACTTTCGATTTATGTGGGGAAAGGCGGCGGTCTGGGCATGGCGCGAAAAGTAGCGGCTGTCGCCGAAGCCGCCGGCCTGGTCTGCACCGTCGGCAGCAATCTCGAGATGGGGATTGCCAGTGCCGCGATGATCCATCTCGCCATGGCAACGCCGAGCATCGCGGCAGAGGAGTTTCCCTGCGATATTCTCTCTCCCTTCTTTTACGAAGACGATCTGCTGGCCGAACCGCTGCCCATCCAGGCCGGCAGAGCGGCTCCTTTTGAACGGCCCGGCCTGGGTGTGGAGCTGGACGAAAACAAGCTAAGGCGGTATCGTGTCACGTGACGCGAGTCCTGCTCTATTTCCTTATCCCTTTAGCCGCTTTCGATCAAAAGACTGCGTACGAGCAGGCCCTTGAAAAATACCAGAGCAAGCAATATCAGGAGGCTCTAGCGCCAGCCGAAGAGGCAGTGCGCGCGGACGGGGGCAAGGCGGCTTCGGTCCACTTGTACGGATTGATTTTGGCCGCGCTGCAGCGGTTAGACGGCGCTGAAGAGAACCTGCGGAAAGCGGCCGCGCTCGCGCCGGATCAGGCCGCTTTCCTGTACGATCTCGGGTACCTGCTTCACCAGGAAAGAAAGTACGTGGAAGCGCAGCCGGTTTTGAAGCGCGCCGTGGAACTCGATCCGGAGAATCTCATGGCCCGGTTCATCCTCGCGCGCACGTACGTATTCGCCTATCACGAGCTGCAAATCCCCAACTTCGTCGAGCTGACCCTGGAGCAATTGAATTACATCGTCAAAAAGGATCCTCGCTTTCCCGCGGTTCATCATCACCTTGCGCTGGTTTACATTAACAGCGGGGATCAAACGAAAGCGCTCGAGGAGCTGAGCACCGAAATCAAGATTTATCCAGGCAACACGCAGGCGCGTCTCGAGCTGGGTGAGACGCTTCTGCGGCTGAATCAATATCATAAAGCCGCGGAGCAATTCCTCATCGCCTCGAAACAGGCGCCGCAAATGCCGGCAATCCAATACGGCCTGGCGAAAGCTTACAAAGCCGACGGTCAAAACGTCAAAGCGCTCGCCGCGGCGCGCCGCTGTGTGGCACTTGATGCGAAATTCGCGGACGGGCATTACCTGTTGGGCCAGCTCTATCGCGACGCCGGGCAGGCGGAACCGGCGAGGCAGGAATTTGAGCTTTTTCGCCAATTAAAAAGCGGCGCAGCGCCGTCTCATTGACTGTTGTGCTAAAGTCCCTTCTTCGATGACGCGCCGGTTCGCGAAGCTAAATCCCGCCTGGGTGTTGATCGGGTTTCTCTGGTTCGCTTATCTACTGAACCACGCGGACCGTCAAGTCGTTTACACGCTCTTCCCCGCTTTGCAAAAGGAATTTGGATTCGGCGATGCCGTGGTGGGGCTGACGGGCGCGCTGTTCCTGTGGGTATACGGATTGTGTTCGCCGCTGGCCGGTATTTTTGGCGACCGATATTCCAAGCGCGTGCTGGTGACCGCGAGCTTAGGGATTTGGAGCACTTTGACGGTGCTTTCGGGGCTTGCGCCTAACGGGGCGGCCCTGCTCGCCTGCCGGGCGCTACTTGGCATCTCCGAGTCGATGTTCATGCCCGCCGGCTACGCTTTAATGGCCAATGCGCACGGCCCCGCCACACGATCCAAAGCGATTAGCATTTTTGGTACGAGCCAACTGGTCGGGGTGGCGCTCGGCGGCTCGCTGAGCGGTTACATCGCGGAGAGATTCCACTGGCGTGCATCGTTCATTGTGTTAGGCCTGATAGGGATTTTGTTCGCCTGGCCGATGTGGGCGTTTCTCGGGACGCTGCCGGACAAGATTACGATCGGTAAGGTAAGCGAGAAGACAAATCTGCGCAGCTTTTTTGCCTTGTTCCGGAATCCGAGCCTGCGCGTGGTTACGGTCTTCGTCGCGATTGGAACGTTCGGCCTGTTTCTCGTCTACACCTGGCTGCCGACGTTTCTGTACGATAAATTCGCGCTCGGAATGGCCCGAGCCGGGTTTGAGGCCAGCGTGTACCCGCAAATCGGTACCGCGCTGGGGCTCTTGTTGGGCGGCGCGCTTGCCGACTATGGCAGCCGGCGCACCAAGGCAAGCAGATTTTGGATAACGAGCGTGGGCTTCCTGCTGGGCGCACCCTGCATCTTCTGCATCGGAGCCGCGACAACCGTCGCGTTGACCCGAGTGGCTTCGATGGGCTTCGGGTTTTTCATCGGCTTCATCATCGGGAATCAAGCCGCGTGCGCTTTCGATGTCGTGCCATCGTCCTGCCGTGCGTCGGCCGCAGGCGTGTTAAACCTGGTGGGTGCTCTGGTGTCGGGCTTCGCGCCCTTTCTTGGCGGTCTGAGCCGCAGAACCATCGGCGTCAACCGCCTGATGACTTTCACGGCAGGGCTCTTCATTTTTGCCGGTCTTTGGACCATCTACGGTATTCGCCGTTACTTCCAGGCGGACTACCGGCGGGCGCAAGAAGAAAAAATATAAGGCGGTCTGCTTGATCGGCAAGGAGCTCGGACACTATCGCGTCATCGCAAAAATCGCCGAAGGCGGGATGGGCGCCGTATACCGCGCACATGATGAAGTGCTCAAACGCGACGTCGCCGTAAAGGTTGTTAGCGAACGCGGCGCCACGGACAAGTCGTCCCGGGAGTACCTGCTGCACGAGGCGCGAGCCTCTTCCGCGCTCAGCCACCCCAACATCTGCACCATTCACGAAGTGGGCGAAGTCAATGGCGAACTATACATCGTCATGGAATTCGTTGAGGGCAAGACGCTGGCTGAGCTGATCGGAAACGCGGCGCTGCCTGTCGAGTCAGTTCTGCGGTACGGCGTTCAGATCGCCCGCGCTTTGACCCATTCGCACGACCGCAACATCCTGCATCGCGACCTGAAAAGCTCTAACATCGCCGTTACTCCGGAAGGATTGGTGAAGGTCCTCGATTTCGGGCTGGCAAGGCGCCTTAGTTCGGAGGTTCTCGGAGAGGCGACCCGGACCCTTGGTCCTCTCGACAGCGGTGCTGGTGTCGCGGGGACATTGGCGTATATGGCGCCGGAAGTATTGCGCGGCGAGGAAGCGGATTACCGCAGCGATTTATGGGCGCTGGGAGTTGTACTTTATGAGGCTGCCGCCGGGCAACTGCCGTTTCGTGGACGCACCACTTTTGAGCTTACTTCCGCGATCCTGCACGAATTGCCGCCGCCGCTTCCCACGTGGATACCGCCCGGACTCTGGGCTATTGTCCAACGATGTCTGTCCAAGGAACCTGCGCAACGCTATCAGCGAGCCAGTGAAGTACAGGCAGCTCTCGAGGCGGTTCAATCCGCAAGCATTACCAGCGCGCCGCCTCCGAGCGATCAAAGAGGGGCCCGCACTACCGTTCATCGTGGAGTTCCGCTTGTCCATGTCAGGAGCGGCGATGTGTTGTTGTTTATTGGAACGACAAAGGGCGCATTCGTCCTTCGTTCGAATGCCGCACGCACGCGCTGGGATGTGGGCGGCCCCTACTTTGCCGGACATGCCATTTACGCGATGGCGTACGACAGCCGGAACGGGCGGCACCGTTTGTGGGCCTCGACGCAGAGCCAGGTTTGGGGTACCTTCCTGCGCTCGAGCGATGACTTCGGCAAGACCTGGACGAACCCTTACGAGTCCAGCCTAAAATTCCCCTCCGATTCTGGTGTCTCGCTCAAGAATATCTGGCAGATTTGTCTTGGCCGCGATGAGGATCCCGACCGGCTATATTGCGGAGTGGAGCCCGCCGCATTATTTGAATCGCGCAATGGCGGAGAAACCTGGGAGCTGGTGAGAGGTCTGTTCGATCATTCGCACCGGCCTCGCTGGGTGCCCGGGAATGGAGGCCTCTGCCTGCACACGATTTTGCCCGATCCCACCAACCGCGAGCGTATGTATGTCGCTCTTTCCGCGGGCGGCACTTACCGTACCGAAGATGGCGGAAAAAGCTGGCGCGCCTGCAACCGGGGCATTCGCGTGGAGTTCATGCCGGAGAAATATCCTGAGTTCGGCCAATGCGTGCATAAAATTGTGATGCACCCCAGCCGCCCCGACCGCCTCTTTCTACAGCACCACTGGGGGTTATACCGCTCCGACGACGCAGCCGAAACCTGGAAGGACATCGGCAACGGTGTGGCGTCGGATTTCGGTTTCGCGATGGTGATGCATCCGCGCGATCCGGACTGCGTGTATATCCTGCCGGTCGAATCCGACGAGTTTCGCTGCACGCCAGAAGGACGGCTCAGGGTGTATCGGACGCGCAATGCAGGTGCATCATGGCAAGCGTTGACGCGCGGCTTGCCCCAGAAGGGAGCCTATGAGACGATACTGCGCGATGGTATGACGTCGGATTCACTTGACCCATTGGGCATCTATTTCGGTACGCGGAGCGGGCAGCTCTATGGGTCGACCGACGAGGGCAAGACATGGAAGCGAATTCTCGACGGGTTGCCATCCATTGTCTGTGTGAAGAGCGCGATTATCGGACAGCCTCGCACGCCGCGAAAGCCGGCAGCGAATCACAAACGAACGGCCGCATCGAAACGCATAACCCGGAAACGTGTAACCGCGAAAACGAAAATTCGCCGGAGCGGCCGCAAGTAGTGTCTGTCACGTTTCACATCCCTGGCGTGTTGCGCGCTTACACTGATGGGCGCAGCCAGGTGGACATTGCCGAATCACCGGCTACGGTTCGCGATGCTTTGCTTGCTTTGTGGGTGCTCTACCCAGGCGTACGGGATCGGGTCGCATCGGAAGATGGACATATCCGGCAGCACATCAATGTGTTTGTGGGAAACGAAGATATCCGATACACAGGCGGCCTCGCGACCTCCG
>Ga0070681_10008489_pt1 | contig 10055 bp, 18 predicted proteins | sample KBSC83BmetaG_FD_65650 | JGI IMG/M metagenome (GOLD analysis project Ga0070681, IMG submission 65650) | Corn rhizosphere microbial communities from Kellogg Biological Station, Michigan, USA - KBS C8-3B metaG | ecosystem: Host-associated > Plants > Roots > Rhizosphere | place: USA: Michigan...
TCAATCTCTTCCTCTGTGGCGCCGCCGGTCGCGAGCTCGAGCAGGAAGCCGTGCATCCAGATGCGCGCGCGCTGCGGTAGGCCCGTCGCGACGGCGTAGTCAACAGCGGCTGGTTCGCGAACGACCTCAGGGGACACGGCAGCTTCGTCGGCGCCGTATCGCAGCCAGGACGCCGTGGTACGCAGGAGAGGTGCGACTGCCCGCAGATGCCGGTCCTTTGGCTGCTGCCGATTTCGCCGCCACTGGCTCACCGTGCTCTCGCTAACGCCAGCAGCCACAGCGAGTTGGCGGTTGGTGACCGCAGTCGCATCCTGTCGCTCCCGGATGCGATCTCCGGGAGTCGGCGAGCCGGGCATAGCCCCCCTTCCGTTTGATGCTTTGGCGTGTGTCGCAAAGACACTCTTGACATGTTTGGCGTTGGCCGCCAAATTGCGCCGTGTAATTACACCGTTAACGCGAGACACTATGCCGCTCACTCCGTTGGATCGCAAGGTCGCCCTGCTTCGCGCCGGTGTCCGGATGTCGGACATCGCGCGCCGGGTCCAGCCGCCTGTATCGGCTAACCACGTCTCGAAGGTCGTGGCCGGCGAGCGCAGGAGTCCCCGCATCGAGGCGGCGATCGCCGAAGCGATCGGGCTTCCGATCACGAAGGTCTTTCCGCCGGCGCCGCCGCATCGCCGGCCTGCCGCCTAACTGCGGCTCACTTTGCCACCCTCAACACGCACCCGAGATCGCTCTATGAACAAGGGCCGCTGTGTAACGGAGCGCCGCGGTGTCGATCGCATCGGAGCGCCGCACGCTTCGACTCGCGACTACCAGCGCGCGATCGAGCAAGAACTGCGATTCCGCGTAATCCGCGCGACCGATGCCGTTCCGGGTCGCAAGACCTGGCGGGAGAAACGCGCACGGACAGATCGCGTGCCGTTCCGGGCCGAGCTCGAAATCGCGCGGACCGTGATGGATCGCGCGGTGTGGACAGGAAACGCGGACACGGTGGAGCGCGCATCGGAAGAACTGTTCGATCTCGCGTTGGCGTTCGTGCGTTGCGTCTCGCGAATCATCACCGACGGACGCGAGCGCGTCGGTCAAATCGAGAGCGGGCGGGCAGCGTGATGTGCGCGGCATGGCATGGCCAGGCAAGGCTGGGCATGGCGATGCTGGGCGTGGCAAGGCAAGCCCTGGCATGGCGAGGCGCGGCGAGGAGACCGGCAGTGCCGAGCCTTCAACGAACTTCGGAGATCAGAAGACCATGGTGAGCATACGCACCAGAATTGAGGGCCTAACGCCGCTGCTGATTCATCGCTTCGCGGAAAGCGCCGAACAGGCGAAGCCCACGCGTCGAATCAAAGCTGCCAACGAGGACCCGCGCGAAGCGGCTCGTCGCGTCGCCTACGTCGCACCGAATGGCACTTTCTACTTCTCCGCGTTCGCGATCCCGAATGCGATGGGCGCAGCGGGCGCCTCACATAAGGCGACAGGCACCCGTCGCACGCTGCGGTTTGTGGTGCCGTCCGCGGTGCGCGTCACTGGCGCGGACACGATCACCATTACGAACGGCAACGGAAAGCCCGCGGACCACTTCGAAGTCGATTCGCGACCCGTCACGATTCCGTCGACGAAGGGCCGCATCATGCGACACCGGCCACGCTTCGATGTGTGGGGAGCGACGTTCCAACTGGCCATCAACGACGATCTGCTCGACCCGGCGATGGCACATGTGCTGTTGTCCGACGCCGGCCTAACGATCGGGATTGGCGACTTCCGACCTGAGAAGCGCGGCCCGTTCGGCACCTTCCGTGTGACCGAGTGGAGCGAGGTCTAGCAATGCGCATCGTGACGTTTCTCGTCTTGGATAGCTACGACCGCGGGTCCAGGTGGCGCGCGATCGACGACAACACCTTCGATGGCGACAACCCGAACTCCCCGTGCGGCTACGGCGCGACCGAGATCGAGGCCGTGCGCGAGCTGCTCACGCAGATCGAAGAGAAGCAGGCCGACACCAGCGAGGCAGCCGTATGAATCTGCATCTCGTGTTCTTCGCCCGCGCGTTAGGCGCGGCGTGTCTCATCGCCGTCGTGTACGCCGTGGTGACCGTGCTCATGGTCGTGATCGACCAGCGCCGCGAGCAGCGCGCGCTCGAGAATCACCGGGAGCGCGACTACTGGCGCACCGCGACGGCCGACCCGCGGCGCAGCGCACGCCGGCAGCCGAGGAACGCCGCATGAACGGGTTTGTCTGGTCCGCGGTCGCGATCGTGGGCGTGTTCGGCGCGCTCTGGATCGTGGTGCGCCTTGGTGTGCTCGCGACGCGCTGGGCCGAGCGCCGGCCGCCGGTCAAGCGGCCGACTGTAAAGAACCCTCGACTGTGGAACTGAACGATGCTGACCGCGTGGCACACAGCACTCGCGTGGCTCGGCGCCGTGCCGGGCTTCTGGTTCATCCTCGGCGCGGCCGCGCTCTTCTCGGCGTGCACGACGAAGCGGAGGGCACGTTAGGCGGTAGACGCACGACGGGCCAGCCGCGTGAACGGCTGACCCGAAGGACCTGCTCGGCGCGGTACGCGACACCACGCCACGAGCGAGGAAGATACGAGGTCGCAGGAGAGGCGAGCAAGATGCTCTGGACACTGAGGTACCGCGGCTTCGACCGACAGTGGCGCACCGCCACGGTGGACGCGGCGACGCGGGACGAGGCACGGGAGAAGCTGGCAGCGCAGGGCTACGCGGCAGTCTTCGCGTTTGCCGCGCGCGATGTCCGGCTCGAAGCGAGCGAAGAGGAGGCGCTGCACTAATGGGCTACGACACCATGGTCGAGCACAACGTCTACTGGTGGGGCAAGGCGAAACTCACGCCGGAGGACGGCCCGCTCACCACACAGATCGCCGACGACATCACGGAGCAGCTCCGCGACAACGAGCTGGACACGGTGCGGAGCGATGACGGCGCGAGAGAACTGCGCGTCCAGGTGACGGTCACGCTGGTGCCGATCGAGACGTGCCAAGAGTGCAAGGGCACGGGCTCGATGGGCGTCGTCGTCCGGTTAGGCGGCTCCGGCGACGAGGACGTGCCGTGCCCGAAGTGCAACGGCGAGGGGAGGGTCTAATGGGCCAGATCGGACACTTCATCGATCGCTGCGTCGAGCGGGAGCCCGAGCTCATGCAGCGCGTGTTAGACAGGCCGTGGGGCACGCTGTCCCTTTATCGCTCGGAAGGACCGGACGGCGAACCGTGCGGGTGCCTTGTCGGAAGTGTAGGCATCGAGGCCGGGGCTGACGTCGGATTCGAGTGTGAAGCAGCGGCCCTTGTGGCGCAGATGCCAGTCCGGGAGGTGGCAATCATTGGGAGCGGCGGTCTCCTCGGCGATCCAGTGAGCGCGAGATCCGTGTTGGATCTAAGGGCGCGCATCGCCCGGCGACTTCACTACCGGGCGGTCGAGGCGGACCTGCTCACCATCGCCATGCTCAAGCGCCGGATCGCGCGGCGGCTGGCCGAGCGGCGCGTCGCGCCTGCGTTAGCACTCGCGGAGGTGGCACGATGAGCGCCGCCGTCGCACACGAACGCCGCATCGCCATCGGCCAGGTCTTCGACGAGACCGACGCGCTCGCGATCGTCCGGCGCTGGATCGAGGAGAACGGCGACACGCTGGCCGCGTCAGGCGGCGAGTTGCCGACCGAGCTCTCCGCGCTGCTCGACCAGTTCGAGGGGCCGTTCAACGACCTCCGCGCCAACGAGGCGGCGTTCATCAAGGAACTCCGGCTCTCGGTCGAGAACATCAAGGCGGCGCGGAAAGCGTTAGCCGATCGCGTGGCGCAGACGTCGGCGCTCATCGACGGCTTCGAGGCACGGCTCAAGGACAAGATGCGGGCCGCCGGCGTCAAGCGTGTCGCCAACGCCGTGGCGTTCGCGCGGCTCCAGGGCGGCGGCTGGTCCACGCACCATGCGCTCACGCAGGAGGACTTGCAGGCGATCCGCCTTGAGACGCCGCGGTTTGTCCGCGTGGTGCCGGCAGTCCTCGAGCTCGACGCGCGCGCGGTGATCGAAGCGAACGCGTTAGGCGAGCCCATCCCGCCCGGCGTGACGGTCACGAAGGGCGAAGCACTGGTGATCGGCTGATGCGCTGCGCGGACTGTGGACACCATCTGACGACGCCGCGATGGCGCGTCTGCCTCACCTGTCGCAACGCGCGCATCGGCCAGGGCGTGCGCCTCGCCTGGATGCGGCGTCGCGCGGCCGAAGGCCTGCCGACAGCCGAAGGGCGCGCGTTCGTCCGGCGCGTCGCGCGCACCAATCCGAAACTTTCAATGCGCGCCGCGAAGGCGCGCGGGGAGACTGTATGAGTGGCGCACTGGTGAAGGTGCAGGACGCGCCGGCCGAGGTGAGCACGCGCGACGTGCTCGGCGCGCCGGCTGACGCGCATCTCGATCTCGACGCGTTGCTCCGCATCGCGGACATGGTGGTCCCGAGCGGGCTGCTGCCGAAGCACGTACGATCGCCGGGGCAGTTCCTCGCAATCGCGCTCGCGGGCCGCGAGTTAGGCATGCCGATCATGCGCTCGCTGCGCTCGCTGATGTTGGTCGAGGGCAAGGTGCAGGAGGCCGCGGACTCGCAGCTCTCGCGATTCAAGAAGGAAGGCGGCCACGCGAAGTGGCTCAAGCTCACCGATCGGGAGGCGGAGCTCTGGCTGCGTCACCCGAACGGCGACGAGCACACGCAGCCGTGGACGTGGGCGGACGCCGAGCGCGCCAAGCTCACGCGGAAGGACAACTGGCAGAACCACCCGCAGGCGATGCTGCGCTCGCGCTGCATCACGGCGGGGCTCAAGGCGCTCGGCTGGGAAGGCGGCGTCGGCGCGTACGATCCGGACGAGGTGGCTGAGTTCGCGCCGCCCGAGACAAAGACGCCCGCGCAGGCCGCACCCGCCGCGGAAAGCTCTGCGCTAGCTACCGACGAACAGCGCAGCGTCTTGAGCGCGCTCTCTGACAACGTGGTCGTGTTCACGCCGGCGCAGTGCGACACGCTGTCCGATGCGGCGGCGTCTGCGTCCACGACGTTCAAGCAGGCAGCGAAGCTGATCCTCAAGGCACAGAAGGCGATCGAGGCGCACGACGCCAAGACGCGCGTGACCACGATCGAACGCGAGCCCGCGAGCGCCGAGGGAAACGCAGCAGCGCCGAGCCAGCAGCAATCGACGGGCTCGCTCGGCGCATCCGAGACGAAGTCGAACGCGCCGACAACCAGTGCGCCTTCTGCGGCAAGCCCGACAGCGCCTGCACCTGCTGAGCGCACCGTCGTGCGGCGCCCCGGCGAGGACGCGCCGATCGAGGCGTGGCGCGCGTATGCGCGGGCGCTGCTCGCGGACCCGTCGGTCGCGCAGTTCGCCGGCATGGACGTCGAGCGATTGGACCTGAAGAAGCTCAAGGGCGAGATCAGCGTCCTTGAGGCCGTGCTCGGCGGCAAGAGCACGGAAGCGCGCCGGAGCGAGCAGGGACGGAAAGGCCAGGCGGCGATGCAGGCGAACAAGGCGAAGCGCGAGCAAGCGCAGCAGGCGAGCCTGACCGACGACGACGAGGACCCGTTAGGCGGCGACGATTCCGACGACGAACTCGACGCGATCGGGAGGACCTGACCGTGCCGAAGATCCTCTCTCGTACCACGATCTGTTTCGCCGAGCACGAGTTATCGGCGGTCACGCTCGTCTCGCAGGGCTTCCCCGCAGCGGAAGTCGAGAAGGCAATTGCCGACGTCGACCGCGCGCGGGACCGCGGCTTTCTCTACTGCCTCGCTGTGTTCGTCAGCGGCGAATACGACGGCCTCTGGGAGCGCGCCGCCGAGAATGACGGGCACCTCGATTGGGGGCGCGGTCAGGACGTCACGAAGCGGAACTTCTTCCGCGACGGCAAGCTCGTGCCCGATCCGGAGTGGAAGCCAGATCCGCCCGTCGCCAAGTGGACGGCGCACGGCCTAACGTGCAGCGTCCGCGAGAACGGGATGGGCTATCTGTGCGGGTATGTCGCCGTGCCGAAGGACCATCCGTGGCACGGGAAAGGCTACGGCCAGTGCACGGAGGCAGAGCCTTGCGACGAATCGTACTGCGACCACCGGATCGAGCATATCGTCGACGTGCACGGCGGCGTCACGTTCGCGGGCGCGATGTACGATGACATCTGGTGGATCGGCTTCGACTGCGCGCACCTTGGTGACGCGCCGTCGCCAGAACAACGCGCGCGCGACGCGAGGGAGCGCGGCCTCGGGGGAGCGTACCACCCGGGCGATCACTATTGGACGGTCGGCGAGGTCCGAGCGGAAACCGAGCGCATGGCCGAACAGGTCGCGGCTGCGTCGGTCGTCGGCTGATGTTCGCCTACGTCGTGTATCGCGGCGCGGTGCCGATCGACCTCATCGAGGCCGAGTCCACCGCGGCCGCGCTCGAGATGACGCGCGTCCTCTGGGGCCGCACGCTCGGTGTCGCGCCGGCTAAGTGGCGCCCGTTCGACGCGCTCATGCTCCACTACCGCGCGCACAACGCCGAGCACGCCCAACGGAAGGCCGCGACGTGAAACTGCACCTCTCGCCGAACCTATCGCTGCCGCTCGACGCGGTTACGCAGACGTTCGCGCTGCTCGCTAACCGGGGCGCCGGCAAGACCTACACGGCGTCGGTGTTCGCCGAAGAACTGCTCGAAGCGAAGCAGCAGGTGGTGGTCGTTGACCCCATGGGCGTGTGGTGGGGTCTCCGCTCCTCAGCCGATGGGAAAAGCGCGGGCTATCCGATCATCATCCTCGGGGGCGAGCATGCCGACGTGCCGCTCGAGGAGACCGGCGGCAAGATTGCGGCGAAGTTCATCGTGGACACCGGCCAGAGTGTGATTCTCGACCTATCGCACCTCCGGAAGAACGCGCAGAAGCGCTTCATGGTGGACTTCGCCGAGGAGCTCTACCACCTGAATCGCACCGCGATCCACATCCTACTCGACGAGGCGGACGCGTTCGCCCCGCAGAAGGCGAAGGGCGATGAGCGTCTGTTAGGCGCGATCAGCGACTGGGTTCGCCGCGGCCGGGCGCGCGGGATCGGCGTATCGCTCATCACACAGCGCTCCGCCGTGATCAACAAGGACGTGCTCGAGCTCGCGGAGACGCTGATCGTGCTCCGGACCGGCGGCCCGCGGAACATCGATGCCGTCCTGGCGTGGGTGGAGCACCACGGCGTCAAAGAGAAAGCGCAGGCGATGCTGGAATCGCTGCCGTCGATGCCCAACGGTGACGCGTGGGTCTGGTCGCCGTCGTGGCTCGGCATCTTCACGCGCACTCACATCCGCGAGCGCCGGACCTTCGACAGCTCGCGCACGCCGAAGCCGGGTGAGCGCGCCATCAAGCCCAAGGCCGTGGCGCCAGTCGACCTCGAGCATCTCTCAGCCGAGATGAAGGCGACTGCTGAGCGCGCGAAGGCTGACGACCCGAAGGAGCTGAAGAAGCGCATCGCGCAGCTTGAGGCGGAGGTGCGTAAGAAGGCGCAGGAGCCCTCCGCGGCCGCACCCGACCAGGGCGCGATCGAGCGCGCGGTGAAGCGTGCGTTAGACTCGCGCGAGGCCGAGTTCGAGCTGCGCGATCGCAAGGTGGCGACGAAGGTCGGCCGCCTGGCGCAGGACATCACGCGCCTCGGCGAACTCGCACGCGCCATGCAGGACGCGCTGCCTGGAATCGGCGAATCCCTCACCGCACCGCTGTCAGCGCGCACGAACGGCCACGCTGGGGGAGACACCGGAACGGCAAGCCGGGATCGCGTAAGCCCCCGGGTCCGCGAATTTTCGCGGGTTAGCACTGCCTCGGCCGGTGGCGAGCCCAGCGTGCGCCGCCGCGCTGCTGCGCCGACCGTCGATGGCGTGACAAAGTCCATGCAACGGATTCTCGACGCGGTAGCGGCGCTCGCACGGCTGGGCATCTCTCCGGCTGAGCGCATCGCCGTCGCGTTTTTCGCGGGCTACACCGAAAACGGCCACTTCAACAACATGGTCGGCACGCTGCGGACGATGGGGCTTGTTGACTACCCGCAGGGGAACATGGTGCAACTCACGGCAGCCGGGGAAGCCGCAGCATCGCCTAACGCGTCACCAATCACGACGCTTCGCGATCTACACGGGATCTGGCTCTCGAAGGTGTCGCCGTCCGAGGCCAGACTCTTGGCTGTCGTCCTCGAGGCGTTCCCCGATGCGATCTCGCGCGCCGAGCTGGCTGAGAAAACTGGCTACACCGAGAACGGGCATTTCAACAACATGGTCGGTCACTTGCACACGTTAGGCGCGTTCGAGTATCCGAAGGGCGGCTACGTCGTGGCGAGCGACGTCCTATTCCCTGCGGGACTCTCATGACGCGACACAGCCATCAGAGGCCCGCCGCAGCGACCGCGCAGGCCCACACGACACGCCAGAGGGCAACGTGACCCCGACGCTCGAGGCCGTGCTGGCGAACGCCCGCCACGATGCCGCATCGTACCGCAGGCGCGGCGACGCACGCATGGCGGACGTGCTCGAGTCGCTCGCCGCCGAGGTTGCGGACGCAGCCGAGGATTACCTGCGCTTTCTCGATGAGGATGCTGCCGTGCTGCGAAGCGGACATCAACCGCCATGGTTCCGAAAGCGGCGCGCCGAGTGGGCGGCGTCGGGCAACGCGCGTCGCGTTGGGCGCCGGTGGTACTATCGCGCCCTCGTGGTCCCAGCTCGCGGGAATACCGAGGCGGCGTACCAAGCCGGACTCGCCGGGGACAGCGCCGCATGAGCCGCGAAGAGATCGCCGTCTACGGCGCGCGCGGCCGCAAGATCCGCGTCTTCCGCGAGACGGGCGGCGAGATGATCCGCGTGCAGTGGCGCGAGAAGGGCTACGTCAAAACGCGCTCGTGGCCGAACACAGCCGCCGGCAAGGCGGAAGCGAAGGCGTTCGCGCGCGGGACTGCGGACCGACGCATCGGACTCGAGACCGCGCCCAAACTGACGCTGCGCGAGATGTGGCGGAAGTACGAGGACGATCGCTTCCAGCATTTGCGGCCGCGGTCGCAGGCGCTCTACCGCGAATACTGGAACTACTTCGAAACGATGTGGGGGCGCGGCTTCATCGCGGAGGACGCGACCCGCGACATGCTCGTCAAACTCCGCAAGGTGCTCGACGCGCGGGGGCTCGCGGTCACGACGGTTGGCGAGATCGTGCGCACGGTCAAACGCGTGTACCGCTGGGCCGAGGGCGCGGAAATCATCGCGCGCAACCGGATGCACGGCTACGAGTACCGCGTCGCCAAAGAGCGCCGGGCCGCGTCGCCGGCTGAATACCGGGCCGAGGACTTCACGAAGCTCTTGGCCGCGTTCCGCCCTGAGCTCGCGTCGCAGTGGCGCGCGTACGCGGTGCTCGCCATCTGCGGCTATCAGGGCGCGCGACAGAACGCGGTGCTGCATCTCCGGTGGGCCGACATCGACCTCGATGGCCGCCTCATCACGTGGCGCTCGCGGTGGGATAAGCTGGGCCGCGAATGGACGCAGCATCTGCGCGACGGCACGCTCGCGGTGCTCGAACTCGCGACGGCGCACCGCCGCCGCGAGGAGTACACCGGGCCGTGGGTATTCTGGGCTGCGTCGACTAAGTCGGAGCAGCCGACCTACAGCCAGCAATCGTTGTGGCGGGCCCTGCTCGAGGCGGAGAAACGGGCCGGCATCGCGCACGAACGCCGGCGCGGCGCGCACGGATTGCGGCGGCTCCTGGCCGGCGATGTGAACGCGCTTACGGGCGATCCGATGCTCGCACTCCACGCGATCGGCGACACGGACATCCGCCAAGCGCGCCGCTATCTCAAGGAGCGGCAGGACCGCGTGCGTGATGTATTCGAGGAATTGGACCGCAACGCAGCCAAGCCGGAGGTAGCCAGTGAAGCCGAGTGATCCGCGGTACAAGAAGGCGCGCGCACGCTGGGCGACGCGGTACGCCATTAAGACCGGGCGGCTCGTGCCTGGTCCGTGTGAGATGGCCGGGTTGGAATGTCACGGGAAGATCGAGGCGCACCACGACGACTACAGGAAG
>Ga0070681_10008490_pt1 | contig 10055 bp, 10 predicted proteins | sample KBSC83BmetaG_FD_65650 | JGI IMG/M metagenome (GOLD analysis project Ga0070681, IMG submission 65650) | Corn rhizosphere microbial communities from Kellogg Biological Station, Michigan, USA - KBS C8-3B metaG | ecosystem: Host-associated > Plants > Roots > Rhizosphere | place: USA: Michigan...
TCGTTCACGAGCTCGACTTCCATGTGCGCTCCGAAGACACCCGTTTCCACGGTGACGCCGAGGGTGCGCAGCGCAGCGCAGAAGCGTTCGTAGAGCGGCTCCGCCACCTCGGGGCGTGCGGCGTGCGAGAACGACGGCCGGTTGCCCTTGGCGGTGTCGGCGATCAGCGTGAACTGCGACACGACCAGCGCCGCGCCGCCCGTGTCCAGGAGCGAGTGGTCGAACTTGCCCTCGTCGTTCTGGAAGATCCGCAGCCGAGCGATCTTCTCGGCGAGCCGGACGAGGCGTGCCTCATCGTCGCCGTCCGCGACACCGAGGAGGACGACCACTCCCGGCCCGATCGCGCCGCCCGGCGTCGACGACGCGCGCGCAACCCGTTGAACAACGGCTCTCACTCGAGATCGAGGATGCGCTCGGCGTACGTCTCCGAGCTCGGCTTCATCGAGCTGGCGAGCTTGTAGTGGCCGTTCGCCTCCGCGGTCTTGCCCAGGTGCTCGAGTGCGCGGCCGAGCGCGTAGTGCGCGTAGTGGTCGGTCGGCGACAGCTCTTCGACGATTGCGCGGAACTCACGTTCCGCGTCCCGCCACCGTGCGAGCCGAAAGTAGGCGATCCCGAGCGCCTCGCGAATCGACGCCTTCGCCGGCTCGAGCCGCTTTGCCTTCTCGAGAGGGACAGTCGCCTGCGCGGTCAACCCCGACCGGAGCCGCTTCTGGCCCTCGCGGAATAAGTCGTAGGCGCTCTCACTCATCGCGGCTACGGGCGCAGGAGCCTCTCGACCTCGTCGAGGATCGCCGCAGCCACACGCCGCTTCGACGCCTTCTCGACGACCCGGTCGCCGTCGCGCGACATCAGAAGGACCTCGTTGTCGGCGGCGTCGAACCCGATGTCGCTGCGGCCTACGTCGTTGAAGACGACGAGATCTGCGTTCTTCGTCTCGAGCATCGCCCGCTTGCGCTCACGGCCCTCGTCGCCGTGCTCCGCGCCGAAGGCGACCAGCAGCTGACCGTCGCGCTTCTGCGAACCCAGGAGCCGCGCGATGTCTTCGGTCGGCGACAGCTCGACTGTCCAGCCACTGCCGTCTTTCGGCCGCTTGCCGACCAGGGCCTCGGCCGGCCGGTAATCCGCGACCGCGGCGGCGAGCAGCAGGATGTCGACGTCCTGAAGTGCGAGCGCAGCGTCATGCATCGCCTCCGCCGTGGGCGTCGGAATCGTCTCGACCCCGCGTGGCGCGTCGATCGCGATGTTCGCCGCGAGCAGGATCACCTCTGCGCCGCGCCGGCGCGCTTCCTCGGCGAGCGCGACTCCCATGCGACCCGAGGAGCGGTTGCCGAGATAGCGCACGCTGTCGAGCGGCTCGCGCGTCCCGCCGGCGGTGACGAGCACGCGGCGACCGGTGAGCGCGCCGGGAGCGAGCAGCTGCGCGACGCGGGCGGCGATCTCTTCCGGCTCGGCCAGACGACCGACTCCCCACTCGCCCTCGGCCATCTCGCCTTCGTCCGGGCCGACGAGTTCGACGCCGCGCGCGACGATCGTCTCCACGTTCGCGCGCGTCGCGGCATGCGACCACATGCGCGGGTTCATTGCCGGCGCGACGAGCACCGGACCGCGATGCGCGAGCGAGGCCTCGGTGAGAACGTTGTCCGCGATCCCGTACGCGAGCTTGGCAAGCGTGTTCGCAGTGCACGGCGCGACGACGAGGAGGTCGGCACGCGTCAGGTGCTCGTAGACGTCTTCGCTCTTCGGCCGCCGCGCGAGCGCGAGAAATGTCTCTTCGGCGACGAACCGCTGCGCGCCGGGCGTGACGAGCGGGATCACCTCGTGACCCTGTTTCACCAGCAAGCGCGTCAGCTCGCACGCCTTGTAGGCGGCGATCCCTCCCGTGACACCCAGCAGGATCCGGCTCATGCCGGAATGGTGCCTACTTGGTGGCGGTGGAGGTGTACTCGTAGACGATCTTGCCCTCGGCGGTCTCTTCGAGGGCCATCGTCAGATAGTTCTTCGAGCGCGACTGGATCAGCGGCGGCGCGAACTCGTCGAACGTCCCCTCACCGAGCTGGTGGTGGTAGTTGTTGATCTGGCGCGCGCGCTTGGCGGCGACGATCACGAGCGCATAGCGCGAGTCGACCTGATTGAGAAGCTCATCGATGCGGGGATGAATCATGGTCGTGCCATGGTAGCGGGTGTCCCGAGATGCTCGGCGACGATGGCCGCAAGCGCCTCCGCAGCTCGCGTGCGGTCGTCGTTCTCGACCACGTAGTCGAAGTCGGTGGCCTCCGCCAGCTGCTCCCGAGCCACCGTCAGGCGGTCTTCGATCACCCCGCTGCTCTCCGTTGCGCGGTCGCGCAGCCGGCGTTCCAGCTCTTCGACCGGCGCCGTCACGAACACGGTCACAGCGCCGTCGACGCGGCGCTTGACCCGCTTCGCCCCCTCGGTCTCGAGCTCGAGCAGAGGCGCCTTCCCGGCCTCACGAAGCCGATCGATCTCGCTCCGGAGCGTCCCGTAGCGGTTCCCGACGAAGTCGACCCATTCGAGGAAGTCGCCGGCTTCGACCCGGCGATCGAACTCCTCACGGTCGAGGAACCAGTAGTGCTTCCCGTCTTCCTCGCCGGGGCGCTGCTCTCGTGTCGTCGCCGACACCGCGAGCGCGAGCTCGGGGAACCGCGGCAGCACGAGTTGGATCAGCGTGCCCTTCCCGGCGCCGGACGGGCCGGTCACGACAAACACGGGACGCGCCGTCGGGCTACCGGTGGTTGAAGAGGCCAATCAGTTCGTGCCGCTGTCGGTCGGACAGGCCGCCGACCGTCTTCGACTGGCTGATGCGGCACTGGTTGAGCAGGCGCGCAGCCTTCACGCGACCAAACTTCGGCACCGCCATCAACATGTCGAACACCTTCGCGGTCGAGACGTACTCGGGCGGCTCGCCGAGGATTTGTTCGATCGAGACCGAGCCCGACTTCAGATCTTTCTTCAGTTGCGCCCGCTTGACACGGATGTCATTCGCTCGCTTGAGCGCTTCCATCCGCTGATCGAGTGAGCGGACGGGCGCTTGCACCTGTGTCTGCGGCACCATGAGCGCAGCATCCTACCAACCTATTCGCGGCGTGCAACTCTCAACCTTTCCGAAGAGTTTACCCCGCTGGCAACAGTGTCGAGCGCCACGCCGAAGAGGTGATCCACCGAGTCGGATCCGAGCGTCGCGAGCTCCTCCGCGAGCTCGTCGCGCACGCGCTTCGGTGCATCGGGATCCGCAAAGAGAACGGTCCCGAGCGCGACGTGCGTCGCACCGCACGCGACCAGCTCGAGCACGTGTCGACCGGTCTCGACACCGCCCATGCCGACGATCGGCAAGCGTGTCACGCGTCGCGCCGCGAGGACCGCCGCGAGTGCAACCGGCCGCAGCGCAGGACCGGAGTATCCACCCGTGCCACGCGAGAGCGTCGGCCGAAGACGCGCATCGAGCGTCGTGCCGCGCAGCGTGTTGACCAGCGAAAGGCCGTCGGCGCCGGCAGCCTCGATCGCGCGGACGGTTTCGCCGATATCCCAGGCATGCGGGGAAACCTTGGCGTAGAGCGGCTTTCCGGTCACCGCGCGGCAGACCCGGACGATCTCGGCCGCCGACTCCGGTGCCTCGTCGACGTTGGGGCAGGAGAGGTTGAGCTCGATGCAATCGACGTCGTCGATCGCGAGTTGCTCGCAGGTCTCCGCATACTCGCGCGCCGTAAAGCCACCAACCGAGACCCATATCGGTCGATCGATCTCACTCGCCAAACGCGGCAGCGTTTGGCGGATGAAAACATCGCGTCCGGGATTGGCCAACCCGATCGCGTTGAGCATCCCGAACTCCGTCTCCGCGATGCGCACCGGTGCGTTGCCCTCGCGCGGCTGGGGCGTGACCGTCTTGGTAACGAAGACGTCGAACGAGTTCGCGACGTCGGGCGCAGTCAGCGCGTCGAGGCACCCCGACGCGTTCAGGAGGAGCACAGCACCGGTCCTTCCACGCACAACCTCTTCAGCTCACCGTCGATCTCGACGACGCAGCCGTAGCACGCGCCGTACCCGCACGCCATCGGCGCCTCCCACGCGAGCTGCGCGTCCGGCGCGATCGCACGGACCGCTTCGAGCATCGGCTCGGGACCGCACGCGAGCACGTCGCGGCCGGCAGGCATGGCGTCCGTGACGAGCACGGGGTCGATCACGACGTCGGCGTTCGGCAAGAGCACCGCAGCTTCGGCGTGGTGCTCAGTTCGGAACCCGATGACGGCCGGCGGCTGCTCGAGGGCTTCAGCGAGATACGGGAGCGGCGCGATGCCGATGCCGCCGCCGACCAGAAGCGGCCGCTCCACATCGAGGCGAAAGCCGTTGCCGAGTGGGCCGAAGACGTGCAGCTCGTCACCCCGCTCCAGCGCAGCCAGAGCTCGCGTGCCGGGGCCGATCGGGTCGAGCAGGAATGCGAGCTCGCCGCGCGGTGCGAGACACAGCGACATCGCGCGCGGCAGGACGCGGCCCGGCGCCTCGACCATGAAGAACTGTCCGGGGCTCCCTGGATCGAGGGATCCCCGGGACACGCGAACGAGCGCATACGGGCCGATCGCCTCGACGGCGACGACGCTACGACGCTCGCGCCTCGGCCTCGACATCGATCCGCTCCTGCAGGGAAAGCGCAGTCTCGGCCCGCGCGTTCGCGATCGCGTGCACGGCCGCGGTCGCAGCCGCCACGGTCGTGATGCACGGCACCCGCGCCGCGAGCGCCGCCTCACGGATCAGATAGCCGTCCGACCGCGGGTCAGGGCCGCCGCCGGGCGTGTTCACGACGAGGTTGCAGCGCCCGCGGCGGATGAGGTCGACGACGCTCGGAACCGGCAGGCTCTCGCTGACCTTTCGCACCTCGAACACCTCCAGCCCTGCGTTGCGCAACGTCTGCGCCGTGCCGCCGGTCGCGTACAGAAGGAACCCGAGACCGACGAACGCGGCCGCGACGGGAATTGCCGCCGCTTTGTCCTCGTCACGCACCGACAGGAACACCGCACCGTCGCGCGGCAGCGGTCGGCCGGCAGCGCGCTCGGCCTTGGCGAGGGCAGTCGGCAGGTCGGCCGCGCTCGTCATCACCTCGCCGGTCGAGCGCATTTCGGGCCCCAGGACGGGGTCGGCGCCGGGGAAGCGCGCAAACGGAAGCACGGCGGCCTTCACACTCACCTGGCGCGGCGGGCGCTCCGCCGGCAGGTCGAGGTCGGGGAGTCGCTCACCCGCGGCGAGCCGGCAGGCGGCAGCTACGAGGTTGACACCGGTCGCCTTCGAGGCGAACGGAACCGTGCGCGAAGCGCGCGGGTTCACCTCGAGCACGAACACCTCATCGTCGGCGACTGCGAGCTGGACGTTGAGCACGCCGACGACGCCGAGTGCCGGGCCGAGCCGGCGGACGATGTCGTGGATCGTGGTCAATGCCTCCGGTGTCAGCGACTGAGCAGGCAGGACGCAGGCCGAGTCACCCGAGTGCACGCCGGCTTCCTCGACGTGCTGCATCACCGCGGCGACGTACGTGTCGGTGCCGTCGCAGAGGGCGTCGACGTCGATCTCGATCGCGTTCTCGAGGAAGCGGTCGACGAGCGTCGGGCCCTGGACTCCCGCGAACGCCACGCGCACCTGGTCGTCGTCGTGACAGACGCGCATCGCGCGGCCGCCCAGCACGTACGACGGTCGGACCAGCACCGGATAGCCGATCCGCTCGGCGAGATCGACCGCTTGCGCGCCACTCGACGCGATCCCCCACTCCGGGCATGCGATGCCGAGCTCGCGCAGGACACCGCCGAACCGCTCGCGGTCCTCGGCGAGGTCGACAGCTTCGAAGGGCGTCCCGAGGATGCGGAAGCCTGCGCCCTCGAGATCGCGCGCGAGCTTGAGCGGTGTCTGGCCGCCGAACTGGATCACGACGCCGTCGGGCTGCTCGCGCTCGCACACGGCGAGCACGCCGGCCGCGTCGAGCGGCTCGAAGTAGAGACGGTCGGACGTGTCGTAGTCGGTGGAGACGGTCTCCGGGTTGCAGTTGATCATCACCGCCTCGTAGCCGAGCGACCGGAACGTCTGAACCGCGTGGACACAGCAGTAGTCGAACTCGATCCCCTGACCGATCCGGTTCGGCCCCGAGCCGAGGATGACGACGCGCTTCGCCGAGCCGGTCGGCGGCGCCTCGTCGCGTTCGCCCCAGGTTGCATAGAAGTAGTTCGACCGAGCTTCGACCTCGCCCGCGCACGAGTCGATGCGGCGATAGACCGGCCGCTCGCGCTGCTGGCGCGCCTCTTCAGGTTCGAGACCGAGCAGCTCGTGCCGGAACCAGGGATGCAGGTTCTCGGGCTGCCAGTCGAACGGCCCTTCGAGGCCGCGCTTCGCCTTCACGAACGCCTCGAGGAACGACCGGCCGATGCCCATCGTCTCGCCGACCGCCTTCATCTGCGTCCCGAGCGTCGCGTCCGCGCCCGGGAACTTCTCGAACGCGAAGCGCGGGATCTTGACGACGACGTAGTCGAGGGTCGGCTCGAAGCTTGCGGGGGTCGTCCCGGTCAGGTCGTTCGGGATCTCGTCCAGCGTGTAACCGACCGCAAGCTTCGCCGCGACCTTCGCGATCGGGTAGCCGGTTGCCTTCGACGCGAGCGCCGACGAGCGCGACACGCGCGGGTTCATCTCGATCACGCGAATGTCGCCGCTCACCCGATCACGCGCAAACTGGATGTTGGAGCCGCCCGTGTCGACGCCGACGGCACGGATGACGGCGATCGCCGCGTTTCGGAGCTCCTGGTAGGCCTCGTCGGAGAGCGTCATCTGCGGGGCGACGGTGACCGAGTCGCCCGTGTGCACCCCCATCGGATCGAGATTCTCGATCGAGCACACGATCACGACGTTGTCCGCGCGGTCGCGGACGACCTCGAGCTCGAACTCGTCCCAGCCGCGAACCGACTCCTCGACGAGCACCTGGCTGATCGGCGACTCCGCGAGCCCCCGTTCGACTTGACGGCGCAGCTGCTCGGTCGTGTCCGCGAAGCCGCCGCCGTGACCGCCGAGCGTGAACGCCGGCCGCACGACCGCCGGCAGCGACACGCCCTCGAGGTCGTCGGGCGACGTGACGATGCGCGACGTCGGCACCTTGAGGCCGACCGACTCGACGGTCTGCTTGAACAACTCGCGGTCCTCCGCGCGCTGAATCGCGTCGATGCTCGCGCCGATCAGCTCGATGCCGAGCTCGCGCAGTACACCGGCGGCGTCGAGCTCGCGCGCGAGGTTGAGCGCCGTGCCGCCGCCCATCGTCGGCAGCAGCGCGTCGGGACGTTCACGCTCGAGCACACCGGTGACGCCTTCGAGGTCGAGCGGCTCGAGGTACGTGCGGTCGGCGAAGCCGGGGTCGGTCATGATCGTCGCGGGGTTCGAGTTGACGACGATCGTGCGATAGCCGTCCTCACGCAGCACCTTGAGCGCCTGACAGCCGGCGTAGTCGAATTCGGCCGCCTGGCCGATCACGATCGGACCGGAGCCGATGAGCGCGATGCTCTCGATGTCGGTCCGCCTAGGCAGCTTTCAGCCCTTCGACCCACGAGCCGATGATCGACGCCGCGTCGTGCGGGCCGGGCGATGCCTCGGGGTGAAACTGCGCGGAGCGCGCGTTCAGTTCCGGATAGTCGAGCCCCTCGACGGTCCCGTCGTACAGCGAGCTGTGCGTGAGGCCCGACTCGTCGCCGGGCGCAACCGCGAAGCCGTGATTCTGCGAGGTGACGAGCACCTTGCGTGTGCGATGGTCGAGCACGGGATGGTTCGCACCGCGATGGCCGAACGGCAGCTTGAACGTCTCCTTGCCCGTCGCCATCGCGAGCAGCTGGTGGCCGAGGCACACGCCGAGCACCGGGACGCGGCCGAGGAGGTCCTGCAGCATCCGCGTCTCGTGTTGGAGCGGCGCCGGGTCGCCCGGTCCCGGCGAGAGCAGCACTCCGTCGTAGGCCGCGACCGTGTCGGCGTCGATGTCGTGCGGGAACACGTCGACCGCCGCGCCGCTCGCCTCGAGCCGGCGGAGGATCGAGCGCTTGCACCCGAAGTCGACCACGGCGACCCGGACAGCCCCGTCGGCCGCGAACGTGAACTGCTCGCGCGTCGAGACTCCGGCGACCAGGGCGGCGCCGGACATCGCCGGCTGCTCGCGAACCGCACGGAGGACTTCCTCGGTGTCGTGATCGCCGGCGACTGCGGCCGCGCGCATCGCGCCTTCCTCGCGCAGGTGCAGCACCAGCGAGCGCGTGTCGACACCGGTGAGCCCGACGACGCCCTGGCCGTGGAGCCAGTCGGTCCACTCCGGCCCGCGCGCCTCCCGCATCACGACTGCGGTGGCGTGCGTCCGCTTCGACTCGGACCGCCGTTCGTCGACGCCGTAGTTGCCGACCATCGGCGCGGTGAAGCAGACGATCTGCCCTTCGAAGCTCGGATCGGTGGCGACCTCTTGGTAGCCCGTCATCGACGTCGTGAAGACGGCCTCCCCGAACGCGAACCCGTCGGCGCCGACCGACTCGCCGGCAAACACTGCGCCGTCTTCCAGGATCAGCGCCCCGGTCATTCGAACGCAACCCTGCCGGCGGCGATCGTGAGCGACACGCGTCCGTTCAGCCGCTCGCCGAGCAGCCACGAGTTCTGCGAGCGCGACCGGAAGCGATCCGCGCGCACCCGCCACGAGCCGGCGAGATCGAGCAGCGTCAGGTTCGCGCTCGCGCCCACCGCGATGCGCGGGCGGTCGAGACCGAAGATCGCCGCCGGTCCGGCGGACATCCGTTCGAGCACCGTCTCGAGCATCAGCACGCCGGGCTCGACGACATAGGTGTAGATCGACGAGAACGCCGTCTCGAGGCCGACAACTCCGAACGGCGCCGACTCGAACGTCGCCTCCTTCTCCTCAAACGAGTGCGGCGCGTGATCGGTCGCAACCGCTGCGATCGTGCCGTCACGCAACGCGTCAACTAGCGCGGCGCGATCTTCAGCGCTGCGCAGTGGTGGATTCATCTTGAAATTCGGGTCGAGCGTGCGCACGGCGTCGTCGGTGAGGCACAGATGGTGCGGCGTCACCTCACCGGTGGCGCGCACGCCTGCAGCGCGCGCACGCCGTAGGTGCTCGACGGATTCGTGCGCCGACAGGTGCATCAGATGCACCTGCTGGCCGGTGTCACGGGCGAGGTCGACGTCACGCGCCACCATGAGGCTCTCACCGAGCGACGGCCAGCCGCCGATCCCAAGCTCGGTTGCGACCGCGCCGGCGTGCGCGTGACCGCCACGGGTCAGCGTCTGCTCCTCGCAGTGGACGGCGATCGGCCGCCCGGTGATCGCGTTGTATTGCAGCGCGCGGCGCATGACGCCGGCCGCGGCGACGGGACGACCGTCGTCCGTGAACCCGACCGCACCCGCGTCGGCGAGCGATCCGAGCTCCGCGAGCTCCTCGCCTGCCTGCCCCTTCGTGATCGCGGCAAAGAAGCCGACGGGGATCTGCGCCTCGGTCTTCGCGCGGGCACGGAGACCGCGCACCGTCTCGGGATCGTCGACGACCGGCTCGGTGTTCGGCATCGCGAGGATCGCGCAGTAGCCGCCCGCAGCCGCCGCTGCCGTTCCGGTGGCGATCGTCTCCTCGTCCTCGCGTCCCGGCGTGCGGAGATGCACGTGCGGGTCGATGAACGCAGGCACGAGCGTCTGCCCTGCTGCTTCGACGACGCGATGCTCGTTCGTGTCGAGCAGCTCGCCGATCTGCGCGATCACGCCGTTGTCGATCCGCACGTCGAGGATCGCATCGACTCCCTCGACCGGATCGAGGACTCTGGCGCCGCGGACGACGATGTTCTCTTGACCGACCGGCCCCGCGAGCATCACGCGACCCCCACTGCGGTCTCGACCGCGACTGGGCCTGCGGTGAGCAGGTCGTAGAGCACCGCCATCCGAACGACCAGTCCAGCGCGGACCTGGTCGACGATCAACGAGGCGGAGGAGTCGGCGACGCGCGGATCGAGCTCGACGCCGCGGTTCATCGGACCGGGATGCATGAC
>Ga0070681_10008492_pt1 | contig 10055 bp, 7 predicted proteins | sample KBSC83BmetaG_FD_65650 | JGI IMG/M metagenome (GOLD analysis project Ga0070681, IMG submission 65650) | Corn rhizosphere microbial communities from Kellogg Biological Station, Michigan, USA - KBS C8-3B metaG | ecosystem: Host-associated > Plants > Roots > Rhizosphere | place: USA: Michigan...
CCAGCAATGACCAGCCGCGTGGCACCGACGGCTTGCAGCGCGCGCCGACACTTGATGATCAACGTGGCCACGATCGCTTCCTCGAACCCGCGGGCCACATCCTTGCGCGTCTGTTCGCTCTGGTCGCTGGCCTGCCAGGCCAGCAGCACCTGGGTTTTCAGGCCGGAAAAACTCATATCCAGCCCCGGCCGGTCGGTCATGGGGCGGGAAAAGTGATACGCGCCTGCTGTGCCCTCTTCCGCCAGCTTGGCCAGCATCGGGCCGCCGGGGTACGGCAAGCCCATCATCTTGGCGGTCTTGTCGAATGCCTCGCCGGCGGCGTCGTCCAGCGTATCGCCGAGAATGGTGTAATCGCCAATCGCCTTGACCTCGACCAGCATGGAGTGGCCACCCGAGACCAGCAAGGCCACGAACGGCGGCTGCGGCGGATCATCCTCCAGCAGCGGTGCCAGCAAGTGCCCTTCCATGTGATGCACGCCCAGCGCTGGCACACCCAGACCCCAGGCCAGCGCCCGTCCGGCACAGGCACCCACCAGCAGCGCGCCGACCAGCCCGGGGCCAGCCGTGTACGCCACCCCGCCCAGATCATTGACGGTGAGACCGGCATCAGCCAACGCGCGATGGATCAGCGGCAGCAACTTGCGTACATGGTCGCGGCTGGCCAGCTCCGGCACCACGCCGCCGTAATCGGCATGCAGCTTGATCTGGCTGTACAGCGTGTGGGCCAGCAAGCCGCGCCCAGGGGCGTCCGGTTCCCAGCGCAGCAGGGCCACGCCAGTCTCGTCACACGAGCTTTCGATACCCAGTATCGGTTTGACCAACGATGACTTTGAAAACTCAGTGGTATGCACGGTATAATTCGCAGCTCACTCAATTCGACACTTTCCGTATCCGCGGGAAGATTACCACCTGGAGTTTCCATGCCCAACGTTAAAGTTCGCGAGAACGAGCCGTTCGAGATTGCACTGCGTCGTTTCAAGCGTACCTGCGAAAAGGCCGGCGTCCTCGCCGAGACGCGCAAGCGTGAGTTCTACGAAAAGCCGACCCAGGAGCGCAAGCGCAAGCGCGCCGCCGCGGTGAAGCGCCACCTGCGCCGCCTGTCGCGGGACGTTTCGCGCAAAGTCCGGATGTACTGAAGTTTCCCGCGCTCGCTGCGGCGAAGCGCACGCGCCATTGGCGCATGACGGGAAACATGGTTGGCGCGGTCTTCGCTGCCACCAGCACACAGTCGGGTTCACGAGCCGGGGTTGCTGCAAGGCAACGCCGGCTTTGTCGTTTCCGCAAAGCCCATTCCCAAGGCGCTTGCACCCGCAAGTCGACCACCTGCCGAGGCCAGACCATGACGCTCAAACAGCAACTTACCGAAGACATGAAGACCGCCATGCGCAGCGGCGACAAGCCGCGCCTGGGCGTGATCCGACTGATGCTGGCGGCGATCAAGCAGCATGAGGTGGACGAGCGCGTCGAGCAGACTGACGCCATGGTGCTGGCCACCCTGGAGAAAATGCTCAAGCAGCGCCGCGATTCCATCCAGCAATACAGCGCGGCCAAGCGCGAGGACCTAGCCGACGTCGAGCGCGCGGAAATGACGGTAATTGAAGCCTATCTGCCGGCCCAATTGAGCGATGCAGACATCAATGCCTTGATCACTGCCGCCATCGCCGACACCGGCGCCAGCTCGCCGCGCGACATGGGCAAGGTGGTGGCCGCAGTAAAGGGAAAAGCTGCCGGTCGCGCCGACATGGCCGTGGTGGCGGGCAAGATCAAGGCGCGCCTGGCGGGCTGAATGCCACCGTCGCCAGTGCTGCCCGACGCGGCACGCGGACTCCGGTGCTGCGGCTGACCCGTGCCGCATCATGCGTACCTCGCGGTGCATCGGCGATGCATCGCGTTCACGCTGGCCTCGGTACAACGCGAACACGGCCCTCGATCGCCGTTGGGGGTCCTCACCGCTGCCGGAGACGCACATGCTCAAGTGGGCCATTATTTTCGCGATCGTGTCGCTGGTGACCGGTTGGCTGGGGTTTGGTACTTTGTCCGGCGCCACGGCCATGATCGCCAAAGTGCTGTTCGGCATTTTCGTCGTGCTGTTTTTGCTTGCCATCCTGGCCATCGTGGGCGTGCTGCACTTGTTCTAGAAGCTCCGGCATCGCCCGCGACCGGCTCGATGCGGGCGGCCCACGCCGAAAGTGCAGGCAAACAGCGGTCGGGCCACGGAGAAAACTTCCCCCGGCTGGGTCCAGCGCCAGCGTGACACAGCACTCCAGTAGAATAAGTCGCCTATGGGCGGCCTGATCCCCGACAGCTTCATTGATGAACTGCTCGCTCGCGTCGACATTGTCGACGTGATCGAACGCCGGGTGCCGTTGAAGAAAGCCGGCAAGGAGTGGATGGCGTGTTGCCCGTTCCACAATGAGCGCTCGCCCTCGTTCTCGGTCAGCCCGACCAAGCAGTTCTACCACTGCTTCGGCTGCGGTGCCCACGGCAGCGCCATCAAATTCCTGATGGAGTACGACCGTCTGGAGTTCCCCGACGCGGTCGACGAACTGGCGCAAACCGTGGGCCTGCAGGTGCCGCGCGAGGCCAGCCGGGATGCGGCCCCACGCGAGGACAAGACCGACCTGTACACGCTGCTGGACGCCGCCGCGACCTGGTATGCCAGCGAGCTGCCGCGCAGTGCCGAGGCCCAGGCGTATTGCCGCAAACGCGGGCTGGACGCGGAGACTGTCGCGCGATTTCGTCTCGGTTGGGCGCCGGGCGGATTTGACGGCGTGATCAAGGCGCTCGGCCACGACAAGCGGCGCCTGCAGCTGTTGACCGAGGCCGGCATGGTCGCCAGCAACGAGCGTGGCAACAGTTACGATCGCTTCCGCGAACGGCTGATGTTTCCCATCCTCGATCGGCGTGGGCGGGTCATCGCCTTTGGCGGACGCATATTGCAGGAAAAGCCGCCACACGCCAGCGCGCAAGCGGATACCGCGGAACCGCCAGCCACCCAGGGGCATTCGCCCAAATACCTCAATTCGCCCGAGACGCCGCTGTTCCACAAAGGTCGCGAGCTGTTTGCGTTGTGGCAGGTGAAACAGGCCAACAATCACCTCATGCGTATCGTGGTGGTCGAGGGCTACATGGACGTGATTGCACTGCACCAGGCCGGGCTGCCGATCGCCGTCGCCACGCTGGGCACGGCCACCACGCCGGAGCACACCGAAGTGCTGTTCCGCGCCGCGCCGGATGTGGTGTTTTGTTTTGACGGCGACCGCGCCGGCCGGGCCGCCGCGTGGAAGGCACTGGATGCGGCACTGCCGAGATTGCGCGACGGACGCCAGGCGTACTTCCTGTTTCTGCCCGACGGTGAGGACCCCGACTCGCTCGTGCGCAAGGAAGGCAAGGCGGGCTTCGAGCAACGCATCAAGGACGCCATGCCACTGTCGGAGTATTTCTTCAACGAACTGGCCCATGATGTCGATACCAGCAGCCTTGACGGGCGCGCGCGCCTGGCCGAGCGCGCCCGACCGTTGATCGGCAAGCTGCCCGATGGTGCCTTTCGCGACCTGATGGGGCAGGAACTGGAAAAACGCACCGGCGCCCGTGCACTCCCGCCGGGCAGTTCGACGCGATCCCACCCCGTGCAACGTCCACCGGCGCACCGCAGCCTGGTGCGCAGCGCCATCACGCTGTTGCTGGCGCAACCCGGCCTGGCTGATCAAGTGGAGAAACCTTACGCCTTCCTGGCGCTGGAACAGCCCGGCGTGGCGGTGCTCGCCGAGTTGCTGGACCTGGCGCGCGCGCGACCCGGCATCAACCCAGTCACACTGACCGAGCATTTCGCCGGGCGTCCCGAGTACGCCATCCTGCAGAAGCTGATGACGGCCAGCACGGCAGGTGACGCGCAGACCCAAGCGCTCGAATTCCACGCCGCGTTGCAACGCATGCAGGACCAGGCTGTGGCACAACGTCGCGCCACCCTGACGAACAAGAGCCGGTCCGGCGTGCTCGACGCCGCGGAAAAGGCCGAGATGCGCCAACTGCTGGCCGCGCGCGTACCGCCGACCGCGTCCACGTGACCCACCACTGTCGCCGTGGCCCGCATCGCCGCCATCGCCACAACCTCGTACCATGGGCGATTGTCGCGGCCAGCGTATGCCGGCGCCACACATCGAGATGCCGATGGATTTGCTTGACAGTCTGATCAACCTGTTTGCGCACAACGGCTACGCAGCGGTATTTATCGCGCTGATGATCTGCGGCGCCGGGTTGCCGTTGCCAGAGGACATCACGCTCGTCGCCGGCGGGGTGATCGCCGGCCTCGGCTACGCCAACGTGCATGTCATGTGCGCGGTTGCGCTGTTCGGGGTGCTGCTCGGTGACGCCGGGATTTTTCTGCTGGGTCACCACTACGGCGCCCGGATGTTGAAATGGCGCTGGGTGGCGCGCGTACTGACGCCCGCCCGCTATGCCAAAGTGCAGGAAAAGTTCGATTGTTACGGCAATCGCATGCTGTTTTTCGCCCGCTTCATCCCCGGGATGCGCACCACCGTCTACATCACCGCGGGCACCACGCACCGGGTGTCGTTTCTGCGCTTCCTGTTGATCGACACCCTGGCCGCACTGATCAGCGTGCCCGTCTGGGTTTACCTCGGTTACTTCGGCGCCGACAACCACGAATGGCTGGTGAAATGGATGCACCGCGGCCAAGGCAGCCTGTGGGCGCTGGGCGGGTTCCTGCTGGTGGTGCTGTTGTTCATCTGGTGGCGCCATCGCCGCACCAACCAGGCGGCGTGTGCTGCCGCCGAGCCAGCGCGCCACCACTGATACCCCGGCGACCCCGCCACGCCGTGACGACCCGTCGCGCTGCGCGGAAATGTCGTGGCCAGCGTCGGGGGCGGCGAATGCGAGCTATGCAGGGCACCGCGCGCACGTCAATCGCCCACCGCCCAAGCACCGCTGCACCGTGCCGGTGCCTACAACCAACGCCCGTACCGGCGGATGTAAACGGTTTTGACCAGTTGCGTCAGTGTGCAGTAGCCAAGCACGGTCGCTGCCAGCCAGGCGAAATACACCGGTGGCATTTCCAGCATGCCGAGCTTGGTGCCGATTGTGGTGTAGGGAATCAGCATGCCGATCACGATGATTGCACTGGTCAGCGCCAGCACCGGCGCAGCGGCCACACTCTGCAAAAATGGAATCCTGCGCGTGCGGATCATGTGCACCACCAGCGTCTGCGTCAGCAGGCTTTCGATGAACCAGCCAGATTGGAACAACGATTGCTGCGCCACCTGGTTGGCGTCAAACACGTACCACAACAAAGCAAAGGTGGTCAGGTCGAACACCGAACTGGCGGGCCCGATCCACACCATGAAGCGACCAATATCGCCGGCATCCCAACGCTGTGGTTGCAGCAAATAGTCGCCGTCCATGCGGTCAAACGGAATCGACAACTGCGAGATGTCGTACAACAGATTCAGCACCAGAATCTGCAGCGGCAACAATGGCAGAAACGGCAGAAAGAGACTTGCCACCAACATGCTGAGTACGTTGCCGAAGTTCGAGCTGGCGGTCAGCTTGATGTATTTGATGATGTTGCCGAAGATGACGCGCCCTTCCAGCACGCCCTCTTCCAGCACCATCAGATTCTTTTCCAGCAGGATGATGTCGGCCGACTCTTTGGCGATGTCGGTAGCCGTGTCGACCGAGATGCCCACGTCGGCGTCGTGCAGCGCCGGTGCATCGTTGATACCGTCGCCCAGAAAGCCCACGGTGTGACCCTGACGCTGCAACGAGCGCACCACCCGCGCTTTCTGCAACGGTGACATCTTGGCAAACACGGTGGCGCGTGCGACCAGGGCATCCAGTGCTGCGTCATCCAGCCCCTCGATGTCCTTGCCCTGTACCGAGTGCGCGACGTCGAGTCCCACCTCACGGCAAATCTTGCGCGTGACCACCTCGTTGTCACCGGTAAGCACTTTGACTTCCACGCCGTGACCATGCAGCGCGCGGATGGCCGTGGCGGCCGAATCCTTCGGCGGGTCGAGAAACGCCAGGCAACCGACTGCGACCAGCTCGTGCTCGTCGGCCACGCTGTAAGGCCGCGCATGACCGGGTTCACGCCGCACCGCCACCACCAGGACGCGCAGACCATCCTCATTGAGGCGATGGGTCATCGCCTTGATCTCGTCGCGGCGTGCATCCGTCAGCGGCACGGTGGCGGCACCGGCTTGCTCGAACGCACAGATTGTCAGCATCTCCTCGACCGCACCCTTGCAGATCAGCAAGTGCTCGCCGTCGCCACGGGTCACCACCACCGACATGCGCCGACGCCGAAAGTCGAACGGGATCTCATCGATCACCCGATAGTGGGCGGCGACAGACTCCAGCTGGCGATGTGTCAGCACCGCCTTGTCCATCAGGTTTTTCAGGCCGGTCTGGAAGCGACTGTTGAGGTAACCAAACTCCAGCGCCTCCGCGGACTCCTCGCCAGCCATGTCGAGATGCCGCTCCAGCACGATCTTGTCCAGCGTGAGCGTGCCAGTCTTGTCAGTGCACAGCACATCCATCGCGCCGAAGTTCTGGATCGCGTTGAGCTGCTTGACCACGACCTTGCGTCTGGACATGGCCAGCGCACCCTTGGCCAGGTTTGCCGTGACAATCAGCGGCAACATTTCCGGCGTCAACCCGACCGCGACGGACAGCGCGAACAGGAACGCCTCGGCCCAGTCATGCTTGCCAAAGCCCTGAATCAGGAACACCACCGGCACCATCACCGCCATGAAACGGATCAGCAGCCAGCTCACGCTGCGTACGCCGCGATCGAAACTGGTCTGTACGCGCCGGCCGGTCATGCTGCGGGCCAGCGACCCCAGATAGCTGCGCGTTCCGGTGACCACCACCACAGCGCTGGCCGTGCCGCTGACGACGTTGGTGCCCATGTAGCAAATGCTGGCTAGATCCAGTGGGCCGGCGCGGCTGTCCGCGCCAAGCGGCACGCGCAATGCTGCGGATTTTTCCACCGGCAGTGATTCGCCGGTAAGAATCGCCTGGCTGACGAACAGGTCCTTCGCGCCGAGCAGGCGCAGGTCGGCTGGCACCATGTCGCCGGCACCCAGATGCACGATGTCACCGGCGACCAGCTCGATCACCGGCACTTCGATCTGTTCGCTGTGCCCGTCCGCTGCCCGCCGCGTCACCGTCGCGGTGTTGCGTACCATCGCCTTGAGTTTCTCGGCCGCGCGCGAAGACCGATACTCCTGACTGAAGCTCAACAACACACTGATCGCCACCATCACCGCAATGATGATCGGCCCGGCCAGATCGCCACTATCGGTGGCCAGCTGCACGCCGGCCAGGATCAGCAGTACGACGATGAAAGGGTTCTTGAACGCACGCAGCAACTGGCGCGACCAGTGTGGCGACTTCTCGTGCGAAACTTCGTTGCGGCCGTCCCGGCGCAACCGGGATTCAATCTGCCCGGCGTCGAGCCCGTCGTCGCGCGCATCCAACTCCGCCAGCAACTCGTCGGCAGCTTGCAACGCGTACTGCGCAGCGCGCACGGTCACCGCCGGCAACGCACCTCGAACCGCTTTTCCGGTAGCCATGACCGGCGCGAACAGCTTGTTCATGCATGGCGTCTTTGCTGTCGGGTAATCCGTGCCGCGCGATTCGGCGGTTGCAGCCGGACCTCATGGCGTAGTCTCGAGCACCAATACCGTGCCGCAAGCGGAGCATGTCCAGCCGTGGCGGATGCAAGCCATCACGGCTGCGGACAGGGCGCGCGCATCAGCGACCGGCAAGCTGGCGCAGGTGCCGTGGCGCTTTCAGAAATGACGCCGGTTCCGAACGTGACGGCGTGCCGGGGACAACCGCAGTTCCCGGCACAGTATCCACTGCGACACCCATCGTGGCGGCGCCGGGCAGCGATGCCGGCACAGTAACCCGCAATTCGTCTGGACCAGCGGTGCCACGCACGGATACAGCACGCCTGCCGGCGGCGCACAAACGCAAAACTTCTTGCAGGAGCTTCATGGGCCCATCTCCTCGTAACGACGCCGGCGGCGTCGTCAGGGGTGGGCCGGGGTTTCCCTAGTGCAGGAAAATACCAGCCGACCGCAAGCGCAGACCGCAAGCGTTCAACACGTGATGCATAGCCGACACCCGAAGCGAGCGGATGCCGACGTTGCGACTAGGGTAAACGTCCATATGCCTTGTTTGGTAAGGGCTGGGTGTCAATGTGGCACGGCGTGCCGCAGGACCCACGCATTCTGCCGCGCGGGGCCTGGTGAGTCAACGCTCGCACGCAGTCACGGCATGTGGCTCCGGCCGCTGGTTCAGCCGCGGTTGGTCAGCCTTCGCAGTTCGTCGGCATCAGGCACGCGCGCTCCAAACGCTGGCGCCGATCAGGAATCGGCATCAGATCGGTGGCGCCAGCGGATGCACCAGCCAGTGATCAGCCAGCAAAAACGCGAACAACAGCATCAGGTACCAGATCGAGTATTTGAACACCTTCATCGCGTACAACTCGTCGGGCGGGTTGAGCAGGCGCACGGCGTACCACAGAAAAACCACATCCAAGCCTGCCGCGCCGGCCAGATATATCCAGCCACTCATGCCGGTCAACGCCGGCAGCAAGGTCACCAGCGCCAGCAGGATCGTGTAGAACAGAATATGCCAGCGCGTAAACACCACACCATGTGTCACCGGCAACATGGGAATCTCGGCGCGCGCGTAATCGTCACGGCGGAAGATCGCCAGGGCCCAGAAGTGCGGCGGCGTCCACACGAAAATGATCAGGCACAGTTGCAGTGCATACGGATGCAGTTCCCCGGTAACCGCGGTCCAGCCCAGGATCGGTGGGACCGCGCCAGCCAGGCCGCCAATCACGATGTTCTGCGATGATGCCCGCTTGAGGAACGCGGTGTAGATCACTGCGTAACCGATCAGACCGACAAACGTGAGCACCGCCGTAAGCATGTTGACCCACAGCGCCAGCACGAGCATCGAGGCAATGCCCAAGCCCAGCGCAAACGCAAACGCCTGGCGCGGCGTGAGCGCGCCGGTCGCCAGCGGTCGGTGCAGGGTGCGCACCATCACCTTGTCGATCCGCTGGTCAATCAGTTGATTGAACGCTGCAGCAGAAGACGACGCCAGCCAGATGCCCAGCGTGCCGACCACCAGGGCCCGCCACGACGGCAGATACAGCCCGGGACCCGGCACCGCGAGAAACATCCCGATTACCGCGCAAAACACCAGCAGCGCAACGATGCGCGGTTTGGTCAACTCGTAATACTCATGCAACAGGTTCATTTCAACGCCGCCCCAGCGACAGGAACATCGCGTCGTCACGCCGACGCTGGGTGCGCGCCAAGGCGGCCAGCAGCGTCAGCAACAGTACCGCAGCCACACCGTTGTGCGCGGTCGCCACGGGCAACGGCAGACCGAAATACACGTTGCTGATGCCAAGCAAAACCTGGGTAACCAACGCCAGCGCCACCAGCATGCCGTAGCCGCGCAGGCCACGCGACGCCAAGCGCAATGACAACGCGGCAACGTAGCAAAACACCACCAGCGCACCAATGCGGTGGGCCAGCTGGATCGCCGTGCGCGCCGCCATGTCCAGGACGCCGCCCTCGTAATTGACGCCTATTCCACGCCACAGCACGAAGCCCTGGTGGAAATCCGTGTTCGGCATCCATTGCCCGAGGCATTGTGGAAACGATCCGGGCCCATAACCGCAGGCCAGGGCCGCGTAGTTTGCCGAAGTCCAGCCACCCAGCGCAATCTGGCCCAACAACAACCCGATGCCGATCACCGTCATGCGCCGCAGGCCAGCCAGGCGCTCGTCCACCGCGCCAATACCGGCAAAACGCAGCGCGGCATACGCAAGCAGGCCAAACGTGGCCATACCGCCCAACAAGTGTCCCATCACCACCACTGGCTTGAGTAGCAACGTCACCGTCCACATGCCCAGCATGGCCTGAAAAATGATCACCGCCAGGGCCAGCACGCAAATCTTCCACGCCTCCGGGCGTCGCAACCTGATCGCAGCGAACAGCGGCAGT
>Ga0070681_10008493_pt1 | contig 10054 bp, 8 predicted proteins | sample KBSC83BmetaG_FD_65650 | JGI IMG/M metagenome (GOLD analysis project Ga0070681, IMG submission 65650) | Corn rhizosphere microbial communities from Kellogg Biological Station, Michigan, USA - KBS C8-3B metaG | ecosystem: Host-associated > Plants > Roots > Rhizosphere | place: USA: Michigan...
GCCGGTCGGCCAGAGCGTCGGCCGGCAGCGAAGCCGGCAGCACGCCGTGGACGGCCCCGAGGCGGGCACAGGCCAGCATGGCCACCACCGTCTCCGGCAGCCAGCCCAGGTGGAGCGCCACCCGGTCACCGACCTCGACTCCGAGACCGCGCAGGGCCTCGGCGAAGGACACCACCTCGGCGTGGAGGGCCCCGTAGGTGATCGTGCGGCGGTCACCGGTCTCGCCTTCCCAGTGGATGGCCACCTGGTCGGCCTGTCCGGGGAGGTGACGGTCGAGGCAGTTGACCGAGGCGTTGAGCGTCCCGCCCGGGAACCAACTCCCGCCCGGCCGGTCGTCCACGTACACCTCCGACCACGGCGAATCCCACGTGAGGCTGCCGGCGGCCGCTTCCCAGGGCGCGAGCGCCTCAGGCATCGGCCATCGCCCGCCCGGCCACCCGGGCGGCCCGGACGAGCTGGGCGGCCACATCGTTCTCCAGCTCGTCCTCGGAGAAGGCGGCGGGGTCGATGCGGGCGCAGAGAGCCGCCCTGGGCTGCCCGATCCCGTCGAGGACCGGTACCGCCAGTTCGGCGGTGGGCCGGTCGCCGTCGGGGCCGAGCAGGAGGAACGGTGCTTCCGACCACATCCGGCGGTCGCGGTTCGAGGGCCGGGGGCGACCATCCAGGGCCTCGGCCCAAGCCTCTGGTGTCCCCCGGGCCAGCAGCAGGCGGCCGGCCGCCGTGTCGAGCGCATCGTGGACGCGATGGGACTCCCGGAAGACTCCTGCCCCCTCCGCGCCGTCGACCCGATCGACATAGATGATCGACGTTCGGACGAGGAGGGCCACGAGGACGGTTGTCTTGGTGGCATCGCGGAGTCCGCCGAGGTAGGGCGACAGCGTCCGAAGGATCGGAAGCCGGTCGAGGTACCGCTCGGACAGGCGGACGATCTCCGGGCCGAGGCTGTAACGGAGCGAGCGGGGGTCCTGCTCGACGAGGCCGGCCAGCGCCAGCGACCGGAGCAGTCGGTGCACCGTCGGCAGCGACATCCCCGAACGCTCAGCCAGGTCGGTCAGCTGGTTGTAAGCCGGGCCCTCGGCCAGGAGCGAGAGCAGCAAGGTGGCATTTCGGACCGTGCCGAGCGTGCCGCGTTGATCGTCGCCCTGCATGGCCTTAAAAGTAACAGGCAAGACACATCCAGCAGCCGGTATGCACTTTCACATAGTGAAACTGTACGCTGTCGCGGCTGCTGGCACGGCGGCGGCATGCACATTGAATAAGCTGCAGGCGAATTACCGTGGGGGGAGGTGGGTGTGTCCCGGGCCTACCGGCACAACCTGAACGGCAGCACGCTCCAGGCTGGCGCGCTCCAGATGGAGATCCGGGACATCACGCTCCGGTTCGGGGGCGTCCGCGCCCTCGACGGGGTGACCTTCAGCGTCTCCCAGGGCGACATCCACGCGATCATCGGGCCGAACGGCGCCGGGAAGACGAGCCTGCTCAACTGCATCAGCGGCCTCTACCGGCCTCAGGTCGGCGAGATCATCTTCCACTCCGGGCAGCGGGGCGACCGCAACCTCGTCCACACCAAGCCGGGCATGATCGCCCGCCTCGGGGTGGCCCGCACCTTCCAGAACATCGAGCTGTTCCGGCACATGACGGTGTTGGAGAACATCATGCTCGGCCGGCACACCCACATGCGCCACAGCCTCCTGACCTCTTTCCTCTACTACGGGCCGGCCCGACGCCAGGAGATCCGGGAGAGGGAGCTGGTGGAGGAGGTCATTGACCTGCTCGAGATCCAGGCGGTCCGCAACAAGCAGGTCGGGGCGCTGGCGTACGGTTTCCAGAAGCGGGTCGAGCTCGGCCGGGCGCTGGCCATGCAACCGGCGCTCCTGCTCCTCGACGAGCCGATGGCCGGCATGAACGCCGAGGAGAAGGAGGACATGGCCCGCTTCATACTCGACGTGAACGACCTGGCCGGGGTGACGACCGTGCTGATCGAGCACGACATGGGCGTGATCATGGACATCTCCGACCGGGTCAGCGTCCTCGACTTCGGCCGCTGCATCGCCGACGGCAGCCCCACCGAGGTCGGCGCCGACCAGGCGGTCCGCGACGCCTATCTCGGGCAGGAGGCCCACGCGTGAACCTTGCCCGCAAGGCATCGGCGGACCCGATCCCCGTTGACGACGCCACCACATTCCCCAAGCTGCTGGCGGAGCTCGACCGGCGCTATGGGGACGGCCGCATCGCCGTGCAGGAGAAGCGTTACGGCATCTGGCAGTCGCACACGTTCCGCCAGCTCCACGCCCGGGTCCGCGACTTCGCCCACGGCCTGGCCTCGCTCGGCGTCGGGCCGGGCCAGGTGGTGGCCGTCCTCGGCGACAACCGGCCCGAGTGGCTGATCTCCGAACTGGCCTCCCAGTCGCTTGGCGCCTGCACCGTCGGGATCTACCCCACCAGCGTCGGGGAGGAAATCGTTCAGGTCTTGAGCGACGCCCGGGTCAAGGTCGTCGTGGCCGAAGACCAGGAGCAGGTCGACAAGATCATCGAGCTGAAGGACCGCCTCCCCGACATCGAGACCGTCATCTATTACGACACCCGCGGCCTCGAGCTCTACCAGGTGCCGTACCTGCTTGAGTTCACCGCCGTCGAGGCCAAGGGGCGCGAGTGGGCCGCGGCCCACACCGGCTGGCTCGACGAGCAGATCGCCGCCGGCCGGGCCGATGACGTCGCCGTGATCTGCACGACCTCGGGTACCACCGGGCGCCCGAAGCTGGCCATGCTGTCGCACGCCAACCTGCTCTGCATGGGCCGCTCGCTCAACGAGGTCGACCCCATGCCCTCGGGGAATCGCTACCTGAGCTTCCTCCCGCTGGCCTGGATCGGGGAGCAGATGATCAGCGTGGCCTGTGGCCTCCAGATGGGTTTCACCCTGAGCTTCGCCGAGGAAGCAGTCACCCAGCGGGCCGACCTGCGTGAGCTCGGCCCCGACATGATGTTCAGCCCGCCCCGCATCTGGGAGGACATGCTCAGCTCGATCATGGTCCGTGTCGGGGAAGCGGGCTGGCTCAAGCGCAAGACGTTCGCCTGGGGGCAGGCGGTGGGGGACCGCCACGCCGAGATCAAGCTGAAGGGCGAGAGACCGGGACTCGTCCTGTCGGCCAAGCACCGCCTGGCCGACTGGGTGGCGCTGCGCCCGGTGCGCGACCAACTCGGCCTCACCCGCATCCGCCGCTGCTACACCGGCGGGGCGCCGCTCGGCCCGGACGTGTTCCGCTTCTTCCACTCGATCGGCGTGAACCTCAAGCAGATCTACGGCCAGACGGAGATCTGTGGCATCGCCGTCATGCACAGCGACGATGACATCAAGTTCGCCACCGTCGGCAAGCCCTGCCCGGGCACCGAGATCGAGATCGCCGACAACGGGGAGATCCTGCTGCGGTCGAAGGCCGTCTTCCACGGCTACTACGGCAACGAGGCCGCCACCGCCGAGACCGTCGACGCCGACGGCTGGCTCCACACCGGCGACGCCGGCTACCTCGATGAGCACGGCCATCTGGTGGTGATCGATCGGGCCAAGGACGTCATGGAGATGCCCGACGGCACCCGGTTCAGCCCCGCCTTCATCGAGAACAAGCTCAAGTTCTCGCCCTACATCGAAGAGGCCGTCGTCTTCTGGCAGGAAGGATCGCCGGAGATCACCGCCATCATCACCATCGAGCCTTCGACGGTGGGCGCGTGGGCGGAGCACCGGCGCCTGGGCTACACCACCTACACCGACCTGGCCGGGAAGCCCGAGGTCTCCGAACTGCTGGCCGAGGAGGTGGCCCGGGCCAACGAGGACCTGCCGGAGAGCGTCAGGGTGCGGCGGTTCGTGCTGCTCCACAAGCAGTTCGACCCCGACGATGACGAGATCACCCGCACCCGCAAGGTCCGCCGCCGGGTCATCAACGAGCGCTACGCCGCCATCATCGACGCGCTGGCCGAGGGATCCCCGCAGGTCGAGATCAAGAGCGTCGTCACCTACCAGGACGGCACCAACGTCACCCGCACCATCACGTTGCCGATCGTCAACATGGACGGCTTCACCCGCAAGGAGACCGGTCGCCGCTCCCTGTTCGGGAGCAATGCGTGAAGGAGTTCACCGAACTCACGGTCAACGGCCTGGCCAACGGCGCCATCCTGGCCATCACGGCCCTCGGCTTCGTCCTCATCTACAAGGCGACCGAGGTCATCAACTTCGCCCAGGGCCAGTTCCTGATCGTCGGGATGTTCATGGTCTACACGGCCGAGAACACGTGGGGCCTGCCCTGGCCGCTGGCGGTGGCGGTGGGGATCCTCACCGGCGTGGTGCTCGGCGTCGCCGTCGAGCGGCTGATCCTGCGGCGCATGATCGGCGAGGCGACGCTGTCGGTGATCATGGTGACGATCGGATTGGCGACGGCGTTGGCCGGGCTGGCTCTCGGGGTGTGGGGGGCCGAGGGCAAGCAGGGCCCGAATTTCATTCCATCCGGGAACGTGAAGTTGTTCGGGTCAGGTGAGGACGCAGTCTTCGTGTCGGCCAACCGGCTCTGGGCCGTGGCGATCGCCACCGTGGTACTGATCGCCGTGGGCCTGTTCTTCCAGAAGTCACGCCACGGCATCGCCATGCGGGCCGTGGCCGACGACCAGCAGGCGGCCATGGTCCAGGGCATCAACGTCAACCGGATCTTCGCCATGGCCTGGGCGCTGGCCGGAGCGGCCGGCGCGATCGGCGGGGTGCTCCTGGCCAGCATCGTGGGCAGCTACGGGATCGAGCTGCAGGGCTTCGCCATCCTGGTCTTCCCCGTCGTCATCCTCGGGGGGCTCGACTCCGTGATCGGGACGGTGGTCGGCGGCGTCATCGTCGGCCTGCTCGTCGAGTACTCCAAGCGCTATCTCGGCGTCAGCGCCTCGGTACTCATCCCGTTCGGCGCGCTGGTACTCATCCTGCTCGTGAAACCATACGGCCTCTTCGGCCAGGTCCGGATCGAGAGAGTCTGACGTGGCCACCGCCACCGGCGTCTACCACACCACATACGGGAAGGACCTGGCCCTCCGCCACACGAGGGCCGAGTACGTCCGCCTCGCGTTGCTCGCCGGCCTGGCCATCTGGCTCCCGTTCAACCTGAGCCCGTACTGGCTCGGCTGGACCAACCTCATTCTCATGGCGACGATCGCCGCGGTCGGGCTCAACATCCTGACCGGCTACACCGGCCTCGTCAGCCTGGCCACCGCCGGGTTCCTCGGGGTGGGGGCCTACACCGCCGCCAACCTGAGAACCTTCTTCCACTGGCCGATGATCCCGGCCGTCCTCGTCGCCTCCGGGATGGCCGCACTGATCGGAGCGTTCTTCGGGCTCCCGGCGCTGCGACTCAAGGGGCTGTACCTGGCGATTTCGACGTTCGCCGCCCAGGAGATCCTCTCCGAGCGGTTCCGGAGCTGGAAGCGCCTGACCCGGGGTCACGGCACGATCACCAACAACCCTCCGAAGTTCGCCGGTCACAGTTTCACCAGCAAGTTCGAGTGGTACTGGCTGTTGCTGGTCATCACCGGGCTCGTCGTCTGGGGCTCGATCAATCTGTTCCGCACCGGTCTCGGTCGATCGTTCGTCGCCATCCGCGACCAGGACATCGCCGCCGAGGTCATGGGCGTGCCTGTGGGCCGGTACAAGGTCATCGCCTTCTCCCTCGCCTGCGGCCTCGCCGGCTTCTCCGGAGCGCTGCAGTCGTTCTACCCCGACACCTTGACCGTGACGTGGGAGAGCTACGAGATCGACAGGTCGTTCCTGTTCGTGGCGATGATCATCATCGGCGGTCTGGGTAGCGTGTCGGGGGCGGTGTACGGCGCCGCCTTCCTGACCTGGCTGCCGAACTACATCAACCAGTTCGGCGCACGGCTACAGACGAGCTCGTTCAAGTTCCTTATCCAGCGACTGTCGGCGATCCAACTCGGGGTGTTCGGCCTCGTGCTCGTCTTGTTCCTGCTCGTCGAACCCCGGGGCCTGGCTCGTCTCTGGCAACGGGCGAAGGACTACTTCCGATTATGGCCGTTCCGTTACTGACTCGCCCTGACCTCGGTCCGTCCCAAACCTAAGGGGGAATTCGGATGAATCGTTTCGCCAGGAGATTTCTGGCCCTACCGCTGTGCTTCGCGCTGATTACCGGGGTCGCCTGCGGTAGTAGCAAGAAGAATGACGCTGCCAAGGGCGCCGACACGTCGAAGTCCGAGATCAAGGTCGGAGCGATCTTCGACCTGTCGGGTGCCACTGCTGACATCGGCACCCCCTACTCGGAAGGCATCCGGGATTACATCGACTACAAGAACGCCAGCGGCGGCGTCGAGGGCCACAAGCTGGCTCTGTCGTGGCAGGACTTCAAGTACGACCCGACGCTGGCCGGCCAGCTCTACGGCCAGTACATCTCGGAGGGCGCCAAGGTCTTCATGGGCTGGGGCACCGCCGACACCGAGGCGCTGCGACCTCGGGTCACGTCGGACAAGGTGCCGTTCATGTCGGCGTCCAACGCCGAGACCCTGACCGACCCCAGCGTCACGCCGTACAACTTCTTCCCGGGCGCCAGCTACTCCCAGCAGATGAGAATCGTCCTCCAGTACATCTCCGACAAGAACAAGGGCAAGAAGGTCGGCGTGGCGGTCTTCCACCACGACAGCCCGTTCGGCACGTCGCCGCTGGAGGATGGGAAGAAGTACATCGCTGACAAGAAGCTCGACATCGACTTCAAGACCTACGCGATGCCGAAGGGCGCCACGGACTACGTCGCCCAGATCGGCCAGGCCAAGGCGGCCGGGGCCAAGTACATCATCGTGCAGAACGTCCCCTCGCCGGCTGCCGTGCTGGCGACCAACCTGGCTGCGGCCAAGACCGACATCCAGCTGGTCTGCCTGAACTACTGCGGCAACGAGATCTTCGTGAAGAAGGCCGGTGCGGCGGCGGAGAAGATGATCGCCGTCGTGCCCTTCGCGCCGCCGGTCGCCGGGGGCACCGGTCTCGACGAGATCAACACCTACCTCAAGCCCAAGGGAACCGACGCCACCGCCAAGGGGCAGGGCTACGTCCAGGGCTGGTACACGATGGCCGTCATGATCGAGGGCATCAAGAACGCCCTCGCCGCCGGCGGCGAGCTGAACGGTGAGGGGATCAAGGCGGGCCTGGAGAAGATCAAGGACTTCAAGACCGGCGTGTCCGACCCGATCACCTTCAGCGCCACCTACCACGCCGGCCTGCTCTCGGCGCCGCTGTATCAGGTCGAGGGCGGCCAGTTCAAGAAGATCCAGGACCCGATCAAGGTCGAGAAGTAGGTCCGAGTTGGCGCAGCGAGTCGAAGAATCGGGGGCCCGGCCGGAGCCGGGCCCCCCGGGCGGGGATCCCGTCCTCGAGATCAACAACATCGAGGTGATCTACGAGGACGTGATCCTCGTCCTGCGCGGACTTTCACTGTCCGTGCCGGAGGGCAAGATCGTTGCCCTGCTCGGCTCGAACGGCGCCGGCAAGAGCACCACCCTCAAGGCCGTGGCCGGGTTGCTGTCGTCGGAGCACGGCGAGGTGACCCAGGGCAACGTGGTCTACCAGGGCCGGAAGATCACGAAAGCCAACCCGTCGGAGATCGTCCGCCTGGGAATTTCTCTCGTCATGGAAGGCCGGCGGGTGTTCGAGCACCTGACCGTGCACGAGAACCTCACCACCGGGGCCTACACGCGGCGGTCGGGGGTGGCCGCCGACCTCGACCTCGTCTACGAGTTCTTCCCCCGGCTCAAGGACCGGCGCAACCAGCAGGCCGGGTACCTGTCCGGCGGGGAGCAGCAGATGCTGGCCATCGGCCGGTCCCTCATGTCGAAGCCGCAGCTGATGATGCTCGACGAGCCCTCGCTCGGGCTCGCGCCGCTGCTGGTGGAGGAGATCTTCGGGCGGGTCAAGTCGCTCAATGCCGAGATCGGCACCACGGTGCTGCTGGTGGAGCAGAACGCCCGCCGGGCGTTGCAGATCGCCGACCACGCCTATGTGATGGAGAACGGGCGCATCGTGCTGGAGGGCCCGGCCGCGGAGCTGGCCTCCAACCCCGACGTCCAGGAGTTCTACCTCGGCCTCTCCGAGGGCGGAGCGCGCAAGAGCTACCGGGACGTGAAGCACTACAAGCGGCGAAAGCGCTGGCTGTGAGCTCTTTGGGGGCTTATAGAGCCTCATTCGACGAGCGTGTGTTCGATGTACTGCGACCGGCTGCCCGGGCGGTACCGGCACTCGGCGCCCGTCTGGCGGACGCCGGCCTCGTCCCCGACGATCTCGTCGACGTCGCTTCTCTCGACCTGCTGCCGGTGCTCTCGAAGGACGACCTCATCGACCTCCAGGCCAAGGACCCTCCCTTCGGCGGCTACCTCGCGCCGGGGACGAGGGTCCGGCGGATCTTCCAATCGCCGGGTCCGCTCTACGAGCCCGAGCCCGACGTCGACGACAACTGGCGGGCGGCGGAGGCTCTCGAGGCCGCGGGCTTCGCCAGCGGCGACACGGTCCTCAATTGCTTCGGCTACCACCTCACCCCGGCCGGCGTGATGTTCGAGGAGGGGGCCCGGGCGCTCGATTGCCGGGTGATCCCCGCCGGAGTGGGCAATTTCGACCTGGCGATCCGGGCCGCCCGCGACCTGGGCGCCACCGCCTACATCGGACTCCCTAGTTACTTGAAAGCGCTCTTGGAGAAGGCCGAGGAGAGCGACGGCTCGCCGCTGCAATTCGAGCGGGCGATCGTGACGGCCGAGCCGCTGCCCCCCTCTCTGCGGAGCTGGCTGGAGGAGCGGGTCCCGGTCGTGCGCCAGATGTACGGCACCGCCGAGTCCGGGGGGCTCGGCTTCGAGTGTGAATCGGTCTCGGGTCTCCATGTCCCGGCCGACGCCCTCGTCGAGGTGTGCAACCTCTACGACGGGTCCCCTCTCCTCGACGGCGGGGAGGGCCAGGTGGTCGTCACGGTGTTCTCGCCCCACTACCCCCTGGTCCGATTCGGAACGGGGGACCTGTCGGCCTTCGCCTCCGGTGAGTGTCCCTGCGGGCGGACGACCCCACGCCTGGTCGGCTGGCTCGGCCGGTCCGGAGAGGCGACGAAGGTGCGGGGAATGTTCCTCCATCCCCGCCAGGTCACGGCGGTGATGTCCCAGATCTCGTCCGTGGCCGCCTTCCGGTTCCTGATCGATCGGGTCGACCACCGCGACGTCCTGCGGTGCGAGGTGGTCCCGGCGGCGGAGGGCGTCGACCACCACCACCTGACCAGCGAGGTCCACGACACCATCCGGTCGGGTCTCCGGTTCGATGTCGATGTTCAGGTGGTCCGAGCGCTGGAGGCGGGCGCGGCGCCGATCACCGATCTCCGCACCTGGGACTAATCAACTGCCCACTTCGCGAACTTTGTGACGCGGAGGGCGCTTCCTCCGAAGCAAAGACGTGCGAATCAGACGGCGCCCCGGTGGTCCGCAGGAGAATCGGACATTTCCGGCATCTGCACCGCGCCCGGGAGGATCAGGTGAACCCTCGGCGAATAGCTTCAGCACCAGGCGGCCGGGTGGCGGGTCGCCCAAGGTCAAGGAGCTACACGTGGGCCGATCCCCCAGGCCGACGACGCTTCCCACTTCTGCGGTCGAGTTCGTGGCAGGCTCGTCCGTCGCCGGTGTCCGAGCGTCTGACCCCCAGCAGCACATCACTCAGGGCGTCCTTTCTCTATCCCAATTGTCACAATCGGTGGGATATGGGAGAATTCGTGTGGATTCACGTCATCTCGGCGTTCCACGGGCGTTTCGTGGGCTGGAGGGGACGCCATGAGCGACACCTTGAGCTTCATCAACTTGACTGACGCCTCCCTGGTCAGCGAGGAAGAGCTCCTCGATAGGGCCCGTGAGGGTGACCGCTCAGCTTTCGGCACCCTCTACCTCCGGCACCGGGACGCGGCTCGGAAGGTCGCGGGCATGTGCGCCTCGTCCGCGGCTGACGCCGAGGACGCGGTGGCGGAGGGGTTCGCCCGGGTCTTCGCCGCCCTGCCCCGCATGGCCGGCC
>Ga0070681_10008494_pt1 | contig 10053 bp, 9 predicted proteins | sample KBSC83BmetaG_FD_65650 | JGI IMG/M metagenome (GOLD analysis project Ga0070681, IMG submission 65650) | Corn rhizosphere microbial communities from Kellogg Biological Station, Michigan, USA - KBS C8-3B metaG | ecosystem: Host-associated > Plants > Roots > Rhizosphere | place: USA: Michigan...
TTATTTTCAACGTCGGTTATGCCCTTGCGGTGCAAAAAGGTGACAAGGCGCTCGCCAAGCGTTTGCGTGATGCGTATCTCGACTTCACCATCGCGGCGACGGAGTTTGCGGAGAATATCTCGCCACAGATTTTCGGTCGTGAGATCCCACAGACGTTGCTAATCCACGCCAACGATATCAATGCGGACACGCTTGACGAAATGCTCCAGCGCTTCGAAGCGCGAGGTTACAAGTTCGTCACCCTCGACGAGGTGATGTCGGATCCTGCTTACCAAACAAAAGATACACTTGTCAGTCAAACCGGTCCGACGTGGCTGTTTCGCTGGGCGAAAAGCAAAGGCATGAACCTGGATTTCTCAGCGGATCCGGACCCACCGAAGTGGGTGATGGATCTCTACAACAAAAGGTGAAGGCCTAAACACGCTTGTAGCGCGTTGCGGGACTGACCTCTTTCAGGATGATTATTTAGGATCCACCGGAAGGCCTGCTTCCGTCCACGCATCGAAGCCGCCGTAAAGTGGGTGAACATTCTTCCAGCCGTGCTCCATCAGCACTTGCGCCACACGGGCGCTTGATGCTTCGTGCGGTCAAGTGCAGTAAGTAATGACGCTGCGGTCGCGCGGAATTTCATCGAGATGTTGTTCTACTTCGTCCGCGGGGATTCGAATCGCGTGCGGCAGTTTTGTCTGCGCCTCGCCCCAAGCTTTTGGATTGCGCGTGTCAATGAACGTAAACGCCTCGCCGCGACCCATCCGTTCTTTCACTTCATCGGCCGTAACTCTGGTTGCTTCCATCTCACCCTCCGTTGATCGATCTTCAGGCAACTTCTGCGCCCTCTGCGTAACTCTGCGTTTCTCTGCGTTTAAGACGGCTTCGACCGCAGACCCGTACGCATTCCCAACAGCCCGACCACCACTCCAAACAACTCCGTCAATATTAAGAGCAGAGCCGTCATGCGAAACATGCCCTGCGCGTCTCCGGACGGAAGATGCGAGACGTTATCTGGAGAGATGACGACGTAATGATAGATTGCTCCAAAGACCAGCGAACCTGCCATCGAAACCACTAACAACAGCAGACCCCCTTGCGCATATCGCGTCCAGAGCAACACCATCGCGACAAGCGGTGCGATCAAAATGACTACAATCACGTAAACGTTTTGCCAGGCGCTCAAGCCAACACTTAACGCTTCATGCGCGCGGCCGTGAAGCACGTTGACCACTAAGTGGGCCAACACGACGATTGTACATACGATCCTGTTTGACATGTGTAGTCACGAGCGAAGATAAACCCACTTCGCAAAGAACTCCTTTAAACTTTTTCCGTTAGCCTCTTCCATCGCCGCCACAAAGTCTTCGGTAACTACTGACTTCCCAAAATGTCGTTGCGTAAAAAGACGTAGCCCATTCCAGAATGCGCGATCGCCCATCTCCTCGCGCAACAAATGCAAGACGTAAGCTCCCTTGTCGTATACAAGCGTACGATCTTCACGCGTCGGGTGTAGCCAATCGGGAAACACGAGCGACTTGTCCTTCCCAGCCGCTCTCACTTTCTCATAGTTCGCGTGGTTCTCCTCGATTTCGCGCAGGTAAGCAGCGCGTCCGAAGCGATGCTCGATATAGGCCGCAGCCATGAAAGTCGCGATGCCTTCGTTGAGCCAGAAATGATTCCAGTCGCGACAAGTCACCATGTTGCCCCACCACTGATGCGCAAACTCGTGCGCACCAAGCCAGAGGCCCTGTTCGTTGTCCAGCAACTCCTTGCCGTAAGTTTCTCTCAAAGCCGTGAAACTGCTCATCTCCTGCTCGACGCCGCCCGCCGCGAGCACTTGCGTGTAGGTGCGATCGGCATACTTAACACCGGCGTGAGCTTCGAAGAAGTCGAGCATGTCGGGCGTTTCGCGAAAGATGCGTCGGACTTCGTTCTCGTTGTAGTTTGTCGCGAAGTATTGCAGCTCAACGTTGCCGTGTTTCTCCTTGAAAATTTGAAATGGACCAGCCGCAAAACCGAAGACGTAAGTCGGAATGGGTGTGCGCTGCTGCCACTCGGAGACACGTCTGTTGTTTGGCAATTCGCGTTGGGAAACGAGTTGACCGCTGGCAATTGGGGTTAAGTTCGCCGGCAGGATCAGCTTGAACGTCAAGGTTGCCTTGTCGGATGGATCGTCTACGCACACCATCCATTGGCTGGTGGAAAAAATCGTGTACACCTGTTGTCGATCCGGGAAGAATCGAATACCGCGTTTTGGTGTGCCATGAAACTCGATATCGATCTCTTGCGCACGCTTTGGTATGGAAACTCTGAGATGATGGTCCAACACCGAGAACTCGAGCGCTGCGCCGCCGAGCCGGACGGAGTCGATCGTGAGATCGCCGCAGTTAAACTCAACTTCCCGCGTATCTGCTACGAAGCGGATGCGCACCGTTCCCTTGACAGACTTGGCCGCGATGTCGGGCTCGAGCGTCGCAGCGTAATGAAGTACATCCAAAGCCCTCGCGACCTGAACGGACATTAAAATCGCGACGACGCTCGGTACGAGACACAACCATCTCTTTTCTGACATACTTCGTCCCTTCCTGGCGGAGCATTCTATGACAGTTTTCGAAAAGTTATGGCTTCGGTACATCGCTGTTTGCCTGATCGTCGCCATGTCAATGAGTGTAACGATTGGTCAGGAAAGCTTCGTCCCGATATCACCGCCCGAAGTTAGCAGGTATCACATCGATTTCGCGCGGGTTTTCTTCACCAGTCCTGAAGTGGAAAAACGCAGCCGCGAGCAGTTATATGTCACACTCAAAGCGCTCGAGGCTCTCAAGAAAAAGGTCACTGATTCCGCCGCCACTCTTGAGCTCGCTTTGAAATTAAACGATCGTGTTCAGGTCCAGTTCAATAAACATTATGCGTATTTGTATCTGCGTCACGCGGTCAACACGCAAGACGAGGCGAGTCTCAGAGACGCGTCTCAACTGGATGCCGACGTATCCGCGCGCACGGCTTTTCTGAGACAGGAACTGATGCAGATCTCTGATCGACAGTTCGCCGCGTTTGTTGCTCAGAGACCATATTTGAAGCGTTATCTCTTCGCAATCGAGTCTGCTCGCCGGTATCGCGCGCACACGTTGTCGCTGAAGGAAGAAGAGTTACTGAGCGCGACGGCGCCTAACAACGAATGGCAGTACGATCTGTACGAAACACTACGCGAGAGAAGCAGCACAGCCGCAGTTAATGAAAACACCGAAGAAGCTTTCAAGCGCACTTACGCCAGCCGGTTCGCACTGAGAGATCTTTATGCTTTCACGCTCATGCGGCTCGCGCGCACTCGCATGCGTTTGGCGCGGCTGCGTCATTTCGATGATGCAGCGAGCGAAGTTTACTTCAACAGCTACTGGACGAAGCGCGATGTCGATCAGTTGATCGAGCAAGTTGCAGCACATGCAGATCTTTACAAGCACTACCAGCAAATCCGCGCGGCGCACATTGGCAAGCTCGCTGGTTTGCAATCGGTGAACATTTGGGATCTATCGAGAACCTTGCCCGCGAGGAAGCCGCCGCAGTTCACGATCGATCGCGCTAGCGAAGTAATACGTGAAGCGATGAAGCCTCTGGGTCCGGAATATGGGAACGAGCTCACTGCGTTGCTTGATCCTGCGAATGGTCGAATGGACATCGTGCCTGGGCCATCGCGCAAACGCGGCGGGTTCTCCAAAGGCTTCATCGGCACTGACAGCGTATTTTTCAGCTACGGCTTTCGCGGCTCATACAACGACGTTCGCGTTCTGGCCCATGAGGGCACTCATGCTCTTCACCGGCAGTTGATGACGCACCGGGGAGTTTCACCATCGAATGCGTTCGGCCCGAGTTACCTTTTTGAAGCGTTTGCGATTTTCAGTGAGTTTTTGTTGCCCGATTACCTGTATGACAACGAACCGGATCCAGTGAAGAAGCAGTTCTATCTCGAACAATTTCTCGAAGGCAAAGGAACAGTCATGTTCGTGGCGGCGCCGGAAGTCGAGCTCGAGCATGCGGTCTATGAAAGCGTCGATACTGGAGCGATCAAGAACGCCGACGACCTTGATGCGCTGACGAAGAAGATCTACACGCGCTATTCCATCTGGCCCGAGGAACACGACGAGCTGAAGGGTAAATGGATGGACATTCCTCTGATGTATGAAGATCCGTTTTACGACGTCAATTACGTCTACGGAGCTTTGGTCGCACTCAACTTCTACGAACTGTACCGGCGTGATCCGAAGTTCTTCGTGCCAAATTACGTTGCGCTGATGCGAAACGGATTTGACGCCCCTCCTGAAGAATTGTTGAAGCGATTCCTGAAAATCGACTTGAACGATCCAAAACTCATTTCCAACGCGATGAGAGTTATCGAAGAGAAAGTGAAGCTGCTCGAAGAGAGCTACCGCTGAAGTTGCGACTTTTTGTAACTTGTAACGCCAAACCAAAATCCGTAAAAAAGACTCAGCATCACGACCGCACTTACAACCGCAACAGTAGTGGACTGCGTAACCTTTTGAACCACGACGAAGAGTTCTCCGCACATTCCGATGGGCAATGGAATCATGGCCGCAACCATGAGGTTGCCGGCAAGTTTGTAGAAACGTTCGGTGTCTTCACCTCTTTCAACGATTCGGTGATACGCCGCCGGTGTCATCAAAAGGATCACGCTCAGGCCCATCAGCCACATGCTCGCCACGTGCACATATTTCGAAGACGCCGGTAGCCGTTCGAACGCTTCCAGTAGCATTGTGGCAAGTTGAAAACCGAGTAGCGCTGTAGTGCCTGGCAATACCATGCGCGCTTCAGTCAGCACGTGCTCCACTTTTTCGTGAACGGGAGTTTGCTCCATAGGACGGTCATCATCTTTCGTGTTACGTTGGTGTTTGCTCATCAGGCCCAGGGCGTACAAGAAGAAAAGTCCGATACATGCTGTCGCAATCGCGACCGCGATTCCGCCTCTCGCACCGAAAATTTTCGCGTTTAGTATGTAAAAATCCAACGTCAGGGTAAGTACGATCGGGAGCAAAGCGATATCCATGACTCTCGTAATGAACTCGTGAAATCTGGGATCATCGTTTCCCTCGTAGACCATGCGGTGATATGCGCTTGGCCAAACGATTAGAATGATAGCGACCAACAATACGCCGAGGCCGACAAGCTCGAGGTACTGAGAGACGCGCGGAAGTGCTTCGAAACCGTTTTCAAAGACGGCTCGATACTGAAAGGCCAGGAAGATTTGGGTTCCTAAAATAAGGATCCGGCTTTCATCCAACGCGGTCTTAATCTTGTCACCGAGTTTCGCCATCTATTGCATAATACCAACGATGAACCGCAACGTTCGTTTACTTTTGATCGTTGTGCCGGTCGTGACGCTACTTGTCTGTCTGGTTCCTTTCCTGGGCCGGACTCGACCCGGCGACCATCCCGTGAACTCGGATTGTAGACGGATTGAAGACAACAGCCGTCCGTTGAACCTGCGCGACGACGCTGTCACCGCTGAAGATGTGGCAATACGCTGGGCCGATAAATATTACGAGCACTTACCCGAGTACGAAGCACGGCGGGACGAGTGCATGGAGACGCTGTTTGCCGGTGTCGCAAATCAACATGGCGTGGACGTCGCTGTCGTTCGTCAGTATCGATTGACGCGAGACGTCGTTGCGGATGCTGTAGTGTTCGTGAGTTTTGGAGTTCTTTACGCGCTGGTTGCGTATGTCTTTGCCGGTCTCGTGCGTCAACGATTTTCCTCAGAAGAACCCGGCTTCTGGGTGATGACCCTCACACTGGCAATCGGCATCAGCCTTGTGGGACTGCTGGTTGGAAATCTTTGGTCCATTGTAGTGGAAGGAGTTCGTTTGAACAGCGGACATCTGAGCTACAGGATGAGCCGGATTCCGTTTAGAGAACACTGGGCGGTGCTATTTGTGTGCGGAATTGCGATCTTTGGCCTCGCGACGCTGCTGCGTGCTCGGTTCAAACCATTCCGTCGTAAGCCCCAAAGGCGCGGAATATGATAGCCACGGTCCAGCGCCGAAGGCGCGAAATATGAAAGCCAGGGGCAAGCGCCGAACAACGTGAGGCGCGTCGCCCCTGGTAAACGGGCGCAATGGCCGTGAAGCTCTGAAAGAGCGGAATAATTGACGTCCATATTTCGCACTTTCAGCGCTCTGTTCAAAATATTTCTTTGTTACCAGGGGCGACGCGTTCCGCTGCGCTTCACGCTTGCCCCTGGCTTTCATATTTCGCGCCTTTGGCGCTTCATACGACTTTTTGTGCAGAGCCCGAACCAGGGGCGTAGCCCCAACTTAAAACTTCCAACTTACCGGCAGGGCTTAGCCGTGCCTCACATCGGGCGGCGGAGCCGGAGCTGACAATCAAAGCAGGCAACAACGTTCGTGACCGCGGGCGGCCAGATGACGAAATGTGGTCACTGGTACATGCAAAATTCCTACAGATCTGGACCAAACGTGTGTGGCGGGGGAGTTGCCAACGTACCCAACCGCAGTGACGAAGTGAAGAAGAGAGGAAGGGTGCAATGGCTAACAAAAAGCTTGCGGGGAAAGTTGCGGTTGTGACGGGTGCGTCGAAGGGAATCGGCGCGGGTATCGCCAAGTATCTCGCCGTCGAAGGCGCGTCGGTAGTGGTTAACTATGCCTCGTCGAAGGAAGCAGCGGACGAGGTGGTCAACGAAATAACTAGAGAAGGCGGAAAGGCGATCGCGGTCCAGGCTGATGTCGCAAAGCAGAAGGACATCGAACACCTCTTCGCAGAGACAAAGAAAGCCTTTGGCCGGCTCGACATTTTGGTTAACAACGCCGGCGTCTACCAGTTTGCGCCGCTCGAAGAAGCGACTGAAGCTCAACTTCACCGGCAGTTTGGCATCAACGTCTTCGGACTGATTCTGGCAACGCGTGAGGCGTTGAAATATTTCAGCGCGGACGGTGGCAGCGTGATCAATATCGGCTCGACCGTAAGCTCGTTGACGCCGCCGAGCAGCGTCGTGTACACGGCGACCAAGGGAGCGGTTGACGCGGTCACGCGCGTACTGGCGAAGGAACTTGGACCAAAGAAGATTCGCGTGAACTCCATCAACCCGGGCATGGTTGAGACTGAGGGATTTCACGCGTTAGGCATTCCCGGCAGCGACTTTGAGAAACAAGGAATCGCACAGACGCCGCTTGGTCGCATCGGCCAGCCGCAGGATATCGCACCAACAGTGGCGTTTCTTGCGTCAGCAGACAGCGGATGGGTCACCGGAGAGTTGCTTCAAGTCGCAGGAGGACTGCGTTAATTAAGCTCGCCCAAGACAAGGCGCAAGGTAGAACTTTGCGCCTTGCAATTTCGAAAGTGGGATGATGAGTCCCGCAACCGAAACGTCGACTCACCAAATCTTCGAATACAAGGCGATTTTCTGCCCCACTCGGCTTGGCACAACCTTTGACAAGCCCGTCTCAGATCACAAGAAGCACAACAGAGGTGATGCGATGAAAGGTTTTTGGCAGGACTTGCGCCGGGCGTTGCGTGGCATGCTGAAACAACGCGGCCTCACTCTGATCGCAAGCAATCACGTTGGCCCTCGGTATCGGCGCGAACACCGCGATCTTCAGCGTCATCAACGCGCTGATTCTCAACGCCCCACACTTTACGGAAGCGGACCGCGTCGTCGCGCTCTGGCGAACGCAAAAAGACAAACGTGATCAAGCGCCCGCATCGTATCTCGACCTTCAGGAATGGCGCGCGCAGAGTAATAGCTTCGAAGCAATCGCCGGTTATAAACCCAATCCCTTCACTCTGGTTGATGAACAGGCGGAACGCGTGCAGGGCATGCGCGTCACCGCCAACTTTCTCTCATTGCTCAAGGTCAAGCCCATGCTGGGCCGTGACTTTCAACCTGATGAAGAGAAGCGTGGCGCGAGAGACGTGGTCATTGTCAGTCACCAGTTTTGGCAGACACGTTTGGGCGGGATCGAGAGCGCCGTAGGAAAGGAACTGACGCTGGATGGTAAACCGTTCACGATCGTCGGCGTCTTACCGCGGGATTTCGAGTTCCCGCTGGCGAAAGAATCGACCGAGCTCCTGACCACAGTTGCCCGCGAAGGACAAAACCTCGATGAGCGTGGAGCGTTGGTCTTCATCCCGCTCGGCCGATTGAGGCCGGGCGTGACCCTCACACAAGCTCAGGCGGAGTTGATCAACATCTCGGACAATCTCGAGCAGCAGTATCCACAGAACTGGCGCAACACGTTCGTCTACCTCGTGCCGGCAGGCGAAGAGATTGTCGGCGCCGACATCCAACGCGGCTTGTGGGTTCTGCTCGGCGCAGTCATCTTCCTTTTACTCATCGCTTGCACAAACGTCTCGAATCTTTTGCTGGTGCGGGCGAACAAGCGACAACGAGAGTTGGCGTTGCGCGTAGCGCTGGGCGCAAGCACCTGGCGCATCCTGCGGCAATGGTTCACTGAAAGCGTGTTACTTGCATTGCTCTCCGCGGGCATCGGCGTGTTGTTTGCCGGTTGGGGACTGAAACTGATCAAGGTTTATGGCGCAGGACAACTGCCTCGACTCGCTGAGGTCCAGATCGACTTGCCGGTATTGACCTTCACGGTATTCGTATCGATTTTGACTGCCATAATCTTCAGTTTGCTTCCGGCAGTAAAAGCCTCGCGCCCCGACATCAATGAAGTTTTGAAAGCCGGAGCGAAGACTGCAACGAGCAGTGGCTCGTCACAACTGTGGCGCGATTCGTTAGTAGTGGCCGAAGTCGCGCTTGGACTCATGCTACTCATCGGCGCCGGCTTGATGATGCGTAGCTTCGTCTCCTTAACGAACGTACATCACGCGCGTAATGCAAGCGCTGCTATTCGGAATAAGCGCAACTGACTGGGTGACGTTTATGGCTGTGGCGACGTTGCTCGCGTTCGTCGGCGTTCTCGTAGCGGCAATCCCGGCGCGCCGGGCGACAAAAGTAGATCCGTTAATCGCGCTTCGGTACGAGTAGCTTCAAAACAAAGGAAGATTCACGCCTATATCGCCGTCGCTTGGTTGGACCAGATGCTCGTCGTCGATCTTTGTATCGTTGACGTCACGGCTAACTGTGTGGCTGGTCATCGCGGAGGCGGGGAAGGGTGTGAGCAGGTTCTTCACGTCCGGAGTGCGGCCGGTCAGCCACAGGTCATACGATTCGCTTTCGAGGATCACGGGCATGCGATGATGAATCGTGGCTAAGAGTTCATTAGCTGTCGTGGTGATGATCGCGCACGCTGTGATCGAACGGCCTGCGCCTTTCCAACAATCCCAGATACCTGCAAACGCGAAGGGAGCACCGTCTTTCATCTGAAAATAATAAGGCTGGGAGATCTTGCCGTTCCGTTCCCACTCGTAAAAGCCGTCTGCGAAGATCAGGCATCGCCGTTTCTCAAAAGAATCATTGAAGCTCGGTTTTTGTTCGATCGTCTCGACGCGAGCGTTGATGATTCCTTTAGGTTCCTTACTCCATGCAGGGACTAATCCCCAGTGGAGGAACGTTGTTTCGCGGCTTTCTCCGTGCTGCTGGACTGTCAGCACGTTCTGAGTCGGCGCGATGTTGTAACGCGGAATCAGATCTTCAGGACGAAGATAGTCGATGTGAGCGAGTTTTACTCGACGCGGATCCCTCAATGTAAATCGGCCACACATTTTCCTTCCACGTTATTATCATCAAACACTGTGACCTTTCCAGTCGTGCTGAAGGATGCTGAGAACGATGACTTGCTCTCCCGCAAAGGCGCAAAGACGCAAAGGTTTATTTCTAGTTTCTGCCAAAATTCGTCAATAGATCCCAGATTTCATAACATCAAAAATATTCGTCTGTTAGACTCGGATTATCGAATAACAAAGGTGGTGTAGGCAAAGTCAATGCGAATAGTTATCTTCGGAACCGGTGGCGTGGGTGGGTACTTCGGTGGGCGGCTGGCGCGGGTCGGGGAGGATGTGACGTTTATTGCGCGCGGCGAGCACTTGGGCGCGATTAAGACACACGGGCTGAGGGTTGATAGTTCGGAC
>Ga0070681_10008496_pt1 | contig 10053 bp, 13 predicted proteins | sample KBSC83BmetaG_FD_65650 | JGI IMG/M metagenome (GOLD analysis project Ga0070681, IMG submission 65650) | Corn rhizosphere microbial communities from Kellogg Biological Station, Michigan, USA - KBS C8-3B metaG | ecosystem: Host-associated > Plants > Roots > Rhizosphere | place: USA: Michigan...
CGCTCGTCCGCGCGCTTGTCGTGCAGCTTCTTTCCCTTGCCGAGTGCCAGGGTCACCTTCGCGACTCCACCCTTGAAGTACAGATCCAGCGGAACCAGCGTGAGTCCCTGGCGCTCCACCGCGCCAATGAGCCGCCGGATCTCCTTTCGATGCATGAGCAGCTTTCGCGTGCGCGTCGGCTCATGGTTGAAGCGATTGCCCTGCTCGTAGGGCGAGATGTGCAGGTTCAGCAGGAAGAGCTCGCCGTCCTTCAGAATGCCGTAGCTGTCGGTGAGGTTGGCCTTGCCGTCCCGGAGCGACTTGACCTCGGTCCCCGTCAGCACGATGCCCGCTTCCCACGTGTCCAGAATCTGATAGTCGTGACGCGCGCGTTTGTTTCGGGCAATGACCTGATGCCCGTCCTGCTCATCCGCTTTGGGCATGGGACGTTGCTGTAGAAGGACTGATGGCGGGGAGCGCGGTCACCGGACGCGCTCGTCGTCCGCGTTCGCAACTTAGATGTGACGGATGCGGCAAGCAACGGTGCGCGTTGACTTTGGCTCACCGCACCCGTACCTTTTTCGCTCACGCCGAAGTGGTGGAATTGGTAGACGCGCTGCGTTCAGGGCGCAGTGGGCGTATGCCCGTGGGGGTTCGAGTCCCCCCTTCGGCATGCAGACACGACGGGCGACGCGCACAGGCGGCCGCCCGTTTTGTCATCCCGGGAGCGACGCCGCTCCGAAGTTCTCTCGCAGCGCCGCGTTCGCGTCGGAGAGGTAGCGAGCGAGGAGGTCGCCCGCCAGCGCGATCACCTCCGGCGGCGCGGCGTCCCGATGGCCGGCGAACTCCAGCAGCGCGCGGCCGAGATGCCAGCCGCTTCCCAACCCTTCGCGGTTGCCGAGTGCGTCGCCATACGCGCTCAACCGGGCGTTGAGCTGCCGCTCCGCCATGCGCAGCTTCCCCGGCGCGACGGCGCGGTCTCCCGACAGCGAGCGCGCGAGCTCGGTAGCCACGAGCGAGGCGGTGCGGTCGTCCATCGCGTCGCGCTGGGCGGCGAGGAGACCGAGGGCGCGGCGCGCGTAGCGCAGTTCCCACCGCGCGTGGTCGGCGTCACCGTCCGTGCCGTGCGCGCTGAGCCAGTCGACATCCGATGCGTCGGGCTCCGCGCAGAGTGCGGCCACGTACGTCGCCGCCCGGCGCCGCTGATCGCGATCCACCGTCCACGCGCGAAGCGACCGGAGCACGAAGCGCCCTGCTAGACGGTGAGTATCGGAAGCCCGACGCGCCCGCGCACCACGGGCTCGTCGTACAGCAGGTCGGAGAGATGAACGCCCTCGAGCACGTCGTCGATCTTCTGCTGGAGGAGCATCCACACCGGCCGGATGCTGCACTCACCGGTGGCCGAGCACCGCTCGCTGTTCACGGGGTGCGACACGCAGTGCAGATCGAAGGTGGAGAGCTCGGAAGCCTGGATGATCTCGCGCACGGAGATCTCGGAGGCGGGGCGCGCGAGCACGTACCCTCCGCGCGCACCGCGGGTGCTGCGCACGATCTCGGCTCGCCGCAGCCGGAGCATGATCTGCTCGACGTAGTCCGCGGGGAGCTTTTCTCGCGCCGCGAGATCGCGCCCTGTCACCGGTCCGTCGTCCGAACGACGGGCGAGGTGCAACGCGCTGATCAATCCGTACTCGGCCCACGTGGTGATGCGCATTACCTGGAGATTACCGTTGCACCAGGGAGGGTACAAGGGCGCGCCGGGGCCGCTGCGCCGCGAGCGAGCTAACCCGCCGAAACGCCGCCGTGCGCGCCACCCGGGACGCCGATCTCGGTCATTTTCCGCAGGTCGAGCACTTCCTCCGCCTCCGCATCCGGCAGCACGTGCTCGCGCTTGACCAGATCACGAATCAGCACGTTCTCCTTCACCGACTGCTTGCTGAGCTCCGCCGCGCGCGCGTAGCCGATCTGCGGCGCGAGTGCTGTCGCGAGCGCCGCCGACCGCTCGACCCAGTACGCGCACTGCTCGCGATTCGCTTCGATGCCGACGATCGTGCGGTCGGTGAGCGTGCGCGCCGCGTTCGTGAGGATCACTTCGGACAGGAAGATGTTGTGGGCGATCACCGGCATCATGACGTTCAGCTCGAGCTGCCCGTGCTCGGCCGCGATCGCCACGCACGCATCGTTGCCCATCACCTGGAAGCAGACCTGGTTCACCATCTCGGGAATGGACGGATTCACCTTCCCCGGCATGATCGACGATCCGGGCTGCACGGCCGGAAGACGGATCTCATCCAGTCCGGTGCGAGGTCCGGACGCCATGAGACGCAGATCGCTCGCGATCTTGCCGAGGTCCACGGCGAGCGTGCGCAGCGCGCCGCTGAATCCCGCCGCATCGCCCATGCTCTGCATGAGCTGGATGCGGTCCGTTCCCTCGCGCAGCGGCAGGCCGGTGATCGTGCGAAGGAACCCGATCATCAGCGGCGGATACTCCGGCTCGACGTTGACGCCGGTTCCCACCGCGCTCCCGCCGATCCCGAGATCGCGCAGGAAGTCGGCCGCGGACTCGATTCGCCGAATGTTGCGATCGATCGTCGCGCCGTACGCGCGGAACTCCTGTCCGAGCCGGATCGGCATCGCGTCCTGCAGATGCGTGCGGCCGCTCTTGAGCACATCATCGAGCTCGTCGCCCTTGGCGAGGAGCGCGTCGCGCAGCGCCCCGAACGCCGCCACGAGATCGTTCGCCAGCGCGAGCGCGCCCAGGCGAATCGCGGTGGGAATCACGTCGTTGGTGGACTGCGCCATGTTGACGTGATCGTTCGGATGGATCGGCGCGTAGCTGCCGCGCGCCGATCCGAGGCGCTCGTTCGCGAGATTCGCGAGCACCTCGTTCACGTTCATGTTGTGCGAGGTGCCCGCGCCGGCCTGATAGACGTCCACGACGAAGTGCTCGCGATGCCGGCCGGCGAGGATCTCATCCGCCGCCGCGACGATCGCATCGGCCAGACGCGCGTCGAGGCGCCCCGTCTTCTTGTGCGTCAGCGCCGCGGCCTTCTTGATCCAGACCACCGCGGTCACGAACATCGGCAACGGACGCATGCCGCTGATGGGAAAGTTCTGCGCGGCGCGCATGGTCTGCGCGCCGTAGAGCGCGGTCGAGGGAACGGCGAGCGCACCGAGCGGATCCTTCTCGGTGCGCGTCGCGGCACCCGCCTCGTTGGAGGTTCCAGCTGCTGCGGACACGGTCAGGGGAAGAGGACGTGGGTGCTGTCGGTGGTGTACTGCGAGATCACCACCACCGCGTCGGGATCACCGGAGGGCGAGCCGACGGTCGTGGTGAGCCAGCGGTACGCGTGAATGCGCTGCGACGAACCCTGTCGCCAGAGCGTCGACAGTGTGGCTGGTACCGTGTCCTGCCCATCGTCGTTGAAGGAGCAGAAGATCTGCGAATTCGGTACGCCGCCGCTCGACGCCGTGGCGAAGATCAGCTGGATCACGAATTGTGTGCTGCCCGGCGTCTGCGAATTCCACGTGAGCGGTATCGCATCGGTGGCCTCCGGATCAGCGGTGACCGGCTGCACGAACAGCGAATCCGCGGTCGGCACGTCGAAGTCGAATGCCGAAAATCCGTCGGTGGCGCCCGGGATCTTGACGTGCGCCGTGAGCCCCGGGCGAATCAGCATGCTGTCGCCGGCGGCGAGCTTGTAGAACACGTAGCCGTTCACATCCGCGGCAGCTGGGAGCAGATCGGCGCTATCGAGCGTCGTCTTGATCGTGAGCTGCGGCCCCGCCGGAATCTGTGAGAGCGGGGTGACCTGCGACGTGCCCGGATATGCGATCTGCTGGCACGCGTCGTTGATGATGTGGCTGTTCGGAATGGTGACGTTGACGGCGTCGATGAAGTAGCCCGTGGGACTCATCGTGTGAACGCCGTTCACCGCATCGCCGGTCGGGAAGGTCAACACGCCGATCGGCGCGGAGGTCGGAATGTCCCCGAGATTCTTGCAGGCGCCGAGGCCGAGCAGCAGTGCGAGCGCAACTGACGAAGATGTTTTCATGAACGCTCCCCGGCGACGCGCACTACCGGGTGACCGGAATGCGAAGCGCCTCAGCAAAACGATTGAAATAATTGAAGAAACCGATGACGCTCGTGATCTCCACAATTTGAGGGGGCGTCCACCATCTGGCCAGTTCCGCGAAGATCTCATCCGTCACATCGCCCCCCGTGGGGGTCATGGCGTCCGCGTAGGCGAAGGCGGCACGCCACGAGGGCTCGAACGGCTCGAACCGGCCGCTCTCGAGCGCCGACAGCTGGGTCTCCGACGCGCCGTACTTGCGCGACAACGCGGTGTGGGACGCCAGGCAGTACCCGCACGCATTGCGCTGCGAAACGCGAACCGTGAGCAGCTCCTTGAGCAGCACGGGCACCTCGCCCGGTCCGGTAACGGCGCGCAAGTGAGCGAACAGGGTGAGCACGATGGGCGGGCGCAGCGAGGCCGCACGAAAGAGATTCGGCACGTTGCCGCGCTCGCGCATGAACGCGTCGAACAGCCGCTGGACCTCGGCGGGCGCCTCGTCGGGCGCGGGGAGCGGAACGCGAGCAGCATCAGTCATGAGCCACGACGGCGAGGGAATGGGCCAGCGCGAAGAGCACGACGAGCCCGACGAGGAGTGAGAGCCCCAGCGCGCCCACCGACATCGCGTGGAGATGGCCAAAGGCGCGCCGCGCAGGATCGGTTGGCGCGAGCGCGTCGATGGCGGCGGGAAGCGTGGCGCGCAAACGGTCGATGCGGGCGAGGATCGCGAAGCGCGCCACCGCCATCACCACGAGCATGAGCACCCCGCCGCCCAGCGTGACAGCGCGCACCGAGCCGCGAGGGCCGAGCAGCGCCGAGACGGCGAGCCAGACGCCGAGCAGCATGCCGGTGTCGAAGAGCACGGGGAGCGTTCGGCCCACGAGCGCGCCCGCGAGCGCACGCGATGGCAGCACCGCGAACGCGGCGCGCGTCACGACCACCGAGAAGTACAGCGCCGCACCGAGCCATGCGGCGAGCAGGAGTGCCGCGACCGGCGCCGGCCACCCGCTCGCACCGCGGACAGCGAGCGGCGGCGGTCCGCTCACCGCTTCACTCGAACGAGGCGCGCCGCGCCGATCAGGAACGGATTCGTATCGCGCTCGTGACCGATCGTGGTGAGCGGCCCGTGCCCCGGGAGCACCGTGAGCTCGTCGCCGAGCGCGGTGAGGCGCCGCAACGACGCATCGAGCGCCTCGCGATCGCCGAACTCGATGTCCGTCGTGCCCACCGATCCGGCGAACAGACAGTCGCCGCCGAAGACGCCGCCGTGCCCGACGAATGCGACGTGTCCCGGCGCGTGTCCCGGCACGTGCAGCACCTCGAACTCGAGCGATCCGATCGCGAGCCGGTCCCCTTCCTCGAGCGCCACGTCCGCCGCCGGCGGCGCCTCGACCCGCACGCCGTAGCGCAACCCCGCATCGACCGCCACCGCGAGCACGGGTTCCTCGAGTGGGTGCATGTACACCGGCACGGGATACTCGCGCACGACGCCCGCGATGCCGCCGACGTGATCGAAGTGCGCGTGCGTGAGCCAGATCGCATCGAGCGTCGTGCCGGACTGCCGTACAACGTCGATGATGCGCTGCGGCTCGTCGCCCGGATCGATGAGCACGCCACGATTCGTCGTCTCATCCATCACGAGATAGCAGTTCTCCCCCAGCGCACCGACGGTGAGCTGCTCGATCTTCATACCGTGTAGCCGCCGTTGCTCGCGATCTGAACTGGCTCGTTGCGCCGGAACGCGGTGAGATACTTCTCCACCGCGATCGCCGCCGTCGTGCCATCGCCAGCGGCCGTCGTCACCTGGCGCGTGAGCTGCGACCGCACGTCCCCCGCCACGAACAACCCCTGGATCGAGGATTCCATGTTCGCGTCGGTGACGATGTAGCCGCCCGCATCGTGCTCGACGTGATCCACGAGCACGCCGGTGTTCGGCCGGAAGCCGATGAAGATGAACGCCCCGGTCACTTCGAGCCGTGCGCGCTCCTCCGTGAGCACGTTTCGCGTGCGCACGTGGGTGACGAGTCCCGTTTCGTCGCCCGCGATCTCCTCCACCACGACGTTGCGCACGATCTCGATCTTCGGATTGTCGAACACGCGGCGCTGGACGAGCTTGGACGCGCGGAACTCCTCGCGGCGATGAAGCAGGTACACCTTCTCGGCGTACCGCGTGAGGAAATCCGCCTCCTCGAGCGCCGCGTCGCCACCGCCTACCACGGCGATCGTATGACTGCGGAAAAACGCGCCGTCGCAGATCGCGCAGTACGACACACCCTTTCCCGCGTACATCTCCTCGCCGGGAACTCCGAGCTTGATGGGCGTTCCCCCCGCCGTGAGGATCACGGTGGGTGAGCGGTAGACGTCGCCGTCCTCGGTGGTGGTGGTGAAGTAGCCGTCGCTGCCCTTCTCCACCCGTTCCACGACGACGTGCGTGCGGAGCTCAGCGCCGAACTTCGTGGCGTGGCCCGCGAACTTCTCCGCCAGCTCGCGGCCGAGGATCGATTCGAATCCCGGGTAGTCCTCCACCAGCTCGGTGTTGAGGATTTCGCCGCCGGGCTCTCCGAGCCGCTCGAGCATCACCGCGCGCAGCATCGCGCGCCCGGCGTAGAGCCCCGCCGTCAGTCCGGCGGGGCCCGCGCCGACGATCACCACGTCGTACTCATGGGTCTGTGCCACGATCGTTCGTTCCTCCCCGGGTCTGCCGATGCGTTATGCGCCGATGTGCAGCACGCTGAGCGCACCATGACAGTGCGACACGGTTCCGACCAGTACCTCGACTTCTCCCGCACTGGCAACGTTCCGCACCAGCTCGTCGCCCGCGACGACGGCGCGCGTGTCGAACATTCCGACCCCGTACGCCCGGTGCTGACAATGAAAGATGACGGGGCCCGCAAGGTTCCGCCCGTTGCGGCGTGCCTCCTCGGCGGCTGCCATCACGGCGGGGGGCATGCTCCAGCTGCGCTCTCCGCGCGTGACCGGACAGAGCGCCGGCTCGATGCAATTCACCGGACAGATCCACTCGGCGAAGCTCACGTAATGGGTGCCGTCCGAGCCAGGGCGCTGCCAGGGGATTCCGGATGGCGCGTCCACCGGACGCGATTCGACCACCCGGTGCGGCCATCGCTGACGGGCGCGCCGGGCAAGCCACTCGTACATCAGATGCGGCATGAGCGGCGAGGGCACGATCGCATCCGGTGCGCCAGATTCGCCGTGATCCGCCGCGTCGTCGAGATAGCGATCGAAGAATGCCGTCCACTCTTCGGTGACGAGCTCCAGCGCCGGCAGCTCGAGCTGTTCCCGTTCGGTGGACACGCGACAGGCGGGATCTCGATCCACCACCAGCACGCGCTCGGCGGTCAGCGCGCCCGCACGTTGCGCGCGCCCGAGCTGCCGCGCGTAGTAGCTCCCGTAGCATCCGCCGCCGACGATGACGATGGTGCCATAACGCTGCGCGGTGATGACCGGAAGCAGACGTGCCTCAGCGCAGGTTGCGGCCGCCATCCACCACCACCGCGTCGCCGGTGACGTAGTCGGCCTCGAGCAGATACACCACGGCGCGCGCGACATCGTCGGGCGAGCCGAGTCGCTTGAGCGGGGTCGTGCTCACGAGATGGTCCGCGTCGGCGGAGGTCCAGTGCTCGGGCAACAGCACCGCGCCGGGGACGACCGCGTTGACGCGAATTGCCGGGGCGAGCTTCCGCGCGAGCGCGCGCGTCATCTGCATCACGCCTGCCTTGGAGATGCCGTGCGGAATGTAGTCCGGCCACGTCTCGAGTGCGGCGAGGTCGGCGATGTTGACGATCACGCCGCCGCGTTCCTTCATGTGCCGCGCGGCCGCCTGCGAACAGAAGAACGGCGAGCGCATGTTGAGCGCCATGATGTCGTCCCATTCGGCGGGCGTCACGCTGTCGAACGGCGTCCTGCGCATCTCGGCCGCGGAATTCACGAGCACGTCGATCGCGCCGCCGTACTGCACCACGTCATCGACGAGACGGGTGATCGCGCCGGAGTCGCGCAGATCGGCGCGCGCCGACCAGGCGTCCGACGCGCCGGCGGCACGGGCGAGGCGCACCGACTCCTCGGCCTCGTCGGCCGACGAGTGATAGTGGATGGCCACGCGCATCCCTTTCGCGGCGAGACCGAGCGCGATGGCGCGTCCCACCCGGCGGCCGGCACCCGTGACGAGCGCGACGCGTCCGCCGAGCTCCATGCTAGGCCTCGCGCGCCGCGCTCACGCGGGCTGCACCGCGCGCTGCCGCACGCGCTCATCCTGCTGCTCGAGCCACCGCGCGCTCACCTGCATGCTTCCCAGCGAGCGATATCCCTCGGTCGCCCCGTGCCAATCCGAGCCGCCGCTCGGCACGAGCCCGAGCTCGTCGGCGAACGCGGCGAGCCGCGCCATCTCGTCGGCGGTGTGACTCGGGTGGCGCACCTCGACTCCGTCGAGGCCGAGCGCGGCGAGAGCCGCCAACTCGGCTCGAGATGCGGAACCGCCGGGGTGCGCGTAGATCGCGAGCCCGCCCGACTCGTGGATCAACCGCGACGCCTCGGCGAAGGTGACCGTACGCTTCTCGACGCAGGCCGGCTTGCCGTTGCCGAGCCAGCGGTCGAACGCATCGCGAAAATCGCGCGCCCAACCGCCGGCCACGAGGGCACGCGCGATGTGCGGGCGTCCGACCGCGCCATCGCCTGCCTCGACGTACACCGCCTCGAGCGTGACCGGCACGCCGAGCGAGTTGAGGAGCGCGACGGTGGTTTTCGCGCGCTCGCGCCGCGTCTCGCGCAGCTCCGCCAGCGCCGCGGCGAGATGCTCGGGGTGCGACAGATGCAGCCCGAGCACGTGCCGCTCGTCACCGTCGTCGATGGCGCTCAGCTCGATCCCCGGCACGACGCGCACGCCCAGCGCATCGCCGGCGCGCCGTGCCTCGTTCAGCCCATCGACGGTGTCGTGATCGGTGAGCGCGATGGCGCCGAGCCCCGCGCGATGTGCCGCCGCGACGACCTCACCCGGCGGGAGTGCCCCGTCAGAGGCAGTCGAGTGCATGTGGAGATCGACGAACCGCTCCGGCGCGGACGGATCGCCACCTGCGCCGGTCATTCGCGATAGCCCCGCTCGGGCGATGTGCTCGCCGGCTGCGATTGCTCGAAGAGACGGGCGAGGTCATCCGGACCGAGCTCCGCGAGCGACTGCTCGCGCCAGCGCGCGCCGATGGGCGAGTAGCGGGTCACGCGAAACTGCGGCGGCGAGACATCGCGGCGCGCGAAGACGATCGAGAACTCGTCGCGATCGTTCTGCGTCACGCGGCCGGAGGGGCTGACCTCCCATCTGTGGCCATCGATGTCGACCGTGCGTACGGGCATCACTCGCTCTCCACTTCCTGATAGATTCGGGCCGCATCCACCACGTGATCGGGGGACGCCGTGAGCGCGCTGAGGAGCGTGTCGCGGTCGGCCGCCTCCACGAACTCGATGACCGCGCCGGGAAGGCCGCTTTCCTCGAATATCCAGAAGCGGCAGCCGGCGCCCTCGTAGTACGTGCGCCGCGACCGAAGTCGCTCCATGAACTTCTTTCGATCGCCGGCTGGGACGATCGATCGCTGCAGCGTGAGCCAACGCGGCACGCTCAGACCCCCGCGTCCGGGAAGTTCTCGATGGACTGCTTGACGAAGGCGAGGTACTCGTCGGCCACCGCGCCGTCGATGATGCGGTGATCGAAGGAGATCGAGAAGAAGGCGCAGGTACGAATCGCGATCGTGTCTTCGCCATCCGCGCCGGTGATCACCTTCGGCCGCTTCTCGATGGCGCCGACGCCGAGGATGGCGACCTGCGGCTGGTTGATGATCGGCGTGCCCATGAGCGAGCCGAAGACCCCGGGATTCGTTATCGTGAACGTGCCGTCCTGCACTTCCCTTGGATCGAGCTTCTTCGCGCGCGCGCGGCCGGCGAGGTCGTTGAGCGCGCGCGTGAGCCCGGAGAGCGACAGATCGTCCGCCTTCTTGATGAC
>Ga0070681_10008497_pt1 | contig 10052 bp, 5 predicted proteins | sample KBSC83BmetaG_FD_65650 | JGI IMG/M metagenome (GOLD analysis project Ga0070681, IMG submission 65650) | Corn rhizosphere microbial communities from Kellogg Biological Station, Michigan, USA - KBS C8-3B metaG | ecosystem: Host-associated > Plants > Roots > Rhizosphere | place: USA: Michigan...
GGCCGCGGGCCTGAGCTGGGACCGCCCGTTCGACGACGTCTACCGGCCGGACCGGCCCGGCGGCAGCTGGTTCGTCGGCGGCACCCTCAACGCCTGTGTGAACTGCATCGACCGCCACCTGCCGGAGCGGGCCGGCCAGGCGGCGATCCACTGGGAGGGCGAGACCGGCGAGCGCCGCACGGTCACCTACGCCGCCCTCCACACCGAGGTGGCGACGTTCGCCGAGGCCCTGCGCGGCCTCGGCGTGGCGCCCGGCGACCGGGTGGCGCTCCACCTCGGCTGGATCCCCGAGGCCGTCGTGGCCATGCTGGCCTGCGCCCGCCTCGGCGCCGTCCACGGCGTCCTGCCGGCCTCGCTCCCGGCCGACGCCCTGGCCGACCGACTCGACGACCTCCAGCCGAAGGTGGTCGTGACCCAGGACGGCGCCTTCCGCCACGGCCTCATCATCCCGTCGAAGAGCCGGGCCGACGAGGCACTGGCCGCCGCCGGCGGCGTCGAGGCCACCGTCGTCGTCCGCCGGGTCGGCATCGACGTCGCCTGGTACGAAGGCGACCGCTGGTACCACGACCTGGTCGCCGGCCCCCGGCCGGGGAGCCGCCGCATCGACACCGGCGCTGCGGCGATGCCCGCCGACCACCCGCTGCTCATCGTGCCCCTGGCCCACCGCCGGGGCCGCCCGACCTGGATCGTGCACCGCACCGGTGGCTACCTCGTCGCCGCCGCCGCCGTCCACGCCCGGGCGCTCACCACCCGCCCGGACGACGTGTTCTGGTGCGCGGCGGAGATCGGGTGGATCGGCGGGCAGAGCCACGGCGTCTACGGCCCCCTGGCCTGCGGTGCGACGGCGGTCATGAGCGAGGGGACGCTCGACGTCCCCAGCCGCTCCCGGGCCTGGGAGATCATCGAGCGCTACGGGGTGAACGCCCTCGTGACCACGCCGTCGGTGGTGCGCAACCTCCGCCAGTGGGTCGACACGCCCCGCGACCGGGCCGACCTGAGCTCGCTGCGGCTCATCGTGACCCTCGGAGAAGGGATCGACCCCGACACCCGCAACTGGCTCGACGCCGAGGTCGGCGGCGGACGGGCGCTGATCGCCAACGCCTGGGGGCAGACGGAGCTGGCCGGGCTCGTGACGGTGAACCCGTCCGCCTCGCCCTCCGCCGTCCCGGACCCCGGTCTCGACGTCGTCGACGTCGGCGGGCGCCCCGTCCCGGCCGGCGGCACGGGCGAGCTCGTGCTCCTGCACCCCTGGCCGGGGACGTTCCTGGCCGCCGAGGGCAGCCCCGACCTGGCCGACGCCTGGTGGGGGTTGTACCCGGGCGCCTACGCCTCCGGCGACGAGGCCCGCCGGGAACCCGACGGCGGCCTGACCATCCTCGGCCGGCGGGACCCGGTGGTCACCATCTCCGGGCAGCAGGTGTCGCTGACCGAGGTCGGCCGGATCCTCGAGGAGCACCCGCTCCTGACCGCCGTCGACGTCGTCCCAGTCCCCGACGAGCGCCGGGGCCAGGCGCTGTGCGCCTGCGTCGTCCTGGACCCCAAGGCCGAGCCCGGCGACGACCTCGCCCGGGAGCTGCGGGCCCACGTCCACGACGCCCTCGGGGGCCTCGCCCGGCCGCGCACCGTCGTCTTCGTCGAGGCGTTCCCCTCCGAGGCAGAATTCCCCGCCGAGACCCGCCGCCGGGCGCTGCGGCTGCTCTGCGCCGCCAACCCGTCCGAATGGTTCGCCGTCACCGCCGCCCAGCTGGCCGCCGCCGCCACGGCCACGGACTGACCACGACGGGAGATTCCGGCTCAAGGCCACCCGTTCGGGCGACGATATAGTCTCGGCAAGTCCTTCCGGGGTAGCTCAGTCGGCAGAGCGGGCGCCTGTTAAGCGCTTGGTCGGGAGTTCGAGTCTCCCCCCCGGAGCCGCCGGAGCACAGGTCAGCGCCTATCGTGCGCTGACCTGTTTTCGCGTTCGACGGGCCCGGTGTCTAGGCGGCGTCGGGGCGGCGGTCCGTGACGAGCTCGGAGGCGACCCACAGGGCGGCGTAGGGCCCGCCGGCGGCGAGGAGCTCGGCGTGGGAGCCGGTTTCGGCCACCCGGCCGCGGTCGAGGACGACGATGCGGTCGGCGGCCGCCGCCGTCGGGAGCCGGTGGGCGATGATCACCGTCGTCCGGCCCCGGGCCAGGCGCTGCATCGCTTCCGCCACCCGGGCCTCGGTGGCGAGGTCGAGGTTGGAAGTGGCCTCGTCGAGGAGGAGGACGGCGGGGTCGACGAGCTCCGCCCGGGCCAGGGCGATCAGCTGGCGCTGGCCGGCGGAGAGCGACTTTCCCCGCTCGTCGAGCTCCTGGAGGTACCCACCGGGGAGCGCAGCGATGAAGGCGTGGGCGCCGACGGCCCGGGCCGCGGCCTCCACCTCGGCGTCGGCGGCCTCCGGCCGCCCGTAGGCGATGTTGTCCCGGACGGTCCCGGTGAAGAGGAACGCCTCCTGGGGCACGTAGCCGAGCTGGCGGCGGTAGGCGGCGCTGTCGAGCGTGCGGAGGTCGTGGCCGTCGACCAGCACCCGCCCCTGGTCGGGGTCGTAGAAGCGGGCCAGGAGCTTCATCACCGTCGACTTGCCGGCGCCGGTCTCGCCGACGAGCGCCACCGTCTCGCCCGCCTTGACGTGCAGCGACAGCCCGTCGAGGGCCAGGGGAGGCCGGGGCGGCGCGGTCGGATAGGCGAAGCACACCCCCTCCAGCGTCAGGTCCCCCGACAGCCGGCCCGGCACCACCGGCTCGGCGGCGGCCGGGGTGCGGGTCTCGATGGCCATGAGCTCCGCGATGCGGGCCACCGACACCCGGGTCTGCTGCCAGGCGTCGAAGACCTGCGACAGCTGCTGGATGGGTGAGAAGAACAGGTCGATGTAGAGGATGAAGGCGATGAGTTCGCCGGTCGTCAGGTGCCCGCCGGCGATCAGCCGGGCGCCGACGCCGAGCACGACGGCGTTGGCCACCGTGGCCAGGAACTGCACGAACGGGAAGTAGGTGGCGACGAGCCGCTGGGCCGCCACCCGGGCGTCGAGGTAGCTCCTGCCCAAGCGGTGGAAGCGCCGGATCGTCGCCTCCTCGTGGACGAAGGCCTGCGCCTCCCGGATTCCCGACAGGCTCTCCTGGAAATCGGCGTTGACCACGGCGATCCGCTCCCGGGCCAGGTCGTAGAGCCGAGCCGCCCGCCGCCGGAAGGCCACGGTGGCGAAGGCCAGCGGGATCACCACCGACAGCGTCCACAGCCCCAGTTCAGGGTTCATCACCACCAGCGCCACCCCGACGCCCACGAACGTGACCGCGCTGACGAGCGCCGAGAGCAGCCCGTTCTCGATCAGCGACTCGAACTGGTCGACGTCGGTCGTCATCCGGGTCATGACCCGGCCGGCCATCTCGCTCTCGTAGTAGTCGAGCGAGAGGCGCTGCAACTGGGCCCAGATCCGCACCCGCAGCGACAGCATGATCCGCTGGGCCGCCCGGCCGGTGACGAACGTCTCGCCGATCTGGTCGAGGAGGTCGGCAAAGGTCACGAGCAGGTAGACGGCCGAAGCGCCGAACAGCACGGCCTGCGACGCGGCCCGCACCCCGCTGTCGACGCCGGTCTTCACCAGGACGGGCCCGGCCAGCGCCGCCAGCGCGTCGAGCACGACCAGCAGGAGGCCGAGCAGCAGCGGGCCCCGGAATTCCACCAGCAGCCGGGGGAGGCTGAAGCGGGGATCGGGCCGGGACTCGGCAGCGACGTCGACTTCCGGTACGTCTCGCACGGGGGGCAGCGCCGCCACCCGGGCCAGGATCTCGGGTGTGGGAGCGAGGTTGGCCCGCCAGTTGCCGCCGCCTCCGCCGCCCAGCCCGGGCCCGATGCTGGCCGCCCCCAGTGACACCAGGCCCGACCGGCTGGTCCGGGAGTCCCGGCCCGCTTTCCGGTCCCCGGCCCACGCCGAGGCGGTGATCCGGCCCTTCCCCCGCACGATGCCCGCCGGCGACGACTCGGCCGGCGCGTCGTCGTCCAGACCGGTCAACAGCGTGCGGTACAGAGCGCTGCGTTCGAGCAGCGCCTCGTGGGTGCCCTCGTCGACCACCCGTCCGCCGTCGAGGACGACGACCCGGTCGGCGAGGTGCAGCGTCGAGCGCCGGTGGGCGACGAGCAGCGTGGTGCGACCGGCGGTGACCTCCCGCAGGGCGTCGTGGATGGCCTCCTCGGTCCGGGCGTCGACGGCACTGGTGGCGTCGTCGAGGACGAGGATCCGGGGGTCGGTGAGCAGCGCCCGGGCCAGGGCCACCCGCTGCCGCTGCCCGCCGGAGAGCGTGAGGCCCCGCTCGCCGACCACGGTGTCGTAGCCCCTGGGCAGCCCGGCGATGAAGTCGTGGGCGCCGGCCGCCCGGGCGGCGGCCTCGATCTCCGCATCGGTGGCGTCGGGCCGCCCGTAGGCGATGTTGTCCCGCACCGATTCCGAGAAGAGGAAGCTCTCCTCGAACACCATGCCGACCTGGGCCCGCAGCGATCGGCGGGTGACCGCCTTGACGTCGTGTCCGTCGATGAGCACGGCGCCCCGGTCGGGGTCGTAGAAGCGCGACACCAGCATGGCGACGGTTGACTTCCCGCTGCCCGACGGCCCGACGAGGGCCACCCGCTCGCCGGCGGCGAGGTGGAGGTCGAGGCCCGGGAGCACCGGCGGCCCGTCCCGGTAGGCGAACGTGACGTCGCAGAAGTCGACCTTCCCGGGCCCCCGGGGGAGGTCGACGGCGTCAGGGGCGTCGGCGATGGCCGGCTCGAGGTCGAGGAGCTGGAAGATCCGCTCGACGCCGGCCCTGGCCTGCTGGCCGATGGTGAGGATGCCGGCCAGCCGCTGGGCCGGCGCCACGAGCTGCGTGACGTAGCTGGAGAAGGCCAGGAACGTGCCGAGACTGATGCGGCCGTGGAGGGCCAGCCACCCGCCGAGGGCGAGGATCGCCACCTGCCCCAGCGCCGGCACCGCCTCCAACACCGGCTGGAAGCGGGCCTGGAGCCGCACCGCCCGCATCTGCGAGCCGTAGAGGGTCGCCGAGGCGTCGGCGATCCGCTCCACCTCCCGGTCCTCCCGGGCGAAGGCCTTCACGACCCGTACGCCGTTGAGGTCCTCGTCGACGATCTGGACGACGTCGCCCTCCCGCTGCTGCGCTTCCCAGGTGGCGGGGAACACACGCCAGCGCATGCGGTAGGAGATCCCGAGGACGGCCGGCACCACTACCAGACTGACGAGCGCCAGCAGCGGCGAAAGCCAGACCATGACCGCCAGCGACAGCAGCACGACGAGGACATTGCTGCTCATGATCGGGAAGAAGTTGAGGAGGCCCTGGACGAGCGTTGTGTCGGAGCTGGCCCGCCCGACCAGCTGCCCGGTGGGCATGGCGGCCAGCGCGGTCGCGTCCATGGCTGTGAGGTGGTCGTGCATGGCGTTGCGGAGGTCGTACTGCACCGCCAGCGCCACCCTGCCGCCCCGGTAGCGCCGCACGTAGGCGAACCCGAAGGTGGCCGCCCCGAGCACGGCCAGCAGGAGCAGCCAGGGCCACAGCGCCGATCGGTGGCCGATGATGACGCCGTCCACGATCTGGCGCTCCACCAGCGGGACGGCGGTCTGCGCCGCTCCCCCGAGCAGCGCCGCCCCGAGGGAGAGGACGACGTCGCGGCGGTGGCGCAGCATGTAGCCGCCCAGCCGGCGCACCCAGCCCGGCCGGCTCGGATTCGGGTCCGGGCCGCGCTCCGGCTCGGCGGCGCTCACCGGCTCCGCCCGACGCACTGGCCCTGGCGTTCGGCCACCCGGGCGTCGATCGCCTCGCCCAGCCAGGCCAGCGCCTCGAGCAGCCGGGCCCGGTCGGGCACCCGGCGGCAGAGGTCGTCGAGCCGGGCGGTCATCTCGCCTTCCACCTCGGCCAGCAGCCCTTCGCCCGCCGGCGTGAGCCGGAGCGTCGCCGCCCGCTGGTCGCCCTCCACGGCCAGCCGCTCCAGCAGCCCCCGCCGCTCCAGCGAGTCGACCGCGGCGCTGACCGCCGGCTTGCCCAGCGCCAACCGGTCGGCGATGCGCGACGCCATGGCGCTCCCCGACGAGATGGCCGCCAGGACCCGGTAGTGGGCCAGGCTCAGCTCGGTCGACGCCCGTTCCAGCACCGAGGAGGCCCGGGCCAGCGCCCGCACCGCCCGGATCCGCTCCGCTTCGGCTTTCGTCCCCATGGAGACGAAGGTAGCGGCGATAGTTCAGTGATCGAACTACCTCGCCCCTACGGGCGGTGCGCGGCAGTCGATTCGTCCCGATATGGCCGGTCCTCGTCGCTGCTGCGGACGCGCCTGGTCGAGCCGGTCGACGGAGGCCTCGTCACCCGATGCCTGCCCCCAGGCAACTCCCATCCCGCTCACAGCTTCGGGGTCGTTACTGACGGCGAGGGCCTCACCAGGCCCACCCCCCGAATCGCGCTGACAGGGAGGCTGCGATGAGCGAGTACACGGCACCGTCCGGGGACACCGAGCACGGCCAGCCGGGCCTCTCGCCGGCCGAGCAGTTCGAGGCCTGGGTCGCCCACCGGGCCGATGTCCCGCCCGCCTTCCCGCCGGTCCCCCCGGTGCCGCCGGCGGCGGGTCCGCCGGTCCCGCCGTCCGCCCCTCCGGCGGGCCCGTTCGGAGCCGGCCCCTCCGGCGGCTGGCCGCTGCCCTCCGGGCCGGAGCCCGGCCACCGTGGGCGCCGGTCGGCGGTGGTGGCGGTGGCCACGGCGGCGGCGGTGGCGCTCGGGAGCTTCGGCTTCGCCGCCGGCCTCGCCTACCACCGCGAGAAGTCCGCCGGGGCAACCCCGGCCTCGTCGTCGGGGCCGAACTTCGGCTTCCCGGGCGGCGGCTTCGACCCGTTCGGGTCGGGCAGCTCCGGCTCGCCCGGTGGCGGCGCGCCGGGTGGCGGCAGCTTCGGCGGCGGCAGCTTCGGCGGCGGCAGCTCGGGCAGCCCCTCGTCGGCACCCACCGACGCGGCGGCGTCCGAGGTCGCCGCCGCGGTCGATCCGGGCGTCGTCGACATCAACACCCAGATCGACTACGGGTCGGCCGCCGGCGCCGGGACCGGCATGATCCTCTCGTCGGACGGGCTGATCCTGACCAACAACCACGTCGTGGACGGCGCCACCCAGATCACCGTCACCACCGTCGGCAACGGGCGCCGCTATCAGGCGACGGTCGTGGGCACGGACGCCACCGAGGACATCGCCATCCTCCAACTGAAGAGTGCCTCCGGCCTGACCACCATCCCGCTCGGCGACTCCGGCAAGGTGGCCGTCGGCGACCCGGTCGTGGCCCTCGGCAACGCCGGCGGCGTCGGCGGGACGCCGGTCGTCGCCACCGGTGTCGTCGAGGCCACGGGCCAGACGATCACTGCCAGCGACGACGACGGCTCCAACCCGGAGACGCTGGGCGACCTCATCGAGGTGAACGCCCCGATCCAGCCCGGCGACTCCGGCGGGCCGCTGGTCAACAGCGCCGGCCAGGTCGTCGGCATCGACACGGCGGCCGAGGTCGGCGGCCGGGGCTGGCGGATGCGCAACTCCACGACCGGGACGGGCTACGCCATCCCGATCGACCACGCCCTCGACGTCGCCCACCAGATCGAACAGGGCCAGGGTTCCGACACCATCCACCTCGGCTCGAGCGGGTTCCTCGGCGTGGCCGTCGACTCCGGGGCCAACGGGGTCGAGGTCGAGGCCGTCGAGCCCAACACGCCGGCCCAGCACGCCGGCCTCGCCGTCGGCGACACGATCGACGCCGTCGACGGCCAGCCCGTCGACTCCCCCGACACCCTGTCGGCCCTGACCAAGGCCCACCACGCCGGCGACAGCGTCAGCGTGACGTGGACCGACCAGAACGGGAAGCAGCACACGACCAAGGTCACGCTCGCCGCCGGCGCCCCGGACTAGCGGTGGCCACCGGGGCCCGACGATGATCGTCGGGTCCGGACGGGAGCGGAGAGGATCGGGCCGTGCAGCAGCCGGCGGGCGACACCTGGGACCCGGCGCAGTACCGGCGGTTCGAGACCGAGCGGGACCAGCCGTTCCACGAGCTCGTCTCGCTGGTGGAGCCGGTGCCCGGCGGGCAGCTCGTCGACCTCGGCTGCGGCGACGGGCGGCTCACGGCGCTGGCCCACCGGTGGCTCGACCCGGCGACGACGCTGGGCGTGGACTCGTCGGCGGCCATGCTGGCGGCCCCGCCGTCCGCTGCGGGGCTGAGGTTCGAGCTCGGCGACATCGGGACCTGGGCGTCGCCCCCCGCCTACGACGTCGTGCTGGCCAACGCCGCCCTGCACTGGGTGGCCGACCACCGGGCCGTGCTCGGGCGTTGGCGGGCCGCCCTCCGGCCCGGCGGCCAGCTGGCGGTCCAGGTGCCGGCCAACGCCGACCACCCGTCCCACCGGGTCGTCGCCGAGGTGGCGGGCTCGATGGGTCTCGACGTCGAGCCCGACCCGGTGGCGGTCAACGTGCTGCGGCCCGAGGAGTACGCCGACGTCCTCGACGGCCTCGGCGCCGCTGAGCTCCACGTGCGGCTGCAGGTCTTCGTCCACCACCTCGCGTCCACCGCCGATGTGGTGGAGTGGGTGAAGGGGACGACCCTGACCCGGGTGAAGCGGGCCACCGACGCCGACGGCTACGAGCGGTTCCTGGCCCGCTACCGCGCCCGGCTGCTGGCCGAGCTCGGCGAGCGGGCGCCCTACACCTATCTGTTCAAGCGGATCCTCTTCCGGGCCCGCTTTCCCTGACCGGGCGGTGAAGTCGCCGCCGACGTAGAGTCGCGCCGCGCCGCAGGGCTAGGCCGGTTCCACCAGCCGGTACGACCGCCAGGGCCGGTAGCCCGCCCGTTCGTAGAAGGCCGTGCGGACGAGCCAGTCGATGAGGCACACCCCGGCCCCGAGGCGCCGGAGGTGCTCGGTGGCCGCCACGACCATCGCCGTGCCGATGCCGTCGCCCCGGAACGGGCGGGCGACGCCGACCGCCCGGAGGCCGCCGAGGTCGTCGCCGAGCAGCCGCGACCACCGGCCCGGGCCGTGGCGGGCCGGCCATTCGAGCCGTAGCGTGCCGGCGATCTCGCCGCCCTTGACGGCGAGGAAGACGCTGTCGGCGTCGGTGGTGTCGTAGTGCGGGAGCCAGTAGGGGAAGTGGGAGCCCTCGAAGTGGAGGACGCCGGCCATGTCGGCGGCCGCCGCCGGTCGGTACGTGACCCCGGGCGTCTCCCGGACGGCGGGATCGGGCCGGTAGTCGGCGAGGCCGGTCACGAAGTCCCACACCGTTTCCCGGGGAGACCAGCCCCGGCGCTCGAAGAACCTCAAGGCTCCGGGCAGGTTCTCGGGGACGCCGGGCCAGAGCCACTGGCCGCCGCCGTAGCCGATCCTGTCCGGCGCCGCCGTCCGCAGCAGGGCGCTGCCGACCCCCCGGCCGCGGTGGTCCGGATCGACGACGAGGCCGACCAGTGCCGAGCCGCTGAGCAGCGCCGCCCCGAGGGCGGAGCCGCCCTGTTCGGCCAGCCAGCCGCCGTCCACCGTCGCGCAAACCCATCCCGGCCGGAGGGGCCAGAGAGCGCCGAGAGCCGACTCCCACAACGCCTCCACGGCGGCGGCGTCGGGACCGGGGAGGAGTGGTCGAAGGGCGGCGACGACGGCGGGCTCCCTTGTCGGTGGGCCGGTCACGGCCCTACCCAGGAGGTGGGCGGGCGGAACCCACGGGTCGGCGGACGGCGCCGGGCAGGAATTCGAGGGGCGGGACGCTGCGGCCTGGGCGTAGACCGCCCGGGCGCTCAGGCCGGCGACAGGCGTTGTCTGCCGACCGGAACGACCGCGATCCCGGCTGGACGGCCCGGTAGGAGGGATCGCCATCGGCAGATCCCCTACGCTCCCGGTGTCCTGCCGTAGGAGAGAGCAGATTCCGGGCCCGTAGCTCAGCGGTCAGAGCAGGGGACTCATAATCCCTCGGTCGGAGGTTCGATCCCTCCCGGGCCCACCGTCGGCGGCGCTCAGGTGTCCACCAGCAGGACGATCTTGCCG
>Ga0070681_10008501_pt1 | contig 10050 bp, 10 predicted proteins | sample KBSC83BmetaG_FD_65650 | JGI IMG/M metagenome (GOLD analysis project Ga0070681, IMG submission 65650) | Corn rhizosphere microbial communities from Kellogg Biological Station, Michigan, USA - KBS C8-3B metaG | ecosystem: Host-associated > Plants > Roots > Rhizosphere | place: USA: Michigan...
GGTCGGCTCGACCAGCACCAACCCGCTGCGCTTCCCCGGGCAGCAGTACGACGCCGCCACCAATCTGCACTACAACTACTTCCGGGATTATGACCCCTCCACGGGCCGCTACATCGAGCCGGATCGCATCGGGCTCAAGGGCGGGTTGAACATCTACGCATATGCGAACGGGAACCCGGTCATCTACGTCGATGCATTCGGACTCTGCTGGTACTACAGCCAGTCTACGGGTCGTCTGACGCACGTGAACGCACAGGGGACTGTTGATTACAGCGCGACCGGCTATGCCGGGTATGGCGCGGGGCTGAACAATCCTGCGATGCAGAACGTTGTAGGTGCGCATCCCGCGCCGTCTGGGCCCCCGCCGAGAGGCGAATATTCAATCGGACCCGAGCAGAACAACAGGACCGGAGCCGGTGTGCTGCTCTCACAGTCCATGCGGCTCACTCCAAGTCCCGACAATCAGATGTTCGGAAGGGGCGGCTTTCTGATCCATGGACCGCATCCCCACGACAAGCACGATTCTTCCGAAGGTTGCCCGATCTTCCCACGGAAGGTCAGAGACAAGGTCGGAAAGAGCGGAGACCATTGTCTGCAGGTCGTGGAATGAGGCTCACTCTTCTCATTGTGTGCTCGTGTCTTCTGCTGGCGCCCAGCATGGCGGAGGCCAAGCGTCTAGGGGTCGCCTCGCAGGGTGTCACCACCCTAACTGATAGCTCCGCAAGGGCGAGGGTAAAGGTTGAGATCAAGACGCACGAGATAGATATCGGAAAGCCAAGCGACAACTATCCCAAGAGCAAAGAATCAAGCTGCACGTACAGCAAGTATCCGTGCAGCCTCGTGGAAAATATCAAAGTGTTTGTAGGTGGTAACCAGGTGTTCGTCCCTCGGTCTGCGTTCGCGGATCTCGCGGACCTGAACGCAGCGGAAGTAGGATTGAGAACAAATGGATGGGTCTTAGCCTTGTTCGGGGGGGACGCGTCGGAAGCCTACGTTGCACGGATCTATTTCAACGCAAAGGAGGTCAAGCGGCGAGTCTTGGTGAGTGCATTGAGTCCGAACATTCCTCTGGAGGAGACGACTTACCACACAGTTACCGTTGGAAACCAAGATGACCGAGAGGATTAGATCATGGACCGAGCTCTTTTGTCTTGCGTCTTTGTATTACTGGCCGGATTTCCGGCTGTAGCCCAATCGACACTACCCGACGCGAGCCAGCCAAAGTCGGCTGCGGATGCAGCCTCGAGCCCGCAAGGCCAACAGAACATCGCGATCGTAAGGCTGCCCAGCCGCGGCGGCGCTCCGTCGCCGAATTCTCAGAAGACCGGTAGCCCGCCAGCGTCATCAGCTGGGGGGCAAACCAATTCACCGAAGCCGACGGTCCTGCCTTCGATTCCGGCAAGTCAGTAGGTGAGCGCGTTCGACACGCACCTGTGATTGGGGCCGAAGCAGCCTAAGGTTGATCGCAAGGCGGCACCGTAGGACGAAGTACAGTACGATTCGTGGGGCACGGCGCAGATCAAGCACGGACGTGCGGGACGCGACAGCGCCGCGCTTGCCAGGGGGCAAAGGTGAAACGCCAGGTGATTAACCTCGCGGGCAAGTCCCGTAATCGGTGGGCAGGTATTCTGGGCCTTGTCCTTCCGCTCACGCTCGTCGCAACCTTTGCACAGGCGCAGGCATATGCCGATCCGGCCGGATCAGGCGCGATCGTTGGCGCCGTTCACTGGGTCGAGGGTACGCTTCTGGGAACGGTGGCGACCGTGGTCGCAGTCATCTCGGTCGCTGCCGTCGGGCTGCTGATGCTCACGGGTCGTCTGAACTGGCGCTACGGCGCGACCGTCATTCTCGGATGTTTCGTGCTCTTCGGCGCCGCGAGCATCGTCGCTGGAATCCAAGCCACCGCAAGCACGGGCTATTACCAGTGACCGGGCTCCACCGGGATACCATCTTCATCGCTCTCACGCGGCCGCAGACATTCGCGGGAGTCACCTATGTGGTTGTGATGATGAACGCCATCGTCACGACGGAGCTGTTTCTCATCTTCAAGGCCCTGTGGGTGCTCGCGGCCGCGCTTTTTCTGCATGGCGGCGCGTGGCTCGCCTCGGTTCGGGAGCCGCGCATCTTCGACATCTGGCTCGTGAAGGTCTCGCGTTGTCCGAGGACGCGAAGCTGGCGGATCTGGCGATGCAATTCCTATCGCCCGTGAGGACAAGGCTGGACGCTTGGCGCTCCGAACCGACCGGCGCGAGTCGTCTCCCATATCAGGCGCAGATCGACGATCATACGATCCTGCTACGCGACGGGAGGCTCATGCAAATCCTGCAGATCGGCGGACTGCTGTTCGAGACTGCAGAGACCGAGGAGCTGAACTACAGAAAAGCCCTTCGCGATGCCGCGCTGCGCGCGATCGGGTCATCTCAGTTCGCGCTTTATCAGCATGTCGTCCGTCGTCGGGTGGATCCGGCTCTAGAGGGGGAATTCCCTGACGAGTTCAGCGCCCAGGTCGACGCGATATGGTCACACCGCCTCCAGCGCAAGTCGCTCTACCGGAACGACATTTACCTATCTATCATTCGACGACCTCGCTCCGGCCGTTCGGGCTTCGCCGAGCGGCTCGCAAAGATCGCGGCAGGTGGCCGCGGAGGTCAGGCCGAGCATCTCCGGGCCGAACGCCGCGCGCTCGAAGCCGTCCGCGAGAGTTTCGTTGCGGCGCTCAGCCCCTATGACGTGAGACTGCTCGGCGCCTACTCTCGCAGCGGCGCCCTTCACTCGGAGCCGCTAGAGTTTCTCACGACCATCTACAATGGCCAAGTTCGTCCGCGGCGGCTGGTCGAGGGCGACTTGGGCGATCAAGTCCCGTGCCGCCGCGTGAGCTTCGGGCAGCAGACGGCTGAGCTTGCGGTGGACGGCGAGAGCCCCAGGTCCTTCGTGGCGCTCGTCTCGGTTAAGGAATACCCGGGCTATTCCTCACCGGGAATGCTGGACGAGCTTCTGCGTCTTCCGGTGGAACTCGTTCTCACGCAGAGCTTTGCCTTCGTCGAGCGTCAGGCGGCGCTCGGGCGTGTCAATCTGTCGCTTCGGAGAATGCGCGCGGCGGATGACGAGGCGCTCAGCCTGCGCGACGAGCTGACGGAAGCTCGGGACGACCTTGCGTCGGGCCGGGCGGCATTCGGCGAGCATCACCTCACGGTGGCGATCCACACCGATGACCAGGCGCGGCTGAACACGGCCGTGTCCGATGTGCAGGCGACCTTGGCGGATATCGGGATTGTCGCGGTGCGCGAGGATCTCGGACTCGAGCCTGCATTTTGGGCCCAATTCCCGGGCAACGCGCACTTCATCACGCGGCGGGCTCTGATCTCGACCCGGAACTTCGCGGGCTTCGCGTCCGGCCACAACTTCCCGATCGGCCGATCGGAGGGCAATCACTGGGGGTCCGCGGTCACTGTCTTGGAGACAACCGCCGCCGGCCCCTATTTTTTCAACTTTCACCAAGGCGATCTCGGCAACTTCACGATCATCGGACCCTCTGGATCGGGCAAAACCGTCATCCTGAATTTCCTGTTGTCGCAGGCCCGCCGATTCGATCCGAGAATCGTCTTCTTCGACAAAGACCGAGGAGCCGAACCCTTCATCCGGGCCGTCGGCGGCCGTTATGACGTGCTGCGCCCGGGCGAGCCGTCCGGACTCAACCCATTGTCCTTGCCGGATACCGGAGAGAACCGCCGCTTTCTTCTGGATTGGCTGATCGCCATCCTGTCGTCCAACGGATCTCTGCTGACGCCGCCGGAGCTGGCGCGCCTGGAGGATGCGGTCGATGCGAACTTCTCCGCTCCGCAACAGTTGCGTCGGCTCGCGCCGTTTGCCGCGCTCCTGCGCGGCAGCGAACGCCCGACGTTAGATGACATCTATGCACGGCTCGAGCCCTGGTGGGGCGAAGGCGAAAAGGCCTGGTTGTTCGATAATGGACGCGATCTGACCGACACCTCCGCCCGCGTGGTCGGATTCGACATGACCCGACTCCTCGACGATCCCGCAACACGGACGCCGGCCATGATGTACCTGTTTCATCGCGTGGAAGAGCGCCTCGATGGCGCGCCGGCGATGATCGTGATCGACGAGGGTTGGAAAGCTCTGGACGACCCAGTCTTCGTGGAGCGCCTGAAGGATTGGCTGAAGACGATACGCAAGCGCAACGGCCTCGTCGGCTTCGTGACCCAAAACGCCGATGACGCCCTGACAAGCCGCATCGCGTCTGCGGTGGTCGAGCAGACCGCGACCCAGATCTTCACGGTGAACTCGAAGGCGCAGGCTGCCGACTACATCGACGGCTTTGGACTGACGCCCTACGAGTTCGAGCTGGTGCGGACTCTGCCCGATTCCGAGCACTGTTTCCTGATCAAGCACGGCCGAGAGAGCGTGGTGGCTCGCCTGAATCTTTCAGGGGAGGCCGATCTCCTGACGATCCTGTCGGGAAGAGAGCAGACGGTGCGGCTGCTAGACGAGATCCGCGGTGAGCACGGTGATGATCCGGCCGCATGGATGCCCGAGCTTCTTCGGCGAGCCTCCTGATGGAGGCATGCCCCCAGTTGGATCCCGCAGTTCCGGTCGCGGAGCGATTGGCGGCCTATCTCGACTGTCACGCCGAGCACTTCGGCCAGGACGGATTCGCTCATCTGTCGGGGGGCTGGTTCGGGCAGGCGATCCTTGTCGGTGCGCTCACGATCTTTGTCGCCCTGATCGGCTACAGGTTACTCCTCGGCCAAGCCATTGGTCCTAGGGCGGCGCTCCTGGCCGCCTTGCGAGCGGGCGCGGTGATCGCCTTCGCGACGAGCTGGCCGGCCTACGACGCCGTCGTCTACGGGCTCCTCACCGACGGACCCGCTGAACTCGCGAGCCAGATTTTGCCTGCTGACGTCGGCCCCCTACCATTGATCGATGCGGCGCGACGGGTCGATTCGGACTTGAGCACACTTCAGGGCGCAGGCCCGTCGAGAGCGGAGATGAGCTCGGCGGCCCCGGGGCCCCAACTCAGCGCTGACCATGGAACCAGCGCTCCTGCACTTCTGTCCCGGGATTCGCCTCTTCTGGATCTCCCCGGCCTTGTGTTGCTGACGTCAACAGTTGGAATCGGAGCCGCGCTTCGTGTGGCGGCAGGGGTGCTGTTGGGCTTCGGGCCGATCTTCGTGATCTTGGCGCTGTTCGACTCCACTGTGGGCGTTTTCGAGGGCTGGATACGCGCACTCCTGGCCACATTCCTGGGCACCGCCGGCGCGATCGCCGTGACGAGCTTGGAGCTCGACTTCATCGAGTCCGGCTTGATCGCTCCGTTTGCAGGGATTGCCGGCGTGAACAGGACGTCAAGCCTGCTCCCGACATCAGTGCTGTTCGCGAACGTGATGGTCGTCATCCTCATCCTCGCCGCGGTTGTCAGCCGGGCGTTCCGCCTTCGGGGCCTCATCCCGTCGACACCCGTTCCGGCGAACGTCCTGGCGATCTCTCATCGCGGCGCGACTCACGTGCGCACGGCGACCGCTGATCTCGAAGCGGTGTCGCGGGCGCGGAGCGTCGCCGACGCTGTGCTCCGTCTGGGTCGTCGCGAGGCGGTTCTCGATGTAGTAGGCGGATCCGGAGTGCGATCGCCGTCACCCCTCTTCGACAGGATTGCTCAGGCCTCGGGCAGCGGGCCGACTCACCAGGGACAGGCGACGCGCCGACGACCAGCCTCATCGACGGGCAGTCTGAGGCGGCGAGACAAGCTGACATGACAGACGAAGTTCGAAGCCGATACTACCAGCGTGCCACCACCTGGGCTCTCGACGAGCAGGCAGGATTGCGCCGCTCACTGGCCTGGGCGCGCACGGTTGCGGGCGTGGCCGCGCTGATCGCAACTTGTGAGGCTTTCGCACTGGTGGCGCTTGCGCCCTTGAAGTCCGTCACCATGGTCCCCGTGCTGGTCGATCGGCAGACCGGGTATGTCGAGCAGCTGAGTCCCGACGGCCGCAAAGAACTGACCGCCAACGCGGCGCTTATCAATTCGCTGTTGGCTCAGTATGTGCTGGCCCGCGAGAGCTTCAACATCACCAGCGCCCCATCCGACTATCACAAGGTCGCCCTTTGGTCCTTCGGCGCGGCGCGACGCGAATATCTGGCGCTCATGCCTGCGTCCAATCCGGAGAGCCCGTTGCGTCGATACCCTCGGACGACCCTGATCGATACCTCGATCGCAAGCGTGTCTCCGATCGGCCCCCATCGGGCTCTCGTTCGGTTCGAAACGCGGCGGAAGGAGCAGGATGCTTCTCCAGGACCGCCGCAGGCGTGGGCGGCTGTCATCGAGTACCGCTTTTCTGACGGGGCCCTCTCCGCCGCCGACCGATGGCTGAACCCGCTCGGATTCCAGGTGATCAGCTACCATCGTGACCCTGAGGCGCTCCCCCCGCAGGCTTCGGTGACCAATGCATCTACGCCACCGAATCTCACCCCAGGAGGAGATACGGGCGTCTCGATGTCTCCGCCAGGCTCTGCGGAGAGGCTCGGACCTGCCGGAGCCGCGCCACCGGGACCTTCGCGATGAGATGCCCGCACCTACTGATCGCCCTCTTTCTGCTCGGGCCCGCAACCGCTACGGCCGCGATTACGCCGCAACCCGGTCCCGGTGATCCCCGCATCCAAAGGGTGGAATACGACGCGCAGCAGGTGGTCCTGCTTCGCGTCGCTCTGAATTACGCGCTCACGGTCGAATTCGCTCCCGACGAGCGGATCGAGAATGTCTCGGTCGGAAATGGCGCGGTCTGGCAGGTCACCGCCAACAAGAGCGCCAACCGTCTCTTCATCAAGCCGATGCAGAGCCCTGTCGACACGGACATGACCGTCGTCACGGATACACGGATTTACACGTTCGAGCTGACGGGGGCGCCTGCCCCGAGCCCGACGACGCCTTTTGTCGTTCGCTTCCTCTATCCGGCGGCGCCCCAGCCGCCGCCCGCGCCGACGCAAGGAGCCGCAGCAGCGGTCTATAGGTTCAGCGGCGCCCGCGAATTGCGTCCGTCCGCCATGGACGATGACGGACGATCGACGACGATCACCTGGCCCGCCGCAGCCGTGATCCCCGCGGTTTCGACCGTGGCCCCCGACGGAACCGAGAGGCTGGCGAACGGGGCCGTTCGCGACGGACACTTTGTCGTCGATCAGATCGCCGGACGGTTCATCTTTCGCGCCAACGGGAGGACCGCTTACGCCGTGCGCCGGATCACGAAGGCGCATCCGTGAGTTACGAAAACGGCAGCTTCGGGCCAGGCGCGACGGGCGCGGACGACCCCCGGCCGGTCGTCTCCTTGCCCTCGGCCGGACCACCGACTTGGCTTCTGATCGCCGGCTGCGCGGTCGTAGGGGCCGCTCTGTTCTTCATCCTCGAACATCAGCGCGCCAGCACCGCGCATCGGCCCCCCTACGCGTCCAACGTCCTCTCCGACAGCATCGCGTGGTCGCCTCCAGAACTCCTGGTTCCGTCTCCGCCGCCGCCAGCACCCGAACCCCCGTCGAGCCCGAAGATTGTCTATGTCGATCGCCCGAGCCCGCCGGTGATCAGATACATTGATCGGCCACTCGCAAGTCCGCCTTCCCCAACGCGGTCCGCGCGCTCACCGGAGCCCGCGCTGATCCTGGACCTGAGCACGGCGGATGACCAGGCGCAGGCGGACGAAGCCGCTGCGCACGCGACCATCCTCCGGCACACGTCCGCCATTGTCCCTCGGGGCACGATTATTCCGGCCGTCCTTGAGAGTCCCATCGACTCGTCTGCTCCGGGCCCCGTGCGCGCCATTACGTCTGCGGATATTCGGGGATTCGACGGCAGCCGCGTGCTGATACCGAGGGGAAGCCATCTGTACGGCACCTATCACGCCGACACCCAAGCCGGTCAAGCGCGCGTGCTTGTCACATGGAGCAGTCTGGTTCGGCCGGACGGAATTTCAGTTCGGCTCAACTCGCCGGCGGCAGACAGCCGGGGTGGCCCGGGGGTTCCCGGGGTGGTCAACGATCATCGCCTTGCGCGGCTCGCCAGTGCGACGCTTCAATCGGCTCTCGCTGTCGGCGTAAATCTCGCCTCCCGTCCGGGGAACGGATCGGTTGTCATTTCCGCTCCGGCCCAGAGCGTCGGCGCTGCGGGCCAAGCGCTTCTGCCGACCGCGGATGCAAGGCCGTCCATCACGGTGAAGGAGGGCGCCGACATCACAGCGTTTCTGAGCCGGGATCTCGATTTCTCGGGCGTTCTGCCGCGCCCATGAGCAGCGCTGCTCCCAGCTATCTCGAGCTCTATCTCGAGCCTTTGACCTACTACCTAGACCGAAGCGAGGTGACAGACCTATACGTCAATCGACCCGGCGAGATCTGGCTGGAGACACTCGGCGGAGGCCTCTCCCGCGAGGAGGCCCCGGAACTGGATGCGCCGCGCCTCTGGCGTCTTGCCCGGCAGGTCGCCAGCGCTTCCAGCCAGGGCATCAGCCCGGAGCACCCGCTACTCGCCGCCAGCCTCCCCGGCGGCGCGCGAATCCAGATCGCAGCGCCACCGGCGACTCGCGGCGACATGGCCATCGCTGTTCGACGGCATACGGCGACAGCCGTGGGTCTCGAAAGCTATCGCCCAGAAGCGGGTCGGTCGGAAGGCGGCCGGAGCGGATCTTCACCAGATATTGAGCGGCTGCTGGCCGAGAGGAACTACCCGGGCGTGCTTTCCTGGGCCGTACGCAGCCGCAAGAACATACTGATCTCCGGCGGGACGTCCTCCGGGAAGACCACCCTCCTCAATTCGCTGCTCGGAGAGGTGCCCGCATCGGAACGGCTGATTTTCATCGAGGACACCCCAGAACTGCGTCTCAGCCACGCGAACTGCGTGGGTCTTCTCGCGGTCCGAGGACATCAAGGCCAGACGCAAATCACGGCCGAGGATCTGTTGCAGGCGAGCTTACGAATGCATCCGGATCGGATCATCCTGGGTGAGCTGCGAGGTCCGGAGGCCTTCACCTACCTTCGCGCCATCAACACCGGGCATCCCGGCTCGCTAACGACCATTCACGCGGACGGCCCTGACCGCGCGTTCATCCAACTCGCCATGATGGCCCTCCAGGCTGGGGTGGGCCACACCTATCAGGACGTGCTCGCGCTCGTTCGGGAGATGGTCGATGTCGTGGTCCAGCTTGGGCGGTCCGGTGGCAAACGTTACATCGAGACTTTGCAGCTGAGAGATGGAGCGCATTCCATCTGACAGGCTAGTGGAGTGCACCGTTGTTACAAGGAGATGTCGGAATTCGAGGTAGGCCCCGATACGGTGCACACACGTGTCAAGGCGTCCGAATGGGCCCAACGAGTCTTCTTGCGCCTACCTAGGGGATAAATCCGTGGACAAGGATCAACGATGAAAGATGTCCGTAGGAATCGAATCGCGCGAGTGATCGCCTGAACTTCCGCACTAGTTGCTAAGCTGCGCGTGAGTGGCACAATCACGGCATGAACGCTGCTGATTCAAAGTACGCGACCGCTCAAACGAAGCGGCAGGAGCATACGGAAGCGATCCTGAAGTCGGATGCCCGACGCAAGGTAGTCGTGGCTGGTCCCGGCACGGGCAAAACCCACCTGTTCAAGCAGGTTGTTGACGGCAAGAAGAACACTCTCACGCTCAGTTTCATTAACGCGCTGGTCGAGGATCTCTCACTTGAGCTAGCGGGTCTCTCCAAGGTGAAAACGCTGCACGGTTTCGCGCGCGGTGTCCTCCAGTCCGTGACCCATAAGAAGATCGCGATCTACCCCAAACTCGCCAAAGTGATGGCGGCGGATGCGAAGGTTCTTCTCGGCCGCGAGGTCGACTTCGACGCGATATTCCATGAACGGGATGATCAGCACGCCGACCTGGGCTTTTATCGGGATCGACGTCGGTACTATGACCACTATGGGTACACCGACGTCGTCTTCTCCGCCGTCACCTACCTCGAAGGACATCGGGACAAGGTGCCGGAGTTCGAGCACGTGGTCGTGGATGAGTTCCAAGACTTC
>Ga0070681_10008502_pt1 | contig 10050 bp, 10 predicted proteins | sample KBSC83BmetaG_FD_65650 | JGI IMG/M metagenome (GOLD analysis project Ga0070681, IMG submission 65650) | Corn rhizosphere microbial communities from Kellogg Biological Station, Michigan, USA - KBS C8-3B metaG | ecosystem: Host-associated > Plants > Roots > Rhizosphere | place: USA: Michigan...
TGCCGCGGCGAGGCGGTGGCGCAGATCGGCCTGGGCCCGGCGCTCGCGCGCGTGGCGCACCACCTGCCCGCGCCCCTGTAGCCCGCGCACGGGCGCGCGGCGCCGTCGCCCGGCGAGGCGAGAGCGTGCGGCGGTGTGCTACCCTCTGAGGCGATTGCCGATGGGACCTCCGGGGAGGCCATGCCGACGGATTCCGCCGCGCCGCCACGCAACGCATCTGCCGTTTCCTACGAGTTCGGCCCGTTCCGCCTCGACGCAGCCACCCGCGCGCTGTACCGCGGCGATGCGTTCATCCCGCTCACGCCGAAGGCCGCCGAGACGCTGCTCGCCCTCGTGGAGGATGCCGGCCGCGTCGTGACCAAGGAGCAGCTCCTCGAGCGCGTCTGGCCCGGCGTGGTGGTCGAGGAAGGCGGCATCGCGAACAACATCTCGGCGCTGCGCAAGATCCTCGACGGCGCCTTCGGCGGCGACGGCCCGATCGCCACCGTCGCGCGGCGCGGCTACCGCTTCACCGCCGAGGTGCGCGCCCACGCCGGCGAAGCGCCCGCGCGTGCGGCGGCGGCACCCGCGCCATCGGCCCTGCCCGCCGCGCCCGCCGCAACCGTCTCCGATACCTACCTCGTCTGCGACTTCGACAACCGCACCGGCGACCCCATCTTCGACGGCACGCTGCGCGAGGCCCTCGCCCTGCACCTCGCGCAGTCGCCGCACGTCGAGGTGCTCACCGAGCGGCGCGTGCACTCGGTGCTGGGGCTCATGGGGCGCCAGGGCGAGCGCGTGCTGGGCGACGTGGCGATGGAAGTGTGCATCCGCGCCAACGCCGCGGCCGCCATCACCGGCACCATCTTCGCGCTCGGCGACGAGTACGTGATCGGGCTGCAGGCGGTGGACCCGAACGACGGGGCCGTGCGCGTCACCGAGCAGGCGCGCGCCCGCGGCAGGAACGAGGTGCTCTCGGCGCTCGACCACGCGGCCATCGGGCTGCGCACCAAGCTGGGCGAGTCCACGGTGTCGGTGCAGCGCTTCGGCCGCTTCATCGACGAGGTGGCCACCACGTCGCTCGAGGCGCTCAAGGCCTACACCATGGGCCGCGAGCAGTGGCTCCTGCACGGCGAGGCGGCCGCGAAGCCGCACCAGCTGCGCGCGATCGAGCTCGATCCCGAGTTCGCCTCGGCCTACTCCGCGCTGGCGCTCGCCTGCAACAACATGGGCCAGACGCTCGAGGCGCACCGCTACATGCAGAAGGCCTACGACCTGCGCGAGCGCGTGGCCGAGCACGAGCGCCTGCGCCTGGAGGCGACCTACCACAGCCTCATCACCGGCGACCTCTTCAAGGGCCTCGACCCGCACCGCCTGTGGGTGCGCATGCGGCCCAAGGACTACACCGCGATCGGCAACCTCGGCAACTCGTACGCCTCGCTGGGCCAGTGGGACAAGGCGCTCGAGTGCGCCCAGCGCTCGGAGGAAGGCGATTCGACCAACGTCTCGACCAGCAACCTCGCGATCGCCCTCATGGCGGTCGGGCGCGCCAGCGACGCGCGCGCGGTGCTGGAGCGCGGATTCGCGCAGGGCTACGACACCTTCTACCTGCACCTCGACGCCTACCAGGAGGCGTTCCTGCGCGGCGACGCCGAGACGATGCGCCGCCACGTCGCGGCGGTGGCCGGGCGCGGCGGCGAGGAGGACTACCTGATCGCCGCCGAAGCCGACACGGCCGCCTTCCATGGCCAGTACGCCCGTGCCCGCGACCTCACGCACCGCGCCATCGACTCGGCACGGCGCGCCGATTCGGCCGAGATGGCGGCGACCTGGGCGGCACAGGGGGCGCTGCGCGAAGTCGAGGTCGGCGAGCGCGAGCAGGCACTCTCGGGAGCGACCTTCGCGCTCGAGACGGCGCCCGGGCGCATCGTGCGCGGCATGGTGGCCTACGTCTACGCCCGCGCGGGCGACGCCGAGCGGGCGCTGCGCGTGGGAGAAGCGCTCGCGCGCGAGTTTCCCCAGGACACCATCGCCAACCGCTACTGGCTGCCGTGCATGCACGCGGCGATCGCGATGCGCGCGGGCGACTGGAAGGCGGCCATCGACGCGCTCGAGACCGGCGCGGCGGCCGAGCTCGGCCTCACGGTGCCGTTCGAGGGGGGATTCATGTATCCGGCCTTCCTGCGCGGCCAGGCGCTGCTCGCCGCGGGGCGCCCCGAGGCGGCCGCGCGCGAGTTCATGAAGATCGTCGAGCGGCCCGGGCTGATCAAGAATTTCGTGCTGTTCCCGCTCGCCCACCTGGGCGCGGCGCGCGGCCTCGCGGATGCGGGGCGGGCCGCCGAGGCCGGCGCGATGCAGGCGTCCTTCGCGAGGATGTGGTCGGCATCGGACGTCACCCCGGCCCAGGCGGCGGGGCAGCTCTAGAGGTAGGCGCCGCCGGCGCCGGTGATCACCTCGTCGTCGTCCTGCTTGGCGGGCACCTCGGCCTCGCCGTAGGGCTCCGTGACCTCCTCGACTGCCGGGCTCCCGCGGGGCGTGGTGGCGGGCCCGTCCAGGGGCAGCACGGTGGAGAAGGCGGCGAGCAGGCTGCGGTTGTCGCGATCCATGGTTTCCTCCGTATGCGGTTTCATCGGGGTCCACGATGCGGCCGGCCACCCCCCGTCGTCCTGCGAAAAGGCTGGGGTATTCCTCGCGCCGCGGGCACCCGGCGCGGGCGGCCCGGACGGGGCCCGTGAGAGAAACGTGAGGGTTTCCTGAAGCGGACCGCCCGCGGACCCTGGTCCCAACGGCGCACGCCGGTCCGACCACCCCGCGAAACTTGGCCTCGCCGGCGGCTTCCTACGGAGGTAACCCGCTTCCTCGAGAGGAGGACCGCATGAACGCACGCTCACGGCTCAGCACCGCCGTCATCTTCGCGCTCGCCGCCGCCGCGGCGCCCGCGTTCGCCGCCACGCAGGAGGTCACCTCGGCCTACGTGGCGCCGTCTCCCGACAGCTACACGGTGCCGGCGACGACGTACTACTACGTCCCGTCGACGCCCGACCCCTACTACGCCCCGTCGACGGACACCTACTACTACGCGCCCTCGACGACGACCGTGTACTACGAGCCGCCCGTGATCGTGCAGGCGCCGCGCTCGACCGACGAGGCGATCAATGACGACGTGGTCGACACCATCGCCTCCGACCCGCGCATCGCGGGCCGGATCGGCGTCGACACCTTCCGCGGCGACGTCACGCTGAACGGCCGCGTCGGCACGCCGATCCAGGCCGAGCTCGCCGAGCGCGACGCGAAGAGCGTCGACGGCGTGAACGATGTCACCAACCGCATCCGGCCGGTGGTCGGGGAATGAACTGGAGGATCCACATGAAGCTCGATCGCACGCACCTCGAAGCGCTGGCGCTGGCCGGCATGGTCGCCCTGTCCGCCGCGGGCTGCTCGACCTGGAACCGCATGACCGGCGGCGGCTCCGCGGTGGCCGCGAACGACGCGGCCATCTCGACCAGCACCGAGCCCACCGGCACGCATCGAAGCCTCGGCCGCACCGCCGAGGACGACGCCATCACCGCCCGCGTGAAGGCGGCCTTCATCGCCGACAAGACCGTGAAGGCGCACGACATCGACGTCGACACGGACCGCGGCGTGGTCACGCTCAAGGGCACCGTGGCGAGCCCCGTGGAGCGCGACCGGGCGGTGGCGATCGCCAACCGGACGAAGGGCGTCTTCGAGGTGCGCGACCAGCTCACGGTCTCCGGCTGACGCGCTTTCCCGGCGCCATCTCCCGAACGGCCCGCCCTCCCCGGCGGGCCGTTTGCTTTACAGCGGGCGAAATCTCGCTATGCTGGCGCCCCATGCGCACGCACGATCGACCGCCACCGACCGACGCGCAACTCGACGCGATGCGGCGGATGGCGGATCCCCACGCGGACGACGCGGTCGCCGCCATCCTGGGGAGCTGTCCCGTGGCCCCCGCGGAATGCCTGGCCGACTCGGCGGCCGCGGCAGCCTGCGGCGACGCCGTGGCCGGGCGCCTGCGCTGCGTGGACAAGCTCAATGCCGTGATCCGCGGCTGGCGCGACAACGCCGACGTCGCGGCGTGGCGGCCGGACGCGGCCGAGGTGGGCCCGGCCATGGCCGCGGCGCTCGAGCGCTACGTGGCCGTCGGCCGCGAGCTTCCCGGCTGGGCCGACCCGCATCGCCTGGAGCGCGCGCAGCGCATGTTCGTGGACCACGGCGTGCTCTCCGTGACCTCGCTGCTCTGCGCGAGCCTGCCCGAGTGCTACGTCGTCCCCGACCTCGCCGAAGTGCTGCACGCCACCGGCCAGCTCGAGAAACGCGCCGACTACCGCATCCGCGCCACCGGCGCGATGCTCTTCCCCGTGATGATGATCGGCGGGCTCACGCCGGGCTCGCCCGACGGCGCGGGCATCGCGCAGATCCTCAAGGTGCGCCTCATCCACGCGATGGTGCGCAACCTCATCCTGCGCGGGCCGCCGGCCGAGGCGCGCACCGTCCCGCCGCTCGCGCACATCCAGACCACCGACGCGATGGGCCCGGCGCTGCACGTCCTGGGCTGGGACGTCCAGGCGCGCGGACTGCCGAACAACCAGGAGGAGCTCGCCTACACGCTGCTCACGTTCAACTACGTGTTCCTGCGCGCCATGCGGCGGCTCAACATCCCGCTCGGCGCCGAGGAATGCCGCGACTACATCCACGCCTGGAACGTCGCGGGCCATTTCCTCGGCGTCGAGCGCGAGCTGATGGCCGACGGCATGGCGGGGGCGGCGTCGCTCTTCGCGCGCATGCAGGTGCGCGGGCGCGAGCGCTGGGCCGAGCGTCCCCACGGCAAGGACCCGCGGCCGCAGCTCGGCGCCGCCCTGATGGGCGCGCTGCAGGCGACCCTGCCCGGCCGCACGGCCAAGGCGTTCCCGGTGCTCATCACGCGCCGCCTCGTCACGCGCGCCTGCGTGAAGGACCTGTGCCTCGACGAGCGCACGTCGTGGTGGGCGCGTTTCGTGTTCGCGGCGGGCATGGCGCTCGTGGGCCTCGTCGATGCCGTCGCACGGCGCCTCGCCTCGCCCAAGTTCTCGATCGCGCGCCTCATCACGCGCGCCGTGGGCTACCAGCTCGTCTGCCGCCTGCTGATGGACGAGACGCGGCCCCTCGCGGTGCCCGCCACGCTTCGCCCGCGCATCGTGGCGGTGATCCGCCGCTGGGGACGCGACCGCGAGGCTTCCGCACGCATGAACGCCATCGAGGATCGCTTCACCACCGAGGGGGACTGGGAGGCGCTCGAGCCGCCCGCGCGTCGATGAAGGCCGCCCGCCGCCGCGTCGCGCGGTCGCTCCTGCTCAGGTTCGCGCTCGCCTTCGTGCTGTGCGCTTCCTCGATCGGCCGGCCGGCATCGGCCGAGGCGGTGCTCGCGGGGGGCCTCGAGCGCGTCGACCTGTGGCCCGAGGTGCGCGTGCTCGCCGATCCCGGGGGCACGCTGGGCGCCGGGCAGGCCATCGCGATGCGCGAGCGCTTCGCCCCGCCCGACAGCGCCTACGCCACCCTCGGGATGGCGAAGGAGGTCGTCTGGCTGCGCGTGCCCCTCGAGGTGCGCGCGGGCGGCGAAGGCACCTGGGTCCTCAACGCCAACTACGCCCTGCTGCGCCACCTCGACGTGTACCTGCTCGAGGACGAGCGCATCGTGAAGCAGGCGGCGCTGGGCGACAGCGAGCCCTTCGCCTCGCGGCCGCTGCGGGGCCGCACCCACGCGATGACGCTCGATTTCGCCGCGCCCGGCCGCGCGGTGCTGCTGCTGCGCGTCGACACGCCGGGCGGCAAGATCGTGCCGATCACGATGAGCCGGCTCGCTTCCTACAACGCGCGCGAGCTCGCCGAGCAGCTCCTGCAAGGCGCCTTCGGCGGCCTCGGGATCTTCCTCCTGCTCTACAGCATCGCGCAGTGGCTGTCGCTGCGCGAGTCGCTGTACCTCAAGTACGCGCTGCTGGTGCTCTTCAGCGTCACGTTCTCCCTGCACTACTTCGGCATCGGGCAGATGTACCTCTGGACCGACCAGGCCTGGATCCAGAACCACGCGGCGGGCGCCACCGCGCTGATGGCGGCCGCGGCCACCGCGCTCTTCGTCGAGGATGCGATGGCGGGCGACCTGCGCAGCTGGCTCGCCACGGGGCTGCGCGCGGTGGCCGCGCTGCACATCGCCGCGGCGATCGCCTATTGCGCGGACCTGATCGACATCCGCATCGTCGCGGTGCTGATGAGCACCACCGGCCTCGCCCCCACGCTGCTGGGCCTGCCGGGCGCGCTCGCCAAGGCGCGCCGCGGCGACAGCATCGGCACCTGGTTCATGGCCGCGTGGGTGGGGTACTTCGTCGCGAGCGCCGTGCTGGTCGCGGTGGTGCGCGGGCGCATCGGCGTGAACTTCTGGACCATGCACTCGTTCCAGATCGGCGCGACGGCGGACATGATCATCTTCCTGCGCATCGCCACGCTGCGCAGCGCCGCCCGCCACCGCGACGCGCAGCACGCCGCGCAGGAGCGCGACCGCCTGCATTCGCTCGCGCACTCGGACCCGCTCACGGGGCTGCTCAACCGCCGCGGCCTGGACGGGGTGCTCGCCAAGGCGCTCGAGCACGCGACACCCGAGCGCCTGCTCGCGGTCTACGTGCTCGACCTCGACGCGTTCAAGCCGGTGAACGACCGCTTCGGCCACGACGTGGGCGACGCGCTGCTCTGCGAGGTCGCCACGCGGCTGCGGCGCACCACGCGCACGCGCGACGCGGTGGCGCGCCTGGGCGGCGACGAGTTCGTCGTGATGGCCGACGGCCTCGCGAGCGAGGCGCAGGCGCGCGAGCTGGGCACCAAGCTCCTCGCGGCGCTGCGCGCCCCGTTCGCGCTCACCGAGGATTGCTGCGCGGTGAGCGCGACCATCGGCTACGCGCTCGCGCCCTCGGACGCGCGCGAGGCCAACACGCTGCTCAAGGCCGCGGACGCGGCGATGTACGCCGGCAAGCAGGCGGGCAAGGACCAGCTCATGCGCGCGGGACCCTGAGCGGCAAGATTCCGTAACACCGCGGCAACGTCCGGTGCATTATCATCCGCAACAAGCTTCAAGACGGGCGCATACACGACGCCCGAGCAGCACCACACCAGGCGCGGATAGGCGAAGCGTTGGCATCAATCACCTTTCCGGAGAACGCCATGAAAGTGCAATACCGCAAGCTTGCTTCACTCACCCTGGGCGCCCTTGTCGCCCTCGCGGCCGCCGGCTGCACCACGATGAATCCGTCCACGGCCGCCAGCGCGTCCAACGACGATGCCATCTCGACGACCGTCGCCCCGACCGGCACCCATCGCGGCCTGGGACGCACCGCCGAGGACGAGCAGATCACCGCGCGCATCAAGGCGGCCTACGCGGCCGATTCGGTCCGCGCGGACAGCATCAACGTCGACGTCATGCGCGGCATGGTCACGCTGAGCGGCACAGTCGGCAGCGCCGCCGAGCGCGACAAGGCGGTACAGATCGCCAACAAGACCTCGGGTGTCTTCGAGGTGAAGGACCGGCTCAAGGTCGCCGGGATGTGAACCGCGAGAGCGGCCCGCCGGTTGCTCCCGGCGGGTCGCGACTCCCGCGCGGCTAGGCCCGCGCGACGCGGCCCACGGTCTGCCAGGTGCGCGTCGTCTGCTCCTTGCCGAACGCGCGCTCGATCAGGGCCATGAACACGGGGCCCTTCGGGGTCGGCAGGTAGGCGCCGTACAGCACGCCGTCCTGGAAGCGCAGGAGACGCGCGCCGTCGCGCTCGATCGGAAGCTCGAGCTTCACGGCGGGCGGCTTGCGCACGAAGGTCACGATGCGCTTGGCGTTCGCATCGACGCGCAGCCCCCGGTACGGATCGGAGGCGATCATCGCTTCGAGCGTCGCGACGGGCCGCACGAACGTGAGGAACGCGCTGCCCAGCACCTCGCGCATCGCCGCCTCGGCTTTCTTCTCGAGCACCGCGCTCGATCGCGCGCGCGCGTCGAACGCGACGTTGCCGCTCGAGAGCACGGTCACGACGTTCGTGAATCCCGCGGCTTCGAACGCGCGCTTCAAGTCGGCGCTGCGCGCGTTCATGGGGCTCACACCTCTCAGGAAGGCGGCATGGCGCGGCATCCGGCTGTCTCCATCGGGCGACGGCGATGGCGCAGTGTAGCTGCGTCCATCGGCCCATGGCGTTCGCGAACTTCACCCGGGCCGCGGCATTCCTAACGGGATGCAGGCAAATTCCCAAGGAGGCTCCATGAACGCTCGCCTGAAACTCGCCGTACCGCTCATGCTCGCGACGACCGCGGCCCTCGCGGCCACCGGGTACGCCAACATGAACGCGAGCGAGGCATCGACCCCGCAGGCTCCCGCGGCGCAACCGTACGTGGCGCCGGCGGACAATGCCGCCATCGCGCAGCCCGCCGGCAACGCGGCCGCCACGCCGCCCGCGGAGGAAAGCATCGCCGCGCCCGCCGGCGATGCCGTGCAGCCGGTGCAGTACTCCACGCGCGAGAGCGTGACCGTGACGGCGCCGCGCCCGAGCAACGACGAGCTGCTGCGCAACGCGGTGATGGACCGCCTTTCGGGCGACGCGCGCCTGCAGGGCCGCATCGGCGTCGAGGCGTACCGGCACACCGTGTCGCTCACCGGCCGCGTGATGTCCACCAGCCAGGTCGACCGCGCCGAGTCGCTCGCGCGCGGCGTGGACGGCGTGTGGGACGTGAACAACTACATCACCGCGCGGGTGGGCAGGAGCTAGCGCTTCATTCGCAGGCAGCAACCCGGACGGGGTCGCGCAGGCGGCCCCGTTTTCATTCGGGTGGATTCCGCGGCCGCCCGGGCGCAGAATCGGCGCGAAGGACAAGAACAGGGAGGCCGCGCATGGGTGCCACGCTCGACATTTTCGCCACCGAAGCCAATCCCCGCGAGTGCGAGGCGGGCGAGGTGATCTTCCGCACCTACGACATGGGCGCCGAGATGTACGTGGTGCTCGAGGGCCAGGTCGAGCTGTCCATCGACGACAAGGTCCTGGAGACCGTGGGGCCCGGCGAGCCCTTCGGCGAGATGGCCCTCATCGACCAGGCGCCGCGCACGGCCACGGCCACCGCGAAGTCCGCCTGCAAGCTCGCCGTCATCCCCGAGAAACGTTTCTGCTTCATGGTCCAGCAGACGCCGCATTTCGCGCTGCAGATCATGAAGGTGATGGCCGACCGGCTGCGGAAGATGAACGCGCGGCTCTAGCCGCGCTAGCGCGTGAGCCAGCCGCGCGCGCGCACGGTGCACGCCGCGTAGGGCAGGATCCAGGAGAGCGCGAAGAACGAGAAGTAGCCGTAGAGGATCCCGTAGAGGAAATCCCAGGAGCGCTCGCTGCGCAGGTAGTACAGCATGTAGAAGGTGGACACGGCGCCGATCGCCACCATCATGCGCACGAGGCTGGCCGGGTCGTGGGACGCGCGCGTGAGCCAGAACGCCATCGAGAGGTACGCCACCGGGTAGCGCAGGTTGGTGACGGTGGTATCGAGGAGCGCCATGAGCCCCTTCATCGCCGGACGGCGCCAGACGATGCGCGCGAAGCGCAGCTCCTCGCGCACGTAGCTGCGGTTCCAGCGCAGGTACATCTTGCAGAGCTTCGCGTAGGTCTCGGGCACCACGGTGTGGACCACCGCGGCGCGCTGGTAGACCGCGTCGTAGCCGCGCTCGAAGAAAAGGTTGGTGAGCGCGCGATCCTCGCCGTACGTGCAGGGCACGCCCAGGAACGTCTGGTTCTCCCAGCGCTCGAGCACCTCGCGGAAGACGCGCGTGCGGTAGGCCGACAGCGCGCCGGGGCAGCAGTAGACGGTGCCGAACGCCGACTGGGCGCTCCTCAGGAAATCGAACGAGAGGATGAAGCGCACGTGCAGCATGCGCGCGATGACGTTGCCGCGGCGGTTGTACACGGCGACCTTGCCGGCGACCGCGCCGATGCGCGGGTCGCGGAACGGACCGGCCATCGCGGCGAGGCTCCTCGGCTCGATCACGCTGTCGGAATCGATGGTGACGAG
>Ga0070681_10008504_pt1 | contig 10049 bp, 10 predicted proteins | sample KBSC83BmetaG_FD_65650 | JGI IMG/M metagenome (GOLD analysis project Ga0070681, IMG submission 65650) | Corn rhizosphere microbial communities from Kellogg Biological Station, Michigan, USA - KBS C8-3B metaG | ecosystem: Host-associated > Plants > Roots > Rhizosphere | place: USA: Michigan...
GCGTCGCGCGCCTGGTCGAGCGAATCGGCAATGACCAGCGCCACCGCCTCGCCGACGAAGCGCACGCGATCCTCGGCCAGCACCGGCTGCGGCGCGATGAACAGTGGCGCGTCGAAAGCCGGACGATTGCCATCGATGGCGTCCGGCCCGTTGACATGATGGGCGAGCGGCTTCAGCCCGTCGGCGCGATAATCGGCGGCGGTGAGAATGGCGCGCACGCCGGGCGCCCGCTTTGCGGTATCGGTGTCGATGCGCAGAAGGCGCGCATGGGCATGCGGGCTGCGCAGCAGGAAGGCCCAGCCCGACTCGCGCGGCGCGAGATCGTCCGTATAGCGGCCGCGCCCGGTGAGCAGACGGCGGTCTTCGAGGCGCGGGATGGGCTGGCCGATCAGGCGCGCCATGCCTGGCGCTCCTCCCCGGTTTCGAGATGGGCGGCAACCCACTCCGCCGCCTCCTCGATCGATTCGACGCGCGGGCCCGGCAAGGGCGCCGGGCGGCGAATCATCACCACCGGCAGGCCGAGCCGGCGGGCGGCAAGGATCTTGCCTTCGGTGTCGGCGCCGCCGCTCGCGCGCGATACCAGGACGGCGATGCGATGGGCCCGCAGCACCGCCTCCTCGCCGGCGGCGCTGAAGGGGCCGCGGCCGGTTAGCGCGCGGTAATCGGCGAAGGGCGGCGCATCGCGCAGCGGATCGACCGTGCGCAGCAGGAAGAAGCCGTCGAGGCCGGCGAAGGCGCCGATGTCCTGCGAGCCGAGGCTGAGGAAGGCGCGCTTGCCCACCCGCGGCAGCACGGCGGCGGCGGCTTCGACATTCTCGACCTCGATCCAGCGATCGAGCGGATCGCGGCGCCAGGGCGGCCGCAGCAATTTCAGGCGCGGCACCGCGGCCGCTTCGGCGGCGGTGTGGGCGTGCGCCGCGATGCGCGCGGCGAAAGGATGCGTCGCGTCAATCAGGAGATCGATCGCCGCCTCGCGCAGATAGCGCGCGAGCCCGTCGGCGCCGCCGAAGCCGCCGATGCGCACGGCCCCCGGCAAGGCACCCGGCCGCTCGGTGCGGCCGGCGAGCGAGCTCACCAGATCGAGACGCGCGCCCCAGCGTTCGTCGAGCAGGCGCGCCAGCGCCGCCGCCTCGCCGGTTCCGCCGAGCAGCAGCAGCCGGCGGGCGCTCCTATCAGCTGCCGGCATGGCCGATCAGCTTTCCCTGGCGATCGAACACCGCGACATCGACGGCGATGCCGCCGGCGAGGCTCGCCAATACCATCTCGCGGGCGCCGCGCGCGACCGCAGTACCCAGGATCTCGGCCGGTGCGGCGGCGAGCGCCGCGCCCGCCGAAGCGGCCGCGCGCACCGAAGCGGCTTGCGTGGCGCTGCCGCCGGCTTGCGCCAGGAGGTCGCCGAGCTTCGTCATGTCGAGCGCCGAGCGCGAGGAATGGAGATCGAGATGGCCCTGCGCCAGCTTGGCGAGCTTGGCGAGGCCGCCGCCGATGCTGAGCCGCGCGACCGGATGGCGGCGGAGATATTTCAGCAGGCCGCCGGCGAAATCGCCCATATCGATGAGGGCGGTCTCGGGCAGGCCGTGCAGGCGCGCCAGCGCCGCTTCCGAGGTCGAGCCGGTGGCGGCGCCGATATGGTCGAGCCCTTGCGCGCGCGCCACATCGACGCCGCGATAGATCGAATGGATCCAGGCCGAGCAGGAATAGGGCAGCACCACGCCGGTCGTGCCCAGAATCGAGATGCCGCCGACGATGCCGAGGCGGCGATTCATGGTGCGCTCGGCCAGCGCCTCGCCGCCGGGCACCGCGATCGTGACCGAAGCGTCGGGCGAGACGTCCAGCGACTCGGCCAGGTCGGCAATGGCGTCGCGGATCATGCGGCGCGGGCCGGGATTGATGGCGGGCTCGCCGACATCGAGCTGCAGGCCGGGCAGGGTGATGGTGCCGACGCCGGGTCCGGCATGGAAGGCGATGCCCGATCCGACCGGCGCCGGCGCCACGATCGCCTGGATCAGCGCGCCGTGCGTGACGTCGGGATCGTCGCCCGCATCCTTGATCACGCCGGCCCGTGCCATGCCCGGTTCGAGCGCGCGGTCAGCGAGCGCGAAGCTCGGCGTCTCGCCGCGCGGCAATCTGATCCGCACCGCATCGGGAAAGCGGCCGGTCACCAGCGCCTCGAAGGCGGCGCGCGCTGCCGCCGCGGCGCAAGCACCCGTCGTCCACCCCTTGCGCAGCGCGGGTTGCGGCTTATCGGCCATGGGAGGATCGTAGTCGGGTGTGGCGCTGCCTGCAAAGCCGAGCCCGTTGCACCCGGGGCGGCGCCGGACCATGGTGGCGCCCATGAGCGACAGCACAGTATCGCTGCCCCCTTTACCGGCTTTCGCGCCCGGCAGCGTCTGGCTTGCCGGCGCCGGCCCGGGCGATCCCGGCCTGCTCACGCTGCTCGCTTTGCATGCGCTGGGACAGGCCGATGTCGTCGTCTATGACGCGCTGGTCGATCGGCGCATCCTCGCGCTGGCGCGGCCGGGTACCGCGCTCGAGAATGCCGGCAAGCGCGGCGGTCGCCCCTCGCCGAAGCAGCCCGACATCTCGGCGCGGCTGGTGGCGCTGGCGCGCGGCGGCAAGCGCGTGCTGCGCTTGAAGGGCGGCGATCCCTTCGTGTTCGGGCGCGGCGGCGAGGAGGCGTTGGCGCTCGTCGCCGCCGAGATTCCGTTCCGCATCGTGCCGGGCATCACCGCCGGCGTCGGCGGGCTCGCCTATGCCGGCATTCCCTCGACCCATCGCGACACCAACTCGGCCGTCGCCTTCGTGACCGGCCATACCTCGAGCGGCACCGTGCCGGACGGGCTCGATTGGGAAGCGCTCGCCAAGGGCGCGCCGGTTCTCGTCATCTATATGGCGCTCGGCCATCTCAAGGAGCTCGCCGACCGGCTGATCGCGAGCGGCCGGCCGGCCGGCCAGCCGGTCGCGATCATCAGCCAGGCGACCACCGACAAGCAGCGCGTGCTCGAATCGACGCTGGTCACCTGCGCCGAGGAGGCGCGCAGCGCTGGCCTCGAGCCGCCCGCCATGCTGGTGGTCGGCGATGTGGTGCGGCTCCGCGCCGGCCTCGACTGGCTCGGCGCCGCCGCGGGCAAGGTGCTCGATCCCGATCCGCTGCGGATGAAGGTGAAGAGCGAGTAATTGCCCCCCTCCCAAGGGAGAGGGTTACATCACCTACTCCGCCGCCGCTCTGCGCGACTTGCCGTTCTTCTCCAGGCAGGCGACGAGCTGGTCGGTCGAGAAGAGATCGCCGAAGGTGAGGTAGAAGGCGATGAGGGACGCATTATGCTCCTCGTCGCTGTCGGCGGCGTTGGCGTCGCTCACCATGATGGTCTTGAAGTTGCGCATCATGGCGTCGCGCGCCGTCGATTCGCAGCAGGTGTTGGTGACGGTGCCGGTGATCGCCACCGTATCGATGCCGCGCAGCCGCAGCGCCGTCTCGAGGTCGCTCGAGCCCTGGATGAAGGCGGAGAACCGCGTCTTCTGGATGATGAGGTCCTCTTCCTGCACGTCGAGCCCGGCCCACAGCTGATGGCCCTTCGAGCCTTCGGTCATCGCTTCCATGCGCTTCTGCAGCCGCTCCTTGGTGCACATGGAATGCATCACCGACCAGCTCGCCAGCGATTCCTGCGTGAAGGTGTTCTTGATCCACACAATCAGGCCGCCGGTCTTGCGCAGCGTCTGGGCGATGCGGTTGACGTTGGGAACGATCTCGACGGCCGCCTTGCACAGGCTGTGCGCGACGCCTTCCATCATGAAGCCGTTCTGCAGATCGACGACGATCAGCGCCGTCTTGGTCGGATCGAGATCCTCGTAGATATGCTCCTTGCCGCGCTTCTTGACGACACGGTCGATGATCCGCTGCGGAATGCTGATCTTGTGCATGGCGGCTACTTTCCGAGAAGGGCCAGCGCGTCCTGGCGGATGGTGGGGTCGATGATGGTCTTGAGATCGACGGGTGTTTTCAGATCGCCGAGCTTGAGCGCCTGATCTTCCATCCAGGCGAGCTTGTCGAGCGGGATCGAAAGCTCGGGATCGACGGCATGGTTCTTCACCATGTCGTCGAAAATATAGGCGGCGCGCGGATCGTCGGGCTTGGCTTCGGTGATGCGCGAGGTGAGCGCCAGCGCCTGGTCGCGGTGCGCCACGGCATGGCGCAAGCCGGCGATCTCGGCCGCGACGAAGCGGACCAGCGCGTCGCGGCGGGAGGATATGAGCTTGCTCGTCGTCACGATGCATTGGCGCATATAGTCGGGCAGCACCTCGCGGCCGGCGATCAGCATCCGCACGCCCTGCTGCGCCGCGATGGGCTGGAACTCGCCGGAGACCACGGCGACATCGACCTTGCCGGCGACCAGCGCCTTGAACCGATCGAGATCGGTGCCGAGATTGGCGAACTGCACCTCGGCCGGCTTGATGCCGCTTTTCTCGAGCAGCGCGCGGGCGAGCGCGTCGGGCAGCGCGCCCGGCTGCGAGATGGCGATGGTCTTGCCCTTGATGTCGGCAATCGTGTCGATGCCGGCGCGCACGAAGAAGCCGTGCGGCAGGCCTGGCAGATGGCAGCCGATGATCTTGACGTCGGCGCCGCGTCCGGGTGCGACGATAGCGCCGGCGGCGGTCGCCTCGTAGGTCTCGACCTCGCCGTTCAGCAGGGCGCGAAAGCCGATCGGGTCGCCTTGCAGCGGCACATAGTCGAGCTTGAGCCCGTGCTGCGCGTCGAAGCCCTCGCCCGGCATCAGCACGATGCCGGCATCGCTCTTCGGCGCGACGATGCCGTGGCGCCAGACGACCGGCTGTGCCGCGGCCGGCAGGGCGATCAGAAGCAGGAGAGCGGCGGCGGCTCGACGCATGCGGGCAGGGGATCCGGGACTGTATCCGAGGGGTTCCGAGTGGACCATCTTTCCTGCTAGAAACCAAGGTGCTCGGTCAAAGGAGGGCGACATTCCCGTCACGCTGGTTCCCAGCCATTCGCATTGGGGCGCTTTCCTGGCCGAGGTCGAGGGCGGCCGCGTCACCGGTGTGCGGCCTTTTGCCAAGGACCCCGACCCTTCGCCCCTGATCGGCTCGATTCCGGCCATGGTGCATTCGCCGGTGCGTATCGCCCGGCCGATGGTGCGCAAAGGCTGGCTCGAGCACGGGCCGGGCGGCGGCGGGGGACGCGGTAGGGAGCCCTTCGTTGCGGTCGAATGGGACACGGCGCTGGGTCTCGTCGCGCGCGAGCTGCAGCGCGTGTACGAAGCGCACGGGCCCGGCGCCATTCTCGGCGGCAGCCAGGGCTGGGCCTCCGCCGGCCTGTTCCACAATGCGCGCGCGCAGCTGCATCGCTTCCTGTCGAGCTGCGGCGGCTTCGTCGATCAGGCGACCAATTACAGCTTCGGTGCGGCCCAGGCGTTCCTGCCGCACATCCTCGGCACCGGCCAGGCGGTGTCGGGACCGCTCACCTCCTGGTCGTCGATCGCGCGCCATGCCGGCCTCATGGTGATGTTCGGCGGCGCCAACTTGAAAAATCTGCAGGTGGCGAAGGGCGGCTGTGCCGCGCATGCGACGACCGGCTGGATCGCCGAGCTCGGCCGCGCCGGCGTCCGCGTCGTGAATGTGAGCCCGGTGCGCGCCGACGGGCCGGCGAGCGCCGCCGCCGAATGGCTGCCGATCCGCCCCAATACCGACACGGCGATGCTGCTCGCGCTCACCACCACGGTGATCGAAGCGGGCCGCGCCGATCGCGATTTTCTCGCGCGCTATTGCACCGGATTCGGGCGCGTCGAGCCCTATCTCATGGGCGCCGAGGACGGGCAGAAGAAGGATGCGGCGTGGGCCGCGTCGATCACCGGCGTCGCCGCCGAGACGATCCGCAGCCTGGCGCTGGCGCTGGCCGACCAGCGCAGCATGATCACCGCCTCCTGGTCGCTGCAGCGCGCCGATCATGGCGAGCAGCCCTATTGGGCGGTGATCCTCCTGGCTTCGGTGCTGGGGCAGATCGGCTTGCCGGGCGGCGGCTTCGGCTTCGGCTACGGCTCGGCCTCGGGCATCGCCGAGCCGCCGCTCGCCGTGAAGACGCCGGCCCTGCCGGGCCTGCGCAATCCAGCCGCACTGGCGATCCCGGCGGCGCGAATCGTCGACTGCCTGCTGGCGCCGGGCGAGGAGTATGATTTCAACGGCCGCCGCGCGCGCTTTCCCGATCTGCGCCTCGTCTATTGGGCGGGCGGCAATCCCTTCCATCACCATCAGGATCTCAACCGGCTGCGCAGCGCCTGGGCGAAGCCAGAGACCATCATCGTGCACGAGCCCTGGTGGACGGCGACGGCGCGCCATGCCGACATCGTGCTGCCGGCGACGACCGCGCTCGAGCGCAACGATCTCGGCTCGGCGCCGCGCGATCCGTTCATCATCGCCATGCAGCGCGCGATTCCGCCGGTCGGCGAGGCGCGCGACGATTTCACCATCTTCCGCGATCTCGCGCGAAAGCTCGGGCATGAGGATCGCTATACGGAAGGCCGCGACGAGATCGGCTGGGTGCGCCATCTCTATGACGGCTTCCGCGAGGCGGCGCAGACCAACCAGGCGAGCCTGCCCGATTTCGAAAGCTTCTGGCGCGAGGGCTGGGTCGAGCTGCCGCGCAAAGCCGAAGAGTATGTGATGTTCCAGGATTTCCGCGCCGATCCCGACGCGCACAAGCTGCACACGGGCTCGGGCCGCATCGAGCTCTTTTCCGAGAAGATCGAGAGTTTCGGCTATGCCGATTGCCCGCCGCATGCGAGCTGGATCGAGCCCGCCGAATGGCTGGGCGGCGAGGCTGCGGGACTCTATCCGCTGCATCTCGTCTCGAGCCAGCCGCAGCAGCGGCTGCACAGCCAGATGGATCCCGGCCCGGTCAGCGCCGCGGCCAAGATCGGTGGCCGCGAGCCGGTGCTGATCAATCCCTATGATGCGGCCGAGCGCGGCATCACGGACGGCGCTGTCGTCCGGCTGTTCAATGCGCGCGGCGCCTGCCTCGCCGGCGCCGTGATCAGCGACGGCGTCCGCCAGGGCGTGGTGCAGCTCTCCTGCGGCGCCTGGTACGATCCCACCGATGCCGAGGGGAGGCTGTGCGCGCATGGCAACGCCAATATGCTGACGCGCGATGCCGGCACCTCGCGCCTCGGTCAGGGCCCGAGCTCGGCCACCGCGCTGGTCGAGATCGAGCGCTGGAGCGAGGCGCTGCCGCCGCTCACCATCTTCGCCCCGCCGGTCGGCGCCTGATCCCGCCTTACTCCGCCGAGGCCGACAGCTCCCTTCGCAGCTTCTTCACGTCGCCGGCATCGACCGGCGCCGCCGCATTGTCCCAGCTGCTGCGTGGCCGGCCGCAGGCGGTTCCGAACCGCAAATGCCGCACCTCTTGCGATGGGCCAAGGCGACACGAGCTCGAGGGGGGCGCCGATGTCGAACACCGAGCGTTGATGTTGGCCGTCCCCGAGGAGGGCCGGGGTTTCTGTGGACCAGCCGGTGGATAAGCCTCTGGGCAAATCGGGGACAGGTTTCCTTTTTGCCTGCCCGACAAAAGGGTTAGCCCGTGTCTTGCCTCGGTTTCTCTGGCATGCTCGGTAACGTTTTGATAATCATATGATCCTCTAATCGGTTCGACGGGCGTGCTTGGGGGCCAAATGGCCAAGGACAAGATCTTTACCCAGTATGGCGCGCTGCCCTTCGTATGGCGGGACGGCGAGCTCAGGGTATTGCTGATCACGACCCGCGAGACCGGCCGCTGGCTGATCCCGAAGGGATGGCCCGAAAAGGGCATGGCGCCGCACGAGCTCGCCGCGCATGAGGCCTTCGAGGAGGCCGGCATCACCGGCAAGGTCGCCAAGCAGCCGGTCGGCAGCTTCGAATATCTGAAACGGCTCGACGGCAAGGCAGCCAAGCGCTGCCGCATCGTGGTTTTTGCCCTCGAGGTCGCCTTGGAGCTCGATGACTGGCCCGAGATGGCCGAGCGCCGTCGCGAATGGCTGCGTCCCGCCGAGGCCGCCGAGCGGATCGAAGATCCGCAGCTCGCCAGCCTGATCCGGGCCTTCGCCGAGCCGCAGCAGCAGGCAGCGCGCCGCCGCCACGCTTGAGGCGAGACGACCCCGCTATTTTCTGCTAGGTACGGCGGCGCCCACACAGCCGCGGTTCGCTCGCTTATGGTTCTTCGCGTCCTCCGCTCGCTCATGCCCAAGGAAGAGCGGTTCGTCGATGATTTTGTCGCGCTCAGCGGCCGCATCGTCGCGGCGGCCGATGCGCTGGCCGACGTCATGACGGCCGAGACGGATGCGCGACCGGCGCGCATCAAGAAGGTGAGCGATATCGAATCCGAGGCCGACGTGATCTCGCGGCGGACCCTGATCGCGTTGCACCGGGCCTTCATCACGCCCTTCGACCGCTCGGACATCCTGGCGCTCAACAACGCCCTCGACGACGCGGTCGATCTGATCGAGGAGGCGGTGCTGCGGGCCGAGCTCTACGGAATCCCGGAATTCGACGCCTGCATGCGCAAGCTTGCCTCGATGATCCAGCAACAGGCGCGCGAGGTCGCCGAGTTGATGCCGCTGCTTGCCAAGATCAGCCGCAATGCCGAGGCGATTCGTGCCCTGTGTGAAAGGGTCTCGACGATCGAGAGCGACGCCGATCGCGTCCTCCGCCAGGCGCTTTCCCAGCTCATTGCCGAGCGTCCCGACGCCATCAGCTTCTTCGGGCGCAAGGAAGTGTATGATCTGCTGGAGGCCGTGACCGACCGCTGCGACGATGTCGCGGACATCGTCGAAGGAATCGTGCTCGACCATGTCTAGAGCCTGTCCGTGAGCGGCCAGCTCAGCTTCACCGCGCTCGGCCTGATCATCGCGGTGGCGCTTGGCTTCGATCTCATCAATGGCATGCACGACGCGGCAAATTCGATCGCGACCGTCGTCTCGACGCGGGTGCTGCCCCCGAAGGTTGCGGTCGCCTGGGCGGCCTTTTTCAACTTCATCGCATTCCTTTTTTTTGGGCTGCATGTCGCGCGAACGATCGGCACGGGCATCGTCGACCCGTCGGTCGTCGATGCCTACGTCGTATTGGCGGGCCTGATCGGCGCCATCAGCTGGAATCTCGTCACATGGTGGCTCGGCTTTCCTTCCTCCAGCTCGCATGCGCTGATCGGCGGTATCGCCGGCGCCGGCATTGCCAAAGCCGGTCTGGTCGCCATCGTGCTTCAGGGCTTCGGAACAGCGGCGATCGCCATGATCGTCTCGCCCCTGATGGGCTTTCTGATCGCCAGCATCTTGATGATCATCGTCTCCTGGCTGGTACGACGCGGCGCGCCGCATTCGGTCGACCGTGGTTTTCGGCGGGTTCAGATGTTCTCTGCGGCGCTGAATTCGCTCGGCCATGGCGGCAATGACGCGCAGAAGACGATGGGGATCATCGCCGTGCTGCTGTACAGCCAGGGCCTGCTTGGGGCCGAGTTTCACGTTCCTTTCTGGGTCGTGCTCGCCTCGCAGGCGGCGATGGGACTGGGCACGTTGGTCGGCGGCTGGCGCATCGTGCGCACGCTCGGATCGCGTGTTACCGATCTCAAGCCCTACCAGGGATGTTGCGCCGAGATTTCGTCGGCCACCACGCTGTTCACCGCGACTTTCTTTGGTATCCCGGTATCGACGACCCATACCGTGACAGGCGCCATCGTCGGGGTCGGCGCGATGCGGCGCGCCTCGGCGGTGCGCTGGGGCGTCGCCAGCAACATCGTGTGGGCGTGGGTCTGCACCATCCCCGCCGCGGGGCTGATCGCCTTCCTGCTCTATCAGGCCTTCGCGAAGCTGTAGCGGCTTGCGCTTGGGACCTGCGTTGCTCAAGCGAGAAGGTCGCCCGGGGAGGGGGGAACCCATGACTAAAGTGGGAACGGTAGCGCTTCTCGCCGCTTTTCTGCTCGCCGGCGGCCGGGCGGGAGCGGCGGATCCGGTCGTGGAACGGGCGGCGCATCTGCTCCAAGCCCCCGGGAAATGACTTGGACGCCCGATGGGGCG
>Ga0070681_10008507_pt1 | contig 10047 bp, 12 predicted proteins | sample KBSC83BmetaG_FD_65650 | JGI IMG/M metagenome (GOLD analysis project Ga0070681, IMG submission 65650) | Corn rhizosphere microbial communities from Kellogg Biological Station, Michigan, USA - KBS C8-3B metaG | ecosystem: Host-associated > Plants > Roots > Rhizosphere | place: USA: Michigan...
AGTCGCACGCACGCTGCGAGCTGTGCCGCGCCGCGGTCGGCGAGCGGCACGCGCACGTCGTCGAGCTGTCGCGTCGCACGATCTTGTGCGCGTGCGGCGCCTGCGCCGTGTTGTTCCGCGATCCCGGCGCCGGCGGCGGCCGCTATCGCACCGTCGCCGAGCGCGTCGTCGCCGCGGCGCACGCGCGCGTGCCCGAGGCCGAGTGGGCGCGGCTCGAGATCCCGGTTCGCCTCGCCATCGTGGTGCGCCGCGATCGCTGGACCGCGCTCTACCCCAGCCCCGCCGGCCCCGTCGAGGCGGAGCTGTCGGACGCGGCGATCGCGGCGCTGCACGCGCTCGCGCCGGCGGCGGCGAGCGCCGAAGCCGACATCGAGGCGATCGTCCTCCATCGCACGCGCGAGGGCGACACGCGCATCTTCGTCGTGCCGCTCGACGCCGCCTTCGAGCTCGTCGCCATCGTGCGCCAGAAGTGGCGCGGCTTCGACGGCGGCGACGAGGTGCGCGCGACGGTCGACGCCTACCTCGCACACCTCGAAGCCGCCGCCGAGAGAGGAGCCCCATGATGTTCGATCGCGCCCGCGCCGTCGCCGACGCCGTCCTGTTCGAAGGGTATGCGCTCTACCCGTATCGCCCGACCTCGACGAAAAACCAGCTGCGCTGGCAGTTCGGCGTGCTGGCGCCGCGCGCCGCCAGCGAGACGGCGGGCACCGATCCGTGGTGGCTCGAGTCGCACTGCCTCGTGACCGGCGCGAGCGCGACGCGGCTCGAGGGCACCGTCCGCTTTCTGCGCCTGCGGCGCCGGCGCATCGAGGGCGCGTCCGGCGCGCCGCTGGCGTCGCTCGACGTCGACGGCAAGCTCGTGGTGCCGTGGGACGAGGGCGAGCTGTGCGAGCTGCCGTTCGCGCATCCGCTCGCCACGGCCGAGGCCTCGCACAGCTTCACGCTCGACGGCGACGAGCGCTGCGAGCAAATCGACGACGCGAGCGGCCGCTGCCTCGCGCGCGTGCGCTACGTGCGCGCGCCGATGACGCTGGCGCTCCGCATCACCGTCGACGGGCCCGACGCCGCCGGCATCCTCGCGCTCAAGCTGCGCGTCGAGAACCTGAGCGCGTGCGCCGATGCGGCGGCGCCGCGCGACGACACCCTCCTCGCGGCCACGCTCGGCACGCACCTCCTCCTCGCCGTCGCCGACGGCGAGTTCGTCTCGCTCATCGATCCACCGGCCGCCGCAGCGGCCGCCGCGGCGGCGGCGCGCTGCAAGAACGTCGGCACCTGGCCGGTCCTCGCCGGCGAGCCGGGGCGCCGCGATCTGGTGCTGTCGGCGCCCATCATCCTCTACGATCACCCGGCGGTGGCGCCGGAGAGCCCGGGCGATCTGTTCGACGCCACCGAGATCGACGAGATCCTGACCTTGCGCACGCTCACGCTCACCGACGAGGAGAAGCGGCTGGCGCGCGCCACCGACCCGCGCGTCGCGGCGATCATCGATCGCGTCGATGGGCTGCCCGAGACCGCGTGGGCGAAGCTGCACGGCGCGTTCCGCGATCCGCACGCCGGCGCGGCGGTGCGCATCGGCGAGGCCCAGGTCGCCGCCGGCAGCCGCGTGCTGCTGCGGCCCGGGCGGCGCCGCACCGACGCGCAGGACATGTTCCTCGACGGGCGCGCCGCCACGGTGCGCGAGGTCAAGCGCGACGTCGACGGGCGCGACTGCTTCGCCGTCACCATCGACGACGATCCCGCCGCCGACCTGCACTGCTGGCACGGGCGCTATCACTACTTCTACGCGGACGAAGTCGAGCCGCTGCCGTGAGGATTGACATGGAGCCGGGCGCGACGACATCCCCTGCGATGAGCGACGAAGCGGCCACGAGCGTGCGCATCGAGCGGCTGCTCGAGGAGGTGCGCGCCACCGTCGCGCCGCTCGCCTGGACGCGCGTGGACGAGCTGGTCACCGCCATCGTCGATCTGTACGGCTGCGCGCTCGGGCGCATGCTGGAGGCGGTCGCGCCGGACCAGCGCGCCGCGCTCGCCGCCGACGAGCTCGTCGGCAGCTTGATGGCGCTGCACGCGCTCCATCCCGAGCCGCCCGAGGCGCGCATCCGCGGCGCGCTCGCGGCGCTGGCGCCGAGCGTCGGCACCATCGAGCTCGTGGCGCTCGACGGCGGCGTGGCGCGGCTGCAGGCGATCGACGCGCCGCCGGTCGACGGCGCCGGCGAAGCCATCGAGCGGGTCGTCCTCGAAGCCGCGCCCGAGCTCGTCGGTGTCGAGATCGCCGGGCTGCGCGCGCCGGCGAAGAAGGGCACGCTGGTGCAGCTCGACGTCGCGCGCTCGCGCGGGCGCGCGAGCGGAGGCTGACGATGGCGCGCGTCCTCGTCGCTGGCGTCGGCAACATCTTCTTCGGCGACGACGGCTTCGGCGTCGAGGTGGCGCGCCGGCTCGCCGCCGAGCGGCTGCCGGCGAACGTCGAGGTCGTCGACGCGGGCATCGCGGGCGTGCACCTGGCGTTTCGCCTGCTCGACGGCTACGACCTGGTCATCGCCGTCGACGCCGTCGCGCGCGGCGACGCGCCGGGCACGGTCTACGTGCTCGAGCCGTCGCTCGACGAGGCGCCGGCGCGCGCCGATGCGCACTCCGTCGACCTGCCGGCGGTGTTCGCCATGGTGCGCGCCATGGGCGGGACGCTCGGGCGCGTCGTCGTCGTCGGCTGCGAGCCGGCCGAGATCGAGGAACGAATGGGGCTGAGCGCGGTCGCGATGGCCGCCGTCGAGCCGGCGATGCGCCGCGTGCGCCAGATCGCCGAAGGAGCCGTGGAGCCATGAAAGCCAAGAACAACGACCACCTGATCGCCAGCATCACCCGCATCGCGCTCGGCGCCGCCGGCGTGCTCGCGGGCCTGCTCGTCATCCGCTCGATTCCGGATATGATCCGCTACGTCAAGATGGAGCGGATGTAGCCGGCGATCATCGCGCCGCCGACGGCGATGCTGGTGGCGCCGATGACGAGCTGCAGGCGCGGCGCGTAGCGCGCGAAGCGGCGCGCGGCCATGCCGACCGGCAGGGTCACGAGGAGCGAGCAGGCAAGCATGCCGGCGACCGAGCCGACGCCGAAGCTGCCGAGGTAGGCGGCGGCGGTCGCGGTCGAGCGCACGCTCGGCAGGGCGAGCAGCACGACCGCGCCCGAGCCTTCGACGCCGTGCACGCCGCCGACGAAGAAGGCGCGCGCGGCGAAGGCGCCCGTCGGGTCGGCGGCGACGGCGCCGGCTGCGCGCAGCGCCGGCGCGGGCGCAGCGACGCGGCGAACGACGTCGACGCCGAGCCAGACGAGCACGGCGCCGGCGGCCAGCTCGAGCGCGCCGGCGACGGCCGGCGGCCAGTGCGCGCCCGTCCACACCAGCGCCACACCGACGCCGAGCAGCACCACCGCGTGCCCGGCGCCCCACGCCGCCGCGACGCGCGCCAGCCGCCGCGCGCCGCCGCTCTGGCTGGCCAACGCGGCGACCGCGGTCAGATGATCGGGCTCGAGCGCGTGGCGCAGCCCGAGCAGGAAGCCCAGCCAGACGAGCGCGACGGTCAAGCGCTCACATTTCCAACCACGCGTACCACTCGGCGAGGCCGTCGCCGCGCGTCGCCGACGTGTGCATGATGCGCGCGCGCGGGTTGACACGACGCGCGTGCGCGGCGAAGCGCGCGACGTCGAACGCGACGTAGGGCAGAAGATCGATCTTGTTGAGCACGACCACGTCGGCGGCGCGGAACATGTGCGGATACTTGAGCGGCTTGTCGTCGCCCTCGGTCACCGACGCGATGACCACGCGCGCGCGCTCGCCCAGATCGAAGAGCGCCGGGCAGACCAGGTTGCCCACGTTCTCGATGAAGAGCACCGAGCGCGCCGCCGGCGTCAGCTCGGTGAGCGCGCGCGAGATCATCGCCGCGTCGAGGTGGCAGCCGGCGCCGGTGTTGATCTGCACGGCGCGCGCGCCGGCGGCGCGGATGCGCTCGGCGTCGCGCTCGGTCTCCTGATCGCCTTCGATCACGCTCACCGGGCGGCCACGGCGCTCGCGCAGGGTGCGCTCGAGGAGCGTCGTCTTGCCGGCGCCGGGCGAGCTCATGAGGTTGTAGGCGGCGACGCCGTGCACGGTCAGCCAGGCGCGATTGTCCGCGGCGATTCGATCGTTCTTCTCGAGCACGCGCGCCTCGAGGCTCACCACCTTGTCGTGCCCGTCGTGCCCGTGATGGTGATCGTGAGAGTGCTCGTGCTCGTGATGATGCTCGTCTCCACACCCGCAAGTCGCGCACATTCACACCACCTCCACTTCCTTGATGCGCAGCTGATCGCCGCCGACCACGCGCACGTCCGCGCTCCCGCACGCGCCGCACACCGCCAACGGCGACGACGCCGCGAACGTCGACCCGCACGTGCGGCAGGTCGCGTGCGCGACGATCTCGTCGATTTCGAGCGTCGCGCCGTCGAGCGTCGTGTCCCGGGTGCACACCTCGAAGCAGAAGCGCAGCGCGTCGGGCACCACCGCCATCAAGCAGCCGACCTGCAGCCGCACCCGCACCACGCGCGCCTCGCCGAGCCGCTCGCGCACCATCGCAACCACTGATTCGCTCAGCGCCAGCTCGTGCACGTCGCCGATCTCGGTCCATCCGTCCGCATGTCAATCCAGCGCTCGATTGACAGACCTCGATCCCGGCATATCCACCTTCGCCGAGAGCGATCATGCCGACGCCATCCCCAGCCGTCGCCGACGAGCGCGTGCGCTTTGGAGTGCGCATTCGCGGCACGGTGCAGGGCGTCGGCTTCCGCCCGGCGCTCTACCGCATCGCCACCACGCTCGGCCTCGGCGGCGTGGTGCGCAACGACGACGAAGGCGTGTGGGTCGAGATCGAGGGGCCGGCCGCGCAGGTGCAGAAGTTCGGCGCGGCGCTGCGCGCGACCGCCCCGCCGTTGGCGCGCATCGACGCCGTCGAGCTGCACGCGCTGGCGCCCGTCGGTGAGCGCGGCTTCGCCATCGCCACGACCGCGCGGCAGGCGGCGGGGGCGACGCGCATCCCCGCCGACGTGGCGCCGTGCGCCGACTGCCTGCGCGAGCTCTTCGAGCCCGGCAATCGCCGGCATCGCTATCCGTTCATCAACTGCACCGCGTGCGGGCCGCGCTACACCATCGTCGAAGGGCTGCCCTACGATCGCGCGCGCACCACCATGGCGCGTTTCGCCATGTGCCGGCGCTGCCGCCGCGAGTACGAGGATCCGGCGGACCGGCGCTTTCACGCCGAGCCCAACGCCTGCGCCGAGTGCGGCCCGTCGCTGCTGCTGGTCGCCAAGTGCGCGCCGCGCCGCCACGGCGAGGCCGCGCTCGCCGGCGCGGCCGCGCGGCTGCATCGCGGCGAGATCGTCGCCGTGCGCGGCGTCGGCGGCTACCTCCTCGCGGCCGACGCGCGCAACGACGAAGCGCTGATGCGGCTGCGCGCGCGCAAGCGGCGGCCGCACAAGCCGCTGGCGGTGATGGCGCGCGATCTCGCCGCCGCGCGCAGCGTCGCGCTCGTCGACGACGCCGCCGCCGCCCTGCTCACCAGCGTCGCGCGGCCGATCGTGCTCGTGCGCGCGCGCGCCGGCAGCGGCATCGCGCCCGCGGTCGCCCCCGGCCTCGCCGAGCTCGGCGTCATGCTGCCGTCGACGCCGCTGCATCATCTCCTCCTCGCCGACGGGCCGCCGCTCCTCGTCATGACCAGCGGCAACGTCAGCGACGAGCCGCTCGCGCGCGACAACGACGACGCCGAGGAGCGCCTCGGCGCCATCGCCGACGCCTTCGTCGAGCACGACCGCCCGATCCACACGCGCATCGACGACTCGGTGGTGCGCATCGTCGCCGGCGCGCCGCAGCCGGTGCGGCGCGCGCGCGGCTACGTGCCCGATCCGATCGCGCTGCCCTTTGCGGGCGAGCCCGTCCTCGCCGTCGGGGGCGAGCTCAAGAGCACGGTCTGCCTGACCCGTGGCGCCGACGCGTTCGTCTCGCAGCACCTCGGCTCGCTCTCGCACCCGGCGACGCACGCGCTCTTCGAAGAGACCATCGCCAAGCTGTCGCGCCTGCACGATCTGTCGCCGGCGCGCATCGCCCACGATCTGCATCCCGACTATCGCTCGACGCGCTGGGCGCTGGCGCAGCCGCTGCCGCGCGTCGCCGTGCAGCATCATCACGCGCACATCGCCGCCTGTCTGGCCGAGCACGGCCGCGTCGATCGCGTCCTCGGCGTCGCCTTCGACGGCACCGGCTGCGGCCCCGCCGGCGAGCTGTGGGGCGGCGAATTCCTCGTCGCCGATCTCGCCGGCTTCCGCCGCGCCGGCCACCTGCGCGCGCTGCGCCTCGCCGGCGGTGAAGCGGCCATCCGCGAGCCGTGGCGTGTCGCCGCCGCCGCGCTGGTCGACGCCGGCGAGCCGCTCGATCGCCTTGCGCGCATCGACGCGCGCCGCCTCGCCGCCGCGCGCCGCCTCCTCGACATCGACGCGCTGGCGCCGCCGGCGACGTCGGCCGGCCGCTGGTTCGACGCCGTCGCCGCGCTCCTCGCCGTCCGCGACGAGATCAGCTACGAAGGGCAGGCCGCCGTCGAGCTCGAGGCGCTCGCCGCCGACGCCGACGCCCCGCCGCTGCCGTTCGCCGTCAGCGACCGCGATCCGTTCGTGATCGATCTGCGCCCCGCCGTGCGCGCGCTCGTCGCCGCCGTCGCTGCCGGCGCGCCGCGCGCCGCGCTCGCTGCGTCGTTTCACGAGACGCTCGCCGCCGCCGTCGCCGCGGCCTGCCGTCGCGTGCGCCTGCGCGAGCGGCTCGCCACCGTCGCGCTCTCGGGCGGCTGCTTCCAGAACGCGCGCCTGACCGCGCGCTGCCTGGCGCGGCTCGCCGCCGACGGCTTCGAGGTGCTCGTACATCGCCGCGTGCCGCCCAACGACGGCGGTCTGTCGCTCGGCCAGGCCGCGGTCGCCGCGTTCGCCAGCTCCAAGGAGGCCCGTGATGTGTCTCGGCATTCCCGGTGAGATCCTCGAGATCTCGACGGAGGACGACCTCCGGTTCGCCAAGGTGCGCTTTGGCGGCATCACGCGGCAGGTCTGCCTCGAGTGCCAGCCCGACGTCGCCGTCGGCGACTTCGTGCTCGTCCACGTCGGCTTCGCCATCGCGCGCATCGATCGCGACGAGGCCGCGCGCGCGTGGGAGGTCCTGACCGAGCTCGGCCAGACCGACGAGGTCACCACATGAAATACCTCGACGAATATCGCGACGCCGCCGTCGCCGAGAAGCTGGCGCGCGAGATCGCCGCCACCTGCACGCGCCCGTGGGTGCTGATGGAGGTCTGCGGCGGCCAGACCCACTCGATCGTCCGCTACGGCCTCGACCGGCTCGTCCCCGCCGTCGAGCTCGTGCACGGCCCCGGCTGCCCCGTCTGCGTCACGCCGCTCGAGATGATCGATCGCGCGCACGCCATCGCCAGCCGCCCCGAGGTCATCTTCGCCTCGTTCGGCGACATGCTGCGCGTGCCCGGCTCGCGCGGCGATCTCTTGCGGCTGCGCAGCCAGGGCGCCGACGTGCGCGTCGTCTACTCGCCGCTCGACGCGGTCGCCCTCGCGCGCCGGCACCGCGATCGCGAGGTCGTCTTCTTCGGCATCGGCTTCGAGACCACCGCGCCGGCCAACGCCATGGCCATCCTGACGGCGCACCGCCAGAAGCTCGACAACTTCTCGATGCTGCTCTCGCACGTCACGGTGCCGCCGGCGATCGCGTCGATCCTGCAAGCGCCCGGCAACCGCGTGCAGGGCTTCCTCGGCCCCGGCCACGTCTGCGCCATCATGGGCTTCCGCGAGTACGAGGCGCTGGTGGCGCGCTATCGCGTGCCCATCGTCGTCAGCGGCTTCGAGCCGGTCGATCTGCTCGAGGGCATCCTTTTGGCCGTGCGCCAGCTCGAGGCCGGCCGCGCCACCGTCGAGAACCAGTACGCGCGCACCGTCAGCCGCGACGGCAACGCGCCGGCGCGCGCCATGCTGCGCGAGGTCTTCGACACCGTCGACCGCAAGTGGCGCGGCGTCGGCGCCATCCCCAAGTCGGGCTACCGCATCCGCCACGAGTACCGCGCGCACGACGCCGAGCGGAAGTTCGCCGTCGACGCCATCGAGACGCGCGAGGCGGCGGCGTGCATCAGCGGGCTCATCTTGCGCGGGCTCAAACGCCCGTGCGACTGCCCCGCGTTCGGCCGCCAGTGCACGCCCGAGTCGCCGCTCGGCGCCACCATGGTCTCGTCGGAGGGCGCGTGCGCCGCCTACTTCCAGTACGGACGTCGAGGTGCCGCATGAGAGACGCGATCCTGCGCAAGGCGCGCGAGAGCGCCGCGCTGCAAGAACAGTTCTTCACCGCGCACGCCGAGGACATCGAGCGCTGCGTGCACGCGCTCGCCGAGCGCTTCGCCGCGGGCGGGCGCCTGTTGTGCATGGGCAACGGCGGCTCGGCGTGCGACGCGCAGCACGTCGCCGTCGAGTTCCAGCACCCGATCATCGAGAAGCGCCGCGCGCTGCCCGCCACCGCGCTGGCCAACGACGTCGCCTTCGTGACCGCCGTCGGCAACGACACCGACTTCTCGCGCGTCTTCGCCGATCAGATCGAGCTCTACGGCCGCCCGAGCGACGCCCTCCTCGGCATCTCGACCTCGGGCTCGTCGGCCAACGTCAACCGCGCGCTCGCCGCCGCGCGCAAAAAGGGCCTCCTGACCATCGGCTTCTCCGGCCGTGACGGCGGCGCCATCCCCGATCTGTGCGACTTCGCCTTCGTCGTCGGCTCCTGGTCGATCCATCGCATCCAGGAGGTGCACACGACGCTCTTGCACGTGCTGTGGGATCAGCTCCACGTCGCCATGGGAGAAGACGATGTCCTCTGAGCCCGCCGCCGTTCCCTTCGCCGACTGCCCGGTGCCGATCTCCGAGACGCGCCACGTGCTCATGGGCCACGGCTCGGGCGGCAAGCTCACCGCGCAGCTCATCGAGCGCATGTTCCTGCCCGCGTTCGCCAACCCCGCGCTCGATCGGCTCGACGATCAGGCGCAGCTCGACGCCGGCGGCGTGCGCCTCGCCTTCACCACCGACTCGTACGTGGTCACGCCCATCTTCTTTCCCGGCGGCGACATCGGCGAGCTCGCGGTCAACGGCACCGTCAATGATCTCGTGGTCGGCGGCGCGCGGCCACTGGCGCTGTCGCTCGCCTTCATCCTCGAGGAGGGCTTCCCGCTCGCCGATCTCGAGCGCGTGGTCGCATCGACGAAGCGCGCCGCCGCGCGCGTCGGCGTCCCCATCGTCACCGGCGACACCAAGGTGGTGCCGCGCGGCAAGGGCGACGGCATCTTCGTCAACACCTCGGGCGTCGGCATCGTGCCCGCCGGCGTGCACCTGTCGAGCGAGCGCGTCGCCGCCGGCGACGTCGTCCTCGTCTCCGGCTTCATCGGCGATCACGGCGCCGCCATCTTGTCGCGCCGCGCCGGCATCGAGTTCGACGGCGATCTGGCGAGCGACACGGCGCCCTTGCATGAGCTCGTCGCCGCCGTCCTCGCAAGCGGCGCCGAGGTCCACGCCATGCGCGATCCGACGCGCGGCGGCGTCGCCGCGACGCTGGTCGAGATCGCCACGCGGCGGCGGCTCGGCGTCGAGATCGACGAGCGCGAGCTGCCGGTGCGCGAGAGCGTGCGCGGCGCCTGCGAGATGCTCGGGCTCGATCCGCTGCTCGTCGCCAACGAAGGCAAGCTGGTCGTCTTCGTCGCCGAAGCGGGCGCCGCCGCGGCGCTCGCCGCGCTGCGCGCGCATCCGCTCGGCCGCGACGCCGCCATCATCGGCCGCGTCACCGACCGCCACCCCGGCCTCGTCGAAGCGCGCACCGCCATCGGCGGCGACCGCATCCTCGACCTGCCGTTCGGCGAATCGCTGCCGCGCATCTGCTGACCGCGCTGCCAGCCGGCGGCTAGCGGCCTGCTGCAGCGGCCTGCTAGCGGCGATTCGTCTCGCCTTCGGGCGCGCGCT
>Ga0070681_10008508_pt1 | contig 10047 bp, 7 predicted proteins | sample KBSC83BmetaG_FD_65650 | JGI IMG/M metagenome (GOLD analysis project Ga0070681, IMG submission 65650) | Corn rhizosphere microbial communities from Kellogg Biological Station, Michigan, USA - KBS C8-3B metaG | ecosystem: Host-associated > Plants > Roots > Rhizosphere | place: USA: Michigan...
GACTGATGAAAGCCCACGGTGTCGATTTCACGGTGCTCGCCGCGGTCTGCGCCGAGAACGTCGATCGTCCTTTGGACTTCTATCACTTCCTTCGCGATGAGGTCGGAGCCCGTTTCATCGAGTTGATCCCGGTCGTAGAGGACATCGCCGCTTATCGGATCATTCGCGCCGAGGAATGGGGTCCGTTCCTGATCGCGATTTTCGATGAGTGGGTACGCTGCGATTTCGGCAAGGTCTTCGTTCAGCTGTTCGATGTCGCCCTGACCCAGCGGGGAGATTATCCCGCCAGGCATTTTCTGACCGCATCGACTCGCGAGGCGGCTCTCAGCGCGCTCGAGACGGGATATCGATCGTTCTTTGCGCACGTCCAGCGTGGACGGATCACGGCCTTTAGTGAGCCGGCTGTGAAACGATTCGCGGTGTGAGCCGCCCTCGTCACAAATCTCGCTGAGAGTCGAACGCCTGCCGCTCTGACGCGGTGGGCACGGCCGTTGCCCTCTCCTTTACAAATCGCGCGGCGCGCGATCGGTGTTGCTCGAGTGGAGCGCGCCGGGACGGAGGGCGGAGATGCATCCAGAAATATCGCGCAAGATCCTTTGTACGGCAGCAGCCGTCCTGTCGCCGTGGCTCTTGGTCGCCTGCCATCGTCAGACGGCACCTGAACGACAACAGGCCGTTGCCGAGCAACAGGACACGAATGCGGCGAATTCATCGGCAGCGGTAGGCACCAGCGGTTCGGCGACACCCACTCCTCAGGATCCAGCGCCCGCGAGCCCCGCCACGGCGGCGCCATCCGCTTCCAGTGCGCCCTCGGGGACAGCCGCTGCGCCCGAGTCGTCCAACGTCACGAGCGAGCGCGATCCGAACGCCATCAAGGCGCTCGAAGACATGGGCCGCTACCTGCGGACAGTGAACGCGTTCCAGATTCGGACCCAGACCACCCGCGACGAAGTGCTCGCCGACGGTCAGAACATCGAGTTCGGCGCGGTCGTGGACATGATTGTTGCCAGACCGAACCGCCTGCGCGCCGAAGTCACCAGCGACAAACAACAACGCCTCTACTTTGACGATGGGAAGACGTTCAGCGTGTGGGCCCGGCGCATGAACTACTACGCGACGGTGCCTGCGCCGGCGACCCTCAGGGAGCTGGCGGATACGCTCGCCGACCGATACAACCTCGAGCTGCCGGTCGCAGATCTTTTCTACTGGGGTGATACGCGCAACACGGAGCAGATTCGCGGGGCGATGGATATCGGCCCCTCGCAGATCGATGGCGTCACCTGCGAGCACTACGCCTTCAGGCAGGACGGAGCAGACTGGCAGGTCTGGATTCAACAGGGCGACTATCCGCTGCCGCGCAAGCTCGTGATCACGACGTTGAGCGATCCCGCACGGCCCAAATTCACGTCCGTCATGACCTGGAACCTCGCACCATCGTTCAACGATGCGGCATTCGCCTTCGTGCCGCCCAAGGATGCCAGGCGAATCATGCTGATCCAGGCGCCGCTGGGGCGCGACTCGCAGTAAGAGGGGTTGAACATGTCGAGACCAATGCTTCCTCATGTGGTGAGCGGCGTCGTGGTCGCGGCCATGCTGTCCGGGGGAGTCGCGTTTGCCCAGCGCGGCGGCGGGGCCCGCATGTCGCGCGGCGCGGCGGCCGGCAGCGTCAGCCGCATCGGCGGCGGCGACTTCAACCGCACCGCGAATTTCAATCGCAACGTGGATGCGGATCGCAATGTCAGCTCGAACGTGAACGTGAATCGCTCCGCAAACGTGAATCGCGATGTCAACTGGGACCGCGATGTTGACGTCAACGTGGACCATCACTACGGCGGCTGGGGCTATGGCTGTTGCTACAACCCGGTCGGCGCGGCAGCGGCCGCCACGGCTGCTGCCGTGACGACGGCGGCCGTTGTCGGATCGGTGGTCCACACGCTTCCGCCGTCATGTGAGGCCGTGTCGATCAACGGCTTCACGTATCAGCACTGCGGGTCGACGTGGTATCAGCCGCAGTTCTCCGGTTCGGCGGTCACGTACGTTGTGGTGAATCCGCCGCGATGACACAAAGGCTATCCCTGCTTCGGCTCATCTTTGTACGCCGGACCTGCCGGAGCAGTCGTGTCGGATACCTGGTTCTCCTGAGCGCCCAGATGTTCGTCGCCACCCTCGACCTGTGAACGAGAGGAACGATCGTCGGCCCGATCGTTTTTCTGCGGCTTCTGTGTTTTATGGAGCGATTCCGGCGTTCCGTCGGCTTGAGCGGATGGTTTGGGCGGACTCGGCATTGGGACCTCCGGCCAATGCTGAGCAAGTTGCGGTCCACACTCCACGGCGTATGCGACCACATTGGCTATTGCGGTCATGCGGTAATTGATGGGGTAATTGAGGGTAGTGGACGATTGCATAGTTCACACTGGCCTCAGCTACCATTTCTTCAATTACCGCATCCCATCCCATCACCCTTGTACGACATTGACTTATGACCCATTCGGGCCGCGAACGGCATCGGGACCGCGACACACGGAAGCGAGAGTTAGTTGATGAGCCGGCACCGGCGGGACGCGTGTTCCGCATTACCGATGAGGAGCGACAGGCGATCGCGGAATGCCTTCGCTATATTGACGAGGCGCGCCGTGAGATCCAGAAGCAGCAAAGCGCCGCCAATCGCGAAATCATTCGCGAGTTGAAAGCCTCGGCTGATCGGATCTTCGAATTGATCAATGATCTCGAGGAAATCGGGACGCCCTGAAGGGCGTCCCCTACCGCTGCTGGGTACGGGGAAGCAGGCCTACCGATTCCGTCCCGAGATGGAAGGGACGGCCTTCAGGCCGTCCCTCGCGTTTTACGTGCCGTTGCCCACGACTTTCTGCAGATCGGCAAACGGCGCGATCGTCCCGTGAATCGGAACGATCTTGTCGACTCGCAGTTTCCGCGTCGTGATGTTTTCCATCAGATTGCCCGCGTAGGGAGCGACCGAGGCTCCTGGCGTAAAGACATCCGCCTCCACCAGGATTCGCTCGCGCGGAAAGTACGCCATCAGCAACGTGTCGGCGTGCGGGCTGCCAGCGATGTGGTACAGCTCCATCGTTTGGGTCGCATCCTTCAATTCGAGCTCTTCATCCACGGGCTGGAATTTCAGCGGTTTGGCATTCTTCGACAGCGCATCGGGAACGATCGTGTGCGGGCGAGCGGTCACGTTTTCAAAGAATGCCGCCGTGCTCTTGTCCGCGATCACGCCCAATCCCTCCGATACCGCCGCCCGCACACCGCCCGAATGATCGAAGTGGTGATGGGTGACGACGACGGTCGTGAGCGGTTTGCCTGGGCGAAGCTCGCGTGCCTTGGCGATGACGGCGAGCGCGCGCGTATCGTTCTGCGGTGATTCGATCAGCGTCAGGTGATCCGCGAACTCGACGACGACGCTGTGATGAGACTGACCGGCCAGCCACCAAATCCCCTTGGCGACTTCCTGCACGGCGACGTCCGCCGGCGGCGCCGCGGCGATCGGTCCTGCCGATGCGGCCGCCGCCGGCGCGGCGAGATCGCCCGCCGGTCCGTCGATCGTCTGCTTCGCGGCGCGAATATCGACGGTCATCACCCGATCGGTGGTGGTCGTCAATCGCGCAGGCAGTTTCAGCCCGCCCACCTCTTGATAGTCGCTGAACGCCGTTTCGATCGCTACGTCGCCGAGGTTCAAGTTGTCGGCCATCGACACGACACGAGTGGGAAGGTTCGTGGTCGCGTCGATCGCGAGCGTGAAGGTGAGTCCCTTCGTCGTCACGTCCACGACTTTCTGCCCGTTGGCGGTCCGGGCATTGGCCAGCGTTGCACCCGGGGCGAGGGCGGCGCGCACGATGGTCAGCGGATGGTGGAAGATTTCGACGCGACGATCGTTGGCGACGTTGTTCGGCACGCGCGTAGCGGCGCCCGTGGGTGCAATGTTGTAACCGACCTCGTCGGCGACTCCAAGAATCTGGCGCTGCGGCTGCTGGCCCTGAAAATACGGAAACGTCGGCGTCCGCGTTTGTTCGACGCGCGTCCGGCCGCCGGCCACGTCGATCTCGCGCTTGTAATCCGTCAGCGTGAACGTCTGGACGCTTCGCTCCGGTGTCAGGTCCTGGCCAAGATTACCGTTGGCGCCGGCGCCTTCGATGACGAGCGTCTTGACGGCAAGAATCCGATCGCGGCCGCCGAGGGCAGCGGCCGCGTCGTCGATGATCTGTTGTTCCGGCGTCGGCTTCGAGCACGCGCCCATCACGGCCGCCATCAACATCACTGCACGAAAGACGTTGAGCTTCATCGTCGTCAGACCTCTCTCAAGTTGAGCGCCCGCAGATTTTTACGAGATACTTTGTCACCGTCAAGACATCGTAAGGGAAGTGCGAATGCGTGGCACGCGTGTAAATGCCGTGGCAGCGATCTTTGTATGCCACATGTAGATGATCAGATCACGAATTCCTCTCATTGTCGTTATCGCGATCGCACTGGTTTCTTGGTCCACCGCGTGTAGTCGGACCGATGCGTCCTCGGGCACGCCGGACCGTGGCAGTGGCGGCGGCGGTGGCCGCGGTGGGCGGGGAGGCCGTGGTGGTGGCGAGGGCGGACCGGTCCCGGTTGTGACGGCCGTTGTGCAGCAGCGCGACGTCCCCGTCGAGGTTGCGGCGATCGGCAACGTCGAAGCTTTCGAGACCGTGAGTGTGCGCTCTCAGGTGACGGGCATCGTCACCGACGTCATGTTCCACGAAGGCGATTTCGTCAAGAAGGGCGATCAGCTCTTCACGATCGATCCCCGTCCGTACGAAGCCATGCTCGAACAGGCCAAGGCGAATCTGGCGCGCGACGAGGCACTGCTGGCGCAATCGCAGGCGCAGCTGGCGCGCGACAAGGCCCAGAGTGATTATCTGCAGCAGACCAGCCAGCGCAATGCCGAGCTCGCCGAGCGCGGGATCCTTTCGAAGGACATGTTGCAGCAGTCGCAGGCGCAGGCGGCTGCGAACACGGCAGCGGTCAAGGCCGACGAGGCGGCCGTCGAGAGCGCGCGGGCACAGCTCGGCGCGCAGCAGGCCGCGGTGGACAACGCCGCCCTGCAGCTGGCATACACCGTCATCCGATCGCCGATCAACGGACGCACCGGCAACCTGACGATGAAGCCGGGAAATCTTGCGGCGGCCAACACCACGGAGCTCACGACGATCGCGCAAGTCGAACCGGTGTTCGTCACCTTTGCGGTCCCCGCGACGCGTCTGCCAGCCATTCGCAGTCACGACACCAGGGATCCGCTCGCTGTCAGCGCGCTGCCGCAGGACGAGAACAACAATCCCGCGAGCGGCGTGCTCGCGTTTGTCGACAACGCCGTCGACACCACCACCGACACGATCAAACTGAAAGCGAAATTCGACAACACGGATCACCGGCTGTGGCCCGGGCAATTCGCGCGCGTCACGTTGAAGGTCACGACCTTGAGCAACGCCACGGTCGTCTCGAGCGAGGCCGTCCAGACCGGCCAGGATGGCCCGTTCGTGTTCGTCGTGAAACCTGATTTCACCGTCGAGCAGCGCGCGGTGACGATCGCGCAGCGCGTGAATGACGATGTGGTGATCGGCCAGGGGCTCAAGCCGGGCGAGACCATCGTCACGGAGGGTCAGCTGCGCCTCGAGCCTGGCTCGCGCATCCAGCAGCCCGGCGCCGGTGGCGGAGGCGAGCGGGGCGGCCGTGGCGGCGGCGGCCGGGGCGGTCGTCGCGGCGGTGGTGGTTCGGATTCAGGGTCGTGAACCCCTCAGAGATTTTCATTCGGCGGCCGATTGCGACCAGCCTCTTGATGGTCGCCATCGCGATGTTTGGGATCCTGGCCTATAGCGTTCTGCCGGTCAGTGACCTTCCGCAGGTTGACTACCCGACCATCAACGTCAACGCCTCGTTGCCGGGCGCCGATCCCAATACCATGGCATCGGCGGTGGCGAGCCCGCTCGAGCGGCAGTTCACGACCATCGCCGGCATCGACTCGATCACTTCGTCGAGCAACTCGGGCAGCACGGGGATCACCCTGCAGTTCGATCTCGGACGAGACATTGATAGCGCGACGACCGACGTGCAGACGGCGATCGCGGCTGTCATGCCGCTGCTGCCGCCGACGATGACGTCGCCTCCCTCGTTCCGCAAGAACAACCCCGCCGATCAGCCGATCCTGATGCTCAACCTGTATTCCAAGACGCTGACGATGTCGGCGCTCGACGACTTTGCGGAAAACATCATCGCTCCACGCATTTCGATGGTGAGCGGCGTTTCCCAGGTGCAGGTGCAGGGCGCAGCCAAGTACGCGGTGCGTGTGCAAATCGATCCGGAAAAGCTGCACGCGCAGCAAATCGGCATCAACGAAATCGATCAGGCGCTGACCAACTGGAATGTCAACCAGCCGACCGGTCAGCTGTACGGTTCGAACACGACATATCCGATCAAAGCCAGCGGACAGCTGATGAACGCGGACGCCTTCCGCCCGATCATCGTCACTTACCGGAACGGCTCGCCCGTGCGCCTCGGCGACGTCGCGCATGTCATCGACAGCGTCGAGAATGTCTTCAACGGGAACTGGTTTTATCAGAAGGACGCCAACGGCAATCCTGACGTCGAGCGCGCCATCACGCTGCAGGTGATGCGGCAGCCGGGGAGCAATACCATCGAGGTGACAGACGCAGTGCGTAACCTGCTGCCGGCGATTGAGGCACAGCTCCCGCCCAGCGTGCATCTCGCGCCGCGTCAGGATCGGTCGCGCACCATTCGAGCCGCCTTCTCAGACATCCGGCTGACGATGATCATCACGCTCGTCCTGGTGGTGGGTGTGATTTACCTGTTTCTCCACAACCTCTCGGCGACGATGATCCCGGCCCTGGCGCTGCCGTTCTCCGTGCTCGGCACATTCACGGTGATGCAGCTCCTGAATTTCAGCCTCGACAACCTGTCGATGATGGCGCTGATTCTCTCGATTGGGTTCGTGGTGGACGACGCCATCGTGATGCTCGAGAACATCGTCCGTCACCTCGAGCTCAAGGAGCCGCCCTTCGAAGCCGCGCTCAAGGGATCCAAGGAGATCGCGTTCACGATCCTCACGATGACGACGTCGCTTGCCGCCGTCTTCATTCCGATCCTGTTCATGACCGGCGTTCTCGGAAGAATCTTCCGGGAATTTGCCATCACGATTACGACCGCGATTCTGATTTCCGGTCTGGTGTCAGTCACCCTGACGCCGATGCTGTGCAGCCGCTTCCTGCGCGTGGTGCACGAGAAACGCGGCTTTGGCGGATTGATGGATCGCGCCTTCGACAAGTTGCTGGCCGGGTACAAATGGAGCCTGCGTATCGTGCTGCGGCACCGGCTCGCGATGATGGTGGTCTTCGTCGCGGTCCTGCTCGCGACGGTGCACATGTATCGCATCATCCCGACCGGCTTCATCCCCGATCAGGACAACGACTCCATGTTCGTCAACATGCGGGCCGCACAGGGCACGTCGTACTACGACATGTCGAAATGGGGCCAGCAGGTGGGCGACATCGTCATCAAGGATCCTGACGTCGATTCGTTCATCGTCCAGGTCGGCGGCGGCGGTCCGGGCGGCGGTGGTTCCGCGAACAACGCTCGTCTACCCCTTCAGCTGCTCCCACGCGCGACGCGAAAGCGTACCGCGCAACAGATCGCGCAGCAGATTCGATCGCAGATCATGCGATTTCCCGGCTTCCGCGCCTTTACGGGTTTGCCGCCGTCGCTGCAGATCGGCGGACGCATGGGCAATCAGAACTACAGCCTGATGATGCAGGCGCTCGACACCAATGAGCTGTACCAGTGGGCACCGAAACTCGAGGCCGCCGTCACCGCAGAAGTGCGCGAGGTTCAGGACGTGTCGACCGACCTCGAGCAAAAGAGCCCGCGCATCATGCTGGAAATGGACCGGGATAAAGCCGCCGCGGTGAACCTCAACGTGTCGCAGATCCAGAACGCGCTGTATGACGGGCTGGGTCCGAAGTGGTCGTCTACGATCTACGGACCCTCGAGCCAGTACCGCGTGCTGATCGAAGTCGATCCGAGCTACCAGATCGAAGCCAATTCGCTCAAGAAGATCGCCTTCAAGGCGCCGTCGGGCGCGCTCATCCCGCTGGATTCGATTGTGAGCTTCAAGGAGGGTGTCGGCCCGCAATCGATCAACCACTCCGGTCAGCTGCCGTCGGTGTCGCTGTCGTTTGGCCTGCGTCCCGGCGTGTCCCTCGGTGAGGCAACCGCCAAGGTCAAGGCCGTCGCGGACCGCATACTGCCCGCGACCATTTCGACCAGTTTCGAAGGTCAGGCCAAGGTGTTCCAGGAGTCGATGGTCAACCTCGGACTGCTGCTGTTTGTGGCCATCGGCGTCGTCTACATCGTGCTGGGCGCGCTCTACGAGAGCTATGTCCACCCGATCACGATTCTCTCGGGACTGCCTTCGGCGGGTCTTGGGGCTCTGGTGACGCTGTACCTGTTCGGAAACGAGCTGAACATCTACTCGTTCGTGGGCCTGATCATGCTGATCGGCATCGTGAAAAAGAACGCGATCATGCAGATCGATTTCGCGCTCGATGCCGAACGAAACAATCACATGACGCCGACCGAAGCGATCTACGAAGGCTGCATCATTCGCTTCCGGCCGATCATGATGACGACGATGGCGGCGCTGCTCGGTGCGCTGCCGATCGCCCTCGGTTACGGATCGGGCGGTGAAGCACGCCGGCCGCTCGGCCTGGCGGTCGTCGGCGGCCTGGTCGTGTCCCAGCTGATCACGCTGTATCTGACGCCTGTCGTTTACACCTATCTCGCAGGTCTCGTGAAAACGCGACGTATCGCCGATGTCTCGGCGGCAGCATCTCCGGCGCACTCATGAATATTTCTGAAGGATTCATCAGACGTCCGATCGCGACCAGCCTGTTGATGGCGGCGATCGTGTTGTTCGGGTTCGTGGCCTATCGATCGCTGCCGGTGAGTGATCTGCCGAACGTCGATTTTCCGACCTTGCTGGTGACGGCGCAGTTGCCGGGCGCGAGCCCCGACACGATGGCATCGTCAGTGGCCACCCCGCTCGAGAACCAGTTCTCGATGGTGGCAGGGCTCGAGTCGATGACGTCGGTGAACTCGCTCGGCTCGACGCAGATCACGCTCGAGTTCGCGCTCGATCGCAGTCTCGACGGCGCCGCCGTCGACGTGCAGGCCGCGATCACGCAGGCGGCGCGCCTGTTGCCGCAAGGCATGCCGACGCCGCCGACGTTCACCAAGGTGAACCCGGCCGATCAACCGATCCTGTATCTCGTCATCACCTCGACGACGATGACGCCGTGGTCGCTCGACGAATACGCCGAGACCCGCATCGCCCAGCGCATTTCGATGGTGAGCGGCGTCGCGCAGGTGCAGGTGCTCGGCAGCCAGAAATACGCCGTGCACGCCCAGCTCGATCCGCGCGCTCTGGCGGCTCGCCAAATCGGGATCAATGAGGTCGAGGCCGCGATTCGCAACTGGAATGTCAACTCGCCGACCGGCACCATCGTCGGTCCCCACAAGGCGTTCACGCTGCAGGCATCCGGCCAGTTGATGGACGCGAGTCAGTTCAAGGCGATGGTGGTCACGTATCGCAACGGATCTCCAGTTCGCCTCGAAGAACTCGGCACGATTCTCGACGGTGTCGAAGATCCACGCACCGCGTCGTGGTACTACACGCACGACACGAAGCAGCGCGCGATCACGCTGGGCATTCAGCGGCAGCCGGGGACCAACACCATCGCGGTCGCCGACGCGGTGAAGAACCTGCTGCCCGAGTTCCGAGCGCAGTTGCCCGCCAGCGTCCACATGGACGTGCTCTACGACCGCTCGGACACGATTCGCGACTCGTACCGTGACGTCCAGTTCACGATGGCGCTGACGCTCGGCCTCGTGATCCTTGTCATCTTCGTCTTCCTCAGAAACGTGCGCGCCACCGTTATCCCCAGCCTCGCGCTGCCGTTCTCTATCATCGGCACGTTCGCGGTGATGTACCTGCTC
>Ga0070681_10008509_pt1 | contig 10047 bp, 9 predicted proteins | sample KBSC83BmetaG_FD_65650 | JGI IMG/M metagenome (GOLD analysis project Ga0070681, IMG submission 65650) | Corn rhizosphere microbial communities from Kellogg Biological Station, Michigan, USA - KBS C8-3B metaG | ecosystem: Host-associated > Plants > Roots > Rhizosphere | place: USA: Michigan...
GAGCTCGTGATATTTCTTACGCAGGATGCTGTTGTCGAGAGTCGCGAGACCCTGGAGCGGGTGTTGAGTGCGTTTTCCGACCCGCGGGTTGGAGCGGCATTCGGCCGGCAGTTGCCACACCACGGCGCATCGCCCTTCGAGGCGCACGCCGCGCTGTTCAACTATCCGCCTCACGGTGGGACACGGTTCCTGGCAGATACGCAGCGCCTGGGAATCAAGACGGGATACCTGTCGAACTCGTTCGCCGCTTACCGGGTCGCCGCGTTGCGGGAGTGCGGGGGATTCCCCAGCGACTTGATTCTCGCTGAAGACGCCTGCGTGGCGATGAAGCTGCTCCTGTCGGGGTGGGGCATCAGCTACTGTGCCGACTCCCTCGTTCGCCACTCGCACGCTTACACCGTCGGCGCGGAGATGCGTCGCTACTTCGATTTCGGGGTGGTGCACTCCCAGATGCCCCAGCTGGTCAGCGCGTTTGGCGCGCCCGAGGGCGAAGGCGCCCGTTTCGTACTCTCGGAGATGCGTTATGTGGGACGTGTGGCGCCCTGGCTCCTACCGATGGTCCTGGTGCGCAATGTAGCTAAATACGTGGGTTATCGCCTCGGCAGATCTTTCCAACGGCTTCCGGCGCGCTGGTGTCGCCGCCTCAGCATGACGAAGGGTTTCTGGGAGCAGGCCGCGCAGCCGGGGCAGTGAAGGTCGCAGTCCAGGCCGCGGGCCAAGGCCAGCGTGCCTGCCGTCACATCAGAGGGTCGCGCGCCCGATCAGCCCGAAGCTCAAAAGAGGCCAGAGCGTCTCGGCGCCATTGATGATCGATTCGCACGCCCCGACGAACAGCCGGCCCGTACCGCCGACGCGCTCTTTCATTTCGGTGAAGCGGGCGTAGTAAGGCAGTATTTCCCAATCGCTGCAGCCGCACCGCATGAACAGGGTGTTGAGCGTCTTGTAGGAGAGAATCAGCAGGTGATCCGGATGCGTCGATTCGCGCTTGGTCATCCCGATGAGGCAGTTGTGCAGGGCCGTTGCGTTGGGCGTGCTGAGTGCGAGCGTCTTGCCCCGCAGCGACGCAGTTGCGACGAGCGCCTGCAGGAATGCCAGCGGATTGGGTACGTGTTCGATGAGCTCGCCGGCGATGACGACATCCGGGACGACGGCGTGCTTGCGCAGGAACTCCTCCAGATCGAGCACGTCGCCCCGGTAGATCCTCGAGCGCTCGCCGGTGCGCAGGCCCTCCGCCGGCACAACCTGCGAGTTGTCGACACCCACGACAGCCGTGGCGACCTTCGCGAGCTCTTCGTGCAGCCACGTCCCCTTGCCCTGTTTGCGTCCGAACGCTGTCTCGTCCATCGCACCCAGGTCGAGCACGGTCTTGCCGGTGCACAGGCTTTGCAGGTATTTGATGCGGTCTACCGGCCGCGGGACCTGCATCTTCTCCAGCGGGGCGTACTGCAGTGTGATCACGTCGAGGCAATCCGGTACGACAGAGTGCGATGAAGGAAGAAGCTGATCGGTATGTTGACAGCCGCAATCAACAAGGTCGCCGCCACGTACCACAGATGCGCCAACTCTACCAGTAACGTCAAAGCCACGGTATTCAGGGTGAGCATGACGACGTTCACCAGCATGTACCGGACCATCGACGAGTCGGCGCTGCGGGCGGCGAACGTAAAACGGCCGTTCAGAAGGTAGCCCACCGCGTTCGTCACCAGGAACGCTCCAAGGTATCCAAGGACGTAATGCAGGCCGGCGACCTCGCACAACAGGAGGAGAGCGCCCATGCCCGTCAGGTAGCAGATGGCTCCGACTACGCAGAAACGTAACATTTGCGCGCCGTGATTCTTCAGGAGCTCATGCGCATTCACGAGCCGTACTGCTCCTGAATCCACTGTCGATAGGTTCCATCCATCACCCTGCGCCACCATGGCTCGTTGTCCAGGTACCAGTGGAGGGTCTCCCGCAGCCCCGCATCGATGTCCTTGTTGACCGTGAACCGCAGCTCGCTCTCGATTTTGCGGCAGTCGATGGCATACCGCCGGTCGTGACCGGGCCGATCAGCGACGAAGCGGATGAGCGTGGCTGTCGGTTCGCCACGGGCAGCGGGACACTCGGGAAAGCGCGACCGCAGTTCTGGGCGCTCACGGAAGGTGTCGTCCATTCCCGCGCACAGGGCGTTAATGACCTGCAGATTCTCGAGCTCACAGCGGCCGCCGATGTTATAGGTCTCGCCGGCTATGCCTCGCTCGAGGATTACCTCGATTCCGCGGCAGTGATCGCTCACGTGCAGCCAGTCACGCACGTTGCGGCCATCCCCGTATATTGGCAGCGGCTTGCCGTGCAGCATGTTGACTATTGCAAGCGGCAGCAGTTTCTCGGGGAACTGCCTCGGTCCGTAGTTGTTGGAGCAATTGCTGATCGTCGTCGCCAGCCCGTACGTGCGGTGGTATGCCCGAACCAGGTGGTCGGCTGCCGCCTTGCTTGCGGCGTAGGGCGAGTTTGGCGCGTAAGCTGATAATTCCGTGGAAGGGAGTGCGGCTGCCGTAAGCGAGCCGAACACCTCGTCCGTCGAGACGTGATGAAAACGATGGGTAGTAACCGCGTTCTTCCCTAGCCAACTGGCGCGGGCAGCTTCCAGCAGGCAGTGGGTTCCGAGCACGTTTGTCCGGACAAAGACGTCCGGCGCCACGATCGATCTGTCGACGTGCGATTCGGCCGCGAAATGCACGATTGTGTCGAGCCGTTCGTCGCGCAAGAGGCTCGCCACCAGGGTCTGATCGCAGATGTCGCCACGGACGAAGCGGAATCGCGGATTGGCGTGAGCCTCGTCGAGGCTGGCGCGGTTGCCAGCGTAGGAAAGCGTATCGAGTCCAACGATCCGGTCGTTCGGGTGCTCACGCAACCAGAAGTCCGTGAAGTTGGAACCGATGAACCCCGCAGCGCCAGTAATGAGAAGGCTACGCATTCGCGAGCTCGCGTAATACGGCCCGCAATCGGACCCGCCAGTGAACCGGGGCAATGCCCAGGGCAGCATACAAGGCGGTCTTGTCGAGCACGCTGTAACTCGGTCGGCTGGTCCGGCTGGGATAGTCGCAGGTACGGATCGGGCGTACCGTGACGGACGTCGGTATGAGACCGATTTGGCCTGCATCTTCCGCAATTGCCATCGCGAAGTCGTACCAACTCGCGACGCCCGCGTCAGTCCAATGCTGAATGCCTCGCACGTCCGGCCGTTCCGCGATCCGCCAGATGACTTCCGCGAGTGAGCGGGAGGAGGTGGGCGTTCCGACCTGGTCCGCGACCACATCGACGGCCTTCTTTTCGGTCATCAACCTGAGCATCGTCGTCAGGAAATTTCTGCCGCGCGCCGCGTATACCCACGCCGTGCGCAGTACGAGCGCCCGTTCGGGAAGAGACGCCAGAACGCGCTCTTCTCCCGCCCGTTTGGTGCGACCGTACACGTTAACCGGATTCGTCTGCGCCTCGGGGGCGTATGGCGTGGACGAGGTTCCGTCGAACACAAAATCGGTAGATACGTGAATCAGACGCGCACCGGCGCGCTGTGCCGCCGCCGCAATGATTTCGGCGCCATCCGCATTCACACGCCGTGCAGCCGCTTCGTCCTGTTCGGCTCGGTCGACCGCCGTATAAGCGGCTGCATTGACGATCAGATCCGGGTGATGGCGCTCGAGCAAGCGCGCAACCGCGCCCGGATCGGTGATGTCCAGTTGCCCATGCCCGGGCGCAATCACAGCGACGCCTGCCGGCGCGCTGCTCTGCAGGGCCACACCCAGCTGGCCGCCGGCCCCCGTGATCAATACGTTCACGGATAGTGTTCCGAATCCCGGAAGAGGGGGGCGGCGGCGTCTTTGGGCGCCAGCAGCGGCCTGATGCCGGGCGGGAGGGGCCAGTCGATTGCCAGCTCGGAGTCGTCCCAGCGGATCACCCGCTCGTGCTCCGGTGCATAGAAGTCGGTGCATTTGTAGAGAAAGTCGACCGATTCGCTCATGGCCAGGAACCCATGCGCGAATCCCGGCGGCACCCACAGCATCTGCGGGTTCTCCGCCGAGAGCGTGCAGCCCACCCATTTGCCGAAGGTCGGAGAATGGCGCCGGATGTCGACGGCAACGTCGAATATCTCCCCCGTCACCACCCGCACCAGCTTTCCCTGCGCCTGGTGGATCTGATAATGCAGGCCGCGCAGGGTGTGGCGCACCGAGCGGCTGTGATTCTCCTGTACGAACCTGGCCTCAAGGCCGGCCGCCGCGAACTTGCTCTCGTGCCACGATTCGAGAAACCACCCGCGCGCATCAGCGAACACCCTCGGCCGGATCAGAACGACATCCTGGATGGCCAACGGCTTGAATTCCATGTCACACCTCGCCGCGCGCAATCTCGAGCAGATAGGCGCCGTACCCGGACGGACCGAGCCGGGCAGCCAGCTGTGAGAGCTGCTCAGTGTCGATGAAGCCCGCGCGATAGGCGACCTCCTCAGGGCAACAGACTTTCAATCCCTGGCGGGTCTCAATGGCTTCGATGAACGTCGCGGCGGCGAGCAACGAGGCGTGAGTGCCGGTATCGAGCCAGGCGATGCCGCGGCCCAGCAGCTCCACCCTGAGTTGCGATCTTGCGAGGTAGGCAAGGTTCACGTCGGTGATCTCGAGCTCGCCGCGTGCGGAGGGCCTGAGCTGGCCTGCGATATCGAGAACCTGGTTGTCGTAGAAGTACAGTCCGGTCACGGCGTGGTGTGATTTGGGCGCCGAGGGCTTCTCCTCGAGACCGATCACGCGCCCATCGGTGCTGAACTGGACCACACCGTAGCGCTCCGGGTCCCTCACTCGATACGCGAACACCGTGGCGCCGGTCTCCTGGCGGGCCGCCGAGCGCAGTTGATCCGGCAGGCCGTGGCCGTAAAAGATGTTGTCGCCCAGAGCAAGAGCCACTCGATCGGAGCCGACGAACGGCCGCCCGATGATGAACGCCTGGGCCAGTCCCTCCGGGCGCGGCTGCGGCGCGTAGCTCAGCGAGATACCCCACTGTGCTCCGTCTCCCAGCAGGCGCTGATACAGCGGCAGGTCCGCGGGCGTCGAAATCAGCAGGATGTCGCGAATGCCCGCCAGCATGAGAGTGGACAGGGGATAGTAGACCATTGGCTTGTCGTACACGGGAAGGAGCTGTTTGCTCACCCCGAGGGTTGCGGGGTGCAGCCGGGTTCCGGCTCCTCCGGCAAGTACGATGCCTTTGAAGCTGCTGTGCATGATCGACCTACTCGATGCCCAGCTTCTTGATCCGGTACCGGAGCGCCCGGAAGCTCATTCCCAGAAGTTTCGCCGCCGCCGTCTTGTTATAGCGCGTCTGCTCCAGCGCCTTCACGATGGCGTTGCGCTCGATGTCCACCAATTGCTCTCCCAGGGCGCCGGCGCCTTCTGCGGAGACCGTCGCAGGGAAAGGTTCTGCCGCTGGGCGCGCCGTCGCACGCAGCTTGATGTGGTCGGCCGCGATCGTGCCTGTGGTGGAGAGTGTCAATGCGCGCTCCAGCACGTTCTCCAGCTCGCGGACGTTGCCAGGGAACGGGTAGGACTGGAGCATCTGCAGGGCGTCTGCGTCCATTCTGAAAGAGTCCATGCGCATCCGCCGGCTCAGGCGCGCGAGGATGTTCTCCGCGATTTCGGGAATGTCCTCGATGCGCTCGCGCAACGCCGGCACTCGCATCTCGATCACGTTGATGCGGTAAAACAGGTCCTCGCGGAAGCGGCCCTCTTCCACGAGCTCGGCCAAATTCTTGTGCGTTGCCGAAAGGATGCGGACATCGACCGTCTCTTCGCGGGACTCGCCGACGGGGCGCACAGTCTTTTCCTGCACGACGCGCAGGAGTTTCACCTGCATGTGCAGCGGAAGGTCCGCCACCTCGTCGAGAAAGAGAGTGCCGCCTTCGGCGCTTTGTACGAGGCCTTTCTTGTCTGCGACGGCGCCTGTGAAGCTGCCGCGCTTGTGACCGAACAGCTCGCTCTCCATGAGCTCCGTAGGGATCGCGCCGCAATTGACGGCCACGAACGGGCCTTCCTGGCGGGCTCCACTCTCGTGGATCAGGCGGGCCACGAGCTCCTTGCCCGTGCCGGACTCACCGAAGATGTGGACGGGCGCCTGACTTCGCGCCACCCGGACGATCATGTCCCGCATTTGCTGCATGACAGCGGAGTGCCCGATGAGGCGCGGTGCGTTGGCAGTCGCGCTGGCGGATCCATCCGCGCGCGTACCGAGGCGGATCGCGCTGCCGACGAGCTTGCGCAATACACCCAGATCGAGCGGCTTCGATACGAAGTCGAAGGCTCCGAGCTTTAACGCGCGCACAGCGGACTCGACGTTGCCGTGAGCGGTAATGACTGCTACCGGCACGCTCGAGTGGTTCTCCTGGATCCAGGCGACCAGGTCGAGGCCGTCACCGTCGGGCAGGCGCATGTCGGTCAGGCACAAATCGAACGGTTCGGATTTGAGCATGCGGCGCGCGGTGCCCAAATCCGGTGCAGTGCGGGTATCGAGATTCATCCGGCTGAGCGTAAGGCTCACGAGCTCCAGAAGGTCCGGCTCGTCATCGACGATCAGGACGACGGGCCTGGCAGAGGCGGCTGCGGCGGGGACGCTCATTGCGGGCCTCCCATCGCCGTATACGCTTCCCACCGCCGTGGGTCGGCGAATACCAGCCTGAAGATGCTGCCGCCGCCCGTGCGAGGCTCGTACAGCAGTGTCGCGCCGTTGGTTTGCGCGAGCTCGCGGGCTAGAAAGAGGCCGAGTCCGGTGCCGCCGCGCCGGCCACTGAAGAAGGGCTCGAAGATGCGCTCGGCGTGCTCCGGCGGGACGCCCGGTCCCCGGTCGGCGATCTCCAGGAAGGGCCGGGAGTTTGGGCTCAACCGGCCGCAGCGGATTTCGATGGGCGAGTCAGGGTTGGCCTCGGCGCCATGTTTGAAGGCATTCTCACAGAGATTCCACACGATCTGGCGCAACTGGCTGGGATCCGCGCGTACCTCGACGTCGGCGGTCGGGCCGATCGCCCGGAGCTTGTCAGGTGGGTATTGCATCGTCTCGGCGAACTCGTCGAGAAACTCCTCTGTCCATGCCTGCAGCGTCAGGCGCTCGAGATGAGTGTCATCGCGCTTGGACAGGCGCAGGACATTATTGATGATCGAGCTGACCCGGTCGGCGTTCGTGCGGATGATCTCGGTCAGTCGGCGCTCCTCGTCTCCCATGACCGGCGATTCTGCCAGTAGTTGTCCCGCGTGGCTCATCGCACCGACAGGATTGCGAATCTCGTGCGCAATGCTGGCGCTCAAGCGTCCCAGAGCGGCCAGTTTCGATTGCTGCACCTTCTCGGTCAGAAGGCTCGTGTCCTCGAGAAATACGAGCACGGGGGCGGGCGTGTTCACACCCAGTGGCGCGAAGTGCGGTCTGATGACCCGGGCTCCGTCGGCGGCCACGAACGTCTGATCGGCGGGAGGCATGGTTCCCGTCAGATGCGAGCCCGTTCTCCAGGTCTCGAGCAGATAGAGCAGACGGGGCGATGCCTCGCCGAGCAGCGCGCCGGGATACGCGTTCGTATCGCCCAGCATCTGCGCCGCCGACTCGTTGATGAGCCGGATGCCATCCTGCGGATCCACCACGAGGATGCTCTCGCGCAGATGCTGAACGATGTACTGGGAGAGCTGGGCGAGATTGGCCAGATCGATCTCTTGACGGCGCACCAGCGCTTCGCTTTCGCGCAGGCGGTTGGCGATCGGCCAGGCCAGCAGCGCCATCCCGAACAGCACCAGTCCGAGGACGCCGGCGGTGGTGTAGTCGGTGCTCGGCGCGGCATCTTCCAGGCCGATGAAAATCTGCTGAATGAGCACGGCCAGCGCGGCGACGGAGGCGATCAGGAAGGCGTCGCGGTGGTTGGCGAGCAGCGCCATGGCCAGGACCGGCAGCACCAGCAGGATGCCCAGGCCGCTCGCAACCCCGCCGCTGGCGTACAGGATGAGTGCCATTGCGACCGCGTCGACGCTGGCGTTGACGATCGCCACGATCCTGAGGCTGGTCCAATGGAGCCGGCGCGCGACAACCAGCAGCAGCGCGGCGGTGAAATAGGTGACGCACGCGGACAGGAACAGCTCCGGCTGAGAGTTCCCGATGGCCCAACGTGAGCTGCCGGTCCACAGCATCGCCACGAGCACGATGGGCACCAGCAGGCGATAGAGGTTGAGCAGTCCGACGACGCGCCAGGCCAGATCACTGGGGGCGGAAGAAGCGGACGCGGCAGGGGCCGGCATTGAGCGGTCGATTCCCCGGGAAAGATGACCGCGCGCGACTCTATCACCTTGGCCCAATAGGGACAGCGACTCGCTTCGCACCTTCTCCAGCGGCGCGTCGCGCGGGGCGCTTGAGCCGCCGGGACCACCGCACGGCATCCGCTTGGCTGGCTACGCTCCGCCGTTTCCGGGAAAATGCTCCCTTTACCCTGCTCCCGAAAGGTCTCAATGAACCTGCACGAGTATCAGGCGAAGGACGTTTTCCGCAGTTACGGAATCGCGGTGCCCGCCGGGCGCGTCGCGGCCACTGCGGACGAAGCGGTCGAGGCGGCTAAATCCCTGGGTTGCCAGGTGTGGGTCGTCAAGGCGCAGGTGCATGCCGGGGGCCGGGGCAAGGCCGGTGGCGTCAAGGTGGCGCAGGATGTGGCCGCGGTACGCGCCGCGGCCGAGGGAATGCTCGGCCAGCGTCTGGTCACCAAGCAGACCGGTCCCGAAGGACTGCCGGTTGAGCACGTCTACGTCGAATCCGGCTCCGAGATCGAGCGCGAGATCTATCTGTCGCTCACGCTCAACCGGGAGAAGGGCCGCATTGCGCTCATCGCCTCCGCCGCGGGCGGCATGGATATCGAGGAAGTCGCTGCGAAGACTCCTGAGAAGATCCTCACCATCAATATTCATCCAGCCGCGGGATTGCAGCCCTATCAGTGCCGCCAGCTGGCCTACGGGCTGGGCTTCAAAGGAGGCCAGGTCGCCGAGTTCCAGTCGATCGCCAGCGCCCTCTACAAGCTCTACATCGAGAAGGACGCCAGCCTGGTGGAGGTCAATCCGCTGATCGTGACCAAACAGGGCCACCTCATCGCGCTGGACGCCAAGATCAACATCGACGCCAACGCGGTCTTCCGCCATTCCGATCTTGCAAAGCTTCGGGATCCTGAGCAGGAGGACCCCATGGAGCGGCGCGCGAGCGAGCACGATCTGAACTACGTGTCCCTCGACGGCGACATTGCCTGCATGGTGAACGGCGCCGGGCTTGCCATGGCCACAATGGACCTCATCAAGCTGCACGGCGGCCAACCCGCCAACTTCCTCGACGTGGGCGGTGGCGCGACCAGCGAGCGCGTGACCGCGGCATTTCAGTTGATCCTCTCCAACCCGAAAGTCCAGGCCGTGTTGGTCAATATCTTCGGCGGCATCGTCCGCTGCGATCTGATCGCGGACGGAGTCATCAACGCCGTCAAGAACGTGGGAGTCAAAGTCCCGGTGGTCGTGCGCCTCGAGGGAACCAACGCCGACAAGGCGCGTGCGACCCTGGCAGGCAGCGGGCTCAAGATTACGGCCGCAACCGATCTGACGGATGCCGCGCGCAAGGTCGTTGCGCTGGCCAGGAAGTAGGTTTAACGAATGAGCATTCTGATCAACCGCAACACGAAGGTCATTTGCCAGGGATTCACCGGCAAACAGGGTACGTTCCACTCGGAGCAGGCGCTGGCGTACGGCACGAAACTCGTCGGCGGCGTCACTCCCGGCCGCGGCGGACAGACACACCTCGGGCAGCCGGTGTTCGACACCGTTCAGGACGCTGTACGCGAGACGGGCGCGACGGCGAGCATGATCTATGTGCCCGCGGCAGGAGCTGCGGATTCGATACTCGAGGCGGCGGATGCCGGCATCGAGTTGGTCGTCTGCATCACCGAAGGAGTGCCGGTCAACGACATGGTGCGCGTGAAGTCGGTGCTTGCCGGCACCGGGACGCGGCTCATCGGTCCCAACTGCCCCG
>Ga0070681_10008512_pt1 | contig 10045 bp, 11 predicted proteins | sample KBSC83BmetaG_FD_65650 | JGI IMG/M metagenome (GOLD analysis project Ga0070681, IMG submission 65650) | Corn rhizosphere microbial communities from Kellogg Biological Station, Michigan, USA - KBS C8-3B metaG | ecosystem: Host-associated > Plants > Roots > Rhizosphere | place: USA: Michigan...
GGCGCTTCAGGTCCGCGATGTGGCCGTAGGTAAACTCCCGGCCATCCTTGTTCTTGGTAGTGCCCACGTCGAGCCGGACAATACCCGCCTTCCGATCGACGCGTGGTCTTCGGATCTGGGCCCATCCACGTACCTCCTTTCTGAAACAATCGCGCCTCCGCTGCGCGTAGAGAGCCGCTTTGAGGTTTGCAGGAACCTCTGGCGGCTCGCAGCTTCTTAGGCGCAGACCGCGCGACGCTCCGCGCATCGCGGAATTCATGCAGCGAGTTCAGCGCGTTCCACGTACCATGCGCGACCAATCTTGATGACCGGGCAATTCGCCGCGGAGTGCGCCGACGTCGAGCCTGCGCGTCGTCGTCTGTCGTTTGCGGAGTTGAGTCCGTTAGCGCCATACGTAAAGCGTTGCATGGCGAAAGGGGGGCTTACCTAGATCTGGATGTTGAGTCGTTCGCAGTGTTTGCGAAGCGTCTTGCTCGATAGATGAATCTTTTTCTTGAGAAATGCGAGCTTAGTGACTGAATCCTGCAACCCTTCGCTGCTGTCCCACACCGCGGAATACCGGAGGATGTCCGGATCGTTTTCCTGCGCTTTTTTCGTGTTGACAGCAGCGGTCAATTCGCCACCAGCCTCGAAGTCTTGTGCTCGCGACGCGATTTCATCGCGTCATTGAACACCTTCAGTTCGTTCAGTTCGGTCAGCTTCGCCTCAACGGCCGCGGGCTCATTTTCGACGAGCGCGAATATGAGGTCTTCAGCAGTGACATGTACCGACCGCGCGAAAAACAAGAGTGGGGTGAGTTCATCCCAGGCAAGTTGCAGATCGTGCCGTTGGAAAGCCCTGGCGAGAGGCTCAGGCCATGATGTGATCTCGCCGCCGCCGCGAGCTTCCCAGAGCAGTCGAGCCGCACGCTTGGCGCGCTCCGCAGCCTGCGGATCCAAGTAACGGTTGTATCGTCCCTGTCCCTGCACCTGTCCCTATCGCCTCACAAGTGGGACTATTTTGCCCAACAGCACAAACATTGCTCAACCGACAATTAGATCAACAACTGCGGACTTCATTCGAGTTTTCGAGGGTCTATGGTAGAGCGCGTGACCGATTAACAGTCACGTGCCCTACCACTGAGCTCGGGGCCCGCGCTGCGGACAGACCGTCGATTATCTCACTTCGATTTCGACGGCGTGCGCGTCCCCGCCGATGGCGGCGACGGTGTGGCTCTGAAAGCGCGGAAGCACCAGCCATTGTCCCGGCTGCTGGATGCGCACCGGCTCCTCGCCGCCGATGCCGTCCTGCTCGAGCGTGCCGCTGACCAGCACGACGATCACCGCGCCCATGTGCGGATGCATCGCAGGTGGATCACCCGCCTTCAGTTTGAGATCGTAGACGGTGAACGCCCGGCTGTCTTTCAGCACAGAGGACCCCGGCGCCGTGAACGGCGCACCCGCAGCCCATTTCCCCGCGTCGTGCATGTTCTCCACTTCGAACGCACGGTATTCGGTGGTGCCGCTATTTTCGATGCGGTACGTCGCCGGGGCACCGGTATGCTCCGCGACGATCACCGATCCGCGCGCGTTCGGCGCGGGCGGCGTCACGGTTTCGCCGTTCCGCTGAATGTTCAACATGCCGTCGCCGATGACAACGGTGGCGACATCGTATTCATGCAGGAACGGCTGCGTGGACTGGCCGGTAGGCAGCGTTACGTCCCAGAGCCGGAGATCATTCGTGTACAGGAGCCGCTTGTGATGTGGCTCGTTGTTGATCGACGCCGCTGGCGACTGAGCCGCGAGGTGCACTGCGGCGGCGACCGCAAGGACCGCGATGGCAAAAACAATGAAAATGGCTGATTGGATGAGGCGGCGCATGTTGCGGATTATAGGCTGATGCAGAACGACTTTCCCGCGGATATCGTCACGCAGACGGCGCATCGTCCGTGGCCGCTGCCACGGTCACCCTGGCTGATGACGCAGAGCTGGCACAACCTGCTGTTCGCGCACTGGCCGGTTGATCAGGCGTTGCTGCGCAGCCGGATGCCGCCGGGGCTGCCGCTCGACACGTACGACGGCCAGGCGTGGGTTGGTGTGGTGCCGTTTTACATGACGAACGTCGCGCCGCGGCTCGTTCCCGCGTTGCCGCTGGTGTCGGAGTTCGCGGAGTTGAACGTCCGGACCTACGTCACGATCGGCGACAAACCGGGCGTCTACTTTTTCAGTCTCGATGCCGCAAGCTCCATTGCGGTAGCGGCAGCACGAGCGCTGCTGCACCTTCCGTATTTCACGGCACGGATGGAGATCCGCACCGACGGCGAGCGTGTGACGTACACCAGCCAACGAACAGACAGTCAGGGTACGCCGGCCGAGTTCGTTGCCGAGTACGAACCTGAAGGTCCGTCGTTCGAGCCCACCCCCGGCTCGCTGGACTACTTCCTCACCGAGCGCTATTGCCTGTACAACGTGGACGCGAGCTTCCGCGCGTATCGCCTGGAAATCCACCACTTACCCTGGACCCTCCGGCGCGCCGATGCGCGAATTACCAGGAACACCATGGCGGAGGCGGCCGGGCTCCCGTTGCCTTCCATGGCACCGCTGCTCCATTTTTCGGCCCGGCAGGACACCGTGGCGTGGAAGCCTGAAACTCTGGCCTCAACGGCGCCGTCCTAAGGAACAGGAACCGCCCAGACCGGAAACGATGAGGTTTTCGGCCATTGGGCGGAAAAGTTGCAATCCTGACCACATCATGGCGAAGCGCGGACGACCGAAAACGCTCGAGTTCACAGCCGGCAGGCAGCGCGAACCGCTGATCGATTGGAGCGATCCGTCCAAGCAGGCGCATGTTCTGGACTGGCGGCACCGGGCCCAGGACTTCGGCCTTGCCGTCGACACCCACGACGAGCTGGAAGACGCGGATGCGCCGTTCGGGCCGTCTCCTGAGCAAATCCTCCATGAAGAGGAGCCAGAAGCGTTCGACGACCAGCCGGTCCGTGCCGAACGCGACGAGGAAGAGCAGCTGGAGGCCGGCGCGATCGGCGGCCGTGAAGACGTCGATCTCGTTCGTGTGTACCTGCAGCACATCGGCAAGCGGAAGCTGCTGAAGGCGGCGGACGAGCGGATGATCGGCGAGCGGATCGAGAACGCGCAGCGAGATCTCGTCACGGCCCTTGGCGACGTGCCGTCGGCGGTTCAGGCGCTTGTCGCGTTGGCGGATCGTGTGCGCTCGAAAGGCGACCCCGCGGCGGAACTGATTCTGCTGCCAGAAGGCGGTGAGCTGAAGGACGAGCACATCGACCCCGTGCTCAAGGCGTTCGCACGCATCAAGCGTCGCCGCGCGCTCATCGACAACGCGAAACAGAAGCTTGAACAGCCGCGTGTCGGAGTACGGGTGAAAGCGCAGCTCGAGAGCCAGATCGAGCGGATGCGAAAGGCCGTCGCCGACGAACTCGCCGCGCAGCCCGTTCGACCCTCGTTGATCGACGACATCGCCGTCGAACTGCGCCGCGTCAACGAGGAATTCCGGACATTGGAGCAGATCCCCCGCGAGCAGCGGGCGACGCGTTGCCGGGAGCTGGAAGAGCGCGTCGGTCTGTCGCGCGCAGAGTTCAGGCGCCGTTTCACACGTGTCGAAGCCGCCGAAGACACTGTGCGCGAGGAGAAGCGTTTCCTGATGGAAGCCAATCTCCGCCTGGTCGTGTCCATCGCCAAGCGGTACATGAACCGCGGACTCTCCTTCCTCGACGTGATTCAGGAAGGAAACCTCGGATTGATGAAGGCGGTCGATCGGTTCCAGTTCCGCCGCGGCTTCAAGTTCTCCACCTACGCGACGTGGTGGATCCGCCAGGCGATTACGCGCGCCATCGCGGACCATGGCCGCACCATCCGACTGCCGGTGCACGTCATCGAGTCGCTCAATCGCCTGGAGAAGGAGCGCAAGGCGCTGCGCATCGAGCGGGGCCGCGATCCATCGCCGGACGATTTGGCCGACCGCCTCAAGATGCCGGTATCCAAGGTGCGTCTCCTCCTCGACGCGCAGAAGACACCCTACTCGCTGGAGATGAAGGTCGGCGACGACGAGTCAACCGAGCTTGGCGATTTGCTGCGCGATACGTCGGTGCGTTCGCCGGAGGAAGCCACACTCGAGGGCGACCTATCCAACGAGGTGAGCCGCGCGCTCGCGCCGCTCTCCGATCGCGAACGCGAGGTGCTCCGCCTGCGGTACGGCCTGGGCACCGACCGCGAGTACACGCTCGAGGAAATCGGCCGGCGCCTGTCGGTCACCCGCGAGCGGGTGCGTCAGATCGAGAGTCGGGCACTTCAGAAGGTCCGCGCCGCGAAGACGGCGCACGCACTCGCCCGCAAGCCTGCGTAGCACAATCACCGCCGGGGCCTGGGCGGACCTGAAGGTCCGCCCCTATATGGATCGAAGGCCTCACGTGCGTACCCGTTTGCGTTCATCGTAGGGGCGGACCTTCCGGTCCGGCCTACGATTGCGCCCGCGGGCTCACTGTTGCTGCAGACAGTTCGGCGAGACGACGCGAATCGTCGTCACGTGAAGGCGGCTCGTCTTGTCGGCAGTTGTGCCCTTGTCGGTCTTGAGCGGAACGGCGGTGTTGTCACGCGGCGCGTCGGTGGACGGCACGTCCTTCTGCCCTGCCGTTGCGGTCTGATCAGGCGGTGCGCCCGTGCCGCTTGTCGCGCGCGCGACTGATGATCCGGAATCGAGCGTCCCGATCACTTCGACCCGTTTGCCGAGATACGGCGAGAGTTCGGCGTCGCGCTTGCCAGTCAATTCGTACGACCTCCCACCGGAGGAGATCGTCGCCCGGCCGGCATTTCCTGCGTCCCGAACGACGCAGCCGCTAATTGTCGTCGTTTGCGCGCTCTTCGCGGCATCGTCATGCGAAAGCGGCTTGTCCGGTGCACGGCCGCCCTGGGTTGTCTGTGCCCCGAGCAGTGCGGCAGACAACAGCACGGCAGCGCCGGTCGCGCCGAGCTTTGTTCTTGTCATGATGCCCCCCTGAAAACAGAAACCGGGCTGATGCCGAACCGCATCGCCCGGTATGTATTGAGGCAAGAGTTGCGCCCGTGACGCGTCTTACTGACAGCTGTCACCTAGGACGCGCACTTCGCTCACGCGCAACATCGGGGTGCCAGTGTCGGCCGTGCCTGCTGTGCTGTTGCGGCGCGCGCGTGTGCTCGTCCGCATCGGCACAACCGTTCCGGTCACTTCCACTCGCTTGCCTGAGAAGTCGCTCGGGTTGGTAATACCGGACAGTTGGTACGAGCTATTAATGCCCGGGCCGTAATCTCCAGCTCCCGCGCTCGTCTGCGCGGTCTGCTGAGCGCCGTTTGACCGAGCACTCGAGCTCGGTGTTGTCGAATTCGGCCGTACGCCGGCGCCTGCCGTACTGCCGCGCTGATCGGTGGCACCGACGCCGCCACCATGTGCCTCGCTATCGACGCTCGGCGTCTTCGCCCCACTCGTGCCGACGGCCGTCGAGGTCGATCCCGAGACACCGGCGCCCGTGGCGCCATTGCGATTCGCGCCGATCGCGCCCTCGTTCGTCGGGCTGCCGCTGCGGCTCACCTGACTCGTGCCCGGCGTCGTCGTCGCGCTGCTCGCCGAGTTGCTGCTTGCCGACGCATTAGACAGGATCCAACTGCTGGCGTTCCCGCCACTCGCCGACGCACTCGCCGTCGGGCTCTGCGCAACGCCGCTGCCCGGCATGACGCACCCTGTGAGCGTCATCTGCTGTGCCGTGTTGGTCGAGCGCGAAGATGAAGATGATGGCGTGCGGCTTCGGGTCGTCGTCGCTTGCCCGCTCCGGCTCGAACGCGTCGACTGTGTCGTCGGGTGGGTGGCGGACGTCTGCGGATAGGTCTGAGCCGACGCGACGGCAAGTGAGAGCACCGCCGCCGCGCACGTGCTACCAGCAATCCATTTGTTCATATAACCTCCACGAGGAATGCTCTGAGTCCGTCGTGGAGGCATTGCAATGTGAACGCCTATTCCCGCGCGGCGAGAATTTTTGCCGTCGTGATCGCCTGCGCCGCGTGAGACGTCGAATGCTCGGCAGCATGGAACAGGAGGCCAAGCACATTGGATGGCAGCTGAGCCCGTCCGACACCGCGGAAATCGAGCAGCTCATCGCGCGAAGTGCGCCGGAGCTGATCCAACGCGTGCTCGATCTGCGCGCTCGTGGTGTCGACGACGCTCGCCAGCGTTGCCGGTGGGGTCCCAGGTTCCGTCTCCGTACGGGCTGCTGCCTTCTGCTCATCACTGAGCCGTTCGCCGCGTGCATAGGTGAACAGGCGCTCGAGGGCCGCCCCGAGATGGCGCACGTGGAAGCCGATGGAAGCCGCACCGCCCGGGCGAACCCAGACGTGCTCCGCGGGAACTGTTGAAACAAGAGCGGCTATCTGTTCTCGCGCCTGAATGATCGCGTGCGCCGCCGGCATCAGCATCGGATCGACGCCATCGATCGGTCCGCGCATCCAGACTTCTGGTTGTGTAGCGGGGGTGGGCTGAGTGGTAGAGGACATTTCAGCAGTGTACGCGGAAGTAATCCGGCTCCGCACGCCGCCTTCGGGCGGACCTGACCTGTCCGCCGAAGCCTTGGCGGAGGCGGAAGGTCCGCCTACGACCTGATCTACTCTGCTAGGCTGAGGCCGTCGCACCGGTATGCCGCATCCCGATTACGTTCCGCAGCTCGCGACGCTTGTCGACGCGCCTCCATCTGGCGACGAGTGGTTCCACGAGATCAAGTACGACGGCTATCGGATCGGCGCACACGTCCGCAAGCGCCGCGTGACCTTGTACACGCGGAATGGTAACGATTGGACTGCCGCATTTCCGGACATCGTCGCCGCCGTCGAGAAGCTTGGACTGGACGATGCACTCATTGATGGCGAAGCTGCCGTCGTTTTGCCAGATGGACGAACCAGCTTCCAGGCGCTGCAGAACACCGGTGATGCCACGCAGCGCGGCACGTTGGTTTACTTTGTCTTCGACCTGCTTCGCTTGAACGGCACGTCGCTCGAGACGCTCCCGCTCGAAGAACGAAAGGCACGACTGAAGAAGCTGGTAGGCGCCAGGAAGAACGGGCGGCTCCGCTTCTCGGAACACATCGAGGGAAACGGCGAGGCGTTTTTTGCCCAGGCGTGTCACGCCGGTCTCGAAGGGATTGTGTCCAAACGCCGCGATCAGGCCTTCCGCGCAGGGCGGCACGGCGGGTGGGTGAAGACGAAATGTGTGAGCCGTCAAGAGTTCGTCATTGGTGGCTTCACCGATCCGGAAGGCATCAGGGCAGGTCTCGGAGCGCTGCTCATCGGCTACTACGAAGGCGATCGCCTGGTGTTCTGCGGCAAAGTCGGAACCGGGTTCACGCACAAACTTGCCCTCGATTTGCGCGCCCGCCTCGATCGTCTGGAGATCACGCGTTCGCCGTTCACACCTCTGCCTGCGGGGTCGCTGGGACGTCATGCACATTGGGTGAAGCCGGAACTGGTGTGCGAAGTGGTGTTCACGGAGTGGACCACCGACGGCAAGATCCGGCATCCATCGTTTCAGGGTCTGCGCGCGGACAAGTCCCCCACGGAGATCAGGCGCGAACAGCCGACCGCCGTACGTGCATCATCGGACCGCCCGTCCACTGCCGATGCGAAAGATCCGCCGCACCGGCGAGCTGCTGCCAGGCCCTCGCGACGCGCATCCGCGCCCAGCCGCCCCGCCGCTCCGCCGGGAGGCTACAGTACCGTTGCCGGCGTTCCGATCTCACATCCCGATCGAGTTGTGTACCCGGAGCTTGCCGTCACCAAGCTGGACGTCGCGCGCTACTACGAATCGATCGCCGACTGGATCGTGCCGCATGTGAAGGGACGTCCGCTCACGCTCGTCCGATGCCCCGAAGGTCTGCGCGGCGAATGCTTCTACATGAAGCACTCGAAGCTCTGGGCGCCGCCCGCATTGCGCCGCGTGCGTGTCCGCGAGAAGACCAAGATGGGCGAGTACCTGATCGCCGACGACATCGCCGGCGTCGTCTCGCTTGCCCAAATGGGCGTGCTGGAGATCCACACATGGAATTCCACGTTCGACGATGTGGAGCGGCCGGACCGCATGGTCTTCGATCTCGATCCAGGGGATGAAGTCGTTTGGCCGGCGGTCATTCGTGCCGCGCGCATGATCCGCGACGCACTCGCCGCGCTCAACCTCGCGTCATGGGTGAAAACCACCGGCGGCCGTGGTCTCCACATCGTCGTGCCACTGGTGCCACATGCGGATTGGGCGCAGTGCCTGCAGTTCTCGCGTGCCTTGAGCGAACGCTTCGAGCGCGCCCGGCCTGACCTCTACACGACCGTGTTTGCGAAGGCCGGGCGGAAGCAGAAGATCCTGATTGACTACCTGCGGAACAACCGCACGAACACGTCCATTACGGCGTATTCCACGCGTGCGCGGAAAGGGGCGCCCGTGAGCATGCCCCTTACGTGGGAGGAGCTGCGCCCATCGCTTACGCCCGATCGCATCACGATACTCACTGCGTTGAAGCGGCTGCGGCGCGGCAAGGGGGATCCATGGGGCGACTACTGGACCTCTCGCCAGAAACTGACCGCTCAGTTAATTCGCGCAGTGGAATAGTCCGTTTTGGACCAGTCGCCATACAATCTGAGCCTGGCTTTGTTATCTGCATCCGTGCAGGGAGGACTGATGAATCGTTACGAGGACACCCGCCATCCGAACAATCCGCCGAACGCCCTTGCGCATCCCAAGACAGGCCGCAGCATGGCGCTATACAGCCTCATCGGCGTGATCGTCGTGATTGTCCTGTTGGCCGGTGTCGGTGCAGCCTTCTGGAAGGCGGCGCATCCGAGCGCTCCAGGCGAAGACGAGGACCGGGCGAACGCCATCGCCGTGGCCGGTTATTCCAATGAAGGCGGGCACAACCCTGTCCCGCATCACCGCAACACGGCCGCCGAGTTGAAGTTCCGAGGAGAGCTCACGCCGCCGAATGAAGGGCATCCCTAAGGAGAACGGTCGCGCCGTTCAGCAGGCCGGCCCACAGATCGAGCGCCCCTGCTTTACCGAACCATTCGGTGGTCCGGGGCGCCGCGCAACCCTGTAGCGACATGATGGTGCCGTGCGGCACCAGAATCTCTGTCGTGCCATTTCCGTCCGGTATCACGCATGCGACATCCGTCTCGCGCGCGATGATCGGTAGATTGGCGGACGAGCGCACGCACGGCCCCAGGATGGATGTGATATCCACATTTCGATAGCACGTTTCGCGCGTGTCGCTCAGACCGGCAAACGAGATCCCCTCCGGCCAGTCGGTGTCTTCGGATTGCGGATCGACGAACACGTACCGGCCGCCTGCCTTGAGAACGCCTAACAGCACGACGGCCGTATCGGCGCAGCGCGGCAAGTTGACGATGGCCAGGCCGCTGCGCCGGAATCCTTCAGCGATCAGGCGCCGTGCCACCGCGTTTGCCCTCTGGTTGAGCTCGCGATATGTGAGCGTCACGCGATGGTCTGAAATGGCAGGCGCGTCGCCATATCTGGCGGCGTTTGCCTCAATGATGCGATGAACGGCCATCCCACCGCGATACTCAGCAAACCTATCGCCATCTGAAGATGCGCAGGGCCAGTGCAAAGGTCCCGAATCCCCACGCGCCGAGCATCGCCAATTGGGGCATCACGTTCTGGAGCGAGGCGCCTTCGAGAATGACGCTGCGCAGCGCGTTGACGAGCGCGGTCAGCGGCAGCGCCTGGATGACCGGCTGCATTGGCTGCGGGAAATGCGTCGCGGAAAAGAACACACCGCTGACGACCCACATCGGCACAGTGGCCAGGTTCATCAGGCCGGAGATGGCTTCGAAGGTCCGCGCGCGGCTGGCGAGCAACAGGCCTACGCCGCCAAATGCCAGCGCTCCTGCCAGACAGACAACCGCAATCGCGGCGATCGAGCCTTGAATGGGCATCCCGAGCACGAAGACACCGAACACCAGTGGCACACCGGCTTCTGGCGCGAGCAGGACGAGCCGTCCGGCAACCTGCGCAATCA
>Ga0070681_10008513_pt1 | contig 10043 bp, 11 predicted proteins | sample KBSC83BmetaG_FD_65650 | JGI IMG/M metagenome (GOLD analysis project Ga0070681, IMG submission 65650) | Corn rhizosphere microbial communities from Kellogg Biological Station, Michigan, USA - KBS C8-3B metaG | ecosystem: Host-associated > Plants > Roots > Rhizosphere | place: USA: Michigan...
GCGAGCGCCGAGACGGTCGCGGGGCGGGAGCACTACCTCCGGCAGAACGGACGGGCGGTCTTCAAGTTCGCCGTGAGCGCCATGGCCGACTGCATCGAGGCGCTGCTGGCGCGCCACCGGCTGACGCCCGGAGACATCGCGGCGGTGATTCCCCACCAGGCCAACCAGCGCATCCTCGACGCCACCGCCGACCGGATGGGCCTTCCGCGGGAGCGGATGGTGTCGGTGATCGAGCGGTACGGCAACACGACCGCCGCCACGCTGCCGCTCGCCCTGGAGCACGCGGTGCGGTGCGGGAAGATCAGCCGCGGCGACCTGGCGGTCCTGGTGGCGGTGGGCGCCGGCCTCACGCTGGGGGCGACTCTCGTACGGTGGAGTGGCTGAGCGGCCGGATCAGGCCCGGGAAAACTCCGCCCGATCGATCGCGGCCAGGTCGGCGGCGGCGAGATCGAGATCGCCGGCTCCAAGCGAGTCCTGCGCGTGCTCCACCCGGCGGGCGCTGGGTATCACCAGCACCGCGGGCGATTGGGCCAGCACCCAGGCGAGCACCAGCGCGTGGGCGGACACGCCCAGGCGGCGCGCCATGGGTGCGAGCAGCGGATGGTCCGGCAGCCTGCGATTCAGCCGCCCCCCGCCGACAGGGCTGTAGGCCAGGAAGCCGATCCCGCGCTCGCTGCAGTAGCGCAGCACTCCCGTGGCCAGCGCCTCCCGAAAGAACGGATTCAGCCGATTCTGTACCGTGGTGACCGGCACGATCGCCTCGGCGGACCGGATCTGCGCTACGCTCACGTTCGACAGCCCCACCCAGCGGATCTTGCCGGCCCGACGAAGCTCGGCGAGCGCGCCCACGCTCTCCTCGAACGGCACCGCGGGGTCGGGAGCGTGCAGCTGGTAGAGCGCGATGCGCTCGACCCCCAGCGCCCCCAGCGACCGGTCGCAGGCGGCGCGGAGGTGCTCCGGACGGCCATCGGTGTCCCATCGCCCGCCGGTGCGGACTACCCCGCCCTTGGTTGCGACCACGACCTCGTCGCGGGCTGGATGCGCGGCGAGCGCGCGCGCGATGAGGCGTTCGTTGTGGCCCACATCCCGTTCGTCGAGGCAGTAGGCATCGGCGGTGTCGACCAGGATCGTGCCCGCGTCCAGCACCGCGCCGAGGACGCGCAGGGCGTCGGCCTCGGACGGGCGGTCCTGAATGGAGAGGTGCATGCCGCCGTACCCCACCGCCGGCACGGTGCCGGCACCGGGCCCCAGCGGCCGGGAGATCATCGCAGGAGCAGAGCGGTGCGGAGGAACTCGAGCAGCTCGTCGCGCAGGTCGAAGTAGATCGCCAGGCCGTGGGCCGCGCCGGGAACGATCCGGGTCCGGGCCGGGGCGAGCCCCTGACTCCACGCCGCCACGTTCCCCGCCCCATCGAACGGATCGTCCCGCGAGGATGCGAGATAGAAAGGCGCCTCGAGCCGCTCGACCGCGGCCCGGACCCGTGCCGGGCCGTCGGAGGCGATCGCCGGCGCGCCCGCCGCGCAGAGAGTGGCGACGCCGCGGACGCCCGGAATGTCCGGAGCGGCCAGCAGCACGCCGCTCCCCCCGACACTGGCGCCGAGCAGGAGCAGGCGCGATCCGTCGATGTAGTTCTGGAACACGCCCCAGCCGACGACGCGGAGAATGTCGTTGGGAATGCGGGAGAACCCCACCTTTCCCGCACTGGAGACGAAGGCGGCGCCGAAGGCCTCGAGCGTCACGCCCTCGGGCGTGTCGATCACCAGCGGCCCCTTGGTCGAGACGGTCGACGCGCCGTGGCCGCGGAGGTCGAACGCGAGCGCCGCGACCCCGAGCGCAAGCAGATCGGCCACCAGGGGAGACCAGCTGTCCCGGGTGGCCGGATACTGGTGAGCCAGGACGGCGAGCGGAAACCCCTGCCCCGCCGCTCCCGGTGGATAGGTGAGCGTGCCCTTGAGCACGAGCCCGTCCCCGGCGGGGACGGACATCTCCAACGGAGCGAGGCTCACGCCAGGCCGAGCTGCCGGGTCAGGCGGCGCCAGTCCTCCGGCGTCACCACCCCCTGCTCCAACAACGGGGTGAGCGTCGCGAGGATCTCCGCCCGGCTGCCGTCGATCCGCCGGTCGCGGAGCTCGCCGATCATGCGCGCAAACCGGTGCTCGTACTCATCGGCCTTGAGCGTGCCGTCCTTCCGCTGCTCGCTGAGCTTGCGCAGCTCGTCCGCGACGCGCGCCGGCGTCACGGGCTTGAGCGCCCCTCCCTGCTGATCAGCCGACATGTCGTCTCCCCTGCGATGCGTGATTGGGTGCCGAGCCGGTCGCACCCTGCATTATGTCAGGGGCCCGCGCGCCGCGTCCAGGGTCGTGGTCGGCGTGGCTCCGCTCCAGGTCACGTCGGCGGTGGGCCCGTAGGTGGGAGGCACGCGGTCCTCGAGCAGCCGCAGGCAGAGCCCCACCTGAGCCCGGTGGTGGGACGTGTGGAGCACCCGTCGCCAGAAGACCCAGATGCGCTCGCGCCGTACGTCGAAGAAGGGCACCTCCGTCAGCCAGAACGACTCATCGCCCGCGGCCAGCGCCGGCAGCCGCGCCCGGGCCAGGGTGACCAGCCGGTCGACGTAGGCCCCGACCCCCGGCGCTTTGCCTGGCGGCAGCAGTGACTCCACCGGCGGCTCGGGAATCCCGATGAACTCGGCGAAGAAGCGGCGCTCCGACAGGATCTGGTGCACCAGGATCTGGCGCACCGTGCTGCTGCGCCGATGGGGGGCGAAGTCGAGCTGGGCGTCCTGGAGCTCGCTCCAGACCGAGGCGGTCTTGTTGGTCTCGGAAGCATACGTCTCGACCAGGTGCCGAAGCAGCGGGATGGACACCGCCGGCAGATCGCCGAGATAGGTCGCGGGATACTGCATGGCCATGGGGCCCTCCGCGGATGAGTCTTTGCCGGCGGCGCCGGCGCATACTCAATCCTAGCGGCGGGTCAGTTGCGGAGGTAATCCACCCGGATCGTGAGGCGGTGCGGGTCGGCCGGGGTGGGCTCCAGCGCGAGGCGGGCCAGCCCGCGATCGAGCCGGCCGGCGGACTCGGTGCCGACCGCCGTTGCGGCCAGCTCGGCGGTGGCGGTGAGGGTAGGCCAGGCCGCCGGCGCGGGTTGGACGCGCGCGGTGACTTGCATCGTGCCAATGGCCTGGGCAGCCAGGGGGGATGGACGCACGGCCAGCGCCGCGCCTGGAAGTCCCAGGAGCAGGGCGGCGCCGAGGCCGCGAGGCGGGTCGAGCCGATGACGAAGAATCATCCGGTTCGGGATGATGGCGCGAATTGCCGAGGTGCGGAAGAGGCGAAGGGGAAAGGCACCGCGCCTCCGAGGGTTAGGCTTGCAGCCGGTACTCGCGGAGAAGCCGCATTCGTCAAGAGCTTTGACAGTGCCGGCGATCCGCGATCGGGCAGATTGGTCAACCTCCTAGAGTGCAGGTTGGTGGCGCGGGACCGTCTGAAATCACGGCAAGCCGCAATCACTGGCACGCGCATTGCCCCTCGCCCGCGACGCCGGGGAGCGCCAACTCCCCTGAGCCATCGAAGCGGGATCCAACCACTTCCACGATCGGGGAGAGAGGCAGATGCGCAGCGCAACCGTACTATCGGCGGCCCTTGCCGTCGGCTTGAGCCTGGGCGCCGGTGCGCTGCAGGCCCAGACCAGCGCCAACATCAACGCGACCGCGACCGTCCTGGCCGCGCTGACGGTGACCGGCGCGAGCGACCTGCAGTTCGGCAACGTGACCCCGGGCGTGAACAAGACCGTCGCGATCGCCGACGCCGGGGCCGGCCGCTTCGACATCACCAAGGCGGCGAGCAGCGGCGTGGCGCTGTCGTTCACCCTGCCGGCGAACCTGTCCTCCGGCGCGAACACGCTGCCCATCGGCAGCTGGACCGGCGGCTGGAACACCTCCGCCACCCCCGCCGGCGCCACCAGCTTCACGCCGAGCGCCTCGGCCACCAACACCACCGTCACCGCGGGCACCGCGATCTCGGTCTACGTCGGCGCGACGGTGTCGCCGGCGGCGGCCCAGGCCGCCGGGGCGTACACCGGCGTGGTGACGATGTCGGCCGTCTACTACTGAGCCGTCGACTCTCTCGGGCAGCGTAAGCGCCGGGCGGGGGTGGTTTCGGCCTCCCTCGTCCGGCGCGTGCACGAGCGGCCCCGGGGAACTCTCATGCGAATCTGGACGCTCGTGGCCTGTGGCGCGCTGCTGGGACCGGTGGGGCCCGCGGCCGCGCAGGTCTCGGTCGCGGGGATCCGCGACCTGGCCTTCGGGCCGGTGATCATCGGGATCCCCAGCACCGTGGCGCCGAGCGACGCGGTGCGCAGCGGGCAGTACCGCTTCACCGCACCGGCCGGCTCGCGGGTCCGGATCGATTTCGACCTGCCGAGCCAGCTCAACGGCCCGGCCAGCGCCAAGCTGCCGATCAAGTTCGGCAAGACCGACGCGGTCATCGTGGGCAACGCCCCCGGCAGCGTGCCGACCGCTCTGGACCCGAACCCGAAAGCCAACCTCAAGTTCGACATGGGAACCAGCACCGCGGCCAACATTTTCCTCGGCGGGACGGTGACACCGGCCGGCAACCAGGCCCCCGGCAGCTACGTCGCCACCGTCGTCCTAACGGTGACCATCCAGTGACCCGACCTCTCGTCGCTCTGCTCCTGGCCGTTCTGCCGGCTCCGCTACTGGCCCAGGGCGTGCTCGTCGCTCCGCACGCCATCATCATCGACCACCGCACGCGGAGCGGCTCGCTCAGCCTCTACAACCCCGGAAGCGAGCCCTCCGAAGTCACGCTGTCCACCTTCTACGGCTACCCGGTGACCGACTCGGCCGGCGATTTCGAGCTGCGCACGGTGGACGCCCCCGATTCGACCGCGCCGTCCGCGGCCGGCTGGATCGAGGCCTTCCCCAAGCGCATGGTCCTCGCCCCCAAGGAGCGTCAGACGGTGCGGCTCCTCGCCCGTCCCCCGGCGAACCTGGCGGACGGCGAGTATTGGGCGCGGGTGGTGGTCTCGGCCAAGGGTGGAACGGTGCCGGTGAGCGGGCTCGCGGACAGCTCGGGCGTGAGCGTCGGCCTGAGCCTCGAGGTGCGGACCGTGCTTCCGCTGCAATACCGCAAGGGCCGGGTCTCGACCGGCGTGCAGCTCCACGAAGTGGCCGCCGCGGTGGAGCACGACAGCCTCGCGCTGCGTCCCCACCTCACCCGCGTCGGCAACGGCGCCTACCTGGGCACGTTGCGCGCCGTGCTGCGCGACTCGACCGGGCGCACGCTCGCGTCGCTCTCGACTCCGCTCGCCGTGTACTACGAGATGTCACCGAGGTTGACGGCCCCGCTGCCGACCGCCGGATTGCCGCCTGGCGTCTATCAGGTGCAGATCGAGGCGGCAGCGGAGCGGGAGGACATCGCCCCCGAGCTCGTGCTCGCCTCGCCCCCCGCGCGCTCGACGCTGGTGGTCCGGTTGCCGTGACGCCCAGGGGCCTGCAGGCTGCGCTGCTGCTGGCCGCGATCCTCCTCGCGCCCAGGGCGGCGCTTTCCCAGATATCCGACCATACCGCCGAGCCGGTGATCGTGGAGCTGTCGGTCGGACGGTACGGCACCCGCACTGTCGAGGCCCTGCAGATCGGGCGCGAGGCGCTGCTGCCGCTCTCGGTCGTCGCCGAGCTGGCGGAGATCCGCTACCGGCGGGTGCCGCCCGGCTCCGCCGAGCTGGTGATCGAGCCCGGGGCCCGCCGGGCGCTGTCCGACCCGGCCACCACCGAGATCCGCTTCGCCGACACCACGCTGGCGCTCACGCCGGCCGACCGGGTGGTCCAGGCCGGCGAGCACTACCTGAGCACCCGCATCCTCGGCGCCCTTCTTCACACCAGCTTCGCCGTCAGCTGGAGCGACCTCAGCGTCACCCTGCTCGATGCGGACAGCCTGCCGGTGGGACGGCGGCGCGCCCGGGAACGAGCGCTGGCGGCGCTCCGCGGCGGTCAGGGGGAAGCGGTCCCGGATCTCTCGCTCGGTTTCGAGCGGGTCCGCTGGGACGGGATGGTGCTCGACTACTCCGCCCTGATGCCGGCCACCGATTTGCTCGGCGGGGGTGCGTACTCCGCCAACCTGGGCCTCAACCTGTTCGGCGGGTCCCTCGAGGCGGCGCTCGCCAGCGCCGGGCCTGCCCGAGGGGGCCCGCCCCGGCTGGACGCCTCCTGGACCGGAGTCTGGCGCACCGCCCGGTGGATCAGCCAGGCGAGAATCGGCGACGGGCTCGCGACCGGTCCGCGACCCCGGAGTGTGCGGGGCTTCTCGCTGACCAACGCGCCTTTCCTCCGCCGCTCGTTCTTCGATGACCTGCCGTTCGCCGGCGCGCTGGGCCCGGGCTGGCAGATCGAAGCCTATCGCGGCGGCCGGCTGCTGGCCCTCGACTCGGCCGACGCGCTCGGACGCTTCTCGGTGGACCTGCCGGTGGAGTACGGCGAGAATCCGGTGGACTTCGTCGCCTATGGGCCGTTCGGCGAGCTCCGTGAGTTCAACCGGACCTACCGGGTGGCGGGAGACGCGCTGCCGGCGCGCCGGTTCGAGTACGCCGTGGCAGCCGGTGGGTGCCGGACACCCGAGTGCACGGCCAACGCCAATCTCGACCTGCGCTACGGCCTGAGCCGCCGGTGGAGCGTGCGGGGCGGCGTCGACCGGTTCTGGCGGGACACCCTCCCCGGACTTTCCCATCCGTACGTCGGTGTCTCCGGCTCGCTGGGGAATGCCTGGGGCGTCAACCTGGAGGGCGTGGCGGACGCGGTCGTGCGAACAGCGCTCCGTTATGAGCCCACCGACGATCTCCGGCTCACCGCGGAGTACGACGACTTCGCCACCGCCACGGTGGCACCGCTGCTCACCCCGCTGGGGCGCCGTAATCAGTGGACCTTCACCGCCTTCGCCCGCCCGATCCCCCGGCGCGACGACGTGTACTTCGACGCCACGGTGGACCGGATCGAGGACGCGCTCGGAGGCAGCACCAGCGGGCGGTTCGGCCTCTCGCTGTTCACGGCCCGCATGCGGCTCTCGCCCGCGGTCCGCTTCACCCGTGCGCCGGCTCCCGTGACTGCCGCGGGCGCACCGCGGACGGCGCTCTCGCTCACCACGTTCTCCCTGCCCTATCCCGAGCTGGGCCCGCTGCTCGGCGCCGTCTCTACCCGGACCTCGTGGGAGCTCGACGTCGCGGGCCGGCTCACCGCGGCTGCCGGCTACCTGTCGCGGGCGCTCGGTCCGTCGCTCCGGCTGGAAACCGGGGCCGGCTGGGGCCGGGGGGCGGGCACCACCTTCGCGCTGTATCTCTCCACCCAGCTGCCGACCGTCCGCTCCACCACCACTGTCACCAGCGGCGCGCTCGGCGCGGGCATGACGCAATTCGTCCAGGGCTCGCTGCTGTACGACCCGTCGAGCCGCGGCGTGGCATTCACCAGCGGCCCCTCGGTGGAGCGCGCCGGGTTGAGCGGCCGGATCTTTCTCGACGAGAACGGCGACGGCCGCTGGACCCCCGGAGAGACCTTCCTGGCCGGTGTGCGCCTCCGAGCCGGCTACGTCACCGCGGTGTCCGACTCTACCGGCCGCTATCGGGTGTGGGACCTGCCGTCGTTCGAGCCGGTGCTGGTCGCGGTGGACTCCACGACGCTGGCCTCCCCGCTCTGGATTCCCACCCACGGCGCGGTGAGCGTCGAGACGGGGCCCAACCGATTCCGGGAGCTCGACCTTCCCATCCTGCCCGGAGGCGTCATCGAAGGGAAAGTCGTGCGCGAAACTCCCACCGGCCCGATTCCGGTCGCCGGGGCCAGGCTGCTCCTGCGGCGCCGAGGCAGTGGGGAAATGCGCTCCCTCACCAGCTTCAGCGATGGCGCGTTCTATCTGATGGGGGTGAAGCCGGGCGAGTACGATCTGGCGGTGGATACCGGCGATCTGGAGCGCCTCGGCCTGACCGACACGCCGCTGGCGCTCACGATGCCGGCCGATCCGGATGGCGCGACCGTGGGCGGGCTGGAGGTACGTCTCCGCTGACGGTCAGGACCGGCCGACGCCGTGTCGCAGCCGGAACGCGCGTGCTTTGGCCCGCCCCCCGCAGAGCTCCATGGAGCACCACCGCCGGGTTCCGGGCTTGGAATCGTCGTAGAAGGTGAAGGGACACGTCTCGTTGGCGCAGGAGCGGTAGCGCGAGCGATCGTCCCGGCCGAGCATCATCGCGAGCGAGGCCGCGACATCGGCGTAGAGCCGCTCGAGCGGCTCGCCGGTGGAGACCATCTCGGTGACGAGTGCGCCATCCTGCATCCGAAGACGCACGTGGCGCGGATCCCGGGCCAGCTCGCGGTTGAGCCGGGCGATCAGGCCCGGCGAGACTGGATCTCCCTCCCGCCATCGCCGCAGCCCCTCCCGCAGCACTTCCCGGAACTCGCGCAGCTCGGTGAGCTCCGCGTCCGAGCGGATGCCGAGATCTCGCCCGTACGGCACTCCGACCACGTCCGCCCAGATCGGCAGGTCTTCCGGATTGTCCAGCAGGTCCACCGGGACGCCGTCGCGAGCACCTACGGTATTGAGAAGGTCGATGACCAGACGGCCGCCGACCCGGACGAAACCCGCCGTCAAGGAGTCGTTCATGATGGTCTCCCGCCCCGCCCTGTATACAGTCAGCGCATCCGATCTGATGCACAGGGATAAAGTGTGAGCGGGGCCGGGGCGGAGGTCAATACTCAGCCCAGCTCGCGGAGGTCCTCCGGGGTGAGCCGCAGCTCGGCGGCGGCGATGTTCTCCTCCAGGTGGGCGGTGCTCGAGGTGCCGGGGATCACCAGCATCGCGGGCGAGCGCGCCAGCAGCCAGGCCAGCGCCGCCTGGTATACGGTCACGCCGTGGCGTCGAGCCACCCGCTCGAGCGGTCCCCCCTCCTCGATCTCCCCCGCGGAAAGCGGAAACCAGGGGATGAACGCCAGGCCCTCGCGCTCGCTGTAGTCCACCACCGGATCCCACTTCCGGTCGCCCGCGTTGTAGAGGTTCTGGACGGACACGATCGGGACGACGCGGCGGGCGGCGTCGATGTCCTCGACGCCCACCTCGGAGAGACCGAGGTGGCGCACCAGGCCTTCGCGCTGGAAATCCCGAAGCGCGTCGAACTGCTCGCCGGCGGGTACCTTCGGGTCGATGCGATGAAGCTGATAGAGGTCGATCCGGTCGAGCCGCAGACGGCGGAGACTGCCTTCCAGCTGCCGTCGCAGGTGCTCGGGCCGGCCGTTGGTCACCCACTTGTCCGGCCCCGGGCGAAGGAAGCCCCCCTTCGTGGCGATGACCAGCCCTTCGGGATAGGGGTGCAGCGCCTCGGCGATGATCTCTTCCGAGACGTTGGGCCCGTAGGAGTCCGCGGTGTCGATGAAGTCGACGCCCTGCTCGACGGCCCGGCGGAGGACCCGCACCGCTTCCGCCCGGTCACGTGGCTCGCCCCAGATCCCTTTGCCGGTGAGACGCATCGCCCCGAAGCCCATGCGATTCACCGTCAGATCGCCCAGCGTTATGGTGCCGGCGGCCGCCGCCGGGGCGGGAGTGGCGCTGCCGCGCTGTCTGCTCATGCTGTGCTCCTTTTCCCTGGTCACGGCGGCCCGGGGCCGCCGGCCCGCCGGAGGTCGGCGAGAGATTCCGGTAACCGGGCGCACCTTGCCGAAGGTTCCCGAACGGGCCAAAAACAACCAGCGGGGCGCCGGCAGAAGCCGGACACCCCGCTGGGGCGCCACGCGGGCGATTCGCGACGGCCGAAGCCGCCGTGGCTTCGCTATCTACGGATGACCACGATCACCCGCACTCGCTGAAGCCGCACACGTGACACTTCATGCACCCTTCGGCGAACTCGAGCTGCGACCCGCAGTCCGGGCACGCCCCCGAGAGCGTTTCCTGAAGTCCACCGAGCACCATCTGCTCGCCGCCCGGCCCGCTCGCGGGCTGGGCCACGATCGGCGCCGGCGCGGCCGACGCCGCGGCGCCCGGCAGCAGCTCCTGCTGAAT
>Ga0070681_10008514_pt1 | contig 10043 bp, 9 predicted proteins | sample KBSC83BmetaG_FD_65650 | JGI IMG/M metagenome (GOLD analysis project Ga0070681, IMG submission 65650) | Corn rhizosphere microbial communities from Kellogg Biological Station, Michigan, USA - KBS C8-3B metaG | ecosystem: Host-associated > Plants > Roots > Rhizosphere | place: USA: Michigan...
ATCGCGATCACGCGGAGCACCTCTCCGGGCCGCCGCAGGTGGGCTTGGACGCGGCCCCTATAATGAAGAGCTTCGCATGAGCGTCATTGAGGCGCCGCCGTCTATCTCCCCTGGAACGGTGCCGAACGGTCGTACGCATTGGGCGCTGTACGTCGGCGTCGGTCTGCTGACATGGGCGCTCCTGATGTATGCGGTCGTGGAGCAGTTGTTCGACACGAACTTCTATGTTCTGTGGGAAGCGACGTCGCTGCTGGCGGGAGATCGACCGTATCGCGACTTCTATCAGATGGGGTGGCCGCTGCTGACGCTGTTGTCCACCGCGATGCAGTGGCTGGTCGGTTACCGGTTGATCGGCGAGTTCGTTCTGCAGTGGGCATTCATTGCTGCCAGCATGGTGATCGGATTTCACCTCGCCGTTCGACTGTCTCGCTCGGTCCGGGCGGCGCTGGCCGCCACGCTGGTGGCCATTGCGATTGTCGCCGCGACGCCGACTTTCCAATTCCCGAAATTGTTTTTCTATCCGATTGCCGTGTGGGTGGCGTGGTGGTACATGGAGAGGCCGTCCGTGCGGCGTGCGGCGGTTGTTGGCGCGGTCGCCGCCGTCGCGTTTCTTTACCGGCACGATCACGGCCTGTACATCGGCATAGGCGCCGTGCTGGCGTTTGTACTGGCGCGCGTCGTTCATCCTGACGCCAGGGATGTCCGATCGTCCGCGACGGAGGCCTTCGTATTCACGGTTGTCGTCGCCACGCTGCTCGCGCCATGGGCCTTGTTGGTGCAGCGCAACGAGGGACTGATCGACTACGTGCAAACCGCCGCGGCGTGGGAGCAAACGTGGGCTCCAGCCCGGCTTCCCTACGTCGCGCTGCGCGATTTCAATCCCGTTTCGCTCGTCTCCGCCGCCGGACTGCCTTCGCGCGAGGCCTCCGAGCATTGGCTGCTTCAACTGACATTGTTGCTGCCATTGTTCGTGCTGGTCAGGGCAGCGTTCGATGTTCACCATCGGCGGCATACGTCGCTCGAGGTCTCTCAGGCCGTCATCGCAGCGGCGATGGTCATCATCGTTGGCATTCGGCTGTTTCGGGAGGATGGCTATTTCGTGGCGGTCCTGCCGCTTTCGGCCGCGCTCGGTGCGCACCTGCTGACGGGACCAAGAGCGGGAGCGCATGGTGTCTGGCGGATCCTCCGGCGCTCGCTTGCGCTGGCCACGCTGCTCGTCACGTGTGTCGCAGCCGTGGGTTACGTCAAGGCGTGGGATCTGCTCGAGCCGGGAGAAGTGAAAGAGCTTCGCCCGACATTTCGCGAACTTATGGCGAGTCCGCCCATCGATGCACTGCAGCCACGGGCCGATGCATGGAACGTTCAGCCTCCCGCGTGGCTGGCAGACCCACAGGACGTGCAGCAGAAAATCGCGCTTCGCTACATGCACGACTGTACGCGTGACGGCGATCGAATCTTCGTGACCGGTTCGACGCCCTATCAGGTCGGTTACTACACCCAGCGCGCAATTGCCGGCGGACAGGTGCAGTGGCACCACGGCTGGCGGTCGGATCCAGTACATGCGCGTCAGTCGTTGACGCTGCTCGAGGCCCAGTCCGTGCCATTCGCCTTCTCGACACACGACCCGGTCCTCGCCGATCTCGAGAGGTATCCCGACATCCGCCGCTACTTCGAGCAGAACTACGCCGAAGTGACAGGAAGCCACGGATTGCTGCTTGTCGATCGCAGGCGCCAGCCGACAGGTCGCTTCGGTGCACTCGGTCTTCCGTGCTTCCGCTAGGGCTGCACGGCCTTTTGGCGAACCGCGGTGGCGCTCCAATCGGGCCGGAGCATGAGGATCTTCTCCGGCACAACACCCTTCTGTGCGAGGAGCTTGATTGTTCCCGCTGGTCGCTCGAGCACCGCCACGACGAGCACGTCATACGCGACGTCGTGGTGGTCGGCAATAGTACGGACCGGAAGGCCGAGGAATGGTCCCCCATGCTGCTCGTCGAACACCGCGACGAGCTCCAGTCCCATGTCCCGCACCAGCAGGAAGACGAGTTCCGCGGCGTCGCCCGTTCCGAAAATTGCGACGCGTTTCTGCTCGGCGACGGCGTTGACCAGGCTGCGCCGGAGGTGTTGCCGGGCGTCGCGATAAAAATCGAGCGAGTACTTCATGAACTCGTAGGTCAACCGGGCTTTGCGCGCCATACCCTTCGGCGTCAGTGAGTACACGAGACGGTTCGGCGACACCGTGACGCACTTGACGTATCCCTTGCGCACGAGGCGCTTGAGATAGAGATTCGTCAGGCCGAGCGCCATGCCGAGACGGCTGGCCAGCGTACGCTGCGTGATCGTCGCTTCGCGCTCGAGGGCTTCGAGCAGCTGCAGATCTCGCCGGGATTCAAGTTCCACGTGAGCGGGTCGTGATGGAAAAAGGAGGGGAGCGGACAAACCTTCGGCCTGTGAGTTACAACACTGGCCGTCGTGCGGCTGCCGCGCCTAGTCGTTCAAAGAATGAACGAGGCGTTCATGATTTGAACATGAAAGCGTGGACGGTTCAAGCCGGAAGCTCGGATGCAGATCGCTGTCGAATGGTCACGGCAAGAACGTGCAATCTGCACATGACGGCTGTCGTGCGGACGCGCGTTCAGGCCAGAAAGCCTCTCTCGTCCAGGTGCCGCTCGATGCGCTCCGCACATCGCCCAGGCTCGCAGTCGGTGGTCTGCAGGACGATGTCAGGTGAGGCGGGTGGTTGATAGGGATCGTCGACCCCGGTCATGTCGGTGATCTCGCCGCGCCGGGCCTTTGCGTACAGGCCCTTGGTGTCGCGGCGTTCACATTCTTCAATGGGGGTCGCGACATGGACGAGCACGAACGCGTCGGCGCCCACCAGTCGCCGCACTTCCTCGCGGGTCGCCTCGTACGGACTGATGACCGCGCACATCACGGCGCCGCCATGACGGACGATCTCCGCCGCGACGAACCCGATGCGACGGATGTTCGTGTCGCGATCCTCTTTGGAAAAGCCGAGGCCCTTGGACAGGTTTGTCCGGACGACGTCGCCGTCGAGAAGCGTCACCGTGCGGCCGCGATGTTCGAGGCGGTCGGTCAGAAGTCTCGCAATGGTGGATTTCCCGGCGCCGCTCAAACCGGTGAACCACACGCACACACCGCGACGGCTCACTCGTTCGGCTTCCTGCTCCTGCGCAGCCGCCGGGTGCGCCACTCCACAACGGAGCCCGACGGCGCCGAGTCGTACCCCAGCAACCGGGCGAGCGCGGGATCGTCGCTGTGGCGGCCGTTGAGGGCCAACGGCAGCGAAATCTGCTGCGCGATGATCGGCAGCGAGAAGACGTTATTGACCGCCCGGCGTACTCGCCCCGAACGGTTGTCGCCCGCGCGGTGAAAGAGCATGGCATCGAACACCACGAACGACCCGGGCTCGGCTGTCACCGGCACTTCGAGGGACGCCGCGACTTCCGGTGAAGGAAATCGCTCGAGATGATGGGAACCGGGAATGACGAGCGTCGCGCCAGTCTCGCTGCGAAACGGGTCGATGCAGAACAGCGCGCCGACGGCGAGCGGGCGGCTGGAGACGAAGTGTTGATACGGCAGATCCCGATGATACGCGCGCTGCGTATGACCCTCCTGAGGCGGATTGATGACGCCGTTCTGCTGCATCAGGACGACGTAGTCGCCAAGGAGTTGCCGCACCAGCGCCAGGAGCGGCGGATACGTCGGCAGTTTGAGGAAGGCGTCATCATGCGCGAGCGGACAACGCGCCGTGAAACCGTCGCCGATCTGCTCGAGACGATCGGTACCGAATTCCCCGGCCTGTCGACGAAGCACTTCATCGAGTCGCGTCCCGAACTCGGCAGTTTCCGCATCCGAAAATGCGTTGAGGAGGACGGTGAAACCCGCGAGCCGCACCCGTTCGGCGTGGGCGGCGAGATCGCTATCCGCCGATTCCTGTTCCCTGACGCCGTAGCTCCGCAGGCTGTCCGCCATGATGCCGCGGACGAATGGTACCACGCCATCCGTCGGCGGTTCGGAGTGCTGGACGGCCCTCATCAGCGTGGTAACATTCGCGCTTCGCGCCCCATCTTCCATGAATGCCCCGTAAGCGAGTTGCAATCGTTCAATCGAGCTATATCCCGTGGAAGGGGTACTTCGACCTGATTCGAAGCGTCGACGCATTCCTCCTTCTCGATAACGTGCAGTTCACGCGTCGCGACTGGAGGAATCGGAACCGGATCAAGACCCGCCAGGGTCTTGCGTGGCTGTCCATTCCCGTCCACACACGCGGGCGCTACACGCAGTTGATTGAGGACACGACCACATCGGATCCCGATTGGGGCCGGCGCCACTGGCAGACCATTCGCGCGAACTATGCGAAGGCCCCGTACTTCGACTATTACGCCGACCGGTTCGCTGAGTTGTACGAACGGTCGTTTACGCGGTTGAGTGAGATCAATCACGCCTTCACTGCCGCCATCTGCGAGAGTCTCGGCATCACGACGCCCATGGCATGGTCGAATGCCTTCGAGACGCGGAACACGCCGAGCGAACGGCTGATCGACTTGTGCCTCGCCGTCGGAGGGACGGATTACTTGTCTGGCCCGAGCGCCCGAGACTACCTCGATGTGGGCGCGTTCGAGGCGGCCGGCATTGCGGTGCAATTCGCCGATTACTCCGGGTACCCTGAATACGCGCAGCCGCATGGTCCGTTCGAGCACCACGTCAGCGCCCTCGATCTGCTGTTCTGCACCGGACCCGGCGCGCTCGAGTTCATGAAGACCCTGTGACGATCGGCTTATCGGTGGTGACCTCGCTCTACAAGTCCGCGGCGTTCGTGCGCGAGTTCTACACGCGTGTGGCCGAAGCCGCTGCGAAGGTGACGCCGGACTGGGAGATCGTCATGGTGAACGACGGATCACCGGACGATTCGCTGCAGCTCGCCGTTGACATACACCGCCGTGACCCGCGCGTCCGCATCGTGGATCTGTCACGGAACTTTGGTCACCACAAGGCCTTGATGACCGGGCTGGTCCACGCGCGCGGCGCGCTGGTGTTCGTGATCGATTCCGATCTCGAGGAAGATCCCGCGTGGATTCCGGTGTTTTACGAGGCGATGCAGTCCACGGGCGCAGACGCCATCTACGGTGTCCAGCAGGCGCGCAAAGGCGGCTGGTTCGAGCGAATGGGCGGGGCGCTCTTCTACACCATCTTCAACAAGCTGCTGACGCATCCGTTTCCGCTGAACATCGTCACGGCACGGCTGATGACGCGTCGCTACGTGGACGCCCTGGTGCAGCACCGCGATCAGGAGGTCTCGCTGGCCGGGTTGTCAACGATCACGGGATACGATCAACGACCCTTGACGGTGACCAAGGGCACGCGTGGCGACTCGTCGTACGGATGGAGACGACGAATTTCCGCGTTCGTCACGGCTATCACCGCCTTCAGCAACCGGCCGCTGCTCTACATCTTTCAGCTCGGTGTCGGCGTCATTCTTCTGTCGATGGCCGCCGGTATCGTTCTGATGTACCAGAGCATGACGGGTCACGTCGGCGTTCCCGGTTGGGCATCGATTATGGTGTCCATCTGGTTCCTCGGAGGCGTCACCATCTTCTGCGTCGGCGTGCTCGGGATCTATCTTGCGAAGGTCTTCACGGAGACCAAGGACAGACCGTACACGATCGTCCGTCAGATCTACGGTGCTGAGAGCGACACCCGCGACGGAGTGAGCGTGTTGGACGCGCATAGCCGCGGCGGAGCGGAAGCAGGAGACACACGTGGCCCGACTCGTGATCTTTGGCACCGGTGACGTTGCCCGCCTGGCGCACTTTTATTTCCGGACGGACAGTCCGCATGACGTGGCCGCGTTCGTCGTCGATGCGCCGTTCAAGAACGCCGAGACCTTCGAAGGACTTCCGCTCGTCTCGTCTGACGATGCGGCGAAACGATTTCCACCTTCTGACCACGCGGCGTTCGTGGCACTCGGGTACTCGAGAATGAATCGGGCACGGAAAGAGAAATACGAGCAGATGCGGGCCGCCGGATACGACCTGGTCAGCTACGTGAGCTCACGCTGCACCTACCTGACGACCCCCCCGGGCGACAACTGCTTCATCCTCGAGGACAACACGGTGCAGCCGTTCGTGACGATCGGCAACGACGTCACACTCTGGAGCGGCAACCACATCGGCCATGACTCGGTGATCGAAGATCACTGCTTCATCACGTCGCACGTCGTCGTTTCTGGACATGTGCGCGTCGGCGCCGGCTCCTTTCTCGGCGTGAACGCGACGTTGCGGAACGACATCAGCATTGGTTCCGAATCCTTAATCGTGGCGGGCGCGGTCATTACCAAGAACACGCCGCCGAAGAGCGTCTTCTACCCGGAGCGAGCCAAGCGCGCACCGAAGTCGAGCGACGAGATCGAGCTGTGAGCGGCAGGTGGGTGAGGCTGGGAAAGCTTGATCTCGATACGTCCCACGCGTCAGCGTGGGCGGTGTCACATGCGGCGCTGCCGATCCCCGAAGTGTCGGGCGATGGACAGTGGAACATCTATTTGAGCCTGCGCGACGCGCACGGGCGGGGGCGGATTGGCCGGACGGTGCTGACGCTGGAGCCCGCTCCCGCGTTGTCGCCGCTCGATGCAGATCCCCTTCTCGAACTCGGTGAGCGCGGCACATTCGACGACAACGGCATTGTCGGATCGTGTCTGACTCAGGACGGTGACCGTCGCTACCTGTTCTACTCTGGCTGGAATCGCGGCGTCACGGTTCCGTTCTACCTTGGCGCGGGTCTGGCCATCAGCGACGGTGCGGGTCCTTTCCGTCGCGTGTCACGCGCACCCGTGCTGGCGCTGGTGCATGAAGAGCCGTTCCTCACCGCCTCGCCATTCGTCGTTCGCGACAACACGCGATGGCGAATGTGGTACATCTCCGGCACCGGGTGGATGGCCGAAGGATCGGGTTTCGAGCCTTGCTATAACATCCGCTACACGGAATCGGCGGACGGTCGTAACTGGGAGCGTCCGGGACGGATTTGTATTGATTACGGACCCGGCGAACACGCCATCGCGCGACCGTGGGTGATTCGCGATTCGGATCGGTATCGCATGTGGTTTGCTGTGCGCGGTACGCGATACCGCATCGGATACGCCGAATCGGCGGACGGCATTTCGTGGACGCGCGCGGACGACGTCGGCGGTCTGTTGCCCTCGGGCGACGGGTGGGACAGCGACATGGTGGAGTACCCGTGCCTGATTGATTACCGCGGCCGCCGATACATGCTGTACAACGGCAACGATTACGGCAAGACAGGCGTCGGTGTGGCTGTGTGGCAGCCTGCGGAGGACGGCCGGCGATGAGGATCCCATTCAATCGTCCGCATCTGACAGGCCGCGAGTTCACCTACATTTCCGAAGCGGTGGCTGGTGGACAGCTCGCCGGCAACGGTCAGTTCACGCAGCGGTGCCACGGTTGGCTCGAGCGCGAGCTCGGGTGTCCGCGGGCGCTGCTCACCCATTCGTGCACGGCGGCCCTGGAGATGGCCGCGCTGCTTCTGGATCTGAAGCCGGGCGACGAGATCATCATGCCGTCCTTTACGTTCGTCTCAACGGCGAACGCCTTCGTGCTGCGCGGTGCGCGCCCCGTTTTCGTCGACATCCGGCCCGACACGCTCAACATCGACGAGTCGCTGATCGAGGCAGCGATCACCGACCGCACGCGCGCGATCGTGCCGGTGCATTACGGCGGGATCGCCTGCGACATGGACGCGATCATGGATATCGCGCACCGCCACAATCTCTTCGTGGTCGAGGACGCCGCGCAGGGCTTTCTGGCGCGCTATCGCGATCGCCCGCTCGGCTCGATCGGCCATCTCGGCGCGATCAGTTTTCACGAAACGAAGAATGTGATTTCCGGCGAGGGCGGCGCGCTGCTGATTAATGACGACCGGTTCCGATCGCGCGCCGAAATCATCTGGGAGAAGGGGACCAACCGGACACAGTTTCTACGCGGAGAAGTGAATAAGTACACGTGGGTGGACATCGGCTCGTCGTTCCTCCCAGGTGAACTGATCGCCGCGTTCCTGTGGGCTCAGCTCGAGTCGGCGCACGAGATGACCAACGAACGGCTGCGGCTGTGGAATCGCTACGCCGAGGGCTGCGCCGCGTTGCAGCCCCTTGGTGTGCGGTCGCCCGTTGTGCCCGACTATGCTTCTCATAACGCACATCTGTTTTATATCGTGCTTCCCGAGGGCGTCTCGCGTGCGGCCGTGCTGGCGGATCTGAACGAACGTGGAGTCAATGCGATCTTCCATTACGTTCCGTTACACGATTCGCCCGCGGGCAGGCGCTATGGGCGCGCCGCCGGTGCAATGGATGTCACGACGACGCTGAGCAGCCGGTTGATCCGGCTGCCCGTGTGGGTCGGGGTGAAGCCGGCCGAGGCGGAATTCATCATCACGTCTGTCACCGAATCGCTGACGCAGCACGTCTGACCAGATTCTTGCCTGCGGTTGGATCGGATGGTCGGGCGGAGACGCCATGGGCGTGGTGCGGCTGATGCTCAGCCTGCTCGTGGTCGGTTCTCATGTGGCATCGGTGACACGCCGGCAGGTTCGGCAGCCATCGCCGGGTTTTTACCATCAGCGGCTTCCCGATGGCACGCCGTCCTCGAGAACTAAAGCGACCCCACCCGCCGCGTGCACGGCATCGTGCGCTTCTACACGAACCGGCCGATCCGTCTCGGACCGCCACTGATCGCAACCCTGGCGCTGACGTGGTTCGCGCTGTGGATGCGCGACGCACGGCCGTTGCAGAATCATTTCGAGCATGGTGTCCGAGCCGGCGCGTATATTGCCGGTTGACATGCCCGCGTCTGCTCTGCGCATGTTCTCGATGGCCTGGACCGCATGCTGGGCAATCTGTCGTATGGCGTGTTTCTGGCGCACTTCCTGGGGACGGTGGTGATGTACTGGATTGCCGAGTACGTCTTCGCGCAAACGGGCGTCTTCGGTATCTTCGGCATCCCCGACATCACAGACCTGCGCATTCACATCCGGGCATTTGTATTCGCGGTCCTCGCCGGAATGTTCGTGTATGTCGTCTTCGAACGGCCGTTCGAAAGATTGCGCGCTCACTTCTGCAGGCGGCCCTCGCCGGCCACGGTGCCCGCGCTTGCCGGCTCATCGACGGGGTTCGCAGCAGCGATCGAAAGCTGACGAGGCCGCCGTCTGATGAAGACGATAGTGGCCAGCCCGGCGGCCAGAATCAGATTGCTGAACCACGTGAGTGCGATCTGAATCCGCGGCGTGAACGCGACGGTGATGTCGGTGACACCAGGGGGCACGACGACGCCGAGAAAGGCGTCCGCAACAGGATGTACGGCCAATGATCCCGTGGCTGCCGTCGCGGTCCATTCGGGGCGGTACATCGCCGAGATGAACAGCAACCGCTCCTGGTCGGACCGCGGAATGTGGGCGACGTAGGTGCCGTTCGTCGTCTGCAGGTTGACCTGGGCGTCGAGCCGCAGCGGCATCAGGGGCGCGTAATCCCGGCACATCGCCCCTGTATGCGCACAGCCTGCGTGAATCGGCAGCTGCACCGTGTCGGCGTCACGCTGCAGCAGCACGGCTTTCGGCCAGGCGTCGCGATTGGCGAGCAGGACCAGATCTGACAAGCGGCCGTCGTGCACGTGGGGGCGGGCAACCACCTGAAAACCTGGTGGCACGCCCGTCTCGTGTTCGGTGGTCAACACCAGGTTGATCCCGAGCACGTCGAGCAGCGCCGGGTTGTTGATCACGTTCGCGTCGCCGCTGATGAAGCTTTCCATCAGCGCCATCGGCGGCTGCATCACGGTGACCGACACGTTCTTGAACCACCCGTTCACCGGGTTGAGTCCGAGGAGCACGAGATCGGACGAGAGATGGATCCCATCCGCCGACAGATTTCCCTGCATGACCTTGTCGACGAGCGCCGACAGGTAGATGCGCGGTCCAAACCGCGCGGCTTCGTCGACCAGCACGCGGCCGAGCCCGACCGGGTG
>Ga0070681_10008516_pt1 | contig 10041 bp, 6 predicted proteins | sample KBSC83BmetaG_FD_65650 | JGI IMG/M metagenome (GOLD analysis project Ga0070681, IMG submission 65650) | Corn rhizosphere microbial communities from Kellogg Biological Station, Michigan, USA - KBS C8-3B metaG | ecosystem: Host-associated > Plants > Roots > Rhizosphere | place: USA: Michigan...
TCCATATTTCCGGTATGCCGCTGTGAGCGCCCCTTCCTCTTTGCCCGACAACTCGGCCACCAATTGCCACAACGAGCGTCCGCCCAACTGCAAGGTGGTCTCTTCCCAGACCGGAAAAGGGCGGCCAGAAAGGAATAAAGCGGCCGCGGCTGCCTGGTCCAGAGGCAGTGATTTCAGAAGCTCCGAGACGATGGCCGTCTTCTCCAGTTTCTTCGTAGTGGCTGCGATCCGGTCGCAAGCTCTGGCCAGGCGCTGGAATGATTCGTTCATACTTGCCAATTGGATGCCGTCCGTGGGCTGCCGCAAAGCGGGCGTAAGTTACTCATTATGCAAGCGCTTACCCCTGCTGCAACTCCATCGTAAACCATCTCCCCATGTGGTATCGTAGAAGCTGCGTCGCCCGAAGGAGCATCCAATAGCAGTGCGTTATCTCCGAAATTATCTCCGCTTTCTAGCCGCCATCCAGCTCTTACCCGCCCTCGAAAGTGGCGAAGAAACCTTGGTGGGAGGCCAGGCTGTGCTCGAAGGCGTGATGATGCGTTCCCCTCATGCCTGGGCGATCTCCTGCCGCAAGCCTTCAGGCGAGGTCGTCACCCTGAGCGAACCCCTGGAGCGGCCTTCGGAGAAACACAAGTGGATGGCATGGCCCGTCGTTCGCGGAGTGGTCACGCTCGGCTATGCCATGAAGTTGGGATACCGGGCCCTGCGTTTTTCGGCCAACGTGGCCATTGAAGACATTCTGCAGGAAGACGGCAAGGAAAACTCCGCCCCGAGCTCTGTGCCGAAAGTTAAAGCGGAGGCCGAATCCTCCAAGTCCCGGGAGAAGGCGGCGGCAGTGAGCGGCTGGCTGGCCACCGTCAATATTGTGATCTCCCTGGCTTTCTTCATCTTCATGTACAAATACCTGCCGCTGCTGGCGGCAACGGAGTTGAAGAAAATCGATCCCGCTTTCGGTGGACGCATCGTCTTCAACCTGATTGACGGAGCCGTCCGTCTGATCCTCTTCCTGCTCTTCATCTGGGGCATCTCGCTCTGGAAAGACATTCGGCGGGTGTACGAATATCACGGTGCCGAACATAAGACCGTCTTTGCCTTTGAGAACGGGGATCCGCTCGAAACCGCGGTCGTGCAGAAGTATTCGACCTTCCATCCGCGATGCGGCACCAGCTTCCTCATGACCGTGATGCTCATCTCGATCGGTTTCTACATGCTGATCCCGTTTACCACCTTCGGAGCACGCTTTGCCTCGCGCATCGTTCTGCTCCCGGTGATCGCAGGAGTGTCCTACGAGATCATCCGTTTTGCCGCCAAGCATCGCGGATCGCTCTTCGCGCTGATGACCGCCCCCGGCCTCTGGCTGCAGCGGATTACCACTCAGCCGCCCTCCGATCAGCAAGCCGAGTGCGCCATTGTTGCCCTCGACCACGCCATGTCGCTCGAGAAGGAGCGCGGTGGTGAGTTGGTGATTGCCTAGCGGTCCCCCCGCGAATACTTCTCGCTCTTCTCCCGCTTGAATAAAATCGTTAGGCACCGATATTTAGTTCCGTAGCGCTGGCGTCCTCGCCGGCTGTCGCGAGGGCGTCTCGCCCTCGCAGCGGAGGCAAGATGCCGCCGAGACGGTGGCGCTACACAGAGGCAGATATGTTTGAGAGACTGGATCAAATCGAAGCACGATACGACGAGCTCACCAATGCGCTCGCGTCGCCGGATATCGTCAATGACTCGGCGAAATACCAGAAGACTGCCAAGGCCCACGCCGAAATCTCACAGGTCGTCGAGAAATACCGCGAGTACAAGGATCTGACCAAGGGAATCGCCGAGAGCAAAGCCGTGCTGGTAGACGAAAAGGATCCCGACATGCGCGCCTATGCGCAGGAAGAGCTCGATCGCCTGCAGGCGAGAGTCTCCGGCGTAGAGGAAGAACTAAAATTTCTCCTGCTGCCGAAAGATCCCAACGACGAGAAGAACATCATTCTGGAAATTCGCGCTGGCACTGGTGGCGATGAAGCTACCCTTTTTGCCGCCGAGATTTTCCGCATGTACACCCGCTACGCCGAAATCCAGCGCTGGAAAGTGGAAGTGCTCTCCACCTCAGAGTCCTCGGTAGGCGGCTTGAAAGAAGTCATCGCGATCATTGAAGGAAACCGCGTTTATTCGCAACTGAAGTATGAAAGCGGAGTCCACCGCGTCCAGCGCGTCCCCGCGACAGAGCAACAGGGAAGGGTCCACACGTCAGCCGTGACCGTGGCGGTGCTGCCCGAAGCCGAAGACGTGGACATCAAGATCGAGGCCAAAGACCTGCGCATCGATACATTCTGTTCTTCCGGCCCGGGCGGCCAGTCGGTAAACACGACTTACTCCGCAGTGCGCATCACGCACATTCCCACCAACACGGTGGTGAGCTGCCAGGACGAAAAGTCCCAGATCAAGAACCGCGAAAAAGGCATGCGCGTTCTGCGCGCCCGTCTCTACGAACTCGAAATGGAGAAGCAGCAGGAAGCCCTGGCGAAAGAGCGCCGGGCCATGGTGAAATCCGGCGATCGCAGCGAGAAGATCCGCACCTACAACTTCCCCCAGAACCGCCTGACCGATCATCGCATCGGCTTTACGATCCACCAGCTGGACGCCGTAATGGACGGCAAGATCCAACCGCTAATTGACGCCCTGATCACCTACTACCAGTCCGAAAAGCTGAAACAAGAAACCGCAACGGTAGTGTAAGCGTGTCCACGTGGCGCCGGCCCCTTGGGCTGGCAAGATTTTCTTCTGTGAGCTCCCTTGCACCCTTTTCACCTTACAATTTTGACCATGCAAAAGCCGGACACGTGGTACGCATACTTTCACGTCAGAGGTTCCTTTGATCCTGACGACATAACGCGCAGGCTTGGTGTGAAAGCCACTAAGGTAGCGAGAGAAGGCGATCCTGTTCAAAAGACGTCGAAGAAGAGGCCATGCAGCTTGTGGGAATTACATTCTCGACTGGGAACATCTGCTCCTCTCGAAGAGCATGTAAAGCACGTTCTCGATCAGCTTGATATGAATAAACCGGCGTTCGAGGAAATCAGCAAGACTTTTGGGGGCACGATGCAACTTGTCGGCTACTTTCGTGATGTGAATCCAGGTGTGCATTTCGACTCCGAAATCGTGAAAAGAATCGCACACTACGGCTTCGATATTGATTGTGATTTCTACAACTCTTGAAATACCGTGTTGCTCATCGACTTTAATGGGATACCAATTGCTAGGTATCGGCTGGGTTGGAGGATTCTCGTAACTGCGTCTCACCTGTTCTCGAATTCGAAGAATTTACCCCATGATCCCAAATGAAATGGGCCGTCCAAAATACGAATTCCACAGCTCCGGCCGCCACATTTTAACTGCCGACATTTCGGCGATTTATCTCAACCCGTTTTGTTTCAAGGATATAGCCCAAAGGTAATCTTTCTGTGAATCCCCGATGCGTGCATCACAAGAACAATTCCCATTTTGTCTGAATGTTCCTGCAGGAACATTCTTAGTAAACGTCCCCGCCTCACGTCTGCCTGCTCACCTCCCGTGTTGAAATAGTGCCTGTGCAACTGAAGCAAGCTTTGAACGCCGCAGTCTCCCGCCTAACCGCGGACCAGGTCCCCTCGCCACAGATGAACGCCGAACTGCTCTTGCGCTTCGTCCTGAGTTGCGATCGGGCCTACCTCTTCGCGCATCCCGAGCGCGAGTTGACGGCTGATGAATACTCCCGCTACGAAGCTGCCCTTGCGGAACGCGCCCGCGGCCTGCCGGCGCAGTACATCACCGGCCATCAGGAATTTTGGGGTATGGACCTAATCGTGACTCCTGCAGTACTGATCCCACGTCCAGAAACGGAGCACGTCATCGAAACGGTACTCGAACTTCAAGGTTCAGACCGCGACCACCTTCGAATTGCAGACGTAGGCACAGGATCAGGTTGCATCGCCCTGGCTCTTGCGAAAGAGTTCCCCAATGCAGAAATTCACGCGACAGATTCTTCGCTACAAGCTCTGGAAATCGCTCGCGCCAATGCCGCGCGGCATCAACTGGAGGAGCGCATTCACTTTCATCGCACCGACCTGCTCGCCACCCTGACTCCCCCCTTCGATTTCATTGTTTCCAACCCACCTTACGTAGGCGAATCAGAAGAAGGCCAGGTGCAACTCGAGGTTCGCAAATTTGAACCCCGCTCCGCCGTATTCGGAGGGCCAACCGGGACAGAGGTGATCGCACGACTCATCCCGCAAGCGCGCAGCCTTCTGCGCCCCGGCGGCGCGCTGGTCCTCGAAGTTAGCGGAACCATTGCGGATCAGGTTCTTGCTTTACTCAAAGGCTGGGAGCAGCCCGACATCATTCCAGACTTGCAGCAGATACCCCGAGTGATACGCGCTCGAAAGCCATAATCTTTGGGAAGGGGACAGCTTCACAAGCTGGGGAAAAATTCCGATGGCACGGGTTTGGGAGGGGCACGGCGTCAGCCGCGCCGCAAGGGCTCAAAAACGAGACGGGCTTTAGCCCCAGAGGGGGTCAGCGTCGAGCCGAAGCGGGCTGAATCTCTTCGATGTCGACGATGTCGGTTGGATATTTGCCCGTATAGCAGGCGGAGCAGTACGAAATCTTTTCTCCCTCGCCGCAAGCCTTTTTCAATCCCTCGAGTGACAAATACGCCAACGAATCGGCGCCGATGTACTCGCGGATCTCGTCCACGGATTTGTTAGCAGCAATCAGTTGTTTGCGCGAAGGCGTATCTACCCCGTAATAGCATGGAGAAATGGTTGGAGGACACGAGATGCGCATGTGCACCTCGGTTGCTCCCGCGCTGCGGATCATGCGGACAATTTTTCTGCTGGTCGTGCCGCGCACGATGGAATCGTCGATCAGGACAATCCGCTTCCCCTCCAGCAGGGAGCGGACTGGATTTAACTTCAGCTTCACACCGAAATCGCGCACGCTCTGGCTGGGTTCGATGAAGGTGCGCCCCACATAGTGATTGCGGATCAGCGCAAATCGAAAGGGGATTCCGCTCTCAGCAGCGTAACCAACGCCAGCCGTGACTCCCGAATCAGGCACCGGAACCACCAGGTCCGCGTCCACGCCTGCTTCGCGAGCCAACTGGCGCCCTAGTTCCTCCCGGCTGGTCTGAACCGATCGCCCGAACACCAGGCTATCCGGCCGCGAGAAATAAACGTGCTCAAAAATGCAGCTCGACTGTGGCGCTGCCGTCGAATAGAAGCGCGAACTCACGCCTTCGGGACCGACGATGATCAACTCTCCCGGCTTCACATCGCGAATGTATTCGGCGCCGATGAGATCGAACGCACAGGTCTCGGAGGCGAACACGAACGTATCGTGCTTGTGCCCGTCGATCGCGGAAATCTTGCCCATCGCCAGCGGACGGAAGCCGCGCGGGTCACGGGCGGCGAAGATACGGTCGTTGCTCATCATCACCAGCGAGAAGGCCCCTTCGACACGGCGCAGCGCGTCGGCCATGGCTTCAGGCAGTGTGTGCTCTTTCGAGAGCGCGATCAGGTGAACCAGAACCTCAGTGTCGCTGTTGGTTTGAAAGATAGATCCCTGGCTCTCTAAACGGGCCCGAATCGCGGTGGCGTTCACCAGGTTGCCATTGTGCGCAACCGCAATCGCTCCCTTGTTCGATTGCACCAGGATGGGCTGCGCGTTCAGCAGGGCGGAATCGCCAGCTGTCGAGTATCGGGTGTGACCGATGGCCAGCGTGCCGTGCAGCTTCGACAGCACGTCCTCGGTGAAGATATCGGCGACCGAGCCCATCGCCTTATGAACGCGCGAGACCAGGCCGTCGGAGCTAACGATCCCCGCCGATTCCTGCCCGCGGTGCTGCAAGGCATGCAGGCCAAGGTAGGCCAGCTTTTCCGCCTCGGGATGGGAGAAGATGGCGACCACTCCACACTCGTCGTGAAATTTGTCAGGAATCTGCATTTAGTCCTTAGTCCTTGGCCGTCAGTCCTTAGCCCTGAGCTCTTAAGAGCTTGTTTGCTTACACGTTCACTAGTTCGGGATCAGTTTTCAGCGACGCTTCCAATGCGCCTTCGTACGCCTGGTTTAATTCCGACACTGTCGCCGAGATCACTGTTTTGCCGTCCAGCATGACCTCGAGCCTCTCCAGGATGGTTTCGCCAATCTTCTCCGCAGCGACGCCGTGTGTTCCAGCTACTTCTTTGATTCGCGCCAGGTGCGCGGGGTCGCAGGAGACTACGATTCGGCTGGGATCCTCGCCGAACAGTGCAAATGCGGGAGGAAGCCCCTCGCTTGCCAGTTCAACCCGGGCTCCCATGCCCTTGGGGAACGTCTTTTCCGCCAGCGCCACTGCGATTCCGCCGTCGCTGCAGTCGTGCACCGACTCGAGCAATCCATCCCGGATCAGGTTGATGATCGCCTTCTGCAGAGCTGCTTCTTTCTCCAAGTCGATTTCCGGCGGATATCCCCAGAGCGCACCCAGAATTTCCTTGGCGTATTCGGAGGAGCCAAACTCAGTTTCGACATCCGTCATATCGCCGGGCTCTCCAGCGCGCAATAGCACAATGGTGCGTTCGGGCGCGGTGAAATGCATCCTGGCGGCTTTGTGAACATCTTCGAGGACGCCCACCACTCCGAGCACAGGCGTGGGGTAAATGCCTTCGCCGAGCGTCTCGTTGTAAAAACTCACGTTGCCGCCGGTGATGGGGATCTCCAACTCCTCGCACGCCTTGGTGATGCCGTCGATGGTCTGCGAGAACTGCCACATGATGTGCGGCTTCTCCGGGTTGCCGAAGTTCAGGCAATTGGTGGCGCCGATGGGCGTCGCGCCGGAGCACGCGACTTTGCGGGCAGCCTCGGCTACAGCGTGCATCGCCCCCACTCGCGGGTCGAGATAACACCAACGTCCGTTGCCGTCGAGAGCCATGGCCAACCCGCGGTTCGAGCCCTTGATGCGGATCACGCCGGCATCCCCGGAACCGGGGGCCTCGACCGTGTTGGTCTGCACCATGTGATCGTATTGTTGCCACACCCAGCGCTTGCTGGAGATGTTGGGGCTGGAGAGAAGCGCCTGCAATTGTGCGGTGAAGTCGCCGCTCTCTGCAAAGGCAATATGCTGGGGCTTCTCTCGAGGGACTGGGGGCTCCCAGCGCGCCAACGGGCGCTTGTATAGGGGCGCCTCATCGGTGAGCGCGGGATTTGGAATCTCAGCTACGACTTCTCCATGCTGAAGGACTCGGAGCACGTTGCTAGTGGTCACTTTGCCAACTTCAACGGCGTCCAGTCCCCATTTTTCAAAGACGCGGAAGACTTCCTCTTCTCGTCCTTTCTGCGCGACCAGCAGCATGCGCTCCTGCGATTCGCTCAGCATGATCTCGTAAGGAGTCATACCGGTCTCGCGCTGGGGAACGCGGTCGAGTTCGATTTCGATGCCCACCCCGCCGCGGCCGCCCATTTCGCAGGTGGAGCAGGTCAGTCCGGCGGCACCCATGTCCTGAATGCCAATGATCGCTCCCGTCTGCATCGCTTCGAGACAGGCCTCCAGCAGGAGCTTCTCCAGGAAAGGATCGCCAACCTGCACGTTGGGACGCTTCGCTTCCGAAGCCTCACTGAATTCCTCGCTGGCCATGGTCGCGCCGTGAATCCCGTCGCGCCCGGTCTTTGCGCCCACATAGATGACGGGATTGCCTTCGCCTGCCGCACGGGCGTAGAAGATCTCATTTTTGCGTACCAGGCCGAGCGCGAACGCGTTGACTAGAGGATTGCCCGAGTAGCAGGGCTCGAACTTGGTCTCTCCGCCGAGATTGGGCACACCGAAGCAGTTTCCATAGGACGCGACGCCGCTGACCACGCCTTCGAGGATTGAGTGATTTCTGTGAATGTCGCGCTGGGACGCGGAGGGCTGGCTCGCCTGCCCCTTGATCGGGCCGAAGCGCAGAGAATCCATGACTGCGACCGGCCTTGCTCCCATGGTGAAAATATCCCGCAGAATTCCGCCGACGCCGGTGGTCGCTCCCTGGAACGGCTCAATGAAAGACGGATGATTATGCGATTCAATCTTGAAGGCGCAGGCCCAGCCCTCGCCAATGTCGATGATGCCGGCGTTTTCGCCCGGCCCTTGCAGCACCAACTTGCTGCGGGTGGGGAGGCGTTTCAAGTGCACGCGCGAAGACTTGTAGGAGCAATGCTCGCTCCACATCACGCTGAAGATGCCGAGTTCGGTGAGGGTAGGCTCACGTCCGCCGAGCAGCTTTTTGATCTTTTCGTACTCGTCAGCGGTAAGCCCGTGCTGCCGGATGGTCTCCGGGGAAATGGCAGGAGTCAAGGAAGTAGGCATGGGAAGGAAGTTCTATTGTCGCATTTTGGGGTGCTCCTGGGATAGGGGCTGGTGCAAAGCTGGTGCAGTTGCGGACGATTTCTCCTGCTAGGATTTCTGGAGATGAAATCCATCGTGGTGGGCACAGCCGGGCACATTGACCACGGCAAAACGGCGCTGGTGAAGGCCTTGACGGGGATCGACGCCGACCGGCTCGAGGAGGAGAAGCGGCGCGGCATCACCATCGACCTGGGTTTCGCCCACATGGACCTGCCCGCGACCGATGGCGGAACGTTGCATCTTGGCTTTGTGGACGTGCCGGGACACGAGCGCTTTGTGCGCAACATGCTGGCGGGAGTGGGGGGAATCGATCTGGTTTTATTCGTCATCGCGGCGGACGAATCCATCAAGCCGCAGACTCGCGAGCACTTTGACATCCTGCAACTGCTCGGCGTCAGCCGTGGAATTACTGTTCTTACCAAATCCGATGCGGTCGACGCTGAGACTCTGGATGTAGTGCGGCTTGAGGTGGAGGAGTTCCTTCGAGGAACGTTCCTGGAATCGCCGAGGGCACCGATCATAGCGGTGAGTTCGCTGACCGGGGCAGGCCTTGACGAGCTCAAGGGATCGATCGCCGTCGCAGCAGCGGAGGTACAAGCCAGGGATTCTGAGGCCCTGGCCCGGCTGCCGATCGATCGTGTCTTCACCATGAAGGGCTTCGGCACTGTGGCCACTGGAACTTTGATCTCAGGCACGATTCGCAAAGAGGAAGAACTGCAGGTATTGCCTGGGAGAGATCGAGTGCGAGTACGCGGAGTGCAGGTGCACGGCCATGATGCGGAGAAAGCTGTGGCCGGACAACGCACCGCCGTGAATGTGGCGGGCGCCAGTACCGCCGACCTGACGCGAGGGATGATGCTGGCTCCGCCCGATACCTTTGCCGCAACCAATGTGATCGATGTGAAGATTCGGCTGCTGGCTTCCGCACCGCGCTCCTTGAAAAACCAATCGCGCGTACATTTTCATTGCAACACTATGGAAACTGTCGCCGAGATCGTGCTGCATGAGAGGAAAGAGATTGCGCGGGGCACGGAGGTGCTGGCCCGCCTTAAGCTGGCGGCGGCTGCGCTTCTTTTGCCGGGGGATCGCTTTATCGTCCGGCAGTTTTCGCCCGTGATCACGATCGGAGGCGGCGTGGTATTAGATGCGGCGCCTACATCGCGGAAATTCCTGCCGGATCGCAATCTCGAGATATTGGCAGGCGCTGATGCTGCCGCAAAGCTTCTGGTTCGGATCGGAAGGCGCTCTTTTCACGGCATCACGGTCGCCGATCTGGAGAAGGAGTCGGGTTGGAGGAGAGGAGTGATTCAAGCCGCAATTGCAGGCGCGGTGCAAGCTCGCCAGGTGATTCGGGTCGGGGAAGTGTTGCTGAGTTCAGACGCGTGGGAAGGGATGAAGAAACAGGTCATGGCCGCACTGAACGATTTTCATCGCAGCAATCCGCTGGTTGGCGGAATCAACAAGGAGGAACTCAGGGCTCAAGGCGGGGCGAGTCAGATTGTATTCCAGGCAATCCTGCAGCAACTCGCGCAGGAAAAGAAACTCGCGCTTTCAGGGGATCTGGTGAACCTGGCGGGACGCGGCGTCGTCATGAAAGACGAGGAAGCGGAGTCCAAGAAAAAAATTGAAGAGGCGTTCGCTGCTGCGGCCTTGAAAGTGCCGGC
>Ga0070681_10008522_pt1 | contig 10040 bp, 8 predicted proteins | sample KBSC83BmetaG_FD_65650 | JGI IMG/M metagenome (GOLD analysis project Ga0070681, IMG submission 65650) | Corn rhizosphere microbial communities from Kellogg Biological Station, Michigan, USA - KBS C8-3B metaG | ecosystem: Host-associated > Plants > Roots > Rhizosphere | place: USA: Michigan...
CAGGCCTTCACCAAGGGTGAGCCCGAATGGGGCGCGCATCTCGCCGACGACCTGGAGCGTCTGGTCGCGCTGCACGGCGACAGCACCATCGCCGCCGTCATCGTCGAACCGATGGCGGGTTCGACCGCCGTGCTGCCGGCGCCGAAAGGCTATCTGCAGCGGCTTCGCGCGATCTGCGACAAGTACGGCATCCTGCTGATTTTCGACGAGGTTATCACCGGCTTCGGCCGGCTCGGCCATGCCTTCGCCGCCGAGCGCTATGGCGTGGTGCCGGACATGATCACCTTCGCCAAGGGTGTGACCTCGGGCAGCGTGCCGATGGGCGGCGTGATCTGCCGCAAGGGCATCCACGATGCCTTCATGCACGGGCCGGAGCATGTGATTGAGTTCTTCCACGGCTACACCTATTCGGCGCATCCGCTGGCCTGCGCGGCGGGGCTTGCCGCGCTCGATCTCTATCGTGACGAGGACCTGTTCGCGCGGGCGAAGAAACTCGAGCCGATGTGGTCCGATGGGGCCATGACGCTGAAGGGTCTGCCGAACGTGCTCGATATCCGTTGTGTCGGCATCACCGCCGCGTTCGACCTCGCGTCCCGGCCGGATGCCGTCGGCAAGCGCGGCTATGAGGCGATGGAGCGCGGCTTCCACGACGAGAACATCATGTTCCGCATCGTCGGGGACTCAATCGCCGTGACGCCGCCACTGATCGTCAGCGAAAGTCAGATGGCTGAGATTTTCGAGAAGATCGGGCGGATCATCAAGACGCTGCACTGAACGCGCTTTGAGAGAAGGGCCGGCTCATGCGCGCCGACAATTGCGCGCACGGCGAACGGCCCGCTCCAGCGAGCTCTGACGGACCGAGGCCCGACCTCGGATCAGCCCTTCTTCGAGCCGAGCGTCGGTGCGGAGCTGCCGCCGCCGTAACCCGACTTGTAAGCTGAGACCGACTTCGATTTGCCTTCAGCCTTCGGTTTCTTCTTTTCCTTGGGCTGACGTTGTTGACCCTTGGCCATGGCGGATGCTCCCGATGCTGACTGAACCGTGAATCACCTGCGAATCTAGCACACGAGCGGCGCCAAAATCACCCGTGCTCTTGTCGCGGGGCGCGTGCCGTCAGCGCAGGGGGTGCTCCTTCAGCGTGTCGATGACGCACTGATTGACCAGATCGGCGCGCTTTTCGAGAGGGAGATCCTTGCGGCCGTGCTCGTATTTCATCCAGCACATCGCATTGATCTTCTCGCGGGTGACGCCGCCCTCTTTCCACATGTCGTCGTTTTCCGCTGTCGAGGAATCCTGCGATTTTTGCTTGGCGGACTGGGTGTTGGCGGCCAGCCGGGACGGGGCGGAGGACCGCCCCGAGGCGAAGGCCGCCGCGCCGCCATCTTCGGTTGCGGTCATATGTGCGGCGCCGGCGCCGGCGCAGTTGGTCAGAGAAATGCCGAGGCTGAGGCAAAATAGCAGGGTCGGAGTTCGCATCGGTTTCCCGTTTCGCTGAGTTGTGCCCCGCGCACCCGATTTCGCGCCGGTTGAGCCGAATGTCAAATGGCGGCGGGCGGGACTCCGACACAAATCGGTGTTCGTTGCGCCCCTGCGCGCGAAGTGGTCTTGGGTGCTCGGGAAAACGACTGGTCGGTTGGGCGGAAATCAACTAGCTTTGAATGTGATTACAATGCACCGAAGCAGGATCGCGACATGGATGTTGATCGGGATGCCTTGATTCAGACCCTGGGCGGCGAGGCGGCTGTTGCCAAGATGGACCATGAAGCGCGCGCCGACGCGATCGAAGACTTCATGTCCGACAAGCTCGATGCGGAAATTCTGGCGCGCAAGGGCAACAAGACATATCCGACCGTCGCCGAGCTCGAGGAGCGGATTGGAACGCGCGATTACCGCCGCGGTGTAGGAAAGCTGTTCCGCGCCACGCCAGAGCGGATCGGGTTTGACGAATTGCTATCCGGGGTGAAGGTGGATCGCTTGCCGCCCATGCCCGCGAAGCCGACCCTGTTCGACTTCTTCGAGCTTCGTTTCAAGCCTGCGGGGCATCTCCTGCAAAGCGCCGCGCTTGCCAAGCGCAATGGCGCCTCCGAGGAGGTCATCCTCGCCTGTCTGCTGCACGACATCGGCAATTCGCTCATCAAGGCCGACCATGGCTACTGGGGCGCTCAGCTGATCGAGCCTTATGTTTCCGAAAAGGTGTCGTTCGCGGTTCGCTATCATCAGGCGCTGCGGTTCTTCGCGGACCCTTCGGTCGGCTACGAGTATCCGAAACGGTATTTCGAGTTGTTCGGCGTCGATTATGTTCCGCCGCCGTACATTCAAGCCGCTTACGAGCATGCCCGTAACCACAAGTGGTATATGGAAGCGCGGCTCGTGACCTTGAACGATCTCTATGCGTTCGATCCGAATGCGGAGGTCTCGCTGGACGAGTTTCGCGATATTGTCGGACGGCATTTCGAGCAACCCGAAGAGGGGCTTGGGTTCGATAACACGCCGGTCAGCCACATGTGGCGGGCGATGATGAACCCGGACAATCCGCTCTGACCGTTGTCGCCCCGACAGCGGAACGCCGATATGCCTTTTCACTCAACGCGCATCGTGTGACGCATCGTCACGTATTGCGCCTTTTTGGAAACGACTGAATGTTGAAAGCAGCTCTTCGATCGATCGTGTTGTTGGCGGCGATGGTTGTCGCGGTGCCCGCGACGGCGACGGACTGGCCGACCCGGCCGGTCACGATGATCGTGCCGTTTTCCGCAGGCGGTCCGCTGGATGTGACCGCGCGGTTGATTGCGCCGCATCTCAGCGCCGAACTCAAGCAGCCGGTCATCGTGGAGAATGTATCCGGCGCCGGCGGAATGACCGGCGGTTATCGCGTGTCGTCCGCCCAGCCCGATGGTTACACGTTCCTCTACGGCAACAGCAGCACCCATACGTTCAATCAATTGCTGTCGAAAAAGCCGCTTTACAACGCGATGACGGACTTCGCTCCGGTCGCGGTTTTTGTCGAGAATTCCAAGGTTCTGCTGGTGCGGCCGGATTTGCCCGTCAAGAACATGACGGAGTTTGCGGCTTACGTGAAAGCTCATGCGAAGACGATGCAGTTCGGTTCGTCCGGTGTGGCATCGGCGTCGCATGTCGCGTGCCTGTTGCTGAACAGCACCATCGGCGCCGAGGTCGTTCATGTGCCCTATCGCGGGCTGTCTTTCGCTTTGCAGGATTTGATGACCGGCCGCATCGATTACCTGTGCGAGATCATCTCCAGCGCCAGCGGCCAGATCAAAGCCGGGACCGTTCGCGCGCTGGCGTTGCTATCGCCGAAACGCAGCGCGACTCTCCCCAATCTGCCGACGGCGGACGAGCAGGGCATTAAAGGCTTCGACATCGACGCGTGGAACGGGTTCTTCTTCCCGAAGAATACGCCGCCGGAGATCGTGCAGCGGCTGGCGGACGTGACCAGCAAGATCATGGACGATCCCGAACTGCAGAAGCAGTTGGTGGATCGCGGTCTCAATATCGCGGCGAAGGATCGACGAAATCAGGCCTATCTGAAAGCCGTGGTGGCGAGCGATTTGGCCAAGTGGCGGCCGCCGCTGCAGGCCGCAGGACTGATCCCGGAGTAGGAAATCGTCGTCTGCTCGCGGGTTCGGTTCAGGACCAGTTCAGCCGCTTGAGAATGGCGCGGCCCATGATCCAATCCTTGTCCTGTTCGGAGAGGAAGCCCAGCTCTTCGGTGAAGTGGGTGACGCGCTCGCGGTAGCTCGCCTTGCCCCAGGAGTTGGTGATGTCGGTGCCCCAGTAGCATCGCTCCGGTCCGAATGCGTCAAACAGCCGTTGCACATAGGGCGCCACGTCCCGGAACGGGTACGACTCGGCCGAATAGGGCGGAACCGACGACAGTTTGACCGAGACGTTCGGAAACTTCGCGAGCCCCGCCGTATTTTCGATGTTGCGGGCCACCGTTCCTTCCTTCGCCATCCGCAGCAGGAGGCCCATGTGGTCGATGATGAGCGGCAGGCCCGGGTGGCGTTCGGCGATACGGGCAAACTCCGACATCACGCCGCCCAGAACCATCACCGGCACGCCGGCTTTTTCCGCCTCGGGCCAGAACCAGTCGGCGGTGCCGTCGGTGAGCCACGCCACCTCCGGTCCGTTGAAGGTCAAGCGGATGCCCCGCATGCCCGGTTGATCGGTCCAATGGGCGACGCGCGCGCGAGAGGCGGGTTTGTCGATGGCGAGGCGGCCCATCACCGCGAAGCGGGTCGGATATTTGCTCGCGGCCTCGAGCCCGTAATCGTTGCGTTCGCCTTCCCAGGACGGCGGCACAATGACGACACGATCGACACCCGCCGCATCCATCATCGGCAGCAACGTGTCGTAGCCCAATGGTTCAGGGAGCTGCGGCGTTCGCCCCGGTGTCCACGGGCGGTCCGGTGTTTCCGGTCGCCAGATATGGACCTGGGCATCGACCACGATGCGCCTGGCCGTCTTGTCTGATTTCGTCCGCTGCACTGTGTCGTCCAAAACTGGCGCCTTTTCGCTCAATGCCCAGCAGGGGATTTATCGCAGCATTCGATCGCAGCCAAGGCGCAAGGGCGCTCGTTCTCGGTGCGTGTCGGGTCAGGCTCTTGAACGGACAACGGGCCGGCATGGCTGCCGGCCCGTTCGAAACCTTCGGAATTGTGCGCCGCTGCGGGCGCAACTGGGCGCCGTTCGTCCGGCCGGACTTCGAGTCCGTTACTCGGCGGCCGGGTATTTGCGGCGTGCCGCGCGGCTTTGATCCAGGGCCTCGTTGAGCGTCTCCGCGAGGATGAAAAGCCCGCGGCCGGTCTTCTTGAGGGCCCGACGAACGGAGTGGATGAGGTAGATCACAGTTGGAAGCATGACATTCTCCTTTTTCTTGTTAGGGCCACGGTATAGACGCCAATGACGACGGCCGTATGAACGCGGTTTGTCGAAATGAGCACCGTGCCGCGGCAGAACGAAGCATCGTGAGGCTTGCGCTCCACGTCTGCAGCGCAAGCGCCAAAAGCGCGCGCCTATGCTGGGCGAGCGACGGTTGGCGCCGGCAACGGAGTTGTTCAGGGTGAAAACGGATCGGCAACTTCGTTTGACGTCGCGGTAGAAGCCAGCCGCTGCGGGGCGTCCGACGCTCGCGAGTTCAAAGCTGATGTAATGCGAGTTGGCTGGATTGCGACCGGCGGAAGCGCCATGGGCATCATGCGTTCCGGACATAACGCCGCCACCATCCGGATCTTTCGGGCCTCAAAGCAAAACCCCGCCGCAGCAGGGCTGCGACGGGGCGTTGACCCGAGGTTGGCGATGACAGCCGCGATTAGCGGGCAGACTGCCGGACGCCGGCGCGAGGCCTTGGGGCCGGCTGGGACTCGGCGCCACCAAACAGCCGTTCGAAGAATGACGGCCCGCTGAAGAATCCACCGGCCGGCTGCGACCCGCCAAAGCTGCCTGGGGGCATCTTCACCGGCGCGGTCGAACTGCCCCTCGGGCGGTCGATCGCGATATCCGCCACCTTTCGCTCCGATCCCTTCATGATCGCCAGCAGACGCGCATCGCGACCGTAGACGTCGTCGCGGATTTGCAGATTGCCGGCGTCGTCCACAAACGCGGTCTGGTAGGTGAGGTGGACCGGAATGGTCTGCGGGAAGTTGATGTTGACCTCCGAGCCACCGAACATCTTATGCAGCCGCTCGGCGGTGTAATGCTCGTTGGGCAGCGCCAGCGACAGCAGAACCTCGCCGTACTTCAGCGGGTTTTCGACCCGCATGCAGCCGTGGCTGTAGGCGCGTTTGCTGTGCGCGAAGAGCTGCTTGTCTGGCGTATCGTGCTGATAGACCAGGAACTTGTTGGGGAAGTTGAAGCGGATGCGGCCGAGCGCATTGCGGTCGCCGGGCGGCTGGTAGATGCGGATCGTGCCGTCCTTGTTCTGCTCGACCTTCAGGCCGATCCGTTCCATCGCCTGCGGGTCCTGTTGCAGCGCCGGCAGGTATTCGTTCTGGATGATCGACGGCGGCACGTTCCAGGTCGGATTGACGGTGATGAATTTCATCTCCGCGCTGATGAGCGGCGTCGGCAGATTCGGCTTCCCGACCACGATGTTGGTCTTCCACACCTGCTTGCCGTCATGCATGACGCGCAGGGTGTAGTCGGGGATATTGACGATCACATGCGTGCGGCCGAGGTCGCGCGGCATCCAGCGCCAGCGCTCCATGTTGGCGATGATGATGTCGGCCGTCTTTTCGCGCTTCGGTCCGTTGATGGCCTCGAGTGTCGCGGTGTTCAACTGCCCGGAGGCGCGAAGACCGTTTGCCTTCTGGAATTTAGCCACGGCGTCGGCCAGCGTCTTGTCGTAGGCCGTGCCCGTCGCGTCGCCCGTCACGCCGAGCCGCTCGCGCAGCGCCGGGACGCGCGGGTCGTTCATCACGACCTCCTGGCCCTTCTTGGTTTTGGTGTATTTGAGCACCGGGCCTTGCGGAATCGGAGCCTTGCCGGCTTCGCTTTTGCGATTGCGGATCTCGGCCAGTTTGGCCTTCAGCGCCTTGTATCCCGGCTGCGGCGGCTCGAAGCTGTCGAGAGCTGTAGCAACATCCTTGGCAGTCGCGATCTTCGCGAGAACGTCACCCGCTTCAGGCCGCGACAATGTGTACTGGATGTCCGACGACACGCGCGTGTAGTGGACGCGGCCGCCTTCGGCATGGCGCGCATAGGTCAGCAATGTGTCGGTGAACCTGATCTCCGCCTCGGCCAAAGCCTCGGGGCTGGCGCCTGCCTTGATCTCCGGGACGATGTAGTCCGCGGGCTCCAACCCATCGGCCTCAACGCCGGCGAAATAGGCGACCACGGCCTTGGCGCGATCGCTCATGACGCCGTTGGCAATCCAGAGCGGTGCGAACTGGCGGGTCGCATAGAACGTCTCGACCGCGCTGCGCTCCTTCTTGCTTCCCAGGATGCGATCGAATTTGCCGGTTTCAAGCTGATCGCGGAGGCGGTCAGCGACAGCGGTTTCGGCGGTGGCGGGTGCTGCGGCCTTGGCGGCCGTTGCGGGCGCCGGCGTGACGGTCTCTGTCGCGGCGTCTTTAGGCGGCGTTGCCGCAGGTGTGGCGCTGGTGAGCGGCTCTCCCGCCGCGGCTGCGGGCTGAGGCGCCGGCGCTGCCGTGGTGGGTGAAGCCGTTTTGGCCACCGGTGAAGCGTCAGGGGCTGCAGGCGGCGGCGCGGTAACCGCCGGCGCGACATCGGTCGCGGCGAAAGCGCTGCCTGCGTAAGGGGTTATGGTCAGAGCAAAAGCCACTGCTGTGCCAGCCAGCAGGTCGTTGAACCGCGCGCTCCGCATCGACTTCTCCCGGCACCCGATTCAAGTCGGGCCCACCATGTCAAACTGATTTGCGAAAAATAGCAGTTTTGGCCGTGTTTTGATATGGGCGCTCCGGGATGTTCAGGGCCATTTCGCTGCGAAATCGGCCCTTTTCGCTACCACTCAAAACAAAATTTCACGGTGTTGCGTTGCAGCACCACCTCCGGCTGTAGGTCGTTACCGCGACGCTATTGGACGGACGGAATGATCTTGAGCGCCGGAAAATAGGCGCCGAGCAGGGTGGGGGGCCACGGCAACGCCATGAACTGATCGAAGGCGATGTAAATGCCGAGCAGCAGGATCACCATGTACGGTAGCACGAGCTTCCAACGCTCTTGCCCCTCCAGCCGCATGAACACCACGACGAAGATCGCGGCCGTGGGAATGAGGCCGATAACCGCCATCGAAGCCATGAATGCGAGGAGGTAGCCGAAGAACCGTGCCGCTCGTTCGATGATGGTGCGAACCGGGAGATGCCCGGTGTCGGACTCAAGGTCCATGTGGATCTTCTGTTCGACCTCCGCCTGGGCCTGGTCGACGAGACTGGCCTCGCTCGTATCGGTCGGCTTGCGGCACATCTCGTTGAACAGACTCATCCCCGCAACAAGCAGGGCAAGCAGCCCCACGATGATGGGAACGAGCTTGGCGGCAAACGCCCAGGGCATCGCCGCCACCAGGCTCGCAACGATAATCGCGATGAAGAACATCGTGAAAAGTTGCGGCACGCGGAACGTGGGCGCCTGGTAGTTCGTCAGCATCTTGAGAAGGCCACCCTGCCGGCGAACGTCGGACAGGAACGGCCGGACCACGCCGATGACGGCGAGCGCCAACAGCACGACGACCACAGGGCGGCTGAGCCAGGAATAGCCGTAGCGTTCGATCGAGATGAACATGTAACGCTCGATCGAATCGCCCAGCACGAGCCCGAGCACAAGCGGCGGCCGCGGCCATTTGAATTGCTTCATCACCCAGCCGAACACGCCGAAGAGCAGCAGCGCGAACAGGTCACCCCAGCTCCGCGAGGCCTCGAATGCGCCGATATAGACGACGCTCAGAACGGCCGGCAGGATCAGCGTGTAACGAAGCGTGGCGAGGCGGGCGAACTGCGGACTGAATGCGTAGCAGGCGCCGGCGCCGAGAATGTTGGCGAGCGCAACCGACCACACCATGGCGTAGGTGATGTCGAGATTCTTGTGCAGCATGTCCGGGCCTGGAACCAGCCCGTGGATCAGGAACGCGCCGAGCAGGATTGCCATCGTCGCGCTGCCGGGGACGCCGAACGCCACGGTCGGCACCAGCGCGCCGCCCTCCTTGGCGTTGTTGGAGCTTTCCGACGCGATCACGCCGCGCACGTCGCCCTTGCCGAACGTGAGGGCCGCGCCTTTCTCGGTCTTCAGGGCGTGGCCGTAGGCCAGCCAGTCGACGACCGATGCGCTGATGCCGGGGATCGAGCCGATGCCGCCGCCGATCCAGGAGCAGCGCATGATCAGCCACCAGTTGTCGAAGCAGTCCTTCACGCCCTGCCACTGGCCTTTGTAGATATTGCCCTTGTCGATGTCCTTGGAGATGGTCGTCCGCGCGATCAGGAGATCGCAGAGCTCCGGCAGGGCGAACAGGCCGAGCAACACCGGTGTCAGCGGCAGGCCGTCCCACAGGTAGAGGCTGTCGAACGTCCAGCGCAGCGTGCCGGTCTGCGGATCGGAACCGATCATGGCGATCATGATGCCGAGACAGCCGGCGGCGACGCCGCGCAACGGCGCGCTGCCCGATAAGACAGCCACCATCGAAATGCCAAGCACCGAAAAGGCGAGAAGCTCCGGCGAGCCGAGGTAAAGCATCACCGGCCGCAGGATCGGAATCGAAATCGCGAGCAGCATCGCGCCGAAAATGCCACCCATCAGCGATGACATGTACGCGGCGGACAGCGCGCGTCCGGCTTCGCCCCTCTTCGCCATCGGGAAGCCGTCAAGCACAGTTGCCGCGGAGGCGGCACCTCCGGGCACGCCGAATAGGATCGCAGGGATGGGATCGCCGGTGGCGGTGGTGGCGCCCAAGCCGAGCAACATGGCAAAGGCGGAGTAGGGGTCCATGCCGAAGGTGAACGGCAGCAGCATCGCTGTGCCGGCGAGGCCGCCGATCCCGGGCACGATACCGAGGACGAGGCCCATGATGCAGCCAAGCATCAGGAACATCAGGCGATGCGGTTCGATCAGCGCGACAAGGGCCTTGCCCGCCGCGGCCGCCATAAAGGCTGCTTCCGCTCCCACGCCATCCATTGCTTAGAGGCCTTCCGGGGTTTTCGAGGGCACGACTGTCACCGTTGCGGCCCCGCAGTCAGCGCCCGCCGGGCGCGCTCCACCACCGGTTTCGGTGTTGCGTAAAGATCGGCGACGATCTTCTGCAGTTCTTCGCCTCCGATTGGATCGACGTCGAGATGCATCTTGTCTGCCTCGGCTTGCAGGTCTTTGTCCGACAGAGCGTCCACGAACGCCTTGCGCAGCGTGGCAACGCGGTCGGGTGGGGTGCCCGGTGGCAACACATACGGCCTGCCGAAAATTCCCTGGCTGAACACCAGATCGATCACGCGGCGTTCTTCGTCGTTTCGCGCGAATTCGCCGGCGCGCGGCACCCCGCGCCTGTTCAGCTCAGGGTGGCCCTTGGTGCTGAGTTGGAC
>Ga0070681_10008524_pt1 | contig 10039 bp, 10 predicted proteins | sample KBSC83BmetaG_FD_65650 | JGI IMG/M metagenome (GOLD analysis project Ga0070681, IMG submission 65650) | Corn rhizosphere microbial communities from Kellogg Biological Station, Michigan, USA - KBS C8-3B metaG | ecosystem: Host-associated > Plants > Roots > Rhizosphere | place: USA: Michigan...
CGCAATATCGAAGTCACGCTCGGCATTGCGCCACCAGTCGCAGGCCAGTCCACTGCGATAGCCAGAACGGGTTAGACCGGCGGCTTCCCACGCGAACCATTGGTTGTTGCGATTGTCGCCTTCGCACTGGTGCGCTGCGGTGGAGACACCCCAGAGAAAGTCAGGCGGGAACAATCCAGTTGGACGCTTTTGGGACATGCGGAGAAATGTGCGTTGAGATTACCATTTCGCCGCGACTATCAGCACGGTTGCTGTTTTCTTTTTGTCAGGATCACACTACGGGCGCCGTCGGACCTCGCCTTGGGAGTACAAACCGGACGCTGGGATCGCATTCGGATTCGGCTAGCAATTTGTCGCCGAGCGAAGCGTCCATCATGGCCAACAGAATTGCGCCGCACACGGCGATCCGGTTGGGGGTACTAGGCGTTTCAGATTCTTTACATTCGAGACGCTGGTGCAGATCGGTTGCGGAGATTTCCACGGCATTCCTGCCGCGCATTGTTTCTTCAGAAAACAGCTCCCTCAATTCCCGCTTTACATCACCTGACAAAGGCATATCAATGACTCCTTATGGCTTGGATATGAGATGCCACAGATTATCTTCGGGTTCCAGAAGGGTTCACCGCGAACGATTTACGGTGCGATCGGACAGTTGCGTGTACCGGGCAGAGTGGTCGAATGCTCATGCCACGGCTGCGCAATGGAAATGCAGCGCTTACTTTCGTAACGCCCGTGGTGATCTTCGTGCTGCAGACATCACTGCGCGCGGCATGCAAGACAGTCACAATCCGGCCAGAAATCGGCCTCTGTGTAGTCGGATGGAAGGAGGCAGCACATGGGTACCGAACATCGGATTCAGAATCCGGCGGGTGAGGATATCGCCACGATTCGTTACAACGAATTCGCCGGCCGGTGGGAAATCGACGCTCTTCGCGAACCAGAGCTGGAGTTTCTCTTCAACAGTGAAGAGGAAGCCTGGACCGCGTGGAAGAAAGAATTCGATCCGAATACTGGTGAGAGAGTGGGTTCGAAACAAATCGCGTGATCTGCATTCGGAGGAAGATTTTGATCGGCCAAGAAGCCGTTCGATAAAGGAAGCCGCGACAACTGCGTCACGCCGTATTTTTCAGAACGCTTCCTTCTCCGTCATTCACTGGCAAGAAAATTGAAAACACTGTTCCCGTTTGTTCCGCGCCGGTCCTGCTACGTGTCCGTATAAAGCCGCCGTGTTTCTGGACGATGCCGTTGGTTACCCAAAGTCCGAGGCCGGTTCCCTTCTCGCCCTTGGTCGTAAAAAAAGGTTCGAAGATTCGTTGTCGGTATTCCGCGGGAACGCCAGAGCCTTCATCGGCAACGATGAGCCGAACACCAGCCTGCCGGGAATTGTTCCACTCGACGCTGGGATATAAGCGAACGGTAAGTCGTCCGCCGTCCGGCGATGCTTCGATCGCGTTCTCCATAATATTGGTGACCACCTGTCGGATCTCGTTCGGGTAGCCCATTACGTCGGCGGTCGATTGCAACTCCTGCACCAGGCGAATTGTTTTGGTGCGGATCTTGTGACTGAGCAGATAGCTGACGGATTCGATCACCTCGTTCAGATTGACTCGAACCGGCACATCGCTCTCGCGGTGAAAGGCGAGCGTTTGTTTCGTGATATGCGATACACGCGCCAGTTCAGCCTGTGCGGTTTCAGCATAGAACGCGAGGTCTTGCGCAAGACGCGGATCGGTTCTCAACAGGTAAAGGAGATTAGTCACCGAGGTGAGAGGGTTGTTGATCTCGTGCGCAATCGTCGCCGCGAGTCTTCCGGTAGCCGCCAGTTTTTCGGATCGACGCAGCGCTTCTTCCGCGAGGCGACGCTCTTGAATGTTGAAGAGACTTACCACGCACGCGCTGGTTCCCGTTTCAGCAGGCAAACGCAGGCGAGCCGCACTCAACAGCAGGTGCACCGGTTGATCTTCGCCTCGCCGAAAAATGACTTCCGTGCCGCGATGCGAGTCGCCGGAGAGAACGGAGTTGATCGAGAAGATGCGCTCACCCGAAAAACGATCCATCGGGGCAAGACGCAATGGCAGTACACGATCGAATGGCTCGAGCAATGGATTTCCGCCACAGAGATCATGGAGCGCATGACTGGCGAGCAGAATCCGGCCACCATTGTCGCAAACCGCGACGGCCTCCACCGCTTGCTGAAGGATGGTCTGTGCGAGGCGTCCGGCAGAAATGATTTCTTCTTGCCGCTTTTGTTCGGTGAGGTCCGTAATCACGAGACACAGAGTCTGGGACGATTTGTCGAAGAGGCTGCTGGAGATGAAGACCGGCACCAGGCGGCCCGCCTGAGTACGGAGCAGGACTTCGCCTTTGTGAATTCCGTCGCGTAGAGGTTTGCGGAAAATGGCGTCGAATTTCTCCAGATCAGAAGGAGTGACGAACTGCTTGAAGCTGCGGCCGATCACTTCTTCGAGAGGACGGTCGACAATGCCGGCGAATGCACCATTCGCGTAGAGGACGGTCGCATCCGGGCCGAGCGTGACAGCACCCTCGCTCATCGACTCCACAAAGACGCGATACGCCGCATCGGAGCTTGCAAGGGTGAAAAGACGGTCGCCGTCAGGACCATCAACTACGATGGCATCGACCTGCCCGCGCCGGATGGCATCAAGAGTGTCTTCGGCGGTCTTCAGTCTCGATTGCAATTCGCCGAGGGTTTTGCCTTGAGCCTTATTGTTTCTCAGACGTTGAGATTCCGACATTCATCTGTTTGGGCCTGATTCCTAGCCCGGCCAGTACTCGGGCCGAATCAGACAAATTACCAATGAAAATTATGCGGGGCCCGGGGTCGAGTTTCACAAGTGTGGGCGCCGCAATGACGCCGTCTCTGGCGGCGAGTTCAGGTTGCTGGTAAATGTCCACAATCTGTACGTCGCACCTGTTTCGCAGCTCGGAATCCCGTAATCGCATAAGGTTTTCGATGGCAATAGAGGAATTTTGGTTTGTGCCAGCCACGTATAACCGCAGTGAATACGTGGATGCTCCTTCACCGGTCAGCGGAATTTCCGCAGACCGCTTCCTGCGCCGGACAGCCGTCGTGGCGTGCTTGCTCTTGGAGCGTTTCTTTTCCGCCAAACGGCCCTCCGGAGCCTTTCATCAACCGGTCGCTACCCGTGCCATTCCTGCCGGCTTCAGTTCCAGGCCGACTAAAACTCGTTCACGATTCGAAAGGTCACCGATGATTTTTTTTACGGGGTGAGGAAGCTCGCGCACGAGTGTCGGCACGGCGACAATCTGATCGCCTTTAGCCAATTGCGGACGCTGCAGCAGATCGATGACTTCAATTTCATACTTCCCACCGAGGTGGACGTCGCAAATCTCTTTCAGGTTTGCGAAGGCAGCAATCGAATTGGGAGTGTTCCCAGCGACGTACAATCGCAGCCGCCACTTTGATAATGCTCGCCGCAAATTGTTCCGTTTGCTGGTCTGCGGCTTCCCAGGACGTCTCGATGTCTTGTTGGGTGCCATCAGTCCTCCTGACCTACAGCGGCTAGTTCCATCGCTTCGCTGTTGATTTGGATGCCGCTGTCACTGATGAAAAATTGCAGGATTTCGCTCGAATGAGCCATGCCCCTCGACTTAAGCACATTCAACAGCCGCTCACGATTGGGGCCCACCTGCTCGTTTCGGAGCATCAGCCAGCTGTCCATGAGCGAGGAAATCTCCGTGCTGGTCTGCTCGAACTCGTTCCCCATCGATAGAGTCGTGAACACCGCGGTAATGCCCCGGATCTTCAGAAAATCGATCAGCCGGGTCAACATCGCCTTTACCGAGATTTGGCTTCCGACCGAGATGAGATTCGTGATGGGATCGACAACAACCACGTCCGGAGCAAAGTCATTTACGAGTTGGTGCATGGAAGCAAGATGAGCTTCCAAACCGGTGCTGGTGGGACGTACGGAATGAATTAGCAGGCGCTTCTTCGCCAGATGCGGCGCGAGATCAACGCCAACGGACCTCATGTTACGAAGAATCTGCTGCGGCGACTCTTCGAAAGCGAAGCACAACGCTCTCTCGCCGCGATCGCAGGCAGCGTTGGCAAACATCGCAGCGAGAATCGATTTCCCAGTCCCCGCATTTCCGCTGACCAGAACACTGCTGGCACGGTAGAAGCCGCGCCCGCCAAGCATGTCGTCCAAGCCATCAACTCCGCTGGAGATGCGTTCACTCGGAGCGCCGTGCGTCAGGCCAACCGAAGTTATCGGCAGCACGGAAAGACCGCGTTCGCCGATCAGGAACGGATATTCGTTGGTGCCATGAGCAGAGCCACGATATTTCAACACACGAATGCGGCGGGTAGAAATCTGGTCGGTCACGCGCTGGTCGAGCACGATGACGCAGTCTGCAACATATTCTTCGAGTCCGTGCCGAGTTACGAATCTGCCGACACCGGATTCGGCTGTGACCACTGCAGTGACACCGCGGTTTTTGAGCCAGCGAAACAAGCGGCGCAGTTCGCTGCGAATGGTGCCTTCGTCGGTGAATCCCGAGAAGAGCACTTCGATGGTATCGAGCAGGACGCGTTTTGCCTTGATTTGCGAGATGGCGTAATCGAGGCGGACGAACAGGCCTTCCAGATCAAAGGGGCCGACTTCCTCAATCTGGCGACGCTCAACCTCCACGTAGTCGATTGAGATTTTTCCCGCGCGTTCCATCGCCTTCAAATCGTGACCGAGGGAAGCGATGTTGGCCTCGAACTCGTCGGGTGTTTCTTCGAACGTCATGGCGACGCCGGGCTCACCATATCGCTCTGCTCCGTGGAGTAGAAATTCCAGGCCGAACAGGGTTTTTCCGGAGCCAGGGCCTCCGGCAATCAGACTGGTACGTCCTCGCGGCAGCCCGCCGCTGGTGATTGTGTCGAGACCCTCGATGCCCGTCGGCGTCTTCGCAACTGCATGTAAGGATTTCTTTCGAGTTGAGTTCGTCATTTACGTGGATCGTCCGGCGAAATTGCCGGACAAAATGTTTTCATACGAGATCGGATTTTTCGATGCGGGAGCAGGTCTGATTGGCTGCTTGGACGTGCGTTTTTGTTACGTGCTCGCTGGTACGTGCGAAGCCGCCGTAAATTCCTGAATCTGCAGTACCTGTTAGAATCGAAGTACGCTCGATGGACCGCAAATTCATCAGAAATTTCGCGATTATTGCTCATATCGACCACGGCAAGAGCACCCTCTCCGACCGTCTGCTGGAGCTTACGGGCTCACTGACGGCGCGCGAGATGCAGGAACAGGTGCTCGACGCGATGGATCTGGAGCGCGAGCGCGGAATCACCATCAAGGCGCACTGCGTACGAATGATGTACACGGCGCAGGATGGTCAAACCTACCAGCTGAACCTCATCGATACGCCCGGCCACGTGGATTTCTCGTACGAAGTCTCGCGCTCGCTGGCTTCCTGTGAAGGCGCCCTGCTGGTGGTGGATGCCTCGCAAGGTGTCGAGGCGCAGACATTGGCGAATGCGTACCTGGCAATCAATCACGGGCTAGAAATCATCCCGGTCATTAACAAGATCGATCTACCGAGTGCAGACGTCGAGCGCGCCAAAGAGATGATCGAAGGCGCCGTCGGACTGGATGCAAGCGACGCGCTGCCGATTTCGGCAAAAACCGGGCAAGGCGTGCCAGAAGTCCTTGAGGCGATTGTGAAGAAGGTTCCGCCGCCCAAGGGATCGCCAGATTCGCCATTGCAGGCGCTGATTTTTGATAGCTGGTTCGATCCATATCGAGGCGTGGTGGTCCTCACCCGGGTGTTTCACGGCACCATTCGCATGGGGCAGAAGATCCGGCTGTGGTCGAACGGAAAAGTCTTCCAGATTGAAGGCCTTGGGACTCTGACACCGAAACCAGTGGTGGTGCAAACGCTCGAAGCGGGCGAAGTTGGTTTCCTGATCGCGAATCTTAAGACGGTAGGGGACACGAAGATCGGTGACACTATCACCGACGATGAACGCCCCGCCATCGAGCCGCTGCCCGGATTCGAAGACATCAAGCCGATGGTATTCGCCGGACTGTATACCGTCGACTCGCATGAGCACACGCTGTTGCGAGAGGCACTCGAGAAGCTGCGACTAAATGATTCGTCCTTCTTCTTCGAGCCCGAGAGTTCCGCGGCACTGGGCTTCGGTTTTCGCTGCGGCTTCCTTGGACTACTCCACATGGAGATCATCCAGGAGCGACTGGAGCGCGAATATAAACTCGACCTGATTACCACCGCGCCGAGCGTACGCTACAGAGTCACGAAAACTGACAATGAACTGATCGAGATCGATAATCCTTCGAAGTGGCCACCCCAGGGTGAGATCGCCAAGATTGAAGAGCCAGTGATCCTGGCGACGATCCTGACGAATGAAGAATTCGTCGGCGGAATTCTGAAGCTGGTGGAAGACAAGCGCGGCAAGCAAAAGGGATTCGAATACGTCAGCGCGAATCGCGTGATGCTCACCTACGAGCTGCCGCTGAACGAAGTGGTGCTCGACTTCTACGACCGTTTGAAGTCAGTGTCGAAGGGATACGCATCGCTCGACTACCACATAGCAGGATTCTGGCACTCGCCCATGGTGAAGATGGACATCCTGGTAGCGGGCGAACCGGTGGACGCGCTGTCGCTGATCGTGCACCAGGATTTTGCGTACGACCGTGGACGAGCGCTGGTATCGAAGATGAGAGAACTGATTCCGCGGCAAATGTTCGAGGTCGCGATCCAGGCGGCCATAGGCGCTAAAGTCATCGCGCGGGAGACGGTCGGAGCAATCCGCAAGAACGTTTTGGCTAAGTGCTATGGCGGTGACATTACCCGCAAACGCAAGCTCCTGGAGAAGCAAAAAGAAGGCAAAAAACGCATGAAGCGGATCGGCAAGGTCGACATTCCGCAGGAAGCGTTCCTCGCTCTGTTAAAGGTCGGCGAAGAGGAATAAGGTGTTTCCCCGAGGGGTCTTATGCCCATTCGCCGGTTCATTTCTGGTCCAATCCCGCACAAGTCGATTCCCCAAAGCAGCTTAGAACGCGCAGGATTCAGGAACTTAGTTGTGAAAAAGTGACTTTGGTTTCGTGACAGGTTGGCGAGAATGCAACGGGTCTGGTGCGCTTCCCAATGTGACGCTAACCCATTGTCGGACTGAGCTTTGAAGGTGTTGTAACAATTGGGCAAACCGCTCTAAGTGGCGTCATCTGGGGGCGTGCCACGAGGGTAACCGCAGTTCTCCACAGGATTTTCCACAGAACAGAGGAAAACGTCCGACTGAGCGGGAGCGCCTAAACAGGGCGCATTCGTGCAGGAACAGACGCCGGGGAACCTTATCAATAGCGCCTCCCGGAGGTGGTTTTGTCCTGGCAAGAATCTGCCGATTCAGGGACGGTTACTTGGTGAGGCCGTTGTCCTTCAGGATCTGCTCGGCGAAGAAGTTCTCCACCTTGGCCTGATCGCGAATCACGTCGTAATAGGCCGACTTCAGCAGTTGCTCGCGACGATCACGAAGCTGATCGCGAATGGCCTGCTGGACGCGAGGATCATTCAGTTCGCGCTGACCGGCGGGTTCCTTGGACACTAATTTCACGATCCGATATCCCATGAACTGCTTGTTCTGCGGGTTCTGGATTGTGATGACGCTGCTGTACTGGCCAGGTTTGAGCTTGAGGACCACGTCTCGGGTGGCCGGATCGGTACGCTGGAGTCCAGATTCGGGGGTGAAGCCGAGATCGCCGCCGTTCTGGGCGCTCTCAGGATCTTCGGAATACTTCATGGCGATGCTGGCGAAGTCTTCACCACTGTCGAGCCGATTCTGAATCATCTGAATCTTCTTCCTGGCGTCGGCGTCGTTCTGGGCCTTGTCGGCGACGCGCGCCTGGGGATTCGGCATGGGAGTAACGACAATCTGCGCCAGATGATACTGCGGCTCGATCAAGTTGAATTCCGGCTTGTGCGCGTTGTAGTACGCGGTGATGTCGGCGTCCGTAACGTTGATTTTTGAGGTGATCTCTTTGTTGATCACTTTGTCGACGGTGATGGAACGGCGCAGATCGCGCTTGAAGTCGTCGAGCGAGATGTTGCGCTCTTTCATGCGCTGATCAAACTGTTCGGGAGTGTACGGAGCTTTGATTTCGTTGAGCTTGGCGTTAACTTCGTCATCGGTGGCGAGAAGGCCGAGTTTCTGTGCGCGCTGCAACAGGATCTCGTTGTCGACCAGCTCGCGGAGAATGTTCAGCTTCAGGCTGACGGCTTGCTCTCCGGTAACTGGTTGCGGCGAGCCGGCGGTCTGATTGCGGAAATACTTCTCGACTTCGCCGCTCATTATCTTTTTCCCGTTCACCTTGGCGAGCACGTCGGGACCGCCCTGGCCACCTTGGCAGGCGATCAGCACGCCGAGAACGAGAAAGCAGAGAACGGCAGGAACAAACCTGAGTTGACGAAGTTGGCGTTGATTAAAGCTCAATTCTTTCCTCCCGCGCCGGGGTGTGGCCCCGAACGCGAAACCGGGTTTTACCTGACTTAATGCGAAGCTGCGACCGGATTGGAACCGGCGTCGCGTAGAGCATTATCGATCGCGGCATGCAGCTCTTCGGGCGGCACGGCGCCATCGATTTTGTAACCATTGATGAACAGAGTCGGCGTTGCGCTGACGCCGAGTTTATCGGCTTCATCGATGGACGCCTGCAGCTGCTTATCCGATTGCGCCTTGATGCAAGCCTGTACGGGAGCAGTAGGGATTTTAGCCTTTGCTGCCTGATCGAGGGTAATGCGATCGATGTTGGCTTCCTGCTCAGCCAATGACTTCGTCTGGGACGAGATCTGGTGCTGATTGGCGTGCATGTAATCGGCAAAATCCCAATAGGCGTCGTTACTCGACGCGGCGAGGCAGTTGGCATCATTGGCCGCATGCTTGGCCCACGGATGAATTTCCGCTAATGGGTAATCCTTGTAGATAATTCGGACCCGATCACCGTAGGTCTTGAGGATATCTTCCGTCAAGGTTTCGTGCATGCGCGCGCAAAATGGGCACTCGAAGTCGTCGTAGTTGACGATGGTGACCTTGGCGTCTTTGTTACCGCGCACCGGCCGCCCGTTGAGATCGATCTTGCTCATCGTGGACTGGTAGGGATCCTGCGTCAGATCCATGCGCGTAACGCGAAGCAGAGTCTTGTTGTCTTTGGAGATCAGGAACTTCTGCTCCTGCTTCTTGTCGCCATTATCGAAGGTGACAAGCAGGTTGTCGTAGCCAGGGAAGTCGCTTGGTGAACGTGCACCAATCGTCAGCTTGATGCCAGAGGGCACGCTGTAATAAGAGCGAAGATTCCGTTCAATACGGCGATCAAGCTCAGGCGAAGGCGCCTGGGCGGCACAACCTAAACACAGTAGCAAAACAAGGGCGCAAGAGCGCCTAATCCATGAAGAATGCAGCATAAACTCCTGAACAGGAATTATCTCATGCAGAGCGGTTTGGAAGGGTTTTGGCCCCAGTTCAAGCGGGCCGGAAGCCCCAATTTGAGTCAGGCAGACCTGATGGTAGAAAGCGGCAGCAGGGCATTCATCGAGCCGGAGCGAAAACCCTCGAGGTCGAGGGTGACGTAAGTGAATCCGAGCGCCTTGAAGATGCGAACGAATTCGGAAGCCATGTCGGGCGATAGCGCGCGGGAGAGTTCGTCGCGCGAAATCTCGATACGCGCGATTTGCCCATGATGGCGGACGCGAAACTGGCGAAATCCGAGAGCTCTAAGGGCATCTTCGCCAGCTTCGACCGCCGCGAGGGCTTCGCGGGTGACTGGACGTCCATATTCAATTCGAGAAGAGAGGCACGCAGACGCTGGCTTGTCCCAGACTCGCAGGCCGGCATCCTGCGCCAACTGGCGAATATCCTGCTTGGTGAGCTTGGCTTCAAGTAACGGAGCAGCGACGCCGTGCTTGCGCGCAGCATGCTGGCCGGGACGGAAGTCGCCCTGATCATCGAGATTGACGCCATAAGCAATGGTGTCGAAGCCGCGCTCGACGG
>Ga0070681_10008528_pt1 | contig 10036 bp, 11 predicted proteins | sample KBSC83BmetaG_FD_65650 | JGI IMG/M metagenome (GOLD analysis project Ga0070681, IMG submission 65650) | Corn rhizosphere microbial communities from Kellogg Biological Station, Michigan, USA - KBS C8-3B metaG | ecosystem: Host-associated > Plants > Roots > Rhizosphere | place: USA: Michigan...
GCCGGCAACGAGGATTTCGAAAGCTTCCTGCGCCGCGTGCGCGGGCAGGCGATCAGCCTCAGCGAAAGCGACCGCATCGCGTCGTGGGCGATCGGCAGCGGCGAATCGGCGCGCGCGACGCGGCAGAAGGCGCGCGTGCTCGACCAGAGTCTCGGCGGCTATCGCGTCGTCTGGGAGCGCGGCGCGGGCGGCGAGGCCGTGCGCGCGCGCATCGGCGAGCTCGTCGGGCTCGCGCTGCCGGAGCCCGGCGACGGCACGCCCGACTGGATGATCGGCACGATCCGCTGGATCCGCATCGACGATCAGGGCCGCGTCGACGCCGGTGTCGAGCTCCTCAGCCGTCGCGCGTTGCCGGCCGGCGTGCGCAACGCGGACGACGCCGGCATGCAGTCGTCGATGCGTGGGCTTCTGCTGACGTCGTTGCGTCCGGACGAGCGCGACCCCACCTCGTTGATCACGCCGGCGCTGTTCGAGCGCGCGGCGTCGATGGTCGAGATCAGCGTGCCGGCCGACCTGCAGGGCCGTCCGGCGCCCGCGCGCACCGAGCGCGTGCGCGGGATCGGCCTGATCGAGGCGACCGGCATTTATCTGCAGTTCGCGCTGCCGCCGTTCGATGGCGACGCGGCTGAATCCGTGAATGAGGCAACCGCGCAGCGCGCCGTTGCGGGAGCCTAGCGTCGTTCCTCTCGCTTTCGAGGGGATTTCGGGGCTTCCGTGTTACGCTATACGCGTATAGCAACGAGGTTCGCCATGCTCGCCATCCGCCTGCCGCCCGAGATCGAGGCGCGGCTCGAAAAGCTCGCCAAGGCCACCGGCCGCTCGAAGACCTATTACGCGCGCGAGGCGATCGAGGAACATCTTGCCGATCTCGAGGACATCTATCTCGCCGAGAAGCGCCTCGAGGATCATCGTGCCGGCCAAGTCAGGACGATTCCGCTCAAGGACGTGCTGAAGCATGGCATGGAGGATTGAGTTCGTCCCGGCCGCGGCGAAGGAACTGAATGCCATCGGATCGACGCAGGCGTCGCGTATCGTGAAGTTCCTTTCGACGCGCCTCGCGAAGCTGGATGATCCGCGCAGCATCGGCGAAGCGCTCAAGGGCCGTCTTGGTCAGCTTTGGAAATACAGGATTGGCGACTACCGCATCATCGCGGACATCCAGGACACCAGGGTCTTGATCCTCGTCGTCCGCATCGGGCATCGCCGCGAGGTCTACAAACGATGACGTTTCACGCTTCCATCCCGACGCGCCGCCAGTCCGTCGCCGTACGCATCGGCCACGTCGAGGTCGGCGGCGATGCGCCGATCGTCGTGCAGTCGATGACGAACACCGACACGGCCGACGTCGAAGGCACCGCCAAGCAGGTCGCCGAGCTCGCGCGGGCGGGTTCCGAGCTCGTGCGCATCACGGTCAACACGCCCGAAGCCGCCGCGGCCGTGCCGCGCATCCGCGAGCGGCTCGACATGATGGGCTCGGGCGTGCCGCTGATCGGCGATTTCCACTACAACGGCCACCAGCTGCTCGAACGCGAGCCGGCCTGCGCCGAGGCGCTCGCGAAATACCGCATCAATCCGGGTAACGTCGGCTTCGGAAGGAAGCGCGACGCGCAGTTCGCGACGATCGTCGAGTTCGCGATGAAATACGGCAAGCCGGTCCGCATCGGCGCGAACTGGGGCTCGCTCGACCAGTCGATGGTCGCGGCGCTGATGGACGAGAACCACGCGCGCGCGCAGCCGTGGGATGCGTCTCGCGTCGCGCGCGAGGCGCTGATCCGCTCGGCGCTCGATTCCGCCGCGCGCGCCGAAGAGCTCGGGCTCGCGCGCGATCGCATCATTCTTTCGTGCAAGGTGTCGGGCGTGCAGGAGCTGATCGCGGTCTACCGCGACATCGCCGGCCGCTCTGACTACGCGCTGCACCTCGGCCTCACCGAAGCCGGCATGGGCTCGAAGGGCATCGTCGCGTCGAGCGCCGCGCTCGCGGTGCTGCTGCAGGAAGGCATCGGCGACACGATCCGCATTTCGCTGACGCCGGAGCCCGGCGAATCGCGCACGCGCGAAGTCATCGTCGCGCAGGAACTGCTGCAGACGCTGGGCCTTCGCGCATTCACGCCGCTCGTGACCGCGTGCCCCGGCTGCGGCCGCACGACCTCGACGCTGTTCCAGGAGCTCGCGAAGACCGTGCAGGACCACGTCCGCGCGAAGATGCCCGAATGGCGCATGAAGTACGACGGCGTCGAAAACCTGACGCTCGCGGTCATGGGTTGCGTCGTCAACGGCCCCGGCGAATCGCGCCACGCGAACATCGGCATCTCGCTGCCCGGCACCGGCGAGGCGCCGGCGGCGCCGGTGTTCATCGACGGCGAGAAGGCGATGACGCTGCGCGGCGGGAACATCGCGCGCGAGTTCGTCGGAATCGTCGAGGACTACGTGGCGCGCAAGTACCAGCCGATCGGCGCCTCGCCCGAGTCATGACCAACCGCGCACGGCGGCGATTCGGCTAATCGTCGAACGCGTTGTCGAAAGATGCCTCGCATCGCTCGACCGGGTCCGGTTTCGGCTTCAGCCAGTGCGCGATCCAGCAGTCGTCGTAGACCGAGCAATAGCAGATGTCCATGCCGAACCGGGCGGCGTTCTGCTTGATCGCCGCGGCGAGGTCGCGCTGGTTGACGCGAAGCGCCTCGATCGCGGTCTCGCGGTTCAGCGACGGCGGGATCACCTCGCCGGCGAGGCTGCTCGTCGACATGTGCAGCTCGCCCTTGAAGCCGAGCGCCTCGAGGGCGTCGCGCCAGTGGCGCATCGGCTTGCCGTCGAAGGTGAGCGCGATCGTTTCGATGCGCGCCGGGCCGACGCCGTTGTTGTCGATGCGCCAGAGGAAGCCGTTCTCGTCGACGTTCGAGTTGTACGTGTAGCCGATCTCCAGATGCGGCCAGACGCTTGCGCGCGCCTGGCTCTGCATCAGCCGCGTCTGCCATGCGCCGATCGCGAGCGCGAAGATGCTGACCGCGAGCGCGAGCGCGCTGGTCAGCTCCGGCATGCGAAAGCGCTTCTGCGCGCGCGTCGTGTCGCGATCGTCGTTCGTCATACCTGCGGCTCCGCGCCCGCGGCGGGCGCTTCGACGGCGTGCTTTCGCGCGAGCGTCGCCTCGCGCCGCGCGATGTAGAGCGTCGCGCCGACGATGATCGCCGCGCCGGTCGCCGTGTACGCGTCGAGCTTCTCGTCGAAGAGGAGCCACGCGAGCACGCTTACGATGAGGAGCTGCATGTAGCTGAACGGCGCGAGCACCGACGCGTCGGCGAGACGGAGCGCGCGCGTCCAGAAATAATGTCCGCCGGTGCCGAGGAAACCCGACAGCACGAGCCACGGCCACGCCGCCGCGTCGGGCCAGCGCCAGACCGTCAGCGCGCCGGGCAGCGAGAGCGGCACCCAGAGCAGCGTCGTCAGCAGCACGATGCGGTCCGGCGGCTCGGAGCGCGACAGGAACTTGATGCTCACCGTCGTCATGCCGCTCATCGCCGCGGCGAGCACCGCGATGAGCGCGCCGCTCGCGACGGCGTCAGCACCGGGCCTGCAGATGATCAGCACGCCGATGAATCCGGCCGCGACCGCGGACCAGCGCCGCATGCGCACGATCTCGCCGAGGAACAGCACGGCGCCGATCGTCACGAACAGCGGCGAGGAGTACGAAAGCGCGATCGCCTGCGCGAGCGGCAGGTGCACGATCGCCCAGAACCCCGCCATCATGCCGAGCATGCCGATCACGCAGCGCGCGACGTAGAAGCCGAGCTTGTCGGTGACGAGCACGGTCGGGCCGCGCACCAGGATCAGCGGCAGCGCGAAGATCGCGCCGAAAAGGCTGCGGAAGAACGCGATCTCGAACGCGTGCTGCTGGCGCGAGGCATAACGGATCGCGATCGCCATCAGGCCGAAGAAGCACGCGCTCAGGATCATCATCACGGCGGCGCGCGGCGCAAGCGGCGAGGCGGCTCTCGTGCGGACGGGTATCGGGACGGTCAAGGGAGGGCGGCGCCGGTCGTAAGCGCGGAGTCTATCGCGGGCGGCCATGCCTCGCGCGGCGCCAGTTGTCGCTTCGGCGGCGCCTCCGCTACGCTCGCCGCCATGTCGACCCCGCGCTTCGTCGTTGCGATCCCCGCCCGCATGGCTTCGACGCGCCTGCCGGGCAAGCCGCTCGCGCCGATCGCGGGCGAGCCGATGATCGTGCACGTCGCGCGACGCGCGCTCGCGGCCGGGGCCGCGGATGTCGTGGTCGCGACGGACGATGCGCGGATCGGCGTCGCGCTCGACGGCAGCGGCGTGCGCGTCGCGATGACGCGCGCGGATCACGCATCGGGCAGCGACCGTCTCGCCGAATGCACGGTCGCGTGCGGCTGGTCCGACGACACCATCGTCGTGAACCTGCAGGGCGACGAGCCGCTCGCGCCGGCAAGCGGCATTCGCGCCGTCGCCGCCGCGCTCGCCGAAAGCGACGCGCCGATGGCGACGCTCGCGACGCCGGTGCGCACGATCGAGGAGCTGTTCGATCCGAATTGCGTCAAGGTCGTCTGCGATGCGAGCGGTCACGCGCTGTACTTCAGCCGCGCACCGGTGCCGTGGCCGCGCGATGCGTTCGCGAATGGACGCGACACGCTGCCATCGAGCGTGTCGTTCCTTCGCCACATCGGCATCTACGCGTACCGGGCCGGATTCCTGCGCCGGTTCGCAGCGTTGCCGCGGACGCGCCTGGAGCAGGTCGAATCGCTCGAGCAGCTTCGCGCGCTCGAAAATGGATTCAGGATCGCGGTCCGCGAAGCGCCCGAGCCGTTTCCGCCGGGCGTCGATACGCCTGACGATCTCGCACGGGTCGAGCAGTTGCTGAGCGCGCGTTGATGCGTCTCACGCCGCGTCGCCGATCTCGACATTGACGCCCTTGCCGAGCACGCGCGCAGCCCGCTCGATCTGGTCCAGCCGCGACGCATGCCGGATGTCGAGCAGCCGGTCGACCTGCGGCATGTGCCAGCCGAGCTTTCGGGCAAGCTCGGACTTGCGCACGCCTTGCTCTCGCATCGTCCGGTAGAGCTCCAGCTTGAGCGTCGCGAGAGGAGTGGGCGAAACGAGCGCCTGCCCGCGCTTGGGCGCACGCGGCGCAGGGAGATCCTGGTTGTCGTCGACGTAAATTTCGAGCGCGGTCTCGAGTGCGTCGCGAGCGTTCGAGAGCGCTTCGGTCCGGTCGTCGCCTTGCGTGATCGCTTCGGGCACGTCCGGAAACGTGACCACGAAGCCACCGTCCTCGGCGGGCGACAAGACGACGGGGTAGCGCAGGTGCGACATGTCAGTTCCTGATGCCGAGTTGCTTCAGGATCGCCTCGGCGGTGCCGCGCTTCAGTTCGCCCGAGCCCATCGGCAGCACGGAACGCCGGCCATTCAAGAGCACTTTCAGATGCCCGCCCTTGCCCGGCGCGAACGTCGCGCCGAGCGACGCGAGCCGCTTCTTGAACTGCTTCGGGCTCACGCGCCGCAGACTACAACATATCTGTTGCGTAGATTCAACACTTGTGTTGTCTTCGCCGGGCTGTGCTAGCCTCCGATCCTCCGCGAAGCACATGCGATTGCACAGCCGAATACCGCGCGATGGTGCGTGAGAAAAACACCAGCATCCTCTTCGTCTGCATGGGCAACATCTGCCGCTCCCCGATGGTCGAGACCGTCGCACGCGTCGAGCTTGCGCGCGCGGGCATCGCGGCCGAGGTCGCGTCGGCGGGCACCGAGAGCTATCACATCGGCGAAGGGGCCGATCCGCGCGCGATCGAGGTGGCGCAGGCGCACGGCTATCCGCTCGCGCAGCATCGCGCGCGGCAGGTGCGCGCGGCCGACTTCGACGATTTCGATCTCGTGCTCGCGATGGATCGCGTCAACCTGCGCGCGCTCGAGCGGCATCGGCCGCGTGCGGATGCGCGCGGCGCGGTGCTGTTCCTTGCGCACGTCGGTTTCGAAGGCCTCGAAGAAGTGCCGGATCCGTACTACGGCGGTCGCGGCGATTTCGAGCGCGTGCTCGACCTCGCGCGTCGCGGCTCGGCGCTGCTGATCGAGCGCCTGAAAACGCCCCGCGCGGAGATGCGCGCATGACGTCGCGCGCGCCCGCCAAGGAGTTTCCGGCCGATCTCGAATGGGTCAATGCGACGCGCGGGCCGCAGCTTTCCGGATTGCGCGGCCGCGTGATCCTGCTCTGGTTCTGGACGTACGACTGCGTCAACTGCTGGAGCGTCGTGCCGGACCTGCGCTTCCTCGAGGACAAGTACCACGACGGCCTCACGGTCGTGGGCGTGCACTGCCCCAAGTATCCGCAGCAGATCGCGGGCGAGGGCGTGCTGCGCGCGGTGAACCGGCTTCGGTTGCGGCATGCGGTCGCGAACGATCCGGGTTTCAGGCTCTGGCAGGAATACGGCGTGACGTCTTGGCCGACGATCGCGCTGATCGATGCGGAAGGCCGCCTCGCCGCGGTCTTCGCCGGCGAAGGACGCCGGCGCGAGATCGACACCGCGATCGGACGCCTGCTCGAGGAGGCCGCGATCCGCGACCTGCGCGTCTACGAGCCCGCGCCGCCGGCATTGCGTCCCGAGCCGCGCCTGCCGCTCGCGTTCCCGGGCAAGCTGCTCGCCGATGCGAAGAACGTCTACATCGCCGATTCGGGCCACCATCGCATCCTCGAATGCACGCACGACGGTCGCGTATTGCGGCAGTTCGGCTCGGGCAATCCGGGGTTTTCGGACGGCCTGCAGGGCGAGGCGTGCTTCGACGATCCGCAAGGCCTCGCGCACTGGCGCGACACCTTGTTCGTCGCCGATCGCGGCAATCACGCCGTGCGCCGCATCTCGCTTGCAAACGGCAACGTCGACACGCTGCTCGGCCGCGGCCGGCCGGGCCGCATGCGGCCGCACGAAATGCCGGCGCAGGAGGCGGCGCTGCATTCGCCGAGCGATCTCGCGCTGATCGGCGACGATCTCTATGTCGCGGTTTCAGGCCTGCACCAGCTCTGGCGCATCAACCTCGCGACCGAGCAGGTGTCGATGCTGGCGGGCTCGGGGCAGCTCGGGCTCGTCGACGGCAACGGCGGCGGCGCGAGCTTCGCGCAACCGAGCGCGCTCGCGGTGCTCGGGCGACACCTCGTCGTCGCCGACGCGGCCGCCTCGGCGATCCGCTGGGTGCATGTCGACGAGGCAAAGGTCGAGACGGCGATCGGGACCGACCTCTACGAGTTCGGCGATACCGCGGGCTCGCGCGCCGAGGCGCGGCTTTCGAATCCGCTCGGCGTCGCCGTCGATCCGCGCGGGATCGTCTTCATCGCGGACACGTACAACAACGGCATCAAGGTGCTGAACCGCAAGAGCGGCGACGTGCGCGCGCTGCGCATCAACTACCGCTTCGCCGAGCCGGGCGGGGTTTCGCTCGCGGCGGGCGTGCTGTGGGTCGCGAACACGAATCTGCATGAGGTCATGCGGATCGACCTCAACAGCGGGGCGGCGAAGCACGTCGGGATCGGCGAGAGTTGATCCGTCGGCGCGGAGCTCCAATTTCAACACACGTTCCGTCATTCCGGCGAAGGCCGGAATCCAGCTTTTTTTCCGACTCAGAGCCGGGTCCCGGCCTTCGCCGGGACGACGGTGGCTGACGGATACCCGATAATTCCTGCATGTCCTCCGAGGTCACGTCCACGTCCGCGCCGTTCGACGGCAAGGCCTTCGTCTCGACGCTGAGCAACTCGCCCGGCGTCTACCGCATGTTCGGCGCGAACGACGAGCTGCTCTACGTCGGCAAGGCTGGCAGCCTCAGGAAGCGCGTCGGCAGCTATTTCCTCAAGGTCCACATGGACCCGCGCGTCGCGGCGATGATCCAGCAGATCGCGCGCATCGAGACGACCGTCACGCGCACCGAGGCCGAGGCGCTCCTGCTCGAAGCGCAGCTGATCAAGTCGCTCAAGCCGCGCTACAACATCGTCCTTCGCGACGACAAGAGCTATCCATACATTCATCTCACGCCCGGTGAATATCCGCGCCTTGCGTTCCATCGCGGTGCGCGTAGCGGCGGCGGGCGCTATTTCGGCCCGTTTCCGAGCGCGGGCGCCGTGCGCGAGAGCCTCAACCTGATCCAGAAGCTCTTCAGGATCAGGAACTGCGAGGACAGCTATTTCAAAAACCGCTCGCGCCCGTGCCTGCAGCATCAGATCGGCCGCTGCACGGCGCCGTGCGTCGGCCTGATCGGGCCCGACGCGTACGGCGACAACGTGCGCCACGCGGCGATGTTCCTCGATGGCCGTGCCGATGCGGTCATGCACGAGCTCGTCGGCACGATGGAGCGCGCGTCGGGCGAGCTCGCATTCGAGCGCGCCGCGCTGATCCGCGACCAGATCGCGGCCGTCAAGCGCGTGCAGGCGCACCACTACGTGCAGGGCGCGAACGCGGACATGGACGTCATCGCGTGCGCGATCGGCAACGGCATCGCGTGCGTCACCGTGCTTTTCTTCCGCAACGGCATCAGCCTCGGCTCGCGCGATTTCTTTCCGCGCCTGCCGACCGAAGCCGACGAAGCGGCGATCCTCGGCTCGTTCATCGCGCAGTATTACCTCGAGCGTCCCGTGCCGGAGGAGCTGATCGTGAGCCACGCGCCCGAGGATTGCGTGCCGCTCGTCGAAGCGCTGACCGGGCGCAGCGGCCACGGCGTCGAGATCAAGGCCAACGTGCGCAGCGATCGCGCGCGGTTCCTCGATCTCGCGCGCCGCAACGCCGAGGCTGCGCTGGCGCAACGGCTGGCGAGCCGGCAGACGCTGCTCGTGCGTTTCGAGGCGCTGCGCGACCTGCTCGAGCTCGAGGACACGCCGCAGCGCATCGAGTGCTTCGACATCAGCCACACGATGGGCGAGGCGACGGTCGCCTCGTGCGTCGTGTTCGGCCCCGAAGGCCCGGAAAAATCGCAGTACCGCCGCTTCAATATCGCCGGCATCACGCCCGGCGACGACTACGGCGCGATGCGCCAGGCGCTCGAGCGGCGCTACCGGCGCATCCAGGCCGGCGAGGGGCGCACGCCCGATATCCTGCTGATCGACGGCGGCAAGGGCCAGGTGCAGATGGCGCTCGACGTGCTCGTCGAGCTCGGCATCACGGGCGTCCCGGTCGTCGGCGTCGCGAAGGGCGAGGCGCGGCGCTCGGGCGACGAAACCTTGATCATCGGCGCGACGGGCCGCACGCTATGGCCGGGACCGGAGTCGCCGGCCTCGCACCTGATCCAGGCCGTCCGCGACGAGGCGCACCGTTTCGCGATCACGGGCCACCGCGGCCGGCGCGAAAAGGCGCGCGAGGCGTCGAGCCTCGAGGAGATTCCGGGCGTCGGCGCGCACCGCCGCTCGGCGCTCCTGAAGCATTTCGGCGGGCTCGGCGGTTTGCAGAAGGCGGGAATCGAGGAACTCATGCGCGTTCGCGGAATCAGCAAGGATCTCGCCGAGCGGATCTATTCCGCCTTTCATGGATGACCGATGCGCATCACGATACCGACCGCACTGACGCTGTTCCGCATCCTGCTGCTGCCGGTCATGGTCATCGTGTTCTATTCGCCGTTCAAGGGCGCGAACATCGCCGCGGCCATCATCTTCGTCGCGGCGGCGATCACGGACTGGCTCGACGGCTGGATCGCGCGGCGCTGGAACATGGGCTCGGCGTTCGGCGAGTTCCTCGATCCGGTCGCCGACAAGCTCATGGTCGGCGTGACGCTGTTCCTGCTCGTGCAGGAGAATCCGACGCCGCTGATGGCGATCACGAGCGCGGTCATCGTCGGCCGCGAGATCTCGATCTCGGCGCTGCGCGAATGGATGGCCGAGATCGGGCAGCGCGGGCACGTGCGCGTCGCGACGCTCGGCAAGATCAAGACGACGCTGCAGATCGTCGCGATCGTCGTGCTGCTGTACCAGCACGATCTGGAAGGACTGCGGCTGTTCCATGCGGGCGAGACGCTGCTCGTGGTGGCGGCGGTGCTGACGATCTGGTCGGCGATC
>Ga0070681_10008529_pt1 | contig 10035 bp, 14 predicted proteins | sample KBSC83BmetaG_FD_65650 | JGI IMG/M metagenome (GOLD analysis project Ga0070681, IMG submission 65650) | Corn rhizosphere microbial communities from Kellogg Biological Station, Michigan, USA - KBS C8-3B metaG | ecosystem: Host-associated > Plants > Roots > Rhizosphere | place: USA: Michigan...
GGGACGTCGAACTCGTGGATCGCCACCGTCCCTCCGGAGTCGTACCCCTCGACCCGCGGCCGGATGGTCAACTCGCCGATCCGGATCTCTTCCTGCGTGCTCGTGGTCATGCCGACCTCCTGATGGTGATAAAGTGACTTGACGATATATGGCCACCGCGAAGAAGTCAAATGGCTTTACGTCACCGCTGGAGAGCCGCTCGGGCCCGCCGATGATCGGCGCCCTCCTGCGCATGCCGGTGGACGCGGTCCACCGGCGGATGTTCGAGCGCCTCCACGAGCGGGGCTTCACCGACCTCGACCCCGCTCACCTGGTCGTGTTCCAGTGGCCGGGCCCCGACGACACGAGGCCGTCCGAGCTGGCGGCCCGGCTCCAGATCAGCAAGCAGGCCCTCAACTACCTGCTCGGCCAGCTCGAGCAGCTCGGTTACCTCGAGCGGCGACCCGACCCGCACGACCAGCGCGGCAAGCGGATCGTGGTCACCGACCGCGGCCGAGCCGCGATCCGAGTCATCCGCGACGCCGTGCACGAGATCGAGAAGGCCTGGGCCGAGCAGCTCGCACCCGAACGGTTCGCAGAGCTGAAGACGCTCCTCCTCGAGCTGAACGATCTCACGCTGCCCTCACGCCGGCCCTGACGGGAGTGCGCGCCCGGGCCGCGGAAGGCGCGTGCCGCGGCGATCCGTTTGCGATCTGTTACGATATATCGCGTTACAGCTTTACGAGCCTGGAGGTGCACGATGCACGGACGTGGCATGCACGGCGGCTGGGGCGGCGGCAGGCGGGGCTGGGGGCCGCCCTTCGGGCCACCCGGGCGCGGGCCCGGCGGCGGTCGGAGACGGCGGGGCGACGTCCGCGCTGGCATCCTCGCCCTGCTGCTCGAGCGGCCGATGCACGGCTACGAGATGATCCAGGAGCTGGAAGCGCGCACGAGCGGCGCCTGGCGCCCGAGCGCCGGCTCGATCTACCCCACCTTGCAGCTGCTCGAGGACGAGGGCCTCGTTGCCGGCGAGCAGAGCGAGGGGCGACGCCGCTTCGCGCTGACGGACGCCGGCCGCACGGAGGCCGAGGGGCTGCGCCGCCCGCCCTGGGAGGACCCCGGCGAAGGCGACCCGATTGCGGCGGCCCTGCGGGAGGCGGGCTTCCAGCTCGGAGCCGCCGTCATGCACGCGGGCCGGACCGGCTCGTCCGAGCAGGTCGGGCAGGTTCGGGATGTGCTCGTGGACGCGCGGCGCCGGATCTACGCGATCCTCGGGGGCGGCGAGCCCTGAGCGCACTCCGCGCGCACGCGGCAGCAGCCGATCGTTTCCCCACGTCCCGCTCCGGAAAGGCGAACCGGGACACCTGCGATCGGAGGAACGATGGAGAGCGACGAGGCCAAGGGCCGCGTGAAGGAAGCTGCCGGCGACCTGACCGGCGACAAGGAGCTCCAGCGCGAGGGGAAGACCGACCAGGCGGCCGGCAAGGCGAAGGAGGGCATCGACGACGCCGCCGACAAGCTGAAGGACGCGGTCGGCAAGGACTGACGACCACGCTCAGCGGACGACGAACGCGGTCGCGCCCCCGGGCTCGACCGCGCAGACCTCGACCCGGGAGACGTCGGCGCCGCGCGGCCCCTCGTGACAGAAGCGTACGAGGGACGCGACGGCGTCGGCGTCGCCCTCGAAGAGCGCTTCCACGGTGCCCTCGGGACGGTTCCGCACCCAGCCGGCGACGCCGCGCGCGCCGGCGGCGCCCGCGACCGCCAGGCGGAAGCCGACACCCTGAACGCGTCCGTGTACGATCACGCGCCGACCGACCACGCGTGCAGTTTGGCGATCCCTCGCCACGGCAGAACAGCGACATGGCCACGACAATCCGCGAATCCCACCGCGACCTGCTCGACGCGCAGTTCGGCACGCTCGCGACCGTCACGTCCGACGGCTCGCCGCAGCTGACCGAGGTCTGGTTCCTCCGCGACGGCGACGGCGTCCGGATCTCGCTGAACACGAGCCGCGCCAAGACCCGCAACCTGCGGGCGCGACCGCAGTGCAGCTTGCTGATCCTCGACGTCGCAAACCCGTACCGCTACCTCGAGCTGCGCGGCCGCGCGCGGATCGAGCTGACGACGACTACACCTTCGCCGACCGCGTCGGCGCCAAGTACGGCGCCGACCTGCGCGCGCACGACGCACCCGGCGACAGCCGCGTCGTCGTGACGATCGAGCCGGAGAAGGTGCACGCCGTCGACATGTCGGGCTAGACGCGCACGATGCAGGCGTCGTGCGAGGAGCGGGAGATCCGCTCGCTCCGCAGCGGCGTTCCGTCCAGCCCGACCGTGGTCAGGTACCCGCGCCCGAGCGCCGGCGTGACCACCCAGCCCTCGTCCTGCTGGACGTTGTACGAGCCGACCGGCACCGGGTTCGCGAGCAGCTGCCGGCCGCCGAGCGCATGCACGTGCAGGCTGCCGCTCCAGCCGCTCGTCACATAGGCGCGGTCGGCATCGAACGTCACGTGCTGCGGCGGCCAGCCGGCCGCCGGCGTCGCGACGACGCGGCCCGAGTGGAGGTCGTAGACGGCGAGGCTGCGGCCCTCGCCGCCCGTCACCCACCCGTGCCGCCGGTCGGGCGCAAAGCCGACGTCGTGGGCGAGGAACGGCGGCGTGAAGCGGCGCACGAGCCGCGGGCGCAGGCTCGAGACGTCGACGATCGCCACCTCGTGCGCCTTCGAGCCGAGCGCGACCCAGAGCCGCTTCGACGCGCGGTCGAGCGAGACGTGCCGGGCAAGCGGGCCGACGGCCTCGCGGGCGAGCACCCGGCCGGAGCGTGTGTCGAGCAGCGCGACGTCGCCGCGGCGCGCGTCGGTGACGTAGGCGTGCCGGCCGTCCGGATGCGCCGCGACGTACCGCGGCTCCCCGAAGCCGCCGACGACGTGGCGCACGCCGAGCGACCGGACGTCGAGCACGCTGACGAGGCCGAGCTCGGAGTGGCAGACGACGGCGGAGGACGAGCCGACCCGTTCGATGCTGCGCGGGAACGCGCGGGTGGCGATGTGCCCGCGCACGCTCCCGCTGCGCAGGTCGACCGCGACGACGCGCGACTCCAGGTCGGCGGTCGCGAGCGCGACGGCCCGGGCCGGTTCCAACGCGAGCCGCGGGAACGCGGCGACGCCGGCGGCGCCGACGAGGAACTGGCGCCGGTTCATGTCAGGCCTACGGGCGAGGGCGGCTCAGCGGTCCCGCACGAGCCCGGCGAGGTCCTGCGCCGCGTCGAGCGTCAGCGCCTTCCCTTCGAGCCGGTAGGTGATCGCGCCGCGCACCCAGACGAGCACGTTGCCCACGAGCCGCGGCGGAAGCTCCGGCGCGAGCACGACGTGCGGCGCGCCCGTGATCCACACGCCGGGTGCCCCGTCCGCCCGGACGTACCGCACGGTCGTCCCCGTGCCGACGAGCTTTTTCAGGATCATCGTCCCGACGCCCGTGCGCAGCTCGCTCAGCACCACCGGCCCGCGCAGCAGCGCGGAGACGACGTCGCCCGAGCGGTACAGGCGCGCCTGCACACCGAACGGCCGGCCGAGCAGCGCCTCCGCCTCCGCCGCGCTCACCCGCATGCCGAGCGTCGAGGCGAGCGGCCGCTCCTGCGCCGCAGGCAGCGTCTGGACCCGCTCGACGGTCACCCCGCCCACGTGCAGGACGCGAAGCAGCGCCGCACGCGACTGGGGCACCGCGAACGCGACGCCGAGCGCAAGCAGGGCCGCGGCGAGCGCGACCGCCCAGGCGCGACGCCGGGCGGGACGGCGCAGGTCGAACGCCGGCGTCACCGGCCAGTCGACGTCCAGGCTCGTGAGCGCGCGCTCGAGCTCAGTCATAGAGCTCCCTCAACCGGTCGAGCGCGCGCGACGTACGCGATTTGACGGTGCCCGGTGCGACGTCGAGCGCGGCCGCCGTCTCCCGCTCCGACAGCCCGAGCAGATAGCGGCACGTGAGCACGGCCTGTGCGTCCTCGGGCAGCGCGTGCAACGCCTCGAGCAGCCCGCGGTGGTCGACGGCCTCGCCGACGACCGGCGGCTCGGCCGCGGCCCGCAGCGCGAGGCGCACCCGCCGTCCGGACGAGCGGCGGCGGTTGCGCGCCTCGTTGGCGACGATGCGCAACAGCCATGGGCGCACAGGCTCGCCCTCCCGGAAGCGGCCGAGCGCACGCCACGCCTTGACGAGCGCGTCCTGCACGGCGTCCTCCGCGTCGGCGGCGCTGCCGGTGATCACGTATGCGAGCCTGAACGACACGTCGAGATGCGGCCGGACCACGGCGGCGAAGGCGTCCTCCCCGCCCCGTTGCGCCGCGGCGACGAGCGCGACCTCGTCCACCCGTCCTCTATAGCGCTCTCGTCACCTCAGCGCGACCGCCCAGGTCTCGCGGTCGATCGAGCGGTAGGCGGAGCCGTCCGGCCGGAGCACGAGCAGCCGGCCGCCGTCCACCTTCAACTTCCAGCGGCTGAGGAAGTTCTGCGAGCCCTCGAAGGCGATCCCGACGCAGTGCGCGACGCCCTTCACCGTGTCGAGCGCGTGCACGAAGGGGAAGCCGCCGGGGTTCGAGTAGAGCGTGTAGACCCAGCGACCGCTCGGCGTCTCGACTCGCGCGGCCGGCCAGCCCTGCATGACCCACGACGTCTGCGCCTTGTCGGCGATGCGGCCGGGCAGTAGACGTCGGGCGCGCAGGTCGTAGGCGCGCACCACGTAGTGCTGGAAGTCCTCCGAGCGGTGCTGGATCAGGTACAGCCGCCGACCGTTCGGCGACACCGCGTCGAAGGCGTAGGAGCCACGAAGCGTGATCCGCTGCCGTACGCGCAGGTCGGCGGTGCGCACGAGCGCGAAGCTCGTCGTCCGCCGGTTCGCAACGCTCTGCAGGACGAGCGTACGGCCGTCGTGGAAGAGGCCGAGCCCGGTGCCCTCCATGATCATCGTCGGGATTCCGAAGGTGCCGGCAACCACGCGACTGTGCAGAAGTCGGCCGCCGTGCAGCGACGTGAGCAGCGTGGTGGAGCCGGAGCCCGAGGCGGTGAAGCGCACCGAGCCGTCGGAGGAGAGCACGCCTCCGCCGCCCTGCATCCCGTAGGTGCCGGGATACGCGGCAAGAGCGCCGCCGGCGCACACGAGCGAGCCGAGCAGCGCGAGCAGGAGAACACGAAGCCTGGTCATGCAGCTACTACACCGCCGGACGCGGTTAGGTTCCACGCATGGGCGCGATTCTCTGCTTCGGTGACTCGAACACGTGGGGCTGGCACGAGGACGGGCGCTTCCCGCGCGACGTCCGCTGGCCCGGCGTGCTGCGCTCGCTGCTCCCGGCGGATTGGGAGGTCGTCGAGGAGGGGCTGGGCGGGCGCCGCGCGAGCGACGCGCTCGCCTACTTCGACCCCTGCGTGCGCTCGCACGAGCCGCTCGACGTCGTCGTGCTCTTCCTCGGCGTCAACGATCCCGACGCGGACACTGCGGCGGCCGGGATCGGCGAGCTCGTCACGCACGCACGAGCGGTCGGCGTCCCCCGCGTGCTCGTCGTGGCCCCGCCCGGCTACACCTCGGCGTTCCGCCCCGTCTGCGACGAGCTGCTCGACCTCGACGGCCGCGTCGCCTTCCGGGCCGACGACCCGATCCACCTCGACGCCGGCGCCCACCGCGCACTGGCACACGCGGTCGCGGAGCAGCTCGCGCTCGACGATTCTCGAGGCCGGCCGGGTTAAAAACCGGTCCGGCACCGGCGCCGTAGTAGCGGTCGTGTTGAGACGCATCGCACTCGGGTCGGCGCTCGCGGCCGCCGCGATCGCAGTCCTCGGACAGGTCGGCGTCCTCTTCAACGGGAACGCGGCGACGCCGGTCGACCCGACCGTGCAGCGCGCCGACCGCCTGATCGCGCAGGGCCGCCAGGTCTTCCGGTACGACACGTTCGGCGACGAAGCGGTCTGGGGCGGCGTGCTGGGCCTGCACAAGGCGATCGAAGGCGCGAAGCTCGGCGGCGTCGGCCCCGGCGTCAGCCCGAAGACGGCGCTCTCGCTCGGTCTGAAGGTGGACGCCACGAAGATCCCGAAGCAGACGGCCGCGGCGATCAAGGCCGGCAAGGTGAACCTCGACGACCCGGCCGTCACCGTCACGCTGCTGAAGCTGAACGCCGTCGTCGGCGTCAAGGGTTTCTTCGCGAAGAACGGCACGCTCGACTCGGTCGGGATCACGTGCGCCGTCTGCCACTCCACGGTCGACGACTCGTTCGCACCCGGGATCGGGCGCCGGCTCGACGGCTGGCCGAACCAGGACCTGAACGTCGGCGCGATCGTCGCCGCCGCCCCGAACCTGACGCCGCTCGAGGACGCGCTGCACGTGGACGAGGCGACGCTCAAGACCGTGCTGCTGGGCTGGGGCCCCGGCTTCTTCAACGCCGAGCTGAATCTCGACGGTAAGGCGATCGGCCCCGACGGCACGCCGCACTCCGCCGCGACGCGCATCCCCAGCGCCTTCGGCAAGGACGGCGAGAACCTGCACACGTGGGAGGGCGGCTGGGGCACCGTCACCTACTGGAACGCGTTCGTCGCCAACCTCGAGATGCACGGTCTCGGCAACTTCTACGACCCGCGCCTCGACGACGCGAAGAAGTTCCCGGTGTCGGCCGCCGCGGGCTTCGGCCATACGCATCCGTACGTCGGCGAGGGCGTCCTCCCGGCGCCCGACGCGGCGCAGGCGCCCGACAAGGTGACGCCCGCGCTGCGCTCGCTCGACTTCTACCAGCGCGCGCTGCCGGTGCCGACGCCGCCCGCGGGCAGCTTCGACCCGGCCGCCGCCGAGCGCGGCAAGGCCGTCTTCGACGGGCCCGGGAAGTGCTCGTCGTGCCACATGGGCTCGATCGGGACCGACGTCGGCTACAACGCCCACAAGCCGTCGGAGATCTGCACCGACTCGTTCGCGGCCGACCGCGGGCCCGACGGCACGTACGTGACCGCGCCGCTGCAGGCGCTCTTCACCCGCTCGAAGCGGGGCTTCTACCACGACGGGCGCTACAAGACCCTCGGCGACGTCGTCGACCACTACGACTCCTGCTTCTCGCTCGGCCTCACGGCCCAGCAGAAGTCCGACCTCGTCGAGTATCTGAAGTCTCGGTAGTAGTCTCGCCGCGTGGACGCGGTGGACGCGCTCCTGCGCAAGGCGATCCTGGGCGCCGCGGACGACCCGCGCGTGCGCCGGCTCGTCTCCAGGCACGGCCTGCGGCTCGGCGGCTCGCGCTTCGTCGCGGGCGAGACCGTCGGCGAGTGCGTGCGGGTGCTGCGCTCGCTCAACGAGCGGGGGCTGTACGCGAACACGACGCTGCTCGGCGAGGGCGTCCGCGACGAGACCGCGGCGCGTGCGGTCACCGACCAGTACGTCGGGCTGGTCGACCGGCTCGCCGACGAGCACCTGCGCGCGAACGTCGCGCTGAAGCTGACGCATCTCGGCCTCGAGCTGGGCGAGGAGGTCGCGTACGCGAACGTCCGCCGCATCGTCGAGCGCGCACAGGAGCGCGGCACGTTCATCCGCATCGACATGGAGCAGTCGAGCTTCGTCGATGCCACGCTGCGCACGTACCGCCGCCTGCGTGACACGGGGCTGACCGCCGTCGGCACGGTGCTGCAGGCGTATCTGTATCGCACCGAGCAGGATCTTCAGGAGCTGCTGCCCCTGCAGCCGAACCTCCGCCTCGTCAAGGGCGCGTACCTGGAGCCGCCGGACGTCGCGTATCCGAAGAAGGCGGACGTGGACGCGGCCTATGTGCGGCTGCTGGAGACGATGCTCCCCGCCGGCGGCTACACGGCGATCGCGACGCACGACGAGTCGATCGTCGAGCACGCGATCCGCTTCGCCGCGGAGCACGGCGTGCCGCGCGAGGCTTTCGAGCTCCAGATGCTGTACGGCGTGCGCCCGCAGCTCCAGCTCGACCTCGCCGCGCGCGGCTTCAAGGTGCTCGTGGCGACGCCGTACGGGCCCGAGTGGTACCCGTACCTGATGCGCCGGCTCGGCGAGCGCCCGGCGAACGCGCTCTTCCTGCTCCGGAACCTCGCCCGGCGTTAACCCGGCCGGGCCCCGCTGCCGATGAGGAGGCCATGCGCCTCGCCAGTCAGCCCGGCGACCGCCGAGCTGCTCGGCCGTCCGGTCGAGGCGTGGTACGCCGACCCACTCCTCTTCGACAGCCTGCTCCACCCTCGACCTCGACGAGCTCCTCCGGCAGCCGTGACGGCCGCCACGCCGGCGGCGGCACGTGAGATCGAGCTGTCCTGCCGCCGCAACGGCGGGCTGCCCGTGCAGGTGCGCGGCGACCGCGTGCGGCTCGGTCAGGTCGTCGACAACCTCGTCGCGAACGCGCTCGAGTTCACCCAGCCGGGCGGACGTGTCGACGTCGCGGCCGAGCGGCACGACGGCGTCGTCCGGATCGCCGTCGCCGACACCGGCCGCGGCATCTCCGAGGAGGAGCTGGCGCGCGTCTTCGACCGCTTCTTCCGCACCGAGCAGACCGAGCGCGACGCGATCCCCGGCGCCGGCCCTGGGGCTCGCGAGCGCCAGCGCGATCGTCGAGGGACACGGTGGACGGATCGACGTCGAGAGCACGCCCGGCGCGGGCACGACGTTCGCGATCGAGCTCCCCGCCTAGCGCAGACGACGGCGATAGAGCTGCATGTCGACGTGCGACCAGTCGGCGTGCGTCTGATGCCGCCACGGGGCGTAGTGCTCGCGGTGATACGGGCTCGTGAGGCTCTCGGCATGCCCGATCACGTTCCGCACGGAGATGCCGAATCGCCGCATCAGCATGCGCGTCAGCGCGAGCGACGCGCGCATCTGCGCCGGGTCGTGCAGCACCTGCGAGTCCGACATGCCGACGTGCTCGATCCCGATCGCCACGTAGTTGAGGCCGACCGTGTGCCGGCACATCACGTTCAGCGGCACGAGCTGGTAGACCGTCCCGTCGCGATCGACGACGAAGTGTGCGCACGTGCCCGGCAGCTGCCCGAGCTCGGGATCGGGCGTGTCGGCCGCGAAGGTGTTCCACGTCGCGCCGAACGAGTCGTTCGCCGTCACGTGCTCGACGATCACCCTGGGATGCAGCACGTAGGAGTCGATGCCGTAGTGCGCCCGCGCGTAGCGCGCCGTCTCCGCCTTGCGCTGAGGGCCGAAGGGGATCGGCTTCCAGACGACGTGCAGGGCTGCTGCTGCGAACGCGGCGGCGATCACCGCACCCTGTATAGCCGCTCCCCGAGGCGCTCGACGTCGAAGCGGTCGAGGAAGCCCTTCGCGAACGGGCGCCCGGGGTCGGCGAGCAGCAGCACACCCCCGAGCCGCGGCAGGATCGACGCGAGCTGGGCGGCGTTCCGCTGTTCGTAGAGGACGTCCGCGGCGAGCACGAGCTCCCACGGCGCGCGGTCGAGCAGCGGCTCCGGCGCATCCCAGCGCACCACCTCCGCGCGCAGTGCGATGCCGTTGCGGGCGGCATTCGCACGGAGCAGCGCGACGGCGTCCTCCGCCCAGTCGGTCGCGAGCACGTCGGCGCCGCCGATCGCCGACGCCAGCGACGGCAACCCGAGGCCGGCGCCGAGCTCGAGCACGCGCCGCCCGCGCAGGTCGAGGCCGGCGACGTGCCGGGCGAGCTCGACGCCGCTCGGCCAGAGCTCCGCCCAGTACGGCAGGAACTCGTCCTCGTCGAAGGCCGTCTCGTCGATCAGCTCGTCCGCGCTCGGCGGACGCAGGAGGGACAGCGTCTTCCCGGCGAGTTCGAGTGTTTCCTCGACCTGCACTCGGATAGCGTGACGGACATGCGCTACCGGCAGCTCGGCTCCAGCGACCTGCAGGTCTCCGAGATCTGCCTCGGCTCGTGGCTCACGTACGGCGGCGGCGTCGGCGACGACGCGGCGGAGGCGTGCGTCGACAGGGCCTTCGACGTCGGGATCACCTTCATCGACACGGCGAACGTCTACGCGAGCGGCAAGGCGGAGGAGTTCCTCGGCGCCGTGCTGTCGCGGCGGCCGCGCGACTCGTACGTCCTCGCGACGAAGCT
>Ga0070681_10008531_pt1 | contig 10034 bp, 9 predicted proteins | sample KBSC83BmetaG_FD_65650 | JGI IMG/M metagenome (GOLD analysis project Ga0070681, IMG submission 65650) | Corn rhizosphere microbial communities from Kellogg Biological Station, Michigan, USA - KBS C8-3B metaG | ecosystem: Host-associated > Plants > Roots > Rhizosphere | place: USA: Michigan...
CCATCGGACCGCCGGCGGCCTTTCCCGAGGCCGCCGGAATGAATGCGGCAGACGAGACGTGCGACCGCGCTGCGGGCCCATTGCAGTCGGCAGCCAAGCGCGGGATAACTATCGGTAAAATCAACGAAAGACTTACCAATTCAAGGTTTTTGGAGGATCCCCATGCCACGCATTATGACCGGGCTCGCCTGCCTCGCAGCAACGTTGCTGGCGGCGACATCCGCTCACGCCCAGGGCACCGTCAAGGTCGGCGCCATTCTCTCCTATTCCGGACAATTCGCCGACACGGGCATCCAGCTCGACAACGGCATCAAGCTCTACATGAAGCAGCATGGCGATACGGTCGCCGGCAAGAAGATCGAGATTGTCCGCAAAGACAACGCTGGTATCGCGCCGGACGTGGCAAAGCGGCTGGCGCAAGAGTCCATCGTGCGGGACAAGGTGGACATCCTCGCCGGCTTCGATCTGACGCCGAATGCGATGGCGGCCGCGGATGTTTCCGTGCAAGCCAAAAAATTCATGGTCAACATGAATGCGGCAACTTCGATCGTGATCACGAAGTCGCCCTACATGGTGCGCACATCGTTCACGGTGGCGATGGTCAACGAGGCGCTCGGAACCTGGGCCTATAAGACCGGGTCGCGGCGCGCCTACACGCTGGTGTCGGACTTCGCTCCAGGCCACGACGGCGAACAAGCCTTCCAGCGCGCCTTCAAGGAGGCCGGCGGCGAGATCGTCGGTTCGGCACGCTACCCGACATCCAACATCGACTTCACCGCGTTCATCCAGCGCGCCAAGGATGCCAACCCGGATGTCATCTACATCTGGACGCCCGGCGGAACCCAGCCGGCCGCCATCGGCAAGAGCATCGCCGAGCGCGGCATCGACAAGAGCAAGATCAGAATCGTCGGTCAGGGCGAATTGGCCTTCGAGGAAGCGCTCAAAGGCATGGGCGACGCCGGCCTCGGCATCATCACGGCCTTCCACTACGACTACAATCATCAGTCGCCGACCAACAAAGCCTTTGTCGAGGCCTACAACGCCGAATTCAAACGCAACCCCGACATGTTTTCCGTCGGTGGTTACGACGGCATGCACGTGATCTACGAGGCGCTCAAGAAGACCAACGGCAACACCGATGCCGAAGCGCTGGTCAACGCCGCGAAGGGCCTCAAATGGGAGAGCCCGCGCGGTCCGATGTCGATCGATCCGGAAACCCGTGACGTGGTGGAAACCGTCTACATCCGCAAGGTGGAGAAGGTGAACGGCCAACTCGTCAACGTCGAGATCGACAAGATCGAGAACCAGAAAGACCCCTCCAACGCGCGGATGAAGAAATAGGGTCTGCAAGGCGATGCTCGCTGGCGACCGGGGGGAGTCACCGCGATGATCACATCGGCATTCGGCGTTCTGTTTGACGGCTTTGCCTATGGCATGCTGCTGTTCCTGCTATCAGTCGGGCTGTCGGTGACGCTCGGGATGATGAACTTCGTCAACCTGGCGCACTGCACCTTCGGCATGATCGGCGGCTACGTTACGGTGACGTTGATCAACAGCTTCGGGTGGCCGTTCCTGGCCACCCTGCCCGTGGCCTTTCTCGCCGCCGCGGCCTTCAGCATCGTTTGCGAGCGGACGATGTTTCGCAGGCTGTACCGCTCGACCGACCTCGATCAATGCCTGCTGACCATTGGGCTGGTGTTCGTCTCGATCGCGTGCACGGCCTACGTCTACGGCACCATTCAGCAGCCGGTGCAATTGCCGGACTACCTGCGTGGTTCGGTGCAGATGGCGGGGATCACCTTCGGCGTCTATCGCATTTTCCTGATCGTGTTCGCGTTGATCGTCACCGGAGCCCTCGTCGCAACCCTCGAATACACGCGCTTCGGCGCGCAGGTCCGCGCCGCCGTCGACAATCAACGCATGGCCCGCGGCCTCGGCATCAATGTCGACAGTGCGTTTGCGATCACCTTCGCGCTCGGCAGCGGCCTCGCGGGTCTGGGCGGCGCGCTCGCCATCGATATCGTCGGCCTCGATCCTTCGTTCGCGCTGGCCTATCTGGTCTACGTGCTCATCGTGGTCGCCGTCGGCGGACTGGGTTCGATCGGCGGTTCGTTCGTCGCCGCCATGCTGCTCGGCATCAGCGACATGGCCGGGAAATATTACTTTCCCGCCATCGGCTCATTCCTGATCTATCTGGTGATGATCAGCCTGCTGATGTGGCGCCCGGCCGGGCTGTTCGGGAAGCGCGTGTGATGACGGCCCCCTCGCCCGCAATCGCCGGCCCGCATCAATATCTCGAAACACAAATTCGTTGGCGTGTGATCGAGATTCTATTTTGGCTCTCGACGCTGCTGCCGTTCGTGCTGGCCCCCGACTACCTGGTTCTGGCGAGCCAAGTCGCCATCACTGCGCTGTTCGCGCTCTCGCTCGATCTGATCCTGGGTTATGCCGGCATCATCTCGCTGGGCCATGCCGCGTTTTTCGGTTTCGGCGCTTATGCGGCGGGCCTCACCGCCAAATGGGGCTGGGGCGAACCGATCACCGGACTTGCCATCGCCGGCGTCGCAGCCGGCCTGCTCGGTTATCTGATGAGCTTTATCATCGCGCGATTCCGCCACCTCGCGCTCATCATGATCACACTGGGTTTCGGCCTCCTGCTGCTTGAGGCCGCCAACAGCGCCGGCTGGCTCACCGGCGGCGCCGACGGTCTTCAAGGCGTGCGGATGTGGCCGCTGTTCGGCATGTTCAAATTCGATCTCTATGGCGTCACAGCCTATTGGTACGCGCTGATCGTTCTGTTCGTGCTGTTCCTGGTCGCGCGGCGCCTGACCAACTCGCCGTTCGGCCTGTCGCTGCGGGGCATTCGCGAAAATGCGGTCCGCATGCGCGCGATCGGCGCGGAAAGCCGCCCGCACCTGCGCAAGATTTACACCCTCTCAGCCGTGATGGCGGGTATCGCAGGCGCGGTCCTCACCCAGACCACGGAAACCGTGTCTCTCGGCGTCCTCGACTTTCAGCGGTCGGCCGACATCCTGGTTATCCTGATCCTCGGCGGCGCAGGCCGGCTTTACGGCGGGATCGTCGGCGCAATCATCTATCTGATCGCGCGCGATCAGTTCTCCGGCATCAATCCGCAATACTGGTATTTCCCCATCGGCGTGTTGTTGATCGTCGTCGTGCTGTTCCTGCCGAACGGCATCCTCGGCGGCTTTGCACAACTCATCTATTCCGAGCGCGGCCAGCGCTGGTTCGGCTGGCTGACCGGGCCGTTGCGGCGGGGGCGCAAGTCATGAGCGCGCCGATGCTGGCAACGCGCGGCCTGGACAAAAGCTTCGGCTCGCTCGTGGTGGCGCGCGACATCACGATCGCGCTGCCTCAGGGCGTGCGCTACGCCTTGATCGGGCCGAACGGCGCGGGCAAGACGACCCTGATCAACCTGATGACCGGAATGCTGCGCGCCGACGGCGGGCAGATTCTTCTGGGCGGCGAGGACATCACAGCGCTCGGTCCCGAAGACCGCGTGCGCCGCGGGCTGGTCCGCACCTTCCAGATCAACAGTCTGTTTCCGCATCTCAATCCATTGGAAGCGGTGACGCTGGCGATCTGCGAACGCGAACGCATCTCCCGAACCTGGTGGCGGAACACCGCGGACTACCGCGCCGCCATCGACGAGGCCTACGCCATCCTCGATTCGCTTACCCTCGGCGCGGTCTGCTATCGGCAGACCCACGAGCTCGCCTACGGTCAGCAGCGGCTACTCGAGATCGCGCTGGCGCTCGCCACCAAACCGAAGGTGCTGCTGCTCGACGAGCCGGCCGCCGGCGTGCCGCGCGAGGAAAGCAGCGAGCTGTTCACCGCCATCAACAGCCTGTCGAAGGACATCACCATCCTGTTCATCGAGCACGACATGGAACTGGTGTTCCGCCTCGCCAGCCGCATCATCGTGATGGTCGGCGGCAGCATCCTGCTCGAAGGCACGCCCGCCGAGATCGCAGCCGACCCGCGCGTGCGCGAGGTTTATCTCGGAGGCAGCCATGGTTGACGGCGCGGCCGTTCCGCTCCTCAGCTTCCGCGGCGTACGCGCCGGCTACGGCGAAGCCGTCGTGCTCGACGACGTGTCGTTCGATCTGGCCGAGCGCGGCAGCCTCGCCGTCCTTGGCCGCAACGGCGTCGGCAAGAGCACGCTCCTCCTCACCCTGATGGGTTTTACCCAACTCCGCCGCGGCTCCATCGTCTGGCGCGGCAAGGACATCAGCCGCATGGCGCCGCACCGGCGGGCGCAAGCCGGCATCGGCTGGGTCGCGCAGGAGCGGGAGATTTTCGCCAACCTGTCGGTGGAGGAAAACCTCACCGTCGCCGCCCGCCCCGGCCGCTGGAATATGGACGCGGCCTACGAGTTTTTCCCGCGGCTGCGCGAGCGCAGGCTGTCGAAGGGCAATCAATTGTCCGGCGGCGAACAGCAGATGCTGGCCACCGCCCGCGCCCTGATGACCAATCCGTCGCTGCTGCTGCTGGATGAGCCGCTCGAAGGGCTCGCGCCGATCATCGTCGAGGAATTGGTGCGCGGCCTGCGCCGGATGATCGTCGAGGAAGGCACCGCCGTCATCCTGGTGGAGCAGCATGCCGAGGTCGCGCTGTCGCTCACCGAACACGCCATTCTGCTGGAGCGCGGCGCCATCGTCCACCGCGCCCGTTCGCAGGACCTGCTGAAGGACAATGCCACGCTGGACCGTTATATCGGCCTGCGGGTGACGGAAGGCGACGCGAAGAAGGCGTAAAGGTCCCGAAAGGGTACGCACGTCGCGTCTGTCATGTTCCCCCCTCAGTTGTCATCGCCGGGCTCGACCCGGCGATCCATTATGGGACCGCTGCGCAGGAACGACATATTACGTCGTCACGTGTCGCACCGCCTCATGGATGCCGCGTCGAGCGCGAGCAATGACAGGGTGGATAGGCTCAATGAGTCTTCCATCGCGGTGCGCAGGCAAGGACGAAAGAAAATGCGGCGATGTCGCACGGGACACCGCCGCATCATTCATCATCGTCGCAAGGCGTCCGGGCAGATGATCAGCTGCGGATGACCGCCTCTTCGTACTTGCCCGACCCCATGCCGGTGTCGGCAAAGATGCCGTGATCGGCGATCCACTTGAAGGTCTCGTCGTAGACCTCCTTGGTGTAGGGCTCGAACACCAGACGCTCGCCCGGCCCCCAACGGCGGGTGTCCATCGTGGCATGATAGCGATCCGGGAACTCGTTCTTGTAGTAGTGCGTGTAGAGGTCCGGCCGCAGGTCGATGTCGCGCTGGGCGCGGCGAAGCGCCTTGAAGAACTTGCGCAGGTCTTCCGGGTCCGGGTTGCCATTGATCATGGTCGTGATCATGAAGGTGTTGTCGAGCACCTTCCGGAAGCCAAGCTGTTCAGCCAGGTAGTAAGGCCCCGAGAACAGCGTCGATGCCGGGCTCTTGCCCTCCAGCAGATTGTCGAGCCGCTTGTAGAGCATGCCGTCCGCGAACGTCAGGTTGATCTTGTCGGCCGGAATGAACTGCTCGAGCGCCTGAATGGTGGCGTAGTGGCTGCCGGACTGATAGCCGACCGAGATCGGCACACCGGCAAGATCCTCGGGCTTCTTCACCGGCGAATCCGCCGGCACGAAGATCGCCGACGGCGACACCGAATAAACGTCGCCGTAAACCTTGCCCTTGCCCTTCGAGGCCGCCACGTTGACGGTCCAGTGGCACGCGCAGCTCACGTTGCTGTCGCGGCCCTTCTCGAACGACTGCATCGCGCCGACCTTGTCGCCCTTGTAGTGATGCGCGCCGTCGCTGGAGCGCACCTTCTCGCTGAACACGTAATCGAGTCCTTCGTCCTTGAAGTAACCCTTCTCCTCGGCCACCCACTCCTGCAGGCGGAAGTGCGGCTCAACCACAAACTTTTCCTTGGCCATTTCTCTCTCCATTTGTCTGGCACCTTTGATAAAGGGCCGAACGCCACGCCAGCGGCAGCGTTCAGCAGCAACTGATATTCATCGACCTGTTCATTTCGGATTTGCCCTGCTCCGCCACACGACGGGCGCGGATCATCTTGACGTGGTCGTCCATCAGGCGCCGTGCGCCGGTCGGATCGCGCATCTCGATCAGGCTCAGCAACTCTTTGTGAATGTCGAGGACGCGGCGCGCGACCTTCGGCGTCAGCGTGGAGTTCTGCGTCGGCCACGACACATGCTGCAACGAGATGAGCTGCACCACGAGGACGCGATTGTGCGAGGCCTCGGCGACAGCCAAGTGGAAGTCGCGGCTCAGCGGCGTGTAGCGATCGAAGTTGTCGATGTTGGCTTCGGCCTCGTCCAGCAATTGCCGAAGCTTGGCGATGTCCGCTTCCGTGGCGTTCTCGGCGGCAAGCTCGGCGGCCAGGCATTCGATGGCGCGTTGCGCATCCATGATCTCGGCCGCGCCGACCCCGATCAGATCGAGTTGCACCGCCAGCACCTCGGCGAACAGCCGCGGATTGCCGCGCGCCACCTTGGCGCCGCCGCCCTTCCCCATTCTGATCTCGGCGATGCCAAGCGCCTCGAGCGTGCGCAGCGCATCCCGCGCCACGACCCGGCTGACGCCGTAGCGCGCCGCGATCTCATTCTCGGTGCCGAGCACGTCGCCGGGCTTGAGCTTCTTGGCGAACAGCGCATCGCGCACGTCCGCGATGATCTGCGACGACAGCGACGCAGAACGGCCCGGAAAGAAAATCCGGCCCGGCAACCGTTGAGCGATAGGCGTCGATGAGGTGGCCATGGGAGGAAATTACGTCGGGCTCTTAAGTTAGTAAAGATACTATCTTATGCTTTCCCCGGCTTGGGCAGCCCCGTTATAGGTATATAATCACAACAGACTCCCACGGGCCACTCCCACTTCGCCTTCCCCGCCCTGCATGGGATGATGTCTCGGGATGACATCTCGCCGACACGCCTCGTTCGCCAAGCCTGGGAAGGATCGCGGAAATGGAATTCGGAATCCTGTTCACCTCCCATCCGAACACCGAGGCGGAGCCCTACCCGCACCGCGGCGTGCATGCGCGCGTCACGCAACAGATCGTGCGGGCCGATGAGCTTGGCTACGACTACGCCTGGATCGCCGAGCATCACTTCAGCAACGAATACGGCATCATGCCTGACGTGTTCGTCTACGCGGGCTATCTCGCGGCATTGACCAGGCGCATCAAGATCGGCACCGCCGTCGTTACCCTGCCGCTCGCCAATCCGCTGCGCGTCGCGGAGAATTCAGCCTTCGTCGATATCCTGAGCGGCGGCCGCTTCGTGCTGGGGCTCGGCTCCGGCTATCGCAAATATGAATTCGACGCATTCGGCGTCGATTTCGACAACCGGCGCGACATTCAGGAGGAAGCCCTGCCGGTGCTGATGGAGTTGCTGCATGCCAAGCGCATCGACCATCACGGCAAGCATTTCCACGCCAAGGTCGATGGCGCCTATGAGCTGTTTCCGCACGCGATCCAACAGCCGCACCCGCCGATCTTCCTTGCCGCTTCGACCGAGCGCTCGCTCGGCGTCGCCGGGCGCTACGGCTTCGGCACCATGATGTCGAGCTGGACGCCGTTTCCCGAACTGGCGCGGCAGGCGAAGACTTATCGCGCGGCGCTGGAGCAGACGCCGCCGCAATGGCGGCAGAACGGCGCGCGCGGCCACGTCGATGTGGCCCGTTGGGTCTATGTCGCGGAAACGGATGCCAAGGCCAAGCGCGAAAGCGAAGACGGCATCATGAAGAACCTGCACCACTTTTCCAGCGGCCACACCTCGGGCTATCTCGGCACGGTGTCGCAGGATGTCGGCGCCAATCCGCGCGACTACGATGCCCTGAACAAGGACATCCTCTTGCACGGCTCGCCCGCCACCGTGATCGAGAAGATCGAAACCCTGCGTGACATGGCCGGCGTCGATTCCGTCATGCTGCATTATCCGCCGTGGTACGGGCAGGCGAAGGCGCTGGCCTCGCTGGAGCTGTTCGCCCGCGAGGTGATCCCGAAATTCAAATCACCCTCGCCCCGGCGCAAAATGGCGTAGGCGCCAGACCCTCCGCCAACGAAAAACGGCCCCCACCGGGGGCCGCTTTTTCGTCTGGCGTGGAACTAACGAATCACCACGCTAGCGCCATGACGTTCGCCATGACGGCGCTCTTGCCCATGCCGGCGGTGATTCCAGCCCTCGCGATGGCCGCGCTGCCACCCACGATGCCAGCCATGGTCGTGATGCTTCTTGATGATAACCACTTCTCGATCTCGCGCGCTTGCCGGGTTGCTGACGGCCGGCAACGCAAGGCCGAACGCAGCAAGGGCAGCAAACGTCAGAACGATCTTACGCATGTCAGTGTTCTCCTCTGGATGCGTGCAATAACGCGCAGCATCGAGAAGGCGTTCCACGATTTGTTATGAACCGCCGTTCAGGAACCTGCCAAGCGGTTGCGTTTGTTCGCAATCGCCGTTTTCGCGATCAATCGCACACTATGCGTGTGCTTGAGCACCAGCGGCTTTCGCACGCTGGATCGTCTCCCACACCCGCAACGGCGTCGCCGGCATGTCGATCCTATCGACGCCCAAAGGCGCAAGTGCGTCGATCACCGCGTTGATGACCGCCGGCGGCGCGCCGATGGTGCCGGACTCGCCGATGCCTTTGACGCCGAGCGGATTGGTCTTGCACGGCACCTCCTCGAGCGCCGCCTCGACATTGGGCAGCGCCGAAGCATGCGGCATGGCGTAATCCATGAAGCTGCCGGTGATGAGCTGGCCGCTTTGGCGGTCGTAAACCTGATGCTCCATCAGCGCCTGGCCGATGCCCTGCACCACTCCGCCCTGCTGCTGGCCCTTCACGATCATCGGGTTGATGATCCGGCCGAGGTCGTCCACCACATAATAACGGTCGATGTTGACGGCGCCGGTCTCGGGATCGATCTCCAGTTCGCAAACGTGCGAACCGTTGGGGTGGCTCGGCGGCGTCGGATCGAAGGTGCCGGTCGAATCCAAACCGACGCCAAACTTCGCGGCGATCGGCCCCATCGGCGCATAGGTCGCCTTGGCGACGTCGATCAGTTGGATCGCTTTGTCGGTGCCGGTGACGCGGAAGCTGCCCTCCTTGAATTCCAAGTCGTCGGCATCCGCTTCCAGCATCGTCGCGGCGATGGCCTTGGCCTTCTCGATCATGTTGTCGGCCGCAAACTTCAGCGCGTTGCCGCCGACCACCATGCTGCGCGCGCCATAGGTGCCGCGCCCCATCGCCACCTGCGCGGTGTCGCCTTGCACGTAGCGGATCTGCTCGAACGGCACGCCGAGCATTTCATGGGCAAGCTGGGCGAACACGGTGGCATGGCCTTGGCCGTGCGAATGGGTGCCGCCATAGACGGTGAGCGAGCCCGAAGGGTCGAACCGCATGTCCATGCGCTCGTTGAAGATGCCGCCGAACTCGATGTAGAAGCACACCGAGCGGCCGCGCAGCATGCCGTTCTTCTTCGACTCGCGCACGCGCCCCGCATAGCCCTTCCAATCGCTGTTCGCCATGCACTGATCCATCAGGCGAACGAATTCGCCGCTGTCGTAAACGTAGTGCGTCGGCGTGGTGTAAGGCATCTTGGTCGGCGGAATGAGATTGCGGCGGCGGATTTCCGCAGGCTCCATGCCGATCTGGCGCGCGGCGCGCTCGATCAGCCGTTCCATGAAATACGCCGCCTCCGGCCGGCCGGCGCCGCGATAGGGTCCGCTCTGCGAGGTGTTGGTGAATACGCCCTGCGACATCAGATGCATGGTCTGGATGTCGTAGGCCGCCGGCACGAAGCGGATCGAGAAGGCTCCCGCCGCCAGCGCCGCGCCGACGAAATAAGCGCCCATCTGAAACAGGCTCTTGCTGCGCAGCGCCAGGATCTTGCCGTTCTCATCGAGCGCCAGCTCGCCGTAATAGACCATTTCGCGGCCGTGATGGTCGTTCAGCATGCTTTCGCTGCGCGTCGCGACCCACTTCACCGGACGGCGGAGTTTCTTCGA
>Ga0070681_10008532_pt1 | contig 10034 bp, 7 predicted proteins | sample KBSC83BmetaG_FD_65650 | JGI IMG/M metagenome (GOLD analysis project Ga0070681, IMG submission 65650) | Corn rhizosphere microbial communities from Kellogg Biological Station, Michigan, USA - KBS C8-3B metaG | ecosystem: Host-associated > Plants > Roots > Rhizosphere | place: USA: Michigan...
CAGGCGGTTGGCCCTGGCATTGAGCTCCCGGTAGGTCAGCCGCTCCTCGCCCGCCACCACCGCTTCCGCATCCGGTGTCTCCCGCACCCGGGCCTCAAAAAGATCGTGCAAAGGCGCGACTACCGAATCTGACGGCGCTACAGCGTCGTGGGCAAGAAGCTGCATCCGCTCATCGGCGGGCAGAATACGCAGGTCGCGAAGCAGGGCAGGTCCATGTGGGGCGAGAATGCACTCGGCGATATCGACAAGGGTCACTTCAAGATAGCGCAGCAATCGCCGCGCGACATCGTCATCAAATCGATCACGCGCGTATTCGATGCGAAGCAGTAGTCGCTCGCCACCGTAGGCGATCAGTGCGAGCGGAAAATTCGTTTGACCAATGTACTCGAAGGACCGGTTCCGCCATTCGCCGCCGAGCGCCTTGAGTTGCGCGTCCAGCGTCAGATGTTCATAGACAACAATGCTCTCGAACAGCAGACGGCCGCGCTCGACATCGCTCCAGCTTTGAACCTTTGCGAGTGACGCATGCTCATGCCGGCGCGTCGCCAAACTCTGAGCGCGTAGTGCGTTCAGCCACGTCGTGAGCTCCGCGGCAGGGTCGACATTGACACGTACCGGAAGTGTATTGATCAGAATGCCGATGATATCGTTGGCGCCGGGAATGCCGGACCTTCGGCATGCCCGGGTTGCGCCGAACACGATATCGCGTTCCCCGCTCAGTCGGCCGAGCAGGAGCGCCCACGCTCCCTGCAGGAGGGTGTTCATGGTGACCCCGGCTGCCGAAGCAGCCTTTTGCATCGCCAAAGTGGATTCTGGCGCCATCTGAAGTTCGACGTTGCCGAACTCGGTCGTTTCGGGCCTGTGCAAACTACTGGAATTTGGCCGCTCAACCCAGAGCTTCACGGGCGTGCGAAAGCCCGCGAGGCACTCCTTCCAGTAGGCTTGGGAAGCAGTATCATCCTGGTCGCGTAGCCACTCGACATGATCGCGGAAATTGGGCGGCGTTGACGATTCGGGGCTGACCCCACCGTGATGAGGTCCGCGGAACCCAAACACTTCCCGCAAAATCAACGGAAACGCCCGGCCATCAAGCAGGATGTGATGAAATGTCCACACCATCACCATCTGAGAGGCGGTTCTGATGAAGGTCAACCGCGAAAGCGGGGCCTTTCCCAGATCGAACCCTCGCCGGCGATCAGCAGAAAGAAACTCTGCCAGCCGTCCATCGTGATCGTCGGGATCGATGTCGCTCCAGTCAAACCTTTCAATGGGCAATTCAACCCGGTGCCACACTTCCTGGAGGGGCTGGGGGCAATCCAACCATCGAAACGACGTCCGCAAGATCGGGTGCCGCTGCATTGCATACAGCCACCCTTCAAGCAGCATATCGACATCGGTGGCCGGGTCCAGGCGCGCCACAATTTGCTGGACGTCCACGCCGCTGCCAGTTTGCATGGTTGCATGCAAAAGCATTCCGGCCTGGATCGGAGAAATCTCGTAGGCATTATGTGACTGACGCAACATCACTCCAACCGACCGCTGCACGTCGAAATTCGTTAACAGCTCACCCCGCCGAAGGTCGTTGACAGCCTACCAAATAAATCCATTTGCGGTCGATAATTTTAGACGTTTTATATACACGGTAAACATCGATCGCTGCACGCCAAAACCGTTAACAATTCACCATGACAAGAAGGCCGTTGACAGTCTGCGAAATAAACCCTTTTAATGTTCAATAATTTCAGTTGTTAATGTCGATAGTTCTAATTTTTTAAATACGGATTAATATACGCGGATAACTTGCCAGAAGCAATCTTGGTTGGTTGTCTTGCGATCATGAGGCGTCGATGAACGCGGAACGGCTGCTTGTCGGAAACTGGGTCGCGGTTCGATCTGCAAGTGAGATACTTAGCACGCTTGACGCTAACGGTACTCTCGACGGTCTTCCTTTTATGCCGGAAATGCTCGGTTGGTGCGGAAAATCGTTTCGCGTCCAGCGCCGGGTCGACAAGACCTGCGTCGACGGCCATCCGATACGACGTTTTCCTGCAAATGACGTGGTAGTCCTGGAGGGCCTGCGCTGCGACGGCAGCAGTCACGACGGATGCAAGCACGCGTGCAGAATCTACTGGAAACACGCGTGGTTGCGCCCCATCGAGGAGGGCGATGCTGGAATTGAGGCGGCTGCCGGCGACAGCGAAAAATTGCGCGCCCGTCTTAAGGTTAAATCGGACGAGCATCGGTATTTTTGCCAATCGACAGAGCTTTCCAAGTCGACCGAAGCTTTCCCACCCGGGGGGTGGCCGAGAGCGCGAATTGCGCTCACGGAAATTCGAAATGGCGACATCGGAATTTTGCAGGCTTTGCATATGTTCGCCCTTTACGTGTGGCAAAAAATACTACGAAAGCTGGATTGTGATAGTTGGCTTCGGGGGCCTCACCAACGTACTCCGACACAATCCCTGAATTTGCAGCCCGGCGAACTCGTGCGCGTAAAATCTCGGGCGCAAATCGTTCAGACGCTCGATCACAAGATGTCCAACCGTGGCATGATGCTTTGTTATGAAATGATGCGATGCTGCGGGCGGGAGGCCGAGGTCCGCTATCGTGTCGATCGGTTGATCAATGAGAGTACCGGTAGGATGCGAGAGATCTCCGATGCCGTCACGCTCAGCAGCATGCGAGGCTGCGGCTCTCTCGGCGAGGAATGTCTGTGCTACGGCGAGCCCGGGGACTGTCCGCGTGGCGAGCTCATGTACTGGAAGGAAATCTGGCTCGAGCGTGTGAACAGTTGATGGCCGCAGACCTCGAACACTGTGCCGCCGCGGAAAGTGATCGGAGCTCACGCACGTTTGGCGTACTCAAGACCCCCGCGGTAGATATCGTAGGCGTACGCCTTGACGCGTCTGCTGGAATCATCGCTGCGCTCTGGCAGCTGCTGTCTCGCGACGAGCAGGAACGCGCAGAGAAATTCCGCTTCAGCGAGCATCGGCAGCACTACATCGTAGCCCGCGGGAATCTGAGGCGGCTCCTTGCCGAGCGTTTGCGGATCGCGCCACGTGCGGTCGAATTCGTCGAGAACAACTACGGCAAGCCGAAGCTTGCGCCGGTGCATGGGTCAGCAGATCTGGATTTCAATCTCTCGCATTCCGGGGCTCTTGCTCTGTATGCCTTCACGAGCGGTCGAGCGGTCGGTGTCGATGTCGAACTGATCCGCGAAATCCCTGATATCGATGACCTGGCCGAGCGCTTCTTTTCGCCTACTGAAATCGCCTCGCTCAAAGCGTTCCCGGTTGCCCAGCGCTCGTCGGCATTTCTGGCGTGCTGGACCCGCAAGGAAGCCTTCATCAAGGCTCTGGGTCAGGGGTTAAGCTGCCCCCTCGATGCATTCGATGTGACAATCGATCCGGATGCCCCGGCTCGGATCACCAGGATCAAAGCCAGCATCGAGAGAGTTGCGAACTGGACAATGCAAGCCTTCGCTCCGAGTCCTTGTTACATAGCCGCAGTGGCCTATCGCCGGTAGAGATGCCGACGGCCCTGCGATCGGGCGATGACTAGCTGATCCCTGGACGCGCCTTTTGCCGGACCGAGCACAGTCTCAGTGGCCACCAGGCGCCGCCGCGCGTTTGAGGCCGGGCCACTGGCATGCGGGCGTTTGCCACGGGCAAGCTGGGCGTCCGCGTCGGATCGTCGCACGCAACGGGCCTTCATGTGACTCGACGTGATGGATTCAAGATGCAAAGCATCGTGCCAAGCAGAGGACTGATCGGACAACCTTAGATGATTCAGCGCAAGTTCTTAATACTAAAGACTTTCTGTCTAATGCGGCCGGCTGGATGACAACGTCGGCATATGCTAGAAAACTCTCCCGTAAAACGATTGATGATGACGCGGTGTGTCGTTTAGCATGGCGCCCGACATTAAATAGTAATGTTACCGAAGAGACGCAGATCGTCCCCTAACGACCGCGGCTCAATTCATGCGATATCAAGCCTGCCAATTTGAGTATAAGGACGCTTATTATCGACAACGTTTTGTATCGTCAGCGCCGCAATTTGGGCGGGGCTGACCCCGAGTATTACGAATACGATGCGAACGGATCATCGGCTGGAGTTTGGCTTGGTTCTCGAGCTTGGGCCTGATGGGTGTTGGATTGTCTAAAGCAAGAGCGTGCGCGCGATGACGTCGTTTCACTTCGGTAGCCGTCAACGGCGTCTTTTCGGCTATTACGAGCCGGCTCTGGCGAATTCCAGCAGGGTGCGAGCCGTGCTGCTGTGCCATCCCATCGACAACGAGCAGGTCTTTGCTTATCGGACCATGCGGCAACTCGCGGCCCGCCTGGTTCGAGTCGGTTTTCATGTGCTGCGGTTCGATTACTTCGGGACTGGCGACTCCTACGGCGACACTGGCGAGGGTGACTTTGCAAGCTGGTGCGAGGACATTGAGACGGCGATCGAAGAACTCAAGGATATATCGGGCGCCACCACCGTCAATCTGGCGGGGCTACGGCTTGGCGCTAACCTGTCGGCCAGAGTTGCTGCCCATCGGCCCAAAGAGATCAGCAAGCTCATTCTTTGGGAGCCTCTCGCGGCCGAAGAACTGAGCGCTTCGGGATTCGGATGCCCGGCTCCCCAGACTGATCGCAACCCAAGATTGATCGGGTCAGACATTGTGGAAGGTTTCGCGCGCGGCGCGCTTCCCAGCAAGGCAGCACTGCTTCCACCGAGCACGCTGGTTCTCCTCACCACGAAGCCACCCTCACCAACAGAGTTCGGTTCCTTGGCCGTCGAGTACGTGGCGGATGCTTCGGCCTGGATCGAGGAGAGGCTGGATACCGGTTCGATCCCCACCGGCACCCTCCAACGCATCGTGGATTGGCTGCAATGACGGTAGGGTTCAGTGAACTTGCGGTGCACTTTGGCCGATCGGCGTCCCTTGTAGGCATACTGACTCGGCCTTCTTCCGAATTGCCGATTCGGCGGCCCGCTGTGGTGATACTGAACACCGGGATTGCCCATCGGACTGGACATCATCGCATGTACGTGAAGATGGCTCGCGCGCTTGCAAGCTTAGGCCATCTGGTTTTTCGGTTCGACTTCTCCGGTATCGGAGATAGCGTTAGCCGGGGCGACGACCTCAATCCAATCGAGGCTCATCAAGCGGATCTGGCCGAAGCACTCGATTGGCTCGCAACATCTTGCGATGTCAACGAAGCCGTCCTGATCGGGCTTTGCGCTGGTGCCGAGATTGCATTGAGATATGGGCACTCCGACAAACGCGTGGCGGGCCTTGTGCTGCTGGATCCGACCATCCCGCCCACTGCGCGTTTCTATGCGCACTACATTGGCGGACGCATCACCCAGCTACGGAGCTGGTGGTCATTCGTCAGCGGACGAGGCAGGATTTTCGAGGAATTGAGCGAGCGGGCAAGAATGGCCTTCGGCGCGGCCGCACCGCAACCTGTGAGCGCAGCCGATCACAGGATTCGCAACGAGCTCGAGCAATTGTATCTGAAGTCTCTAGATCGCAACTTGAAAGTGCTGATCGTCCTGACCGGCGGACCACTGGACGGTCGCCAGAGTTACCGCGAACAACTCTTCGATGCGTTTCCCAATGTGCCGCTCCGGGACCGGGTGTCCCTCGAATATTTCAGAGAAGCCGATCATACGTTTACATCAGAACGCGAGCGTGCGCGGTTGCAAGAGCTCGTGCTGGGCTGGATAACGGCTTTCCCGACTTCCCGTGATCCTTCGCCAATTTCGGGGAGCGATGCGGAACGGAAGGCGTTCGGAGAGCGGCCCGGCCGGGACGGAGCGTCATTGTAAGACGATCTTGGCGGCGGTTGACGAGTGCTCTGCTGCGCGTCAGAGGGCCAGCAGCTCGCGCTTCTCCTGGTCCGAAAGCGACTTTGCAGCGTAGTACTGCAGATTGTCCGCAAGATGCTGAGGGGTGCGCATCCCCAGAATGGTGACGGAGATGCGCTCGACGCTGAGCGAGAACTGGAGCGCGGCTTCCAGCGGCGAGCGTTGCTTCTGCTCGGCGAGCCGCCTGATCAGCAAAACGCGTTTCCACTTTGGCTCCATTGCACGCAGATCTGCTTCGGTGAGAGACGGTTTCAACAAGCCTCCACCGAAACACCCTCGCGTGATGATCCCGTATTGGTGCTCGGACACTTTGTCGAACAGGCCGTCGAGCGGCTCAGGGTCCATCAACCCGAAGGGCATCTGCAGGCTGGCGATCCCCTCCAAGCCCAGACAATGTGCAGCATCGCCAACCGATTCGAGGGCAATTCCATACTCGCGGATCTTTCCTTCCGTCTTCAACCGCGCCAGCAGCCCCAATGAATCCTGGAACGGGGCTCGGCGGACCTCCTCCGGAGATGGGCTGTGGAGCTGGTACAAGTCGATATGGTCGGATTGCAGTCGCCGTAAAGACGCTTCCGCTGCTTTTCTCAAGTAAGCAGGCGAGAAATCCTGCGAAATCGTACCCGACAGAGTTGCCGGAACCGCGGCACGGCGCAGGCCGATCGCGCGAATAATGGGCTTCGCGAACGGCTTGATGAGTTGAATGAGCCTCGTTCGTCCCGGAAGGCAGTAGCCGCCTTTGGTTGCGATGAAGACTTTGTCGCGCTTTTTGCGAAAGGCCTTGCCAATGAGGACCTCGCTTTCCCCCTGCGAATACATGTCCGCTGTATCGTAGAAGTTTATCCCCGCTTCGCAGGCGGCCTCGAGCGTCCTGAGCGACGTTGCCCTGCCACCGTCCTCAGCGAGGAGACCACCAATGCGCGATCCGCCAAATCCGATCTCGGAAACGCGCCATCCGGTTTTCCCAAATTGCCTGTAGCGCACCGCCCGCTCTCCGTCACATCGCTCTCAGGTCGCGTGCAAGGCGGTCTGCCGAGCGTGCAGCCAGCGCCATTACGGTCAGCGTGGGGTTTTTCTCTGCGCCGGTCGTGAAGCAACTGGCATCAACCACCAGAACGTTAGGGATATCATGAAGTCGATTGAAGCCGTCCGTCACGCCGAACTTGGGTGAAGTATGCATGCGGGCGGCTCCGCCGTAGTGCTTGGCCGTTCCGGGGTATAGTGTCGGGACGATCTCCCGGACTGCCCCTTTATGGCCGGCATCCTGCATCAGTTGCATTAGATGCTTGCGCGCTTTGACCACATTGTCCAAGACGTTTTCCTCGAAGCTGATGTGAACCTCCAAGGCGGGAAAGCCAAACTGGTCTTTGTCGTCCCTCGCGGGACGGACGTAGTATTTCTCTTCCGGCACCATTGTTCCGAAGACTTGCACGCCAAAATAAGTCGTCTTCTGTCCAAACCTGCTTTTGATCTTGCCGACCGTTCCGAAGGCACCGAGCGTCCACGACGAGGCAAGTAGCGGGTCCGACGAGGTGTGGGGCAGGCGCGTCAAGTAGGCTGGTGGCGACAGCGAAGTGAGCGGAGCGTCCACGTCGACGGCCCACCACTCGCGGGGGTGATCATGAAGATATTTGCCGAGCAGGCCGGTGCCGTTGCCCATTCCGTTCGGGTGGTCGTTGCACGCCGAATTGAACAGCAATTTGGCTGAATTGAGCGGTCCGCATGCGATGACAAATGAGCTGGCACTCACGCGAGTGTGCGCCATGGTTTGTCTGTCGCAATAGATTGCGGCTACAACCTTCTTTTTCTGGCCATCCCATTCCAGCCTCAGTGCGTGGGCTTGCGTGATCAACTTGAATGCAGGATCCTTGGAGAGTCTGGCAAGCAACTTCGAGTAGCTGTTGAACGACGTGCCGCGGCGCAGGAACAGAAATGGTGGTCCGTCGGCGAGGGGCATCGTCGTAAAACCCTGTCCGTGCTTCAGCGCTGCCCGCCGTACGGACTGCCAGTCCTCCGGCACCCGATGTTGATAATCGCAATAGCCGGCCGGTAGATTTGGGACATCGCTCGGATCAGCCGTAATCTCCATCGTCCTTTCGGCAATTTCGTAAAACGTGGCAAGATCGCTGTAGGTGACCGGCCAGCGATATTTCTCGTGGACCTGCTCACCTGCCGTAAAATCCTCTGCGCAGAAGCGCGGCACAGCACCCGTCCACTGATTGGAGAGGCCCCCTAAAGCATAGTTGTATTCGAGGTTTGTGTTGGGGTCGCCGGTGACGACGAACCCGGTCGCGTTCGTCATGGGCGGAAGGCGTCGATAGAGATTCCTTCCCGCCATCCTGACGAGCGCGCCGCGCTGTATGTCCTCGCCGGTTTCCAGCATGGTCACTGGAATGCCCTTCCGCACCAGCTCGTACGCCGCCATCGCGCCTGCTGGGCCGCTGCCAACGACAACCACGCGACGATCATCAGTCATACGATACCTCGAAGTCTCTCCGTCTCGCACCTCTAGCCTCTTTCAGCCGAGGCCGCCATGAGGTGCTTGGGTCCATGCCGGGAAGATGCCGCCTTGATGTTCCCATGGAAGTACCGATGAATTCCCGGGGGCCTTAGTTGGTAGCGAATGTTGTCGAGCAAGCGCTTTGCGGACGAAGCTCAAGGGCGGTCTTGTTCAGACGATCGTCCAATTTTTGAGCTCCCACTGATCGGAGCCAGCATGTCAGCTCGGCCGAGACCGAGCGCGCCAGCGATTTCCCAAATGGAAAAGTGGGCGGTTGCCGCGCGATAGCGCGTCGCGCCATAGCGCGACCGGTCGGTTTCGGCTGCTGATCTTAAGGCCTCACCTTGATGATTTACGGGGTGGCCGTCGGCGCGACAACTGTAGTTCCGCCGGTGGTGAAGACACTGGGCACCGCCCCAGTACCTTGAATGATATTCCGCAAGCCATAGGCGCTGGTGACGGTCGTAATGGGGGCCTGGATGGTCGTGTTGATCGTATTGAGATAGTTCATGAACTTGGTGGATTCGACCGCGAACGCGTTCGAAACATAGAGGATGTCCTTGTTGCGCATCTCGAACGAGCTCGCCAGGAAGTAGCCGGCCGGATCACGCAGGTTGATCGTGTAGATCACGGGAATGACGGGGCCTTCGTAGGGCGTACAGTCGATCCCCATCGCTGTGGCGACGTCGCGCGCTTCCCCGCGATAGAGGAACACCGAGGCGGGATTAGCCTGGGTATCCACCAGACCGCCGGCCTTGCTGATCGCTTCGGCGAGCGAAAGCTTCCAGGACCCGAATGGAATCTGCTGCTGCGTGCCGACCGCACCAAAGGCCAGGAAGGTCTGCGGCTCCCGATACAGGTAGATCGTATCGTTGGGATGCACATAGACATTGTTGACCGGCTCGTAGACGAGCGCGCCGAAGGGGGCGATCGCACGCCGGCCGTTTCGCTCCAAAAGCACCCAGGTCTCGGCTCCGGCGGCCCCCGTGGTGGTGCCGCCGACGGTCACCATGCCGGCCCGGCTGATGACGTCGAGCATACGCTCGGGCGAGGCGGTCGCGGGAATCCGGGCCGAGCGTCCTTCGCCCAGGATGCTGATCATCGACGTCTTCTGTTCGACCATCGACACGATGACCTGCGGCTCGATCGCGCGGTTCTTGAGGGCAGCCACGACGGCGCTCTGCACTTCGACCTGGGTGCGTCCGGCCGCGTGAATGGAACCCGCATAGGGGATCGAGATGTTGCCGCGGAGGTCGACGGCCTGGTTCGGAATGTTGACGAAATTGCCGGGCCGCACGCCGCCTTCGGCCGGAATGAAGAGACCTCCGGACGCAGCTTCGAAGATCGTCACGCTCAGGACATCGCCGACGCCGAAGGTGATGTCGCGCGGCCGCGAATTCTCCTTGAAGGCGCTCAAGCGCGGCAGGTTCCTCGCCAGGACCTCAATGACTTTCGGGGTAACTTTGACGGTTGCATAATTGAGGCTGACCGGGTCGCGCTGACCATACAATATATCCTCGGCAGCGGGGCCGCTCACGGGCATCAACCCGCAGCCGCCCAGCGTCGCGATCAAGGTCATGCCTAAGAGGACGCGACAAATACTCACGGAAGGCCCCGATTCCTATATCCTTTGAACGCGGGCAAACCATACGGGACGTGAAAGCAAC
>Ga0070681_10008533_pt1 | contig 10034 bp, 9 predicted proteins | sample KBSC83BmetaG_FD_65650 | JGI IMG/M metagenome (GOLD analysis project Ga0070681, IMG submission 65650) | Corn rhizosphere microbial communities from Kellogg Biological Station, Michigan, USA - KBS C8-3B metaG | ecosystem: Host-associated > Plants > Roots > Rhizosphere | place: USA: Michigan...
GAGAACTTGTGTAATCTGAAAATGTTCGTGGTTGATGGGTTCACTGATCGTGATCAACCGGCTACCAGGTTTTAATTGGGCAAATGTGTTGTCAAGCAACTCGGCATCCATGTGGATGCCGTAAAAATAGACAACGGTTGCATCACTCAAGTCTACGGTGAGCATGTTCGTTTGTTCGAAACGAACATGTTTCCCAGCGATTTTTGCACACAAACTCGACACCCGCACAAACTCTGGCATCCATTCCACCCCACGCACTTTACACCCTCGAAACAACCCAGCCCAGACACACGTTTTTCCTCGACCGGAACCGAGTTCCACATACTTGTCATCCCTACACAAACCCACGGCATTCATGAGCTTTTCAAACGTAGTCAGCGGGGTTTCCCCGTACACATGCACATCTTTTTCACCTTGTTTTTGCAAGAACTTTCGGCAGGCACGGTACGGGTTCCAGAACAGATTGATGAAATTGTAAGTGAGGTCAACCAAAACAAACCGAGGGTTTACGTAGTAACGACGAATAACCGAAATTTGCTCTCGGAAGAAAAACCACTTCACTCGGAAGAACACTCAAGCATCCACAGTCGGTTTCTCTTCGGCTTTTTGGGGCAGTGTTTTCACCGACCAGAGTGGCAACAGCAACAATCCTGCTGCGAAAGCGCAGCCCATGAGGGTGCCGAAGAATGCATTCCAGCCAGCATGTTTGATCACGAGGCCAAGTGGGGCACCGGCACACGCTGCACCCAAACAGTATGCAAAAAATCCGGCGAAGCCGGTGGCGGTGGCGGCGGCTTTTTTGTGTGATAGCTCGGCTGTGGCCATGCCGATGAGCATCTGCGGGCCGAAGATGAAAAAGCCGAACAAAAATAAAAACGCGGCGTCAACCAGAGGAACCGTGCTCGTCAAGCTTTGGTATCCCAAAATCAAGAGCACAATGGACAATGAAAACAGGACAATGACCGGAGTTCGTCTGCTTTTGAACAGCAAGTCGGAGCTCCACCCGGCTGAGATCGCACCGAGTGCGCCCCCGATTTCGAACCAGAAGTAACAAGCCCCCGCTTTGAAATTCGAGTACCCTTTGACTTCGACCAAGTAGAGAATGCTCCAATCCAACGCGGTCCGGATCACGTAGACAAAAAAGTACGCGAAGCAAAGGACCCAGATGTACTTATTCTTGAGCACATACTCGACCAAGATTTCCTTCGTCGACAGCTCGCTTTTTTCTTTCCTGACCGGTTCCGGTTCTCCCCGGAATTTTTCAATGGTGGGCAGCCCGAGCGATTGGGGAGTGTCGCGCAAACAGAGCATCACGTACAGACCCATCACAAGGCAAACCACGCCGGGCAAATACATGGCATAGCGCCAGCCCATGTGCTGGGCCACAAACGCTCCGAGCAGCGGCAGTGCGCCGCCCAAATTGTGGGACGTATTCCAAATGCTCCACCACCGGCCCCGTTCCGACTGCGAATACCAGTGGGTCAGCAGCTTCGCGCAGCCAGGCCAGCCCCAGCCCTGAAACCAGCCGTTCAAGCCCCAAAACAGCGCGAGCGCCCATAGGGCGGATGACATCCCAAAACAGAGGTTGAAAACGCCGGTCAGCATGAGGCCGATCGACATGAAATAGCGGGGATTGGACTTATCGCCCACGATCCCGCTCAAGAATTTGCTCGCGCCATACGCAATGCTCAGCGTGCTGCCCAAAATGCCCAGCTCGAGCTTACCCAACCCTAAGTCGGCCTGCAGCGCAGGCATCGCGTAGTTGAAGCTCTTCCGGGTGAAGTAGAAAAACGCATAGCCGACGTACATCCCCAAAAATGTCCGGATGCGCCAGTAGTTGTACTTTTGCTTGACCACGGCAGCATCTTGGATCTCTTCCGCGTAGGGAGCTGGTTTAAAAAAATGGAGCCACTTCACAGACAAAATCCTATCATTGTTATTCCAGCCGGGCAAGCCCTTTTTCTTTGCTTCGTTTGAACGAATACAAAAATACACACATGCTTAAAAAGAAGTAAAGCAACCCGAGGCCTAAGCTCACCCAGAAGTAGTGCCCAGGGAATTTGTCATTGGTTAAAATCTTGCGCATCCCTTCGAAAATGTACGTGGTTGGCAAGCACCAGCTGATTTTTTGCACCCACCCGGGCAGTGTGGCCACCGGATAAAACACGGCGCTGAACGGGGCAAAAAACCAGCCGATCATCCACACAATGGCCTCGATTTGTCGGCCCCATTGCAAAATCGTGCTGGCTGCAAGGAACCCCACCGTCCAGCCGAACATCAGAAGCAAGGCTGCAAAGGGCAAAAACATCCAACCGATGGTGAAGACGTTGAGGGCATACAGCGCATAGACCACGATGGCCCCAAAAGACAAAGTGATCATCAGCTTGACTATGCAGACGGAAAGGAGGCCCAAACACCACTCGGAAATTTTCAGCGGGCTCGAAAACAAGTTCACCAAGTTCCGATCCCAAAATTCCTGCAGCAAATTGACGCTGACATCGATCGACCCGCGCCATGCGATCTGCCAAAAAATCAGCCCCGTCATCAAAATCAGCGGCAAGTTTTCGACTTGGTGGTGGCTCTGGATCCACACCGATGTCAATCCCCAAATCAAAATGTCCATCAGCGGCCAATAAAACAAATCTGCCAAGTGGCCGCCCCCTTTGCGCAGCACGAAAATGTAGCGCCAAAACACGCCCCACACGCGCTTGAACTCAATTACGGGCGATCTGGAGGAAGTAGTCATCGAGTGATGGCTCCTTGATTTGGATGTTTGCATAAGTGATGTCCATTTTGGCAATGGCATTCAGAAAGAGAGAGATCTCTTTTTCATCGAGAGAAATTTCAATCGATCGGTGCTCGATGGTGTAGGTAAAGCCCCGTTCTTTCGCGAGGGCTTCTGTCCGCTTTAGTCCGTCGAGTATTACGAGGCGTAAGCGGAATGCTGCCGCTTTTTTCGCCAAGTTCTTCGGTGTGTCGTTTGCTAGCACTCGGCCGTTCTTCAAAAAAATCACCCGGTCACACAATTCCGTCGCTTCCTGCATCTTGTGCGAGGTGAACAAAATCGACAGGCCCCGTTTTTTGCGAAGCTCGAGCAATAAACGACAGATTTCTTGGGCCATGTCTGGGTCGAGAGAGGCCGTTGGCTCATCGAGCAAAATGACTTTCGGTTCAATGAAAAAAGCCTTCACCAACATCAGCCGGGTCATCTGTCCGGCAGAGAGCGACCCCGTTCGGCTTTTCCGCTTCTCGAAAATGCCCAGCTGCTTGAGGAGAGGTTCGGTTTTCTCCCGGATGGTTTTCGGGCTGAGGCCGTACAACCGGCCGAACACCTCGAGGTTTTCCTCGACGGTCAACAGCACCGGAAGCTGTGTGTAGGTGCTGGCAAATGAGACGTGCTGCAGGATTTCGGAACGGTGGCGGGAAAAGTCTTTGCCGAAGTAGGTGATCTCTCCCGAAGAGGGAGAAAGGGTGCCCAGCAGCATCTGAATTGTGGTCGTCTTGCCGGAGCCGTTTGGGCCCAGCAGGCCGAGGATTTCCCCTTCTTTGAGCTCGAACGAGACGTCATCGACGGCCAAGAACGAGGTGTTCTTGCCCGGATAGGTTTTCTTCAAGTGCTTTGCAGTGAGGACAGCAGTCATAGTGGGGGCTACTATACGGGAACGTAAGGAAAATGTCTATACATAGGGAAACACAACAAATAGGTGGCCATAAGTGGGGTAAAAACACCACTTATGGCCACTTTGGTTCATCAAGTCAGCCACAAGTGCATATTTTATCGACTTATGGCTGGATTGACGGTCTAAACCCAGCCATAAGTGTCTTTTTTGTTGACTTATGGCTGGTTTGTTTGATAGTTTTAGGGAAAACCTCCTGGGGCAGCCCTATGATCTTCGGTCGTAAAAAAGAACAAGAAACTCTAAATAAGCTACTTGCATCAAAAAACGCAGAATTCTTGGCCGTGTACGGGCGACGCAGGATTGGGAAAACCTATCTGATCCATGAGTTTTTTCAGGATCAGGGTCTCTTCCTGGAAGTGACCGGTAGCAACGAGGCACCGAAACGGGAGCAGATTTACAATTTTCACCTAAAACTCAAAGCATTCTCGAGCGATGTGGTAGACAACGTTCCGAAAACCTGGTCTGAAGCATTCCATGAAGTGGTGAAGCTTGTGCAAAATCTTGATCCTCAGAAAAAGTTCATTTTTTTCATCGACGAACTCCCTTGGTTTGCTTCCCCAAGATCGGGCTTTCTCTCCGCTCTTGACTATTTCTGGAACGCCTATCTCTCTCGTTTTCGCAACGCTTTGCTCATCATTTGCGGCTCATCGGCTCATTGGATGATCGAGAAAGTGATCAATGACAGGGGAGGTCTCCATGGCCGTTTGAGTGCGCAATTGCGCATGGAACCGTTCAGTCTCGGAGAAACAGAACAGTTTTTGCAGGATCAAGGTGTCCAGCTGCAACGAAAGCAGCTGATTGAACTGTACATGGCTCTTGGTGGCGTGGCCAAGTATTTAACCGCAGTTTCTTCTGGAAAATCAGCAGTTCAAATCATTAACGAACTCTGTTTTTCCCCTTCAGGGATGTTACTAGGTGAATTCACTAAGCTGTACAAATCGCTCTTCGACTCAGCAGAGCACCACATGGCTATTGTCCGCACCTTAGCCAAAAAACGAAGAGGCCTCAGCCAAAGTGAACTGCTGCAAATGGCTAAAATCCCATACGGAGGTACAGCAACGACTGTGCTGCAAGAACTCGAAGAATCGGGTTTTATCATGAGCATCCAGGCATTCGGAAAACGGCAGCGTGAAAAGCACTTTCGATTGATTGATGAGTATTCGTTATTCTATTTGACGTGGATCGAGGAAGTGAGCAACCAGGTCTTGCGCAAGGTTGATCAAGACTATTGGACTCGGATGTCAGAGACTGCAGCATGGAAAACTTGGGCTGGTTATGCGTTTGAAAACGTGTGCCTGAAACATTCGTGGAAGATCAAAATAGCTTTGGGGTTTGCTGGTGTACTGACGAGCGAGAGCCACTGGCAGCATCGTGGAGAAAATGGAGAGGAAGGGGCTGAGATTGATTTGGTCATTGACCGGGCCGATGATTGCATCAACTTGTGCGAGATCAAGTTTTGCGCAGAAGAATTTGAGATGACGGAAGCGTATGCGGAAGAGCTGGAGAGGAAAATAAGAGTATTTCGGAAAGTGACTGGAACGAGAAAAACGATTTTTATGACGATGATCACCCCATTTGGGGTGAAGAAAAATATGTATTACTTGGGGGTGGTGCATCATCAGCTGACGATGGATGCACTGTTTTAATGAGTTCCTTGCCAAATGAAGGGGAAAGCGGTTGCTCGGTATTCCCGCAGTTCGAAAATTTTTCCATTCTTTAATTTTGCAAGAGTGATCCCGTCAAAAGCTTCTCTGGTTTTTTTACCCTTGTATGCGAAAACCCATTCGAAAACCACTCGATCGCCGCAGGGATAAAAGGAGGTAATCTTCCATTTCTCTACAGAATTTCCCTGTTTGAACCATTCGTCAATCCACTCTTTGACGATCTTCTTGCCTCGATACACCGGCCCGTGAGACTCAATGATCAAACAGTCTTCCGTGAGCACATCAAGAATCTCCAGGTGGTTGCCCGTTTTCCAGCCGTCTACATATTGCTGTACCAAGTCTTTTTCAATCATGCGAGTTTCTAAGGTTGTGAACCAACCCCACAGCTCGAATGGGGGATTCGGTGGCCCCCTCTATGCGAAGTGGCAATGCAATGACGTAACCACCTGCAGCGGGCATTTGATCGCAGTTCGCGATGTTCTCGATGATGTATTTTCCCGCTCCTAGCATGATTTTATGCACGGGGAAGCTCAAACTCTGCATGGAGCACATAGAGAATTTTCATGAGGGTCATTGTATTCTATAGCAATGATTTTTACAATGGGCTTTGATGAGCTCGCGCACCCGGAAATTTTTCTCGAGGCCTGTTGTGTAGAGTTTATAGCGGACCCCATTGTTACTTGTTTTTTCAACGACTACTCTGTATTTCTGGAGATATGACCTTTTCGTGCCGTCTTTCCCGCTCTTGCCTTTGGGATGAGCAGCGTTCCAAATACACAGAGTTCGGCCCGGCGAGCTGGACGCAGCTCATGGTGCCGTTCCAAATGACCTCGAATTTGCTATTGGCCAAGCAGTATGCAGCAGCGGCTCGTGAGTATTTGCGTCATGAGGCCGTGACGTTTTTAGAGCTCGGCGGTGGGAGCGGCAAGTTTGCGTATTTGTTTTTGCAGGAGATGGGTTCGTGCAGGGTGAAGTATGTGCTCACGGATTTGGCAGAGAAAAACGTGGCATTCTGGAAGGGACATCCGTTGTTGAGGCCATACTTTGAGAACGGAACACTGGAAGCGAAAGTGTACGACCCGGTGCACATGCCGTACGAACACACGGGTCCGTTGTTTGTGATTGCGAACTACTTTTTCGACAGCATTGAGCACGATCTGTTCCGGGTGGAAAACGGCCAGCTGTTCGAGGGGCATTTGTCCGAAAATCAGACGTATAGTTATCACCCGGTTGAAGCACAAAACTATTACCCGGAATTTCCCGAGCTAAACGAGGTTCTTGCCGAGTATCGGGAAACCCTTTCCAAAGCAAACTTCCTCATCCCGATCGGTGCTGTGAAGACGTTGCGGAATGTGATGCCGTGCACCATGCTCGTGGGGGATAAGGGCTTTTCCACCCTCGACGAAATTGCTGTCTGGGAAGACCCAGGGTTTGTGCAGCACGGGACATTTTCTTTCCCGGTGAATTTTCATGCACTCAGGGAATATGTGCGGAAAACGGGTAGACAAATGCAGTCACCCAACAAAACTCAACCGGTATTTTCGGTGCACGGGATTGGGTTGAAGGGCAAGCTGCCGGAAGCTGTGCACGGAGAAGAACCGATGCAAGAACAAGAGTTTTTCCCGTTATGCCGGGAAGAGGCTCTGCTCGGTCACAACTTCGTGCATCATTGGGAACAGCTCGGCCAGCCGGAAAAAGCGCTTGCGTGGAAGAACAAGATCGAAGAACTGCAGGTGCTGCCGCGACGGTATCAGGTGCTGGCTTCGGGGGATGTGCTGCAGATCGGAGAGATGCCCGGCATCAGCGAAGCGATCCGGGAAAACAAGCTCTTGAACCACACGATTGTTGCAGAAGAGTTTTTCGAGCTGAAGGGTGTATTCGATGAGATCTTTTTCTTCGCTCCGCGAAGAAAAAAGAAGCAAACCCCATCACTGCTTGTGCAGAGCGGACAAGCCCTAATCCGGAAAATCGAGGAGCAATTCGATTTGGGAGGCATTGTGTACTCGGATCAAGATTTAGAGCTGTTTTTGCAAACACATGATCGGAGCAGCATTGTGGATCCGAAACACTATGTGCAATTTTTGGGTGACCTGCAAAAAAAGAAACAGATCACTTTTGCACAGAAGAAATGGTGTCTCGAGCGGTTGGGGCAACAAAGCGAAGAAGACGTTGAGGCCGAAGAAAAAGACAATTTTTTCGAGGTGCTGAAACGGTGCTTAGAAAAACACATGCGAAAAGGGTCTGTGTTCAAAGCGTGCTTTCCGGATACGGACACACAGTTTGAGAACGAACAAATCTTCAACCAGATCATCGTCAACCCAAGCCTTGATTACAAAGAAGTGCTTCAGGGGAATTTGCTCTGGGTCACGGTGCAGAAAGCGCAATGAATTCAACTCCCTCAGAAGGAATTTTAAAGTAGAGGTTTTGAGGAAATTCAGTGATTTTGACAGTGACTTGAAGATTTAGTTCTTGCAGGGATCGCACAAAATGCTGCTCTAATGCATCGAGGCTCTTTTGCCCTGCCTCTTTTCTTACTTTCAACGAGCGCCCTTCTGCCAACTGAATTTCCAAATGCACAAAAGCATTTTTAACCTCACCGTTTCCGATGAAGAATAACTTGTGTTCTATGGCTCGGCTTTTGCAGCTTCCCATGCTCGCATGTGCGACCTCTGCCAGAAGAGTATGGAGGGAATGAAAAAGAGGCTGGAGGTTCTTTTTTTCCTTCACATTGCTTGAATATTCTAAAGTCAAATGCGGCATTTTTTCTTCATAACAGATTGCGATATATTTGCTCTCTGTATCGGACAAAAAATTCAACGCAAAGGCGCAAAGAAGAAAAAGAGAGGGAAGTTAGGGTGGCTTGAGGAGCTTAGGAACTGGAGGTTTGTGATTAGAGGCGAGGCCGCAAAGCCCTCCCTCAGGCTTCGAATTCAACGGTTGAGTCCACCCTCTGCGGCCTCGCCTCGATTCACAAACTTTGACAAAATAAGCTCCTCAAATCACACAAACCCCCAGCACCATTTCTCTTCTTTCCTTTGCGCCTTTGCGTTGAATTTTTTGTCCGGTACAAAGATATTTGCTGCATACCCGCTGATAACCGGTTGGTCAACAAGGCTTGAGCATCAGCTCCAGCACCTGAGCCCCAATGTAAAGCTGCTTTACATGCACAAATCCGGCTTTCTCATAGGTGCGAATGGCTGCCCAGTTTTCGATTTCGGGGTCTACAATGCAACCATCAAAGCGGGACTGCGCGTGCTCTTGCAAGAATTGCTCAATGGCCCGTGCGCCATGTCCTTTTCCCAGAACAGAGGGTTCTCCAAGGAAGAGGTCAATGGCGGCAAGCTTGTATGGAGCGAGCTCGGCGGGCAGCTGCTCTTCCAGCAGATATCCTTGGCGGGGAAACAAGATTGCCTCGTACAGCTGAATGTAGCCGATCGGCTTCTCTTCGAAACCAATGACAAATGCATGGATGGGCTGTTTCTTTCCGTTCACCAGTTTGTATCCTGCGACGTAGGGACGATACTTCTCTGCCACCAGCTTCTCGTTCCATTCGATTTGAGGATCCCAAGACTTGTGCACATGAGGGGCTGTGAGCCACTGAAGCAGCAAAGGAAAATGATCCGTTTGCAAGGGGGTGAAAGAATACAAGCTCATAGTTCTTTGGCCTCGATCGTTTTTTTCTGTTGCTGATAGATCACAACACTGGCTGCACACCCGATCATCAACAAATAGATTCCTGGGGAAAAACACCATCCCGTTTGTTGATACAACCACAAGCACAGCGCTGCTGTGGGTGCACCAATCAGCTGGGAACCCAAGGTTCTTCCCAATGACAAGATTGTGTACCTGGCTTCGGGTGGCACTTGTTCCAGTGTCCATGCGTGGTACGGAGCTGCAAATGCGACACCGAGTGTGATGATCATGAGCCGGATGGCAGTGACTGTTCCCCACGACGAATGATCTAACAATGAAAACAACGGCAATGCAGTGGCTGTTGCACACACGGCTGCAACCAGCATGAGTTTTTCCTTGCCAAAACGTTCAGCAACCCAGCCGAAAAAGGGTAGCAATAACATATCAGCCACGAGGAGAAGCGTATTGATTTTCATGACTTCGGGTTTTGTGAGTGTGGTCACCAACGGCACATACCCGTTCATCAACGTCACCGAGAGTGCATACGTTGTATACGTAAACCCAGAGACAACAACAATCGCCCCAAGCGCTTTTTTGTGCTTGCGCACCATGTCGATCCATCGAGTGTTTACACGCGGCTCACTCTGCACAAACTCTCGGCTCTCTGTCCCTCGTAACCTCAAATAAATCCCAAACAACGCCGTCACCCCGCCGCCCCAATACAAAGCTCTCCAGCCAACCTCAATGAGCTCGTAGCTGCTGAGCCAGGCCACCAAGCCGGAGGCCATCAAAATCCCGAACATCGACGATGCATCGAACACACTGCTCATGAAACTGCGTTTCTGAGCCACCGTGTGTTCCAGCACAAAGATCGCTCCGCCGGTCGTTTCTCCTGCAGCCAAAAATCCCTGCAATAACCTCGCTCCAGCTAAACAAACCGGTGCCCACCAGCCTACCTCTCGATACAGAGGCAAGAAGCCGATCCCAGCCGTGACCACAGCCATGCCGAGCAAAGAATAAAACAGTGCCTGCCGTCGGCCGTAGCGGTCGCCAATAG
>Ga0070681_10008534_pt1 | contig 10033 bp, 9 predicted proteins | sample KBSC83BmetaG_FD_65650 | JGI IMG/M metagenome (GOLD analysis project Ga0070681, IMG submission 65650) | Corn rhizosphere microbial communities from Kellogg Biological Station, Michigan, USA - KBS C8-3B metaG | ecosystem: Host-associated > Plants > Roots > Rhizosphere | place: USA: Michigan...
GTCGTGCTGCTCGCGCCGCTGTATCTGCTGCTCCTGCATGCGCATCTGCTCGATTCGAACCTGGGTCTCGTCGTCGGCTTCACGACGTTCGGGCTGCCATTCGCGGTGTGGATGCTCAAGACCTTCATCGACGCCGTGCCGATCGAGATCGAGGAATCGGCGCGTGTCGACGGTTACCCGCGCTGGCAGATCCTGCTGCGGGTCGTGGTGCCGTTGATCCTGCCCGGCGTTCTCACGACCGCGACGTTCGTGTTCATGGACGCGTGGAACAATCTCATCTTCCCGCTGAGCTTCATGACGACCCTCGAGAAGCAGACGCTGCCCGCGGCGCTGGTCGTGAGCTTCACCGGCCAGTTCAAGACCGACTGGGGCGGCATGATGGCCGCGGCGACCGTGACGACGCTGCCGTTGATGGTTGCGTTCTTCGCGGTGCAGCGCTCGATGGTGCGCGGCCTGACCGCCGGGGCGGTGGCCGGTGTCTGAGAACGGACCGCGCTAGCATGGCCCGCATTTCCCTTCGCAACGTCGGGAAGCGCTACGACGACGTCGTCGCCCTGGCCGAGTGCAATCTCGAGATCGCCGACCGCGAGTTCGTCGTCCTGGTCGGGCCATCCGGCTCGGGCAAGACGACGCTGCTGCGCATCATCGCGGGGCTCGAGCACATGAGCGCGGGCGACGTGTGGTTCGACGAGCGGCGGGTGAACGATGTCGACGTCGGCGACCGCGACATCGCCATGGTGTTCCAGAACTACGGGCTGTATCCGCACATGTCCGTGTACGACAACATGGCGTTCGGCCTGCGGCGGCGCAAGCTCGCGCCCGCGGACATCGACGCCCGCGTGCGGCGCACGGCGCAGCTGCTCGACATCGCGCCGCTGCTCGCGCGCCGGCCACGCCAGCTCTCGGGCGGTCAGCGCCAGCGCGTGGCACTCGGCCGCGCCATCGTGCGCGACCCCGCCGTGTTCCTGCTCGACGAGCCGCTGTCGAACCTCGACGCGCACCTGCGGGTGCAGATGCGCGCCGAGATCCTCAAGGTGCATCGCGCGGTAACCGCCACGGCGGTGTACGTGACGCACGACCAGGTCGAGGCGCTCACCATGGGCGACCGCATCGTCGTGATGCACCAGGGCCGCATCCAGCAGGTCGGGACACCCGCCGAGCTCTACGACAACCCCGTGAATCGCTTCGTGGCGGGGTTCATCGGCACGCCGGCGATGGGATTCATCGAATGCTCGGTGGAGCGCACCGGCAACGAGGTCGCGCTGCGCGCGGGCGACGCGCGCGTCGGGCTTGCGCCGCAACGCGCGCAGGCCCTCGATCGGGCGTCCACCGTCGTGGTCGGGGTGCGGCCCGAACGGCTGTCGCTCGTGGACGACGCGTCCGCGCACGCCGACACGCTCACCGTGCGCGGCGTCGTACAGGTGGTCGAGATGCTGGGGTCGGAGCAGTACGTGCACGTCGAAGTGCCGGCCGGCATGCTCACGGCGCGCGTCACGCGCGATCGTCCCGTGAAGCCGGAGGAGATCGTGACGCTGCGGGCCGCCGCCCGGCATCTTCACCTGTTCGACGCGGCGACCGGCGCCGCGCTGACCGCGCCCGTGCGCGGTGAAATATGATGTCGAGCGCAGGGGACCTCGTCTTTCGCCAGGAGGCATCATGCTCCGAATCGTCGTTCGCACGCTGGCCGCGCTCGCAATCCTCTTCGCGGTCGGCGCCGCCGCTCAGGACTACCCGACCCACCCGGTGAAGATCGTCGTGCCGTTCGCGGCCGGCGGGCCGGCGGACGTGTACGCGCGCTACCTCGCGCAGCGCCTGCAGGAGGACCTCAACCAGCCGTTCGTGATCGAGGATCGCCCGGGCGGCGGCTCCATCGTCGGCACCGACTACGTCGCGAAGAGCGCGCCCGACGGCTACACGCTGCTGCTGATGTCGAACACGCACACGGTGAACGAGTCGCTGATGCCGAACAAGCCGTTCGAGCTCATGCGCGATTTCGTCGCCGTGGCGCCGATCAATTATTCGGACCTGGTGCTGGTGGTCGGTCCATCGCTCAAGGTCGGCACGCTGGGCGAGCTCATGGCCGTCGCCAAGGCGAACCCGGGCAAGCTCAATTACGCGTCCTCGGGCCCGGGCACGCCGTACCACATGGCGGGCGAGCTTTTCAAAGCGATGGCGGGCCTCAATATCGTGCACGTGCCGTACAAGGAGAGCTCGGGCGCGCGCACCGGCGTGCTCGGCGGGCAGGTGGAGATGATGTTCGACGCCGTGACGGTGATGAACGAGCACGTGAAGGCCGGCAAGGTCAAGGCGCTCGCCACCACGGGCGCCACGCGCTCCGCGGTCATGCCGGACGTGCCCACGATGAGCGAGGCCGGCGTGCCCGGCTACGAAGCCGTGATCTGGCTCGGGCTCATGGCCCCGAAGGGCACGCCACCCGCCGTCGTGAGCCGCCTGAACGCCGAGGTGACGAAGATCGTCGGGCGGCCCGAGGTCAAGGCGGAGTGGGCGCGCCAGGGCGCCACCGCCATGGCGATGACACCCGAGGCGTTCACCAAGTACCTGAACGACGACATCGTGAAGTGGCAACGCATCGTGCGTGTCTCGGGAGCGAAGCCGGACCAGTGAGATGAAGGGTAATCGAATGACGGCGCGGCTGCGCACGCGCTGGGTGAAGGTCGCGGCAGTGGCGGGCGTGAGCGCGGCGCTGGCCGCCGCGGGCTGCGCGCAGCTCGCCGAAAAGGAGCGCGAGCTCACGTTCCGCGTGATGCCCGGCGAGGCGAGCTGGTTCAGCGGGCTTCCGGACGGCGTGGTCGAGATGGACATTCCCGTTGCCGGCCGCGAGCACATGCACGCGTGGTGGTGGCAGGCGGAGCAGCCCGACGCGCCGGCGGTGCTGTATCTGCACGGTTCGCGCTGGAACCTGACCGGGCAGCTCTACCGCATCGACGAGCTCCACGACTTCGGCTTCTCGGTGCTCGCCATCGACTACCGCGGCTTCGGACGAAGCGATGGCGGTGTCCCCTCGGAGGATTCGGTGTACGAGGACGCGCGCGCGGCGTTCACGCGGCTCGCGGAGCTCGAGCCCGATCCCGGTCGGCGCTACATCTACGGCCACTCGCTCGGGGGCGCCATCGCGATCGACCTCGCATCGAAGCTCAGCGCGGGCGACGGCCCGCCACCGGCCCATGGCCTGATCGTGGAATCGACCTTCACGACGCTGCCCGACATCGCGCGCGCCTTGTCGTACGAATGGCTGCCGCTGCAATGGATCATCTCGCAGAAGTTCGACTCGATCGACAAGATCGCGCGCGTGCGCATGCCGGTGCTGATCGTGCACGGCGACTCGGACCGCTACGTGCCGTCGCGGTTCGGCAAGGCGCTGTTCGCCGCCGCACGGCCACCCAAGCGTCTTCTGCTCGTGGAAGGCGGCACGCACAACAACAGCATGCGCGTGGGTCGCGAGGAATATCGCGCGGCGCTGGACGCGCTGTTCGGCCTGACCGGCGAAGCCGCCGCCGAGCGCGTGTCGTCAGCCCGGACGCTGCGCGGTCACTAGCGCGCGGATCTCGCGCAGCTTGGCGCGCACACGCGCCGCGTTCTCGGGTCCCATGCGCAGCAGCACCTTCTGTCCGGCGGACAGCGATTGCAGCGCCGGATCGGCATACTCGTAGAGCACTTTGGGCTGCGACAGGCTGATCGGCGCTTCGATGACGGGCGTGGCGAGCACGTTGTCGATGGCCTCGACCACCCGGTCGTTGAAGTGACCATTGGGATAGCCAAGGTCGCGATACGCCTGCTGGAACAGCGGATAGAAGCGCACGTACAGCGTGACGAGCGCGCGGCTGTCGACGGCGGCGAGCGCGTTGACATACGGCGCGTAGCGGGCCGCGTTGTCGAGGCCGATCTGCTTGGCGCCGTCGGGGCCGAGCGTCGCGAACGCGCCCGACGCCGGCTTCACCGGACGGATGTCGGCGGACAGCGACGGCCGCGGGATGTTGTCCACGGTGGCGACGACGCGGCGAACGATGCGATCGGGGTAGAACAGTCCGTCGACGACCCCGGTTCCGAGAAGGCTTGCGAGCGAGTCGTGCAGCGCGGCGTCGCTGTCGGCGATCGCGGGCAGCGCCTCGGGCTGCTCGCTTTTCGGCGCGATCGCCTCGATCGGATGCTTTTCCGTCTGCCCGAAGTCGGGTTGCGGCGCGACGCTCGGCGTTGCCGGCGGCGTTGCGGGAACGGGCTGCGGCGCGGGCGGCGCCTTCGACTGCTGATTCCACAGGTAGAGCGCGGCAGCGAGGCCGATCACGACGACCAGCAACGCGAGCGCGCCCAGTGCCCGCAGCGGCGAGCGCTCGCGGCGTGGATCAATGGGACGTTCGAACGCGTCGTCGAGCCGTTCGGTGTGTTCCATGGTGCTGCCTCCTCGATGAGTGCCGCAGGGCGGCCGCGAGGTCCGTGCCCCCGCGCGGAGGAGGGCGACGCCGAGCGGCGCTACGGCTTGAACATGCAAGTCCAGCGCGCTTGGACCCCCGGGTGCAAGCGGCGTTCGTGGAGGGTACCCCTTTTCACCGCTGCTCGACCAGCATCGAGTCGCCGTACTCGTGCGTGCGATAGCCGTACTCGGCCATCGACACGGCGGCGCGCGCGAGCGTGTCGTCGTCGGTGAACGCGCGCAGCAGCTCGTGATGACTGCTGCCCGGCTCGTGCGTGCCCGTCACGAGCGCGTCGACCACGCGAAGCCTCGTCGCGGCCCCGATGCGCTGGTCCGCCACGCCGTCGCCTGCATGAACGATGCCGTCCACGGCAGCGGCGTGCTCGAGCGCGCGCACGACGGTTGTGCCGATCGCGATCACGCGTCCTCCGGCGCGTCGCACGCGCGCCACCGCACGTGCGGTGGACGACGGGATCCTGTACGGCTCCGCGAAGGGCAGCTGCGCGTCGAGCATCGCATCCCCCGTCGACGAGATCCCGGCGGCGTGCGTGAGCGTGGCGAACGCGATGCCGCGCGTCCGCATCGCCTGTACGCCTCGCCACTCGAGCAGAAAGCCCGCCGACGGCGCCTCGAACGCGACGGGAACGGCGGCCACCGGCGTCGACACGTCCCACGGCTCGAGCTCGACCGCGAGATGCGCGTACTGGATGGGCCTGCCGTGATGCGCCAGCAGCGACCACACTGCAGCCGTGTCTCGCGCGAAGCGCAGGCGGGCCATGCGCGGATGCTCGAGCAGCGCCTCGATGAGTGCGTCCCCGTCGCCGATCGCGAGCCGGTCACCCGGCGACAGAGGCGGCGGCGCCGGCCGATCCTCCGTGCGCGTGCGCCAGTCGCCTTCGCCGAACACGACGGCGTCGAAGCGCGGTGCCCCGTCGTGCGCCGGGGGAACGTGGCGCGCGAGGCGCAGCTCGACGCTGCGCCCGGACCGATCGTGGATCGCGCGGAGGCTCGCGGGCAGCGTCGCGGCGTCGTTCGCGACGACGATGTCGCCCGCGCGCAGCGCGTCGAGCCACTGCGCGCGGCGCAGATGCGAGAGGTTGCCGCGTGCGTCGACGACCAGCAGCCGCGCGTCGACCGGACGCTGGACCGGCAGCCGTGCCGGCGCGAGCGGGCGCGTTGCAGGTGTCTCGCGTCGCATCACGCGGGCCCCCAGCCGACATTCGCGTCGCCGCGCGGGTGAAGCGCGCCGCCGCGCTCCACGACGCCCGTCGCGTGCTCATCGCCGATCGGCGGCAGCGCGTCGACAATGGCCCGCACGATCTCCCGCGCGGCCGCATCGGGATGCCGCAGCGTCGCACGATCGGCGTCGGGCACGGCGAGCGCGTGCAGCGGCGTGTCCATGTCGCCCGGATCGATCGACAGGAATCGAACGCCTTCGCTTCGCGCTTCCTCGTCCCAGATGCGCGTCAGGTGGTGCAGCGCGGCCTTGCTCGCGCCGTACGCGCCCCACGTGGGATACGCATGGATCGCGGCATCGCTCGAGACGTTCACGACCACCGCACCGCGGCCCTCGCGCGCCGACGACGCGAGCGCACCGAACAGCGCCTTCGTCAAGCGGAACGGGCCGACGACGTTGGTCGCGAGCGCGTGCTCGACGTCCTCGCATTGCGTATCGGCGAGCAGCGCCAGCGGCACCGGACCGAGCGACGACGCGTTGTTGACGAGGACGTCCAGGCCGCGGAGCACGCCCGTGATCTGCACGGCGGCAGGATGGATGTCTTCCTTGCGCGAGACGTCGGCGACGACGCCGTGCGTGCCGGGGAATGCGAGCTCGGTGCGCCGCACCGCGTCGGCGTGCCGCGCGACGAATGCCACGCGTGCGCCCTGTCCCGCGAGCGCGCCGGCGAGCGCGAGCCCGAGTCCCGAGGTGCCGCCGGTGACGGCGACGCGCAGATCCCGCAGAACCGCGGGGTTCGTGATAGCGTCACTGGAAAATCGTGGATTCATGTGTGCCTCCTTCGTGCAACCGATGGTAGGCACGCGGCGCGCGCGACCCAAGCGCGCTGTCCAACGCATTGGCGGAAGGTCGACCCGATGGACGCGCCCGATCTCGTCGCAGCCCACCTCGCGCGAAATCTCGGCTCGCTGCGCCACGCGCGCGCGCTCACGCAGGAAGCGCTCGCGAGGACGGCGGGCGTGCCGCGCTCCACCATCGCGAACCTCGAGTCGGGCCTCGGCAATCCTTCGCTCACGGTGCTCGTCAAGGTCGCGGGCGCGCTCGGCGTGCCGATCGACGAGCTGCTGGGCGCGCCGCGCGCGAAGGTGCGCAAGTGGGCGGCGGCGGACATCGCGGCGCAGGCGAAGGGCCGTGGCGTCACGCTGCGCCCGCTCGTGCCCGAGCCGGTGCCCGAGGAGATGCTCACCGTGATGGACTTCGCGCCGAGCGCGTCGATGCGCGGCACGCCGCATCTCCCGGGGACGCGCGAGTTCTTCACGTGCCTTGCGGGGCGCGTCACCATCTTCGTTGCCGGTGACCGGCACGACCTGGCGGAGGGCGACGTGCTGGCCTTCCCGGGCAACGTGGCGCATTCGTACCAGAACCCCGACGCGCAGCGCGCCGCGGAGGGGGTCTCGGTCGTGATCCTCGCCAAGGCGGGCGTGTAGTCCGCGCGCCCGGGCTTCTGCCTACAGGGTTTTAGGACGACGGCGGCTGGGATCGCCGCGGCGCGTCGGCCACAATGTCGTGATGCGGATGACTCCGCGCATCACGGAGAACGGAATGAACAGCAACGAGATCAAGGGTACGGCCAAGGACATCGCCGGCAAGGCGCAGGAAAAGTTCGGCGAAGCGACCGGCAGCACCGAGCAGCAGGTCAAGGGCACGGCCAAGCAGGTCGAAGGCAACGTTCAGAAGGGCGTCGGCCGCGTGCAGCATGCCGCGGAAGATGCGGCGAAGGAATCCGACAAGCAGCGCGACAAGCAGCAACGCTAGGCGCCGAGCCGAAGCGAAAGACAAACGCCCGGGCAATCCCGGGCGTTTTTTTCATACGGGCTGCGCAAGTCGCTGCCCGTGCTCCCGGGTCGCGTGGAACGCGACGCGCGGCCAGCGCTCCATCGTCACCTGCAGATTGTACTTGTTGGGCGCGAGATAGACGGGATTGCCGTCGACGTCGGTGGCGAGCTGCGCGCCCTGCATGCGCTCGAATTCCTTGCGCGTCGCTTCATCCGGGAACGCGAGCCAGCGCGCGGTCGCGATGCCCGCGGGCTCGTAGATGGCGTCGACCTTGTATTCGCGCGCCAAGCGGTCCGCCACCACTTCGAACTGCAGCTGGCCCACGGCGCCGAGCAGCAGCGCGTGGTCGAAGGTTTTCTCGAATACCTGAATTGCACCTTCCTCGCCGAGCTCCTGCAGCCCTTTCGCGAGCTGCTTGGCCTTGAACGGGTCGCGCGGCCTCGCGACATTGAACAGCTCGGGCGCGAAGTACGGAATGCCCTTGAAGGCGAGCGGCTCGCCTTCGGTCAGCGTATCGCCAATCTGCAGCTGTCCGTGATTGTGGATGCCGATGATGTCGCCCGCCACCGCCTCGGTGCTGCTCACGCGCTCGTTCGCCATGAAGGTCAGCGCATTGCCGATCTTCATCTCGCGCCCGATGCGCAGGTGACGCACCTTCATCCCCGGCGCATAGCGGCCTGAGCACACGCGGAAGAAGGCGATGCGGTCGCGATGCTTGGGGTCCATGTTCGCCTGGATCTTGAACACGAAGCCCGTGAACGGCGGCTCGACCGGTTCGACGAGGCGCGGACCGCCGTCGCGCGGCTGGGGCTGCGGCGCCCAGTCCACGAGCGCCTGCAGGACCTCCTGGACCCCGAAGTTGTTGATCCCCGAGCCGAAGAAGACGGGTGTCTGGCGTCCCGCGAGGAACTCGCCGAGATCGAACGGCGGTGCGGCGCTTCGCACGAGGTCGATGTCCTGCCGCGCCTGCGCGATCTCGCCGGGAAAGAGCGCGTCGAGTCGCGGGTTGCCGAGACCCTGGATCAGCTCCGTGTCGGCGCTCACCCGCTCCTCGCCCGGCGTGAAGCGCATGAGGCGGTCGTCGAGGAGATGGTAGACGCCACGGAACGCCTTGCCCATGCCGATCGGCCAGGTGATCGGCGCGCAGTCGATGCGCAGCACCGACTCGATCTCCTCCAGCAGCGTCAGCGGCTCGCGCACCTCGCGATCGAGCTTGTTGACGAAGGTGATGATCGGCGTCGCGCGGAGCCGGCACACCTCGAGGAGCTTGATCGTCTGCTCTTCGACGCCCTTGGCCGCGTCGATCACCATCACGGCGGCGTCGACCGCGGTGAGCACGCGATACGTGTCTTCCGAGAAATCCTGGTGTCCCGGCGTGTCGAGCAGGTTGATGGTGTGGCCACCGTAGGGGAACTGCATCACGGAGCTGGTGACGGAGATGCCGCGCTGCTTCTCCACTTCCATCCAGTCCGACGTCGCATGCCGCGCGCTCTTGCGCGATTTCACCGTGCCGGCGAGCTGGATGGCACCGCCGAAGAGCAGCAGCTTCTCGGTGAGCGTCGTCTTGCCGGCGTCCGGGTGCGAGATGATCGCGAACGTGCGCCGCGCGGCGACGTCGCGCGCAAGATCGGTGGAAAGAACGGCGGTGTCCATGGGGAGGGCGGGCTCGCGCAACCTGTACAGGTGCGGGCGATCCGCGCAAAAACAAAGCCGCCCGAAGGCGGCACGGACGCGATTCTACCTCGGCGGCGCCGGGCGCGCGAGGGAGGGAACGAGACCGTCGAGACCGCGGCCGGCACGGGGGGGTAACCGGCCGCGGCCTCTTCGGCATTGCAATTGCTGCACGAGGCTCTCGCGCGCCATCAGGGGTGGTAGTACGCGAGACGGGTCGACCCGCCCGATAGGGGCCTCTCGACGCTTTACGGATGCGCGCGCGCGGCACTTGAGGGGCGGCCGACGGACGGTCGGGATCGCTTACACTGAAAGCGACGCCATGGACGACGTCCCTCCACGACTCATCGCGCACCTCGACATGGACGCGTTCTACGCCTCCGTCGAGCTCCTGCGCTATCCCGAGCTCAAGGGAAAGCCGGTGGTCATCGGCGGCGGCAGCCGCCATCAGCCCGAGGAGCACATCGATCCGGACACGGGCCGGCGCGTGCGGCGATTCGCGACGCTGCGCGGCTACGTGGGCCGCGGCGTCGCCACGACGGCGACGTACGAGGCGCGTGCGCTCGGGCTGCATTCCGCCATGGCCCTGATGAAGGCGGCTGCGCTCGCGCCGGACACGGTGCTGCTGCCCGTCGACTTCGACGAGTACCGCAAGTATTCGCGGCTCTTCAAGGCGGCGGTGCGCACGCTCGCCCCGCGCATCGAGGACCGCGGCATCGACGAGATCTACGTCGATCTCACCGGGGTTTCGCCGCCCGATACGCCGCATGGCGCGGCGGCGCACGTCGATGCGTGGGAGCAGTCGCGCGCCGTCGCGCGTGCGCTGAAGCGGGCGGTGCGCGCCGCGACGGGCCTCACGTGCTCGATCGCCGTGGCACCCAACAAGCTGCTCGCCAAGATCGCATCCGAGCTCGACAAGC
>Ga0070681_10008535_pt1 | contig 10033 bp, 8 predicted proteins | sample KBSC83BmetaG_FD_65650 | JGI IMG/M metagenome (GOLD analysis project Ga0070681, IMG submission 65650) | Corn rhizosphere microbial communities from Kellogg Biological Station, Michigan, USA - KBS C8-3B metaG | ecosystem: Host-associated > Plants > Roots > Rhizosphere | place: USA: Michigan...
CTGCTCGACCTCGGCTACATCGCGTTCTATGCGGTCGGCGCATACGTCTATGCGCTGCTCGCTTCGCCGCACTTCGGCATTCACTTGCCTTGGTGGACCTTGCTGCCGATTGGCGCCGTGATCGCGGCGTTCTTCGGCGTCGTGCTGGGTGCGCCGACATTGCGGCTGCGGGGCGATTACCTCGCGATCGTGACGCTGGGGTTCGGCGAGATCATCCGCATTTTTCTGACCAATCTGAACGCACCGATCAATATCACCAACGGCCCGCAAGGCGTGAACATGATCGATCCGATCGCGATCGACGGCCTGTCGTTCGCGAAAGTCAACACGCTGGTGGGCGTCCCGTTCCCGGGTACGCATCTGTACTACTACCTGTTTCTGCTGCTGGCAGCGCTCGTGATCTTCGTCTGCATCCGGCTGGAGGACTCGCGCATCGGACGCGCATGGGCTGCGATCCGCGAAGACGAGATTGCGGCGCAAGCCATGGGTATTAACACACGTAACGTGAAGCTGCTCGCGTTCGCGATGGGCGCCAGCTTCGGCGGCATCGCCGGCGGCTTGTTCTCCAGCCTGCAGGGCTTCGTGAGCCCCGAGAGCTTCGCGCTGTGGGAATCGATCACGGTGCTGTGCATGGTTGTGCTCGGCGGCATGGGTCACGTGGCGGGCGTCGTGCTCGGCGCAATACTGCTCGCCACGCTGCCGGAGTTGTTGCGCCACACAGCCGGGCCGGTGCAGCAGGAGCTGTTCGGCAAGGTGATCCTCGATCCGGAGAGCCTGCGCATGTTGTTATTCGGGCTCGCGCTGATTCTCGTCATGCTGCTGCGCCCGGCCGGCCTTTGGCCGTCTCCCACACGGCGCCGCGAGCTTACCTCGGCGCGTGCGCCGGGCACGGTGTAGTCGACCGATCTCGCGCATGGCCCTGCTCGAAGCGCGCAAGATCGGCAAGTCCTTCGGCGGTTTGCAGGCGCTCTCCGACGTTTCGATCGCCATCGAACCCGGGGAGATCTACGGGCTGATCGGCCCGAACGGTGCGGGCAAGACCACGCTGTTCAATGTACTGACGGGCCTGTACAAGCCCGACCGCGGCGAGGTGCTTTTCAATGGCGCCGACCTGACGGGGCGAAAGCCCAACCGGATTGCCGAAGCCGGGATCGCGCGCACCTTCCAGAACATCCGTCTGTTCGCCAACATGGCCGCGATCGAGAACGTCATGGTCGGCCGCCATCTGCGCACGAAGGCTGGACCCATCGGCGCGGTCTTGCGCGACAAGGCCACCATGACGGAAGAGCGTGCGATCCGGCAGCGCGCGCGTGAGCTGCTCGAATACGTCGGCGTTGCGCGTCACGCGCACGCACTTGCGAAGAACCTCGCTTATGGCGATCAGCGGCGCTTGGAGATCGCTCGTGCTCTGGCCACGGAACCGAAGCTACTCGCATTGGATGAGCCGGCGGCCGGGATGAATTCGACCGAGACTGCGTCGTTGCGTGGGTTGCTCGAGCGGATTCGCGCCGATGGCGTGACCATTCTGCTGATCGAGCACGACGTGAAGCTCGTAATGGGCTTGTGCAATCGCGTCGCAGTGCTGGACTATGGCAAGAAGATCGCCGAAGGCGCGCCGGCGCGAGTGCAACGCGATCCCGCCGTCATCGAGGCTTATCTCGGCGGAGCGTTGCCGTGAGCCTGCTCGAGGTCAAGGGGCTCAAGATCTCCTATGCGGGAATCAACGCAGTAAAGGGCGTCGATCTATCCGTGCAGGAAGGCGAGATGGTTGCTCTGATCGGAGCTAACGGCGCCGGCAAGACGACGACGCTCAAAGCGATCTGCGGGCTGCTTACGCCCGCGGCCGGAAGTATCCATTACCGCGGTGCCGACGTGACGGGGTCACCGTCGTTCGTGTTGGTGGAGCGAGGTCTTGCGCTGGTGCCCGAAGGGCGGCAGGTGTTCGGGCGGCTGACCGTCGAGGAGAATCTGGAAATGGGCGCGTACGCCCGGCGCGATGCTGCTGCCGTGAAAGCCGACCTCCAGCGCATGTACGCCCTGTTCCCGCGGCTGTACGAACGCCGGCGGCAGACCGCCGGTACCTTGTCCGGCGGCGAGCAGCAGATGCTCGCGATCGGCCGTGCGCTGATGAGCGCGCCGCAATTGCTGCTGCTCGACGAGCCGAGCATGGGCCTGGCGCCGCTCATGGTGCAACGGATCTTCGATACGATCAGGAAAGTCGCTGCTGAGGGTGTAACGGTGCTGCTGGTCGAACAGAACGCCAAGCTTGCTCTCGAGGTCAGCCAGCGTGGCTATGTCATGGAGAGCGGATTGATCACGCTGAGCGCCCAATCAGCGGCGTTGCTCGCGAATCCGCAAGTGCGCCAGGCGTACCTTGGCGAATAGATTCAGCTTGGCTCGCTGCGGACGAACTCGCGCAGTACACCGACCACCAATTCGTGATCTTCTGCTTGCGGCAATCCCGAGACCGCGACGCTTCCGATGAGTCCGACGTCTTTGACGACGATCGGGAACGCGCCGCCGTGCGCGGCGTACTGATTGAGGTCGAGCCGCGAGGCTTCTTCGAACGTCGTGCCGCGAGCGCGATAGTGGGTGCCCATGTAGTACGAGCTGTGGCCGAAGCGCGTTACGACGTTGCCCTTTCTGCGTGCCCACTCGTCATTGTCCGGCGCTGTTCCGGCCAACGCGCAATGAAACACCTGTTGGCCGTTGCGAACGATGTCTACTGTGATGGCTTTGTTGGCCGCCTTCGCGACCTCCACGAGACGCAGCCCGATGCGCAGCGCCGTGTCGTTGTCGAAGCGGCGAAACTGGAGCTCCTCTTCCTGTTGCCGCAGTTGGTCCAAGAGCTGAACGTAGTCGTCCATGCTTTTCCTCTCCGCTGGTTAATTCGGATGCGACAACAGCACATCACCCATGCCGGAAGACTGCCTGACGATTAACCTCGGCGCAGCTAGATGCCGCAACGCCGGTCCCGACGGATCGTGCAGACGTTGCAGCAACAATTCAGCCGCCATTTCTCCGAGCCGGCCAGGATCGACGCTGATGGTGCTGAGCGGCGGATTGGAGTGCGCGGCATCGGCCACACCGTCGAATCCGATCAGCGCCAGATCGCGTCCTGCGACCAATCCCTGCTCGCCGAGCGCGCCCATGGCGCCGAACGCGACGACGTCGTTGTAGCAGACCGCTGCGGTCGGACGATCGGGCATGCGAAGCACCCGGCGGATACCGTCAGCGCCGCCGCTGCGGGTCGGTGGGATGTCGACGATCCAGTCGTTCGATATCGTCAGCCCGTGCGCGGCCATCGCCCGCTGAAAGCCGATCCGGCGCAACTCATATACCGGGCCGCCGCCCACGCGTCCCATGAACGCGATCCGACGGTGTCCGCGCTCGATGAGGTGCTCCGTAGCCATCAAGGTGCCGGTCTCGTTGTCGGACCCCGCAAAATCGTAGATGCCTTCGCCGACCGGCCGGACGACGACGAGCAATGGAATGCCCGCAGCTCGGATCGCCGCAAGCACGGACGGCGGCGTATCGAAAGCCGGACACATGATGAGGCCGGCGGCGTGATACTCGCGCATCGATGCCACCACTTTCTCCTGTGTCGGAAGCGATTCGCCGGTGTGGGCCATGAGGCTGACGTAGCCGGCTTCCATCAGCGTACGCTCCATGCCGACCAGCAGTTCGGCGAAGAACGGGTTGGTCAGATCGTTGATGACCATGCCGACCATGTTCGACGACTGTGAGCGCAGCGCGGCAGCACCGCGGTGGTACACGTAGCCCAGCGCGTCGGCGACGCGCCGAACCCGTGCCGCAGTCTCTGCCCGGATCAGCGGACTGCCCTGCAAAACCAGCGAAACCGTCGACTTCGACACCGCCGCTTCGCGGGCGATGTCGTTGATCGTCGCAGAACGCGAATCAGAACGTCGATCGGACATCACGAGTATCGGGAACCATTGACAGACGCCATCGCGTCGTCCATATTAGGTCGAATTGGAACGTTCCAATGCGATTGGAGCGATTCAACACCACAACGAAAAGAAAATCAAGTAAGACGTGGGGAGGAGGCAGATGGCGCGGTCTACCAAATCAGGGCCGCTGGGCTGGGGCTTGATCGGAGCAAGCACTATCGCACGCGAATGGCTGATCGACGCCATCCGTGCGCAGGCGGGCCACGAGGTAGTCGCTGTCATGAGCAGCGATGCCAAGCGCGCGGCCGAGTACGCTGCGGCCAACCGGATTGCTAGTGCTTACTCAGAGCTAGGCGCTCTGTTGGCCGACCCCAAGGTCGACGCAGTTTACATCAGCACGACCAACGAGTTGCACAAGGAACAGACGCTCGCGGCCGCAGCGGCGGGCAAACACGTCCTGTGCGAGAAGCCGCTCGCGATGACAGTGGCCGATGCGCGAGAAATGGTTGCCGCGTGTGCCAAAGCCGATGTCGTGATGGGCACCAATCATCACCTGCGTCATGCCGCTACCCACCGGAAGATCCGCGAGCTTGTGACCACCGGTGCGATTGGCAAGCCGCTCTTCGCGCGCGTCTTCCATGCGGTTTATCTGCCGCCGCACTTGCAGGGCTGGCGTCTGCACAAACCCACCGCTGGCGGCGGCGTGATTGTCGACATCACCTGTCACGACGCAGACACCCTGCGGTTTCTGTTTGGCTCTGAACCGACAGAGGCGGTGGCGCTCTCTCAACAGGCCGGTCTCGCCACGGGCGAAGTCGAGGACGGTGTGATGGCGGTGCTGCGCTTCGAGAACGGCGTGCTCGCGCAGCTGCACGACGCGTTCACCGTTAAACATGCCAATACCGGGCTCGAGATCCACGGCGCCGAAGGCTCGATCATTGCACGCAATGTGATGACTCAGCGGCCGGTAGGCGAAGTGGTCCTCCGCACCGGAAGCGGGGAGTCGGTCGTCCCTGTCGAGCACGAGAATCTCTACGTGCGTGCGGTGCGGACGTTTGTCGCCGCGGTCGCAGGGCAAGGCCTCCCCGCTGCGAGCGGAGAGGACGGCGTTCGTTCGCTCGCCACAGCGCTCGCGGTCCTCGAAGCTTCGCGCAGCGGACAGCGCGTCGCGATCCGCTACGACTAGCTCTCGCCGCGCAATGGGCAAGCTGACTTCAGCCGAAGACGCCGCGCGCGTGATACGCGATGGCGACGTCGTGACCGTAAGCTCATCGAGCGGACTGGGGTGTCCCGACAAAGTGCTCGCAGCCCTTGGCGCGCGCTTCGCCGCAGACGGCCATCCGCGCGATCTGACCACGTTGCATCCCATCGCCGCCGGCGACATGTACGGCATCCGTGGCATCGATCATCTCGCGCAACCCGGCATGCTGAAGACAGTCCTGGCCGGATCCTACCCGAGCGGTCCGTCTTCGCTGCCGATGCCCGACATCTGGCGCCTGATCGTCGAAAACCAGATCGCCGCGTACAACCTGCCGAGCGGCGTGATGTTCGATATGCATCGCGATGCGGCGGCCCAACGGCCGGGTGTTCTGACCAAAGTCGGCCTCGGGACGTTCGTCGACCCCGAGCTGCAGGGCGGTGCGATGAATGCGCGCGCTGCGGCCGAGCCGGTCGTGCGGAAGATCGAGTTTGCCGGCGATCAGTGGCTGTTTTTCCCGACCATCGCTCCGCGCGTCGCGATCGTGCGAGCCACGACGGCCGATGAGCGTGGAAATCTATCGTGCGAACATGAAGGCGCATTCCTGGGCGCGCTGGAGCAGGCCATCGCGGCTCGCAACAACGGCGGTGTCGTCATCGCGCAGGTCAAGCGCATGGTGCGGGCGGGTTCGCTCAAGCCGCAGCAAGTACACGTGCCAGGTGTTCTCATTGATCATGTCGTCATCGATCCTGAACAGCGTCAGACTACGCAGACTCAATACGATCCTGCCATCAGCGGCGAGATCGCGCGCGCAGAGGACAGTTTCGAGGTGCAGGAATGGGGGCCTGAGAAAGTCATCGCGCGGCGCGCGGCTCTCGAGCTGTGGTCGGGCGCTGCGGTCAATCTGGGCTTCGGCATCTCTGCGAACGTGCCGCGTATTCTGCTCGAAGAGGGTCTGCATGGGCAGGTGACGTGGGTGATCGAGCAAGGCGCGGTCGGTGGCTTGCCGCTGCTCGGCTTCGCGTTCGGATGCTCCGCCAATGCCGATGCGATCGTGCCGTCACCGAATCAGTTTGCGTACTTCCAGGGCGGGGGCTTCGACGTGGCGCTGCTGTCGTTCCTGCAGATCGATCGCGACGGCAACGTGAACGTGTCCAAGCTTGGCGCGAAGCCTTATCTGACCGCGGGCTGCGGCGGCTTCATCGACATCACCACACACGCCCGGCGGCTGGTGTTCTCCGGGTTCTTTACCGCCGGTGCCAAGCTTTCCGTGGGCGACGGCAAGCTCACGATCCTGCAGGAGGGCAAGAGCCGGAAGCTCGTCGACGCCGTCGAGCACGTCACATTCAGCGGCCGCATGGCGCGTCGGCGCGGGCAGCGCGCGACTTACATCACCGAGCGTTGCGTGCTGGACCTTCTTGGGGATGGTTTGACTGTCCGAGAGATCGCACCGGGCGTCGACCTGCAGCGTGATGTCCTTGCGCAATCCGAGATTCCACTCCGGGTTGCGCCGGACCTGAAGATCATGAATGCGGCCCTGTTTCGTGACGCACCGATGGGCCTGCGCTTGCCGGGAAGCCGGCGTGGCTGAGACCTCACAACGCAACGTGCTGCTGGAGATCGACGGCTACGTCGCGGTGGTCACGCTGAATCGGCCTGAAAAGCTCAACGCGCTGACGCTCGACATGTTGAGCGCTCTCTCCGAGATCGCGACTGGCCTGGACTCCGATCGCAATGTCCGTTGCGTAATCTTGACCGCCGCCGGCGAGCGCGCGTTCTGCGTGGGCGCCGACATCAACGCATGGTCGGCGCTCGAGCCGCTCGATATGTGGCGCTCGTGGGTCAAGCGCGGCCATCAAGTGTTCGACCAGTGGGCTGCGCTGCGTCAGCCTGTGATTGCAGCGATCAATGGGCACGCGCTCGGCGGTGGGTTGGAGCTGGCCGCAGTCGCGGATCTTCGTGTTGCAACACCGTCGTCGCAATTCGGCCTGCCTGAGGTCTCGATTGCGACGTGCCCGGGCTGGTCCGGTACGCAACGGCTCGCTGCGATCATCGGAGTCAGCCGGCTGAAGTATCTAGCGCTCACTGCACGCCGTATGAGTGCGGACGAAGCCCAGCGCATCGGATTTGTCCACCAACTGGCTGCCGATGAGCCGGCGTTGGCAACCGCCCGGCGTCTCGCTGCGGAGATCTGCGCTCTTGCGCCGGTATCAGTGCAACTCACCAAGCAATCCATCAACGCCGGTCACGGCGACGGTTTGGCATGGGCGCTGGAAAGCGTCGCAGGCGCGCTTGCCGCCAGCACGCACGATGCACGCGAAGGCCTCGCCAGCTTTCGCGAGAAACGGCCGCCAAGCTTTCGCGGAGATTGACCCGGATCGCATGGCAGGACGATAAATGACGCGGAAATGGACTGTGCCACCTCGGATTCCGAGGATTACACTGGAACGAAGCCACGTGGTGAAGCTGGCGCTGCAACAGCAGAAGAAAATGAGATCCGCCATGAACACGCCGACCGCGAAGCGGCGGGGTGAGAGCGCATGTCTTTCGGCCGCTCGGCCGTAACCGGGCGAATACGACAAACCCTGAGGAGGAGAACAGCAATGCGTAGCAAGACTCTGGCCGCTCTCGTGGCGGCGGCATTCGGTGCGAGCAGCCTGGCAGCAAGCGCAGCGGACAAATCAGTCGAAGTCGTGCACTGGTGGACGTCCGGCGGCGAGGCCGCCGCGCTCAAGGTGCTGAAGGACGACATGCAGAAGAAAGGCTTCGGCTGGAAGGACAGTCCGGTGGCCGGCGGCGGCGGCGAGCAGGCTCGCACGGTGCTGCGCGCTCGCGTTGCGGCAGGTAACCCGCCCGATGCCATGCAGATGCTCGGCTTCATCATCACCGACTACGCCGAGGAAGGCCTGCTCGGCGACCTGACACCAGTCGCGACAAAAGAAGGCTGGGACAAGGTCGTGCCGGCGCCGCTGCAGAAGTTCGATAAATACAAAGGCCATTGGGTCGCGGCGCCCGTGAACATCCACCGCACCAACTGGATCTGGGCCAACAAGAAGATCTTCGACGAGCTGAAGATCGCGCCGCCCAAGACATTCGACGAGTTGCTCGCAGCAGCCGACAAAATGAAGAAGGCCGGCTACATCCCGCTCGCACACGGCGGGCAGCCGTGGCAGGACGCCACGATCTTCGACAGCGCAGTGCTCTCCGCGGGAGGCGCGGACTTCTACAAGAAGGCGCTGGTGGATCTCGACAAGGGCGCGCTCGGCAGCAAGACCATGGAGAAGGCGTTCGAGCAGATGCAGAAGCTGCGCACCTTGGTCGATCCGAACTTCCCGGGTCGTGACTGGAATCTAGCGACCGCGATGGTAATCAACGGCAAGGCCGGCATGCAGATCATGGGCGACTGGGCCAAGGGCGAATTTCTGAAAGCCGGCAAGAAGCCCAACGTCGATTTCCTGTGCTTCCAGTATCCGGGCACCGAAGGCATGTTCACGTTCAACTCCGACGCGTTCGCGATGTTCAAGGTCGGCAAAGAGCAAGAGGTCGGTCAGATGGCACTCGCCAGCTCGATCATGGACAAGAACTTCCAGGAGCAATTCAACCTCGTGAAAGGCTCGATTCCCGCGCGCATGGACGTGTCCGACGCCAATTTCGAAGCGTGCGGCAAGAAGTCGATGGCCGACCTCAAGATCGCGCTCAAGAACAATGCTCTGCACGGCAGCTTCGCGCACGGGCATGCTGTTCCCGAATCGATCAAGGGCGCGATGATCGATGTGGTCACGAAATTCTTCAATTCCGGCGGCTCCCCTGCCGAGGCTACCAAGCAGCTCGTGGCGGCGGTCGAGGCGGCGAAGTAATACGGTTGATCAACCTGTCGTGCATATCGAACGACTCCGTCGCGGTGTGCGATCCCGGCGGCCCTCTCCTCCCCCTTCAAGGGGGAGGTTGGGAGGGGGATGGGGACGATGGGTCGCGCGTTCCCCATCCCCATCCTCGCCCTCCTCTTGAAGGGGAGGGTGTATGACCTCCCCTGGAGCCGGTGCCCGAAATTTCGGAGCATGGGTGCAACGCGCTTTGCCGAAGTTGGTTCTTTCGCCGACGGTCGCGATCACGTTGATCTTCGTCTACGGCTTCATCCTCTGGACAGCGTACCTCTCGTTCACGAAGTCCAAGGGCTATCCGGTCCACGAATGGGTCGGCTGGATGCAGTACGACCGCGTGTGGCATCACCCGCGCTGGGCGGTCGCGATGCACAACCTGGCCGTGTTCGGCGTGCTCTACGTCGTGCTGTGCATGGCGATCGGCCTTCTGCTCGCGATTCTGCTCGATCAGCGCATCCGTCAGGAGGGGACGCTGCGCGCGATCTACCTCTATCCGTTGGCGCTGTCGTTCATCGTCACGGGCACGGCCTGGAAATGGATGCTCAATCCCGGGCTCGGCATCGAAAAGATGGTGCACGGCTGGGGCTTCGACAGCTTCCACTTCGACTGGATCGTGAATGAGGACATGGCGATCTACACCGTCGTGATCGCGGGCGTCTGGCAGGCCTCGGGCTTCGTGATGGCGATGTTCCTCGCGGGCCTGCGCGGCCTCGATCAGGAGATGCTGAAAGCCGCGTCGATCGACTGCGCATCGCTGCCGAAGATCTACTGGCACATCGTCATCCCGCAGCTGAGGCCGATCTTTCTGAGCAGCATGGTCATCCTCGTGCATCTGGCGATCAAGAGCTACGAGCTGGTCGTCGCGCTCACCGGCGGCGGACCGGGCTACGCAACCGAGCTGCCTTCCACGTTCATGTACGCGCACACCTTCACGCGCAACCAACTCGGCATGGGCGCGGCGAGCGCTGTGATGATGCTGTTGACCGTCGCCGCGATCATGGTGCCGTATCTCTACTCGGAGATGCGTGCGGGCCGGCGGGAAG